>Ga0209187_1002651_pt1 | contig 16408 bp, 14 predicted proteins | sample BantaG_FD_187430 | JGI IMG/M metagenome (GOLD analysis project Ga0209187, IMG submission 187430) | Marine algal microbial communities from Bantry Bay, Ireland - BantryBay_4 metaG (SPAdes) (version 2) | ecosystem: Host-associated > Algae > Red algae > Unclassified | place: Bantry Bay, Ireland... | reverse complement strand
ACGTTAATTCCTTTCCTTCCATTTCGATGTGCTAGATTTTTTTCCTTCTTTCCCATCAGAACGATTTAAACAGTTTCTCCAATTCCTTACCTCCCGTCGGCACAAACAATCTCTCAAATTCATCCAAACGATCAAGGGCTTCTGCAATTTTTAATAAAGACTCGAAAGAAATTTTTCCAAAGCGTTCAAAGCGCTTTATACTACCGTAGGATACACCCGACTTCACAGCAAGTTCCTGCTGCGTCAAGCTTTTTTCTTTTCTTAAGAGCGCTACATTATGAGCAGTCGACTTCAAGATATCGGATGGCAGTTTATTGATGCTGTACTTTCCCATGGGTAGGTAGTTATTGTATTGTCCAATTATTACAACTATACGTAAAAATAGATAATATATTGTCAATTATTACGTATTTTCGTAAAAATAGACAATATATTATCCGCAATAATTAGAAAAATTAACCAGATTTTGAGAAATTTCTCTTCTGTGAGGGGTAGGAATCATGCGAGGTACGAGCAGTCCCTGGCTGCCTTTTCGCAGACAGGGACCGCAGCGAACGCGGAGTGATGGATGACCCGACCTAGCCTATAGCTTTTCGCTATGGGCTAGGGCACAGCCAAATGATAATTAAAAGATACGGTACAAGCCAGAACTGAATTCATAACCCATAATTCATAATCCATAATTTCGAGAATTTTACATTCTCGACGGCATCTCTATCCCGATCAAATCCATTCCCTTCGCCAACACCTGTCCGACCGTAGTTGCCAACATAATTCTAAAATTCTTTGCATCCTCGGACTCCGCTTTCATGATACTCATATCGTGGTAAAACTTGTGGAAAGTCTTTCCTAAATTATAGTTGAAGCTAGCGATTTCTGAAGGATCATAATTTGCAGCCGCATAACTAATTACCTTTGGAAAAGAAGTTAGCATCATGACTAAGTCTTTCTCAACGGGAGCGAGAGTAGGGTAGTTGTAAGTCAGTACTTCACCGTCAGGATTCGCCTTCCGTAAGATGGACTGTATCCGTACATACGCATTCTGAATATAAGGACCTGTATCTCCCTGCATGTCGAGCGACTCCTCCGGATTGAAAACCATACGGCGAGTAGGATTCACTTTTAAGATATAATACTTCAAAGCACCCAAGGCGATGCGATGTACAATTTCTTCTTTTTCTTCAGCAGACAAAACTTCAAGCTCACCGCGCTCGGTCAAGTTTTTGCGAGCGATTGACTTCACTTCCTCTACCAGATCATCTGCATCGACGACAGTACCTTCACGAGACTTCATACGACCTGTAGGCAAATCCACCATGCCATAAGCAAGATGATAAAGACCCTCCGCATAAGGGACACCCAGCCGTTTTAGTATTTCGAATACACCTTGAAAGTGAGCGATCTGCTCATCACCTACGACATAGATCATCTTCTTTGCACCAAAATCATCCCAACGCAATTGTGCCGTGCCCAAATCCTGAGAGGTATAGGTACTCGTACCATCACTCTTAATGATCGTCTTAATCGCTAAGCCAATATTCTCTAGATCAATGGTGACGCGCTTTTTGTCTTGGGTCAATATCTTTGTGAGGAGACCTTCAGCTATCATATCCTTGCCCAACAAGTAGGTGTCAGACTCAAAATATAATTTTGTAAAGTTTACGCCAAGTGTTTCATAGGTCTGATCAAAGCCAGCCAAGACCCAACCATTCATCTTGCTCCACAAAGCACGTATATCCAAGTCGCCGGCTTCCCATCCAATCAGCATAGCCTTCGCCTCTGCACCTAATGCACTATGCTCATTGAAATAATCGTTTTTAAATTCCTTTAAGAAGGTAGCTTTATCCATCTCCTTATATTTTATCGTACGCTCTTCAAAAGCTTGATCCGCCTCAGCTGTACTTTGCCAAGCTTCATATTCCATTTTAAATTCACTGGCAAATTTCACATAGTACTTACCGACAAAGTGATCGCCTTTCATACCGCTAGACTCTGGCGTTTCGCCATCCCCAAACTTCTGCCAGGCCAACATCGAACGACAAATAGCAATCCCACGATCATTTACGATCTGCACCTTTTTTACATCGTAGCCATCTGCCTCTAAAATCCGCGACACCGACCAGCCCAGCAATATATTTCGAATGTGCCCGAGATGTAAAGGCTTATTCGTATTGGGAGAAGAAAACTCTACCACAACCGTATCCTCCTTCTTTTCATTCTGACCAAAATTCGCATCACTAGCCATCTCTTGCAAAGAAGAAATCCAATACGCATCATCTACCGTCAAATTCAAAAAACCTTTGATCACATTATAGCCACTGATGTGCGGACTCGCCGCCACCAGCTTCGCGCCCAGATCTGCACCCACTTCCTCTGGCTTCTTACCTGCGACTTTAGTCAACGGAAATGTCACGATAGTATAGTCCCCGTCCATCCCTTTCCTAGTAGCAGACACATTTATTTTTGATAAGTCTATATCTGCCGAGTATAGATCTTTGACTGCAGCCAAAGTTGATGTACGGATATCGTCTGCTATATTTGTAGTTTTTACCATTTACTTATTTTCAAAGGATGCTGAAAAATCTTTTTATTTAGTTGAAAAGGTTGTTAGGTATTAGGCGTTAGGTTTTAGTTTATCTTTTTCTCAAACATGTATCAAATCCCTATTCCAATTAACTCATAAATACCAATTTCCAAATGCTATTATTTCATGGCTGTCCACAGCCATTTTACTAATACCTAATACCTAACGCCTAACACCTTTTTTCTTCCATTCATAACTCATAATTCATAATTTTGTTAAAGAAATTTTTCATTTCTTTAGAGCCGCGTATTCTTGATAAAACAAAGGTATCGTCTCAATCCCTCTATAGTAATTAAACAAACCATAGTGCTCATTAGGGGAGTGTATGTCATCGCTATCCAAACCAAAACCCATCAATACTGTTTTGATGCCCAATGTCTTTTCAAACAAGGATACGATTGGAATCGACCCACCGCTACGCACCGGAATCGGATTCTTTTTATACGTTTTTTTCATGGCATTATATGCCGCCTGATATTCAGGTGTGTTGGTTGGTGTCAAAGCTGGTTCACCACCATGATGCGGAGTTACTTTTACCTTAACGGACTTTGGTGCCAAAGATGTAAAATGCTTAGTAAAAAGTTTTGTGATTTTATCAGGATCTTGGTTGGGTACAAGACGCATACTGATTTTCGCGTATGCCTTTGATGGCAATACCGTTTTTGCACCTTCACCAATATATCCGCCCCAGATACCATTCACATCCAAGGTTGGTCTGATCGACGCACGCTCCAAAGTAGTATATCCCTTTTCGCCATGCACGTCTTTCACGTCGAGCGCACGCTTATATGCAGCCAAACTAAAAGGCGCTTTATTCATTTCCGTTCTGTCTTTTTTAGACACCCGCTCCACGTCATCATAAAAACCAGGAATTGCAATCTTATTATTTTTATCCTGTAGCGAAGCGATCATCTTAGTCAGGATGTTGATCGGGTTCGCCACCGCGCCACCATATAGTCCAGAGTGTAGATCCTTTTTGGGTCCCGTCACTTCCACTTCCAGATAGCTCAATCCTCTCAGACCGATCGTGATCGACGGCTGCTTATTAGAGATTACACCCGTATCAGAAACCAGCACTACATCACAGGCCAATTTCTTTTTATTCTTTTTACAAAACTCATCCAAGTTCACCGAGCCAACTTCCTCTTCCCCTTCAATCATAAATTTTACATTACACGCCAAGGTATCAGTCGCAACCATCGCCTCAAATGCCTTGATATGCATAAACATTTGCCCCTTATCATCACAAGATCCACGCGCAAATATCGCTCCCTGAGGATGTATCTTCGTCTTCTTGATCACTGGCTCGAAGGGTGGCGAGTCCCAAAGCTCTACCGGATCAGCAGGCTGCACATCATAGTGCCCGTACACGAGCAACGTAGGCAATTTTTTATCGACAATTCTTTCTCCATACACAATCGGATGTCCCTTCGTCTTACACACTTGCACCTTTTTTGCGCCTGCCTTTTTCAGGTTCTCCGCTATCATTTTAGCCGCCTTAGCTACATCTTTTTTGTAAGCGGGATCTGCACTCACCGAAGGTATTCTGAGCAAATCAACCAACTCATCTAATTGTCTTTTCTTATTTTTCTTCAGATAATCCTGCAACGCTTTCATCTTATTATTTTTTAATTCTTTCAGTATTAATTTTGAATCCACAAAAGTACATAAATCAATAGGGATAAGCTCGTTTAATCATCCCTTTTTTGCTTACTCTGTCAAATGAGCGTAATGATGTGGGAGCTCCCCCGATTACGCAAAAAGGCGTCATCGTGGGCGGGCTGTCCAGCACTCCATGTTCATTCCGGTCCCGACTGAAAAAGTCGTGACTGGCTCTATCGAGCCATGCTTCCTATCCCTAGCTCAAAAGAAGAACTGAAAAGTATTTGTTATCTTTAATTCAACTTTAAAATATTTCTATTAATAATCAATCATTAAATGAAAAAGACACTAACCATATTGATCCTCAGTTTGTCTTGGACAACTATGTTCTCCCAAACAACAATCCAATTCCACAATCCGTCTTTTGAAGGTATTCCTAAACCTGGGACAAGATATATTGCTGGTTGGACAGATTGTAGTAGTATAGAGTTTGAGGGAGAGAGTCCAGTTGATTTGCAACCAGGATTTTTTAAAGTTGATTTGGATCCATTCCATGGTTCAACTTATTTAGGTATGGTTACGAAAGCATATGGAGTGTATGAGAGTGCTTGTCAAGAAATGAAATCTATTCTTATTGCTGATAGTTTATATCAATTTTCTATTTATTTGACAAAGTCAAGCACGTTTGTTTCTCCTGTGCCAGCTGAAGATCCTTCGTACCTGCCACCTATAAAGCCTGTTTATAAATCACGCAAAGATCAAAAGATCGGACGAAAGAGATTTCACAAATCTAATTCGCCGATTACAGTGGGTGGTGTTATTCCGCAGATTATAATCAAAGTTGCATTCTTAGAATTTGGGGAGGCTCTGCACTATGCTTAAAAGAGGAGTTGCTATTTGAAACAGCTGAGATTGATCATACAGAGTGGAAGCCATACGATATCCTATTTAGTCCAACAGTAAGTGATCTACAGTTTATTAGTTTAGAAGCTTACTATCCTGATGAATCAATATTAACAAGGGGAAATCTTATGCTGGATTACATTCATTAAAAGATGGTACTAGATCTATCCATAGATTATCCAACTTAGCGTATATGTCAAGATCGCAATAAAGAAAATCACTCTAGACTTATTGATATTCCATGAATATACATCAACTAAGGTCTTGGTATTCATGAGGGCAAATCCAATAGCACAAGAGGGCATTAATTCTAAGCATTCATATAGTCCTATAGTAAAAGGGGATTCATTTATTATGCCAAGTAAATCAAGCTCCTGAGAATCTGAAGTGCCATATAGATGTATCTCCAGAAGGTTAGGCAGCTGGCCAGCAATGATCAAGAACATCATGGCGAATAAGAACATGCAAACTCCGTATCCCACGTTAGACTTGCGATAAAAAACAAAAAAGAAAAGCAAAACTGGAATGATAAAGCCTACAACTGCACCAGCTGTGGTATCAAAATTCACAGAGTCAATTATTGCTCCTACACTATGAAATTTATAGGTTAAAATGGTGACCCAGACAAAGGTAAAAGCAATAATAATTACGGCATGTGATATTACACTTTGATAGTTAAACATATATTTTCTATTCCTAGTAAGTCTTGCAAAATACAAAAGAGATATGACTTATCTTAGGGAAGAATAGATATAGAATATATAGCTTTGCAAAATGAAGCTCCCAATATCTCATCGCCACGAAATCCCATTCTTCCACAATAAATCAAAAATCGACTTTCAAAAAGATATCTACGAACGATATCATGAAATGGTACTCAAGCATACTGCCCTGCATTTAGCAGATGAGCTTTGGGGGCAATATCCCATGCAAGCCATTTTAGATTTTGGAAGCGAGTACCTAAAAGATAATAATCCAAAGATTATTTTAGAAGTAGGTTGTGGAGTAGGGCGGTGGATTGCTGATCTAGCAAAGCTCCATCCTCAATCTGAATGCTGGGGCATCGACTACAGTTACCAAATGCTAAAGCAAGCGAATAACTTTTGGATCAAAGGAAGAGACTTTGAACTAGGTATGTCGCATAAAGGATTTGCAGAAAAGATTCATCTATCAGGATCAAAATTATCTAATCTAGAATTCGGTTTAGCAAAAGCAAGTGAATTACCGTTTGATGATGAAAGCCAAGATATAGTTTGCAGCAGCTTTCTCATAGATCGATTACCTGATCCTGCTAAAGGTATCATAGAAATGAATCGAGTGCTTAAACCAGATGGATTACTCATTATAGTCACTCCTCTTAACTTCGAGCATGCAGATCACTGGGCGACATTTTATCCACCTGAGAAGTTGCGTCAGTTTTTGACTGATCTTGGACTAGAATGGCTGGAGTGGAAAGAGAATATGCGTATTGAAGAACCACTTGATGCCCAAGGAAATTCCGTACTTTGGAAATGCCTAGCCTTAGTAGCAAGTAAGAAATAAATCTGAGCGCAATTTACCACAACCAAATAATGCTAACTATTGCACTTCGAATCACTTAAAAAACGGATTAACAATTATATTAGTACTGAGTCTAATATTCTAAAGCCCCATCAGGACTTTGTTAAAGGTTTGATAAAACCAGCTCTTGCCATAGTGTGTGAAGAGCGAACGGCTGATAAATCAGACTCCAAAAAATCAAAGATAGGAGGGAAACCATTGGTGAATGATGAAATGTCTGAATTCTTAAAAAAAAATAAGGACTATGTTTTTGTCTTTCAATTAAACTTTGCAGACATAGAAAATTATGCGCAGGAATTGAGCATGCCAAGCAATGGACTTGTCTCTGTTTTTATTAAAGCGACCTCTCAGCAAAATATTCGCTATCTAGATCCAGCTCATTCCAAAGTCTTTTTTAGTGATGACGCCAAGGAAATTTATAAAGACTACATGCCTGATTTAAATATTCTGCAAAGTGAGTTCTCGTTTAAGGAATTGCTTACAATTCCTGATCATGAAGATGATATCTGGGAAGCAATGGAAAACGATTACGATGATTTTGCATTCGATTGTCATGAACCATTGAGTGATAAAATATATGAAATCTGCAAATTGCCAGAGTATATCGCTACCTCTTACATAGGTGGGTATAATAGTTCAGTTCAGTATAGTGTCTATTATGATTTCGCAACAATAGAGCTTATAGATGAACCAGTATACAGCAAAGCCTATTTTGAAAAACGAGAAGAACGTTGGGAGAAAATACTTTCCAAAGGACATGAATATACTCAACTTTGCCAGATAGAAACACTAAGCATGAACTCCAATTTAAAAGACTACCTTGATGGAGTTCTGTACATTGGTCTCCGAAAAGAGGAACTCAAAAACAATGATTTCAGTAATTTAAAATTTGTTGTTCAAAATACTTAGAATGAGAATGAAAAAAAAGACTTTAAAAAAGTACGAAAGAATTTGTTGCAATCACGCTTCGCGTGGAGCTTAGAATGGATGAGGGGTGGTAGCGAACACGCAGTAAAGCGAACGACCCCCCGCCTGACCACACTGTTTTTGACAGTCGGGCAGGGACCCTAAGCGAAGCGCAGGGTCAGCCCCTAATAAAAAAAGGTATTAGGTTTTAGGTGCTAGGTACTTGCGAAAAGAAACGATTAATTACCAGTGAGAATGAAATTAATGTGCAATAATAATAGGCTGTAAACAGCCAATAGCCTTTAAGGATTGAAAATTCAGAATAAATTTAAACAGGAATTTAAAAATTAAGTTTGAGAAAAACTAGCTAGCACCTAGCACCTAGCACCTAGCACCTAGCACCTAGCACCTAGCACCTAGCACCTAGCACCTCATTGAAAAAAACCTAACACCAAATACCTTGTTAAAAAACATGCCCCAACAAATCCAGCTCCTTCTCTACAGACCACTTTTTGTCAGAAAGCATTTTCACCATAAGGCAATCGTCAAGGGAGCGTCTGGCTACACCTAGACTTACATTATTTTGGATCATCAGCCAACGGCACTTGTTGCTCTTTTTTTCGAAGCCTAGCTTTTCGTAAAAGGAAAATAGATTGGAGAATAAAAGTAGGGCTTCGACGTCATGCTCATTGGCAAGCGTCTCGAGCGTTCGGATGAGCTTAGAGGCTTGTTTCTTGTGTTGGTAATCTGGGTGGACGCAAAGATCAACGATACCAAAGATGGATAAAACTTGATCGTCCAGCTGAATAATACGATGATCTACGGACATGTGTCCGACCAATTTTTTATCGTCCAGCATCAGATATCTAAAACTTGGTTTTTGGTGCAGAAAATCTTGACTAGTAGGGTAGTCTTTGAAGCATAATTCCAGCAAAGACTGCACCTTGAGGTGCAGTGCCTTGGTTATTTGAAATTCCTCTACTCGATGTAAGACCATGTACCTATAAGTTGTTTATACCTAGTCGCACGAATGCATTATTAGTAATTAGCTTTATTTTTTATTGGGCTGATTATCAACGTTTAGTCCAAAATTATAGAACGTAAAAGAAAGGATATCTGCTGCCTCACTTATTTTTTCGCTAGTAGATTTGCCATCACCGTGCCCTGCGCTTTTACCAACGCGGATCATAATAGGAGCTTCTCCCGTCTGGGCATCCTGCATAGCTGCTGCAAACTTGAAGGAGTGCGCAGGTACAACACGATCATCATGATCAGCTGTCGTGATCAGGGTAGGCGGGTAGTCCTGAGGCGTGGCATTGTGCACAGGGGAGTATGCCTTTAGGTATTCGTAGGCTTTCTTCTCTTTAACGGAGCCATAGTCAGTCGCCCAAGCCCAGCCAATTGTAAATTCTTCATAATGCAACATATCGAGCACGCCAACTGCTGGGAGAGCTACGCCAAATAGATCAGGTCTCTGTGTCACGCAAGCGCCGATCAAGAGGCCACCATTAGATCGTCCATATGCCGCTAATTTGTCTGAAGCTGTATAATCATTGTCGATCAAATACTCGGCTGCCGCTATAAAATCATCAAATACATTTTGCTTTTTTTCTTTTGTTCCAGCTTTGTGCCATGCACTACCAAACTCACCGCCACCTCTGATATTGGCGACCACAAAGATGCCATCGTTTTCCATCATGATCGGTGCCATGAGCAGCCGACTCGTATTGAAGCTAGGTAAAATAGAGATATCAAACCCACCGTAGCCATAAAGCATAGTTGGTCTTTGGCCATCCATATTTAAGCCCTTTTTGTGAGAGATAAACATAGGGACTCTGGTGCCATCTTTACTCTTATACCATACCTGTTTGGTAACGTACTGGGTAGCATCGAAAGCCACTTTAGGAATTTTGTATGGCTTAACCTTACCGGTTTTAATATTTAATTTATAAATGGACACAGGCTGAGTAAAAGAGGTGAATGAAAAGAAGGCAGTGTCATTTTCTTTGCTACCCGATACAGCCTTTACCGTACCTATGCCAGGCAATTTAACCTCTTGTTGAAGCTTGCCATTCAGATCAAATATTCTCAATTTGCTAGAGGCGTCTTCGATATAATTTACTACTAAGCTGTTGCCATAAATATGCGCAAAGTCAATCACGGATTTGCCTTCTTCCAAAACTGTTTCGAATTTTGGTTGCTTGAGTTTATCTGCTTTTAGACGAATGATTTTTTTGTTGGGTGCTTCTGCATTTGTCAAAAACATGAGCTGATCTTCTTCCGCACCTAGGTAAACAAAATCGAAATCAAAATCATGAATAATGGGAAGAAATCCTTTTTGCTTTTCTTTTTGGGTTCTGATAGACAAGGAGTTGCCACTCGTACTTTCCCAGGTTTGTAAAATTTGAAATTGATCGTCTGCAGTTGTATGGATTATGAATCCACGATCTGGATGTGCACGATCAAGAAATACCAATTCATCGTTCTTAGGGTTAGTCCCGATCTTATGGAAGTAGACCGATTGATTGGCTGCTTTTACGGTGCCTTCAGATCCCTTTTTTGGCTCTGGAAATCGAGCATAATAAAAGCCATCGTTGACCCAGCTCACTTCAGAAAACTTCACCCAAGAAATTTTTTCCGCAAGTTGCTTTCCAGTTTCTAAATTTAAGATAATGATATCGTGCCAATCAGAACCAGCTACTGATTTTTGATAGGCTAGATACTTGCCGTCAGGGCTAAAATTCATAGCCCCCAATGAGCCTGTTCCATCATCAGAAAATTGGTTGGGGTTAAGGATCTCTTCGAGATCCCCATCCTCACCATTTTGGCTATATAGAATATCCTGATTTTGCAAGCCATCATTTTTCAGAAAATAGTAATACTCTCCTTTCTTGATAGGGTTGCCATAACGTTCGTAGGCCCAAAGCTCTTTGAGCCGATCCGCAATCGTACCACGCTGCTTGATCTGATCGATATATCCGTAGGTAAAGGTGTTTTGGCGTTCTACCCAAGTTTCAGTTTCTGGACTGCGGTCATCCTCCAGCCATTTGTAAGGATCTGGTATTGAATCACCAAAAAACACATCATTGGTGTCTAGTTTTTCAGTAATCGGATAACTGAACTTTCCTTTCTTCATATAAAGTGGCTTACGGTCTGATGCACAACTCATTATCATGCAAACAATAAAGCTAAAAAAGGCTATGGGTAGTAAATATGGTCTCTTCATCTATCAGAATCTCAGGTGTAATACCGTTTGTGTTTTAAGCTTCAAATGGTATAGAATGGTTTCGCTACTGCAAATAAACATCAAAAGGCCTAATAAATGCTAAAAATGACTCATATAATTGTCACTAGCCAAACACGACAATATATTTATATGTATTTTTACGTGTAGCAAATAAGGAAACAAAAGGCTGTATTTTGTAGGATTTTTATCATCAAAAACGGCCATCTTGACGTTCTATATAGAGATTCAAATTCTGATACACCATAAATTTTTTCGAATTGAACAGACTTATCGATAATTCAATAAAGAAATGCATTGTCATATTAATGTTGATGTGCTTCTTTCAAATGCATACTTCTTTTGCTCAATCCATAAGCTTAAATAAAGATGGGCAAAAAGTTATTCTTTATGATGATGGTTCTTGGAGGTACTATGACGAAACTGATCCAAACGACAAGATCCTATATGAAAATAGCGAATTATATAAAGATGAGGTGCCTACCAAAATAAAAAGGAAGGGTAAGTCAAAGGTCGCTAAAACGAAAAAAACGAAGACTAAAAAGTCAGCAAAATCAAAGAGCAAAGCAAAAGTAGCTGAAGTTTCAAAAAACAAACGAAAAGAAAAGGCAGCCAAGGCTCCAAAAAATAAGGGCAAGGAGAAGGTAACCAAAGCTCCGAAAAGTAAAAAAGCCCAAGAAAAAAAATCTAAAAAGTCAGGTTCAAGAATAGGCTCCGTAGGAAGTCAAAACTATAAGCAAAAGATTAGGAAGAAAATAATTGAAATTAGAGATCAACAAACCATAGCTTTTGAGAAAGAAAGAGTTGCAAATTACGCGGCTAATAAATATGAGAAAGATTTTAAATTAGCTAAGAAAAGAAAGTTAAATAAGAGTGAAATTGCTAATGTAGAAGCCTCATACAAAGAAGCAAAAATGCAGCTGAAAGATGCACGTAATCAAAATAAAGTTCTCCTCAAACAAAGGAGAGCATATGAGTCGATACAGAAAAAGTCTGGAGAATCATTAGCCAAGTCATATAACAGTCTGGCTCGTAAATATGATAGCAGTTTTAAAATAGACCCACCAAAGAACAGTGAGTCCTTAGTTATCAAAGAAAAGAAGAAAACGAAATCAAAAAAATCTAGAAAAAATAATTCAGACGATCGCTACACCGATGATTTAGAAGATTATGAAGAGGACTCAAATTGGGATGCGGATTCAAATTGGGAGGGCACGTCTAACAGTGCACCATCAGCGTACACAGTATCCTATCCTAATACTAAACCGGATGCAACCAAAGCCGCAATATCGAAATGTGCTTTTGCATTTAAAGGGAAGGATAGCTTCAGCGGTAAAAAAAGAGTAGATCTTGAGAAAAGTCTATTTTTCTCGTACACTACTGAAAAAATGAGGCGATACTTTGAGGACGGAGATATGATTCAGTGTGAAGCTTATTTAAGCGCAGTATCTGGGGGATACAAATTTATTTGTGTTGAAGTAACTGTAGCTTCCGAAACGGCACAAAAAAGCTATGGTAGCATAGAAAAGCAAGGTTTGCTTTCTCTAAAACTGGTAGATGGGACTACAGTCAATATGTATAATAATAAAACGGATAATGGATCACTCGATCCTTTGAAAAAGACGGTTTTGTACAAAGCGCAATACCTCATCCCGAATGAGCATGTCAAAACCCTCTCTAAGATAGATATTGATAAAGTCAGATTAGTTTGGAGTACAGGGTATGAAGACTATACTATTTACGAATCAGATTTTTTAATCAATCAATTAAATTGCTTAGAAAAATAAAAATATCCTATGCCTGAATTAAGTGATAAAGATAGCCTGCAAATGCTAGGCCTCAAATTGCCTACTGATCCGCGGTGGGTCAACCTAGCGGAGATGAGCCTAGAGGATGTATTGACAGATCATGCATACTGCGAACAAAAGGCAGCTACCAGTTGCATCACGCTTATCCAAAAGAATCCTGAGCGAGATCGCATGGTTCGTGAGTTGGCTCCGATCGTGACTGAAGAGTGGGGACACTTTCGACAAGTACTGGCGGAGCTAGATAAGCGAGGACTAAAATTAGGATCTCAGCGCAAAGACGAATATGTAAACAAACTTTTAGCTTTTCAGAAGAAGGGTGGAAACGCACAAGATAGATTTGTAGATCGACTACTAATCAATGCGTTGATCGAAGCACGATCTTGTGAAAGATTCAGATTGCTATCCTTGCATCTTGAGGATGATGACTTGAAAGAATTTTACCACAAATTTATGGTTTCAGAGGCAGGCCATTATCGATTGTTTTTAGATCTCGCCAAAGAATATGGAGGAGAAGAAAAGGCATTAGCTCGCTGGCAAGAATTTCTTGATTACGAAGCACAGATCTTGCAGGATATTGAGGTGCGAGGTGATCGAATGCATTAAATAAAAATTTCATTGAATAGAAATAAGCATATCAGTATAGTAGGCTTTGTCATTTTGGTCTTGATTTTGGTCTTGTCATTATCTCCCACTAAACCACGTGCTACGACTTTTCACAGTGCCGAAGAGCAACAGTACTTTAGTATGGTTGCTGCACATGGTATAGTGGATAGTGCATTGATATTTCCCACTGCGGCTTCTTGCGCAGGCTGCCACGGTCCAGACCCAATGCAGAATGCTTACATAGACAATGAAGGAAATGATGTCAACTTGTTTGATGATTGGCAGACGAGCTTGATGGCCAATTCTGCCAAAGATCCATTTTGGAGAGCTAAGGTGAGTCATGAGGTGGCTACTTTCCCACAGCATCAGGTGGACACAGAAGACAAATGTACTTCTTGCCACGCGCCGATGGGTCACTACACCAAGCGCATTCGAAATCAAGGTAAGTATGGTATTCATGATTTACTAGTTGATACGGTTGGAATGGATGGAGTGAGCTGTGGTGCTTGTCATCAGATGTCTGAACAAGATTTAGGTAACCTATTTTCGGGGGAATTGAACTATGATACTACCCGTGTCATGTATGGCCCTTTCGAGTTTCCATTCGCTCCACCGATGAGGGATTTCGTGGGATTTACCCCTGAGTATAGTGAGCATATAATTGATGAAGGTCTTTGTGCTGGCTGTCATACTTTGGTGACCAACAGCTACAATACGGATGGTAGTCTATCTGAAAATTTCTTTGCCGAGCAAGCTACTTATCATGAGTGGCTCAACTCCGCTTATGCATTAGGAGAAGGAAAACAGACTTGTCAAAATTGCCATATCCCACGCATCGAAGATTCGATTGTGATCTCTGCCAATTATGCATTTTTGGAAGGTCGTTCTCCATTTGGTCTACATGAGCTGGTGGGTGGTAATGTTACGATGTTGAGGTTGATGAAAGAAAACAAAGACGCTTTGGGCATCAAGGCAACCGACGCTGCATTCGACGCGACCATTGCCGCTACTGAAGATATGCTACAGCGACGTTCTCTAGATCTGGAAATGAATGTGGCTTTAGGCCAAAGTTCAGATTCGTTATTGATAGATGTCAAGGTTACCAATTTAGCAGGACATAAGTTTCCATCTGGTTATCCCAGTCGTCGAGCGGTCTTACAGTTTTCCGTAGTAGCTAGCACTGGTGATACCCTATTTCAAAGTGGTACTTTTGATGATCAATGGGAAGTCGCTGGCCTCGACCCAGATTTTGAACCTCACTATAACCGTATTGAAAATGAATCTCAGGTGCAGATCTACGAGTTTGTCACAGGCGATAGCGATGGTAAATTTACTACCTTATTAGAGCAGGCTTTTGCTGGTCTCAAGGATAATCGACTGCCCCCTCTAGGATTTAAAAAAGATCATAGCACTTATGACACGGTGACCATTGTCGGTGCTGCCTTGATGGACACAAATTTTAATATCTCTGACAGTGGATTCGAAGGCACTGGTTCGGATATGATCCAGTACCACATTCCATTGAATGGTTATTCTGGGACGGTGGATATTCATGCTGCCATGGTGTATCAACCTTTACCGCCACGATGGATGGCTCCCATGTTTGCGACGCAGACCGACGAGATCGATACTTTCAAAAGTATGTTCGATGCCAATGATAATGAACCTGTATATATGGTACGTGATACCATAGCTAACCTACTGGTGAATTCCACTTCTACCATTCAATTGGTGGAGCAGCTAGTGTCTATTTTTCCTAACCCAACAGCAGATGGTAAGATAATAATACAATCAGAAAACGCTATCAAGCATATCCAGTGTGTTAGTAATGCAGGTCTTAGTATTCCGCTTTCTTTGGATGGTGAGCAAACGACATTACCTGATCCGGCCGGTACTTATTATTTGCATATTACTTTTGATGATGAGACACGGATTATTAAGAAGGTAGTACGACTTTAAACAGAAGGGTCAATTTATATGATGCTTTTTTTAGTATGAAACAATATTAAAGGTTTTAGTTGTTTGATTCTCTAATTATTAAGCTCGCTCTTGAATTACATTAGAATAATGGTTATCTTGTTAAACAATAACTAAGTAACAATGACAAGAAATTTAGATTCCAAGAAAATTAAACTTATTGAAGAAATTGCTTCTATCAATTCGGAGGCCGAGCTAGATATGTTAGTTAAAGCTGTTGAATTAATTAGACTTAGTGGTAAACATGGGGAATCTATTTTCCAGGAAACAAAGAATTCAATAAGTGTCGCTAGCCTTATCAAGGAGCAAAATTTTGAAGGAATAAATAGAAGTGATTTTGATAGATTAGTTAACGAATTAGATGTTAAAGAATCGATTGAAGAATTATTAGCTATGGTCGATTAATGGAGTACTTATTAGACACAAACATCATAATAAACTACTTAAGAAAAGATTCCTATTCAAGTCAAATTGACAAAGAATATGCACCACTGTCAATAGAAAATACACCAATAATATCAGTCGTTACTAAAGGTGAGATTCTCTCTCTTGCCTTTCGTAATAGTTGGGGTGAGAAAAAGATTGATTCTTTGAATTTACTTCTTGATAGTTTTTTAATAACTAATATAAATGTTGAATCAGTTATTAATAGATATGCGGAAATAGATGCTTTTAGCCAAGGTAAATTGAAAGGAAGAAAACTAGAAGGAAGTTCACGAAATATGGGAAAGAATGATCTTTGGATTGCAGCAACTGCCTCTGTTCTAAAAATTAAATTACTAACTACCGATAAAGATTTTTCTCATTTGAATGGTGAATTTCTAGATCTTGAATTAGTTAAATTGAACGAATAGAAATAAATGCACAGCTTCTAATGGGCGACGGTTTCGACGTCCTGCTTTTGGATGTATAACATTTTTATTTTATAGTTTTTGTAAGTTGGGCGTGCCTCCGACGAAAAAGTCGGAGTCAGGCTATGCGACACTCCACTTCGTTTCGGCCCTGCGTTCCAAGAAAATTCGGAACTTGGTCTCTCGGCTATCGCCGATCTGTCTTCTATCCTTCACGCAAAAAATTCAATGTGCAATTATCAATGAGCAATGTGCAATTTCTGTCCGTCCCTGATATAGGTTGACCGTTTTGAAAAACATTGTCAAAATGAAGTCACGAATCAGGAAAGTAAAAAAGTATCGTAAATTCAGCGAGGAATTCAAAAAATCT
>Ga0209187_1002650_pt1 | contig 16417 bp, 7 predicted proteins | sample BantaG_FD_187430 | JGI IMG/M metagenome (GOLD analysis project Ga0209187, IMG submission 187430) | Marine algal microbial communities from Bantry Bay, Ireland - BantryBay_4 metaG (SPAdes) (version 2) | ecosystem: Host-associated > Algae > Red algae > Unclassified | place: Bantry Bay, Ireland... | reverse complement strand
TGTTAAATATTAATATTTGACTTTATCATGCCTTCACTCCACCTTCACCACTTTCATCTTTTGCTCACCCATATTCCAAAACAGATTTCTCGTATATACTTGTTGAAAGCCAGGCTATCCGAATCATTGGCCAGACTAGTGCGTTGGGATCGGTTTGATTAGGTTTTACGAAAGCTATTTGTATTTAGGCGAGGCAAAAGCTGGAAGAGAGGATTAAAAAAAGAGGGTGCTATTTTTTAAAATTCGTGTGATCATAATTTAGATGGAGTTTTTATAAAAAAATTTCGGAAGGAATTTAGGCACTTTCGGAAAATAAAAGCAACCGTTGAAGAGATTCTCGATTAAAAATCCTAAATTAGACTTTATTCTAAATAATTTAGTATGGCTCAAAATTTTTAGTAAAAATTAATATTCATTGCTAATATGGAATGATGACAAAATAAATGACGATTCTATACTTCCTCTTTTTGCGCCACTCTGCGTCCATAAAATAGTTCGCCTAGAATCTGCATTTATTTAATTCCCATTCCTAGGCAAAGCAGCAACTCCAATATGAGTTGTTTTTCGCTGCTAAAAAACCAGACAAATGTATCAAAAATTCATTCAAATCATGCTCATAGTTCTACTCGGTATGAGCTGCCATCAGTCCCGATTAGTCGAAAAATCAACACCAGATGATGTGATAACGATCCAACCCGCAACGGATATATATACCTTACTAGATGGCAATTGGCGACTGACTGGCTACCAGGCTTATATGTCCTCGGAAGATATGGATAAGATTCCCGATTTTTCGACCCAAAAAGTGATCTATAATTTTGATCTGGATAATAATAATCTGGTGGTGACGAGAGATCAAAAAATGACAAAAGATGATTACGCCTTACCCGCAGGAGACCACAGATTCTGGTTCAATGAAAGCATGATTAAACTTGGGGAGTCGTTGTATATGTATCGAATAGTCGGAAATGTTTTAAAACTCGATTCCAATTATGATCCCAGTATTGGTCCGGACGGGATCGTTTATAGTTTTGTCAGCGCGGACTGATTTTTTACGTTACCAATTTAGTATTATCCATCTTCCAAAAGACATCATGGCGTAAAACAATGTTTTCTTTCGGCTTTAATTGGACAAAAAACCGATCTATTCCTACTAATCATATAACCATTTTTTCGGCATTGTTTTTCCTTATTAAAAAGTATATTTTTACTGGAAACGAAATAAAAAAAATTGGTTGTTATGATTAAAAGATACCTATCTCTATTCCTGTTTATATTCTTCAGTATCAGCTATTTAGAGGCTCAACTTGGCCCTGAAATTACCTTGGGCGAATTTTCCGAGACTAGCCATTTGGCCGTCGGGGATATTGACGGGGATGGTTTGAAGGATATCGTCTCTAACGAGTTGCGCTGGTATCAGCAACTGGAAGACGGTTCTTTTGGCACAGGAAAGGTTGTGGGGCCGACGGTAGAACGCACCAGTTTGTTTGATTTGGATCAAAATGGAACACTGGATATCCTGTACCTGACTACGGACGGTTACGGTAGTAGCGCGAAAGATTCCGTTTTTTGGTTATCGAATACGGGACAGGGAGATTTTTTGGAGCGACAATTTATCGGAGATTTTGATTTTCTTGAGTTGGCGTTTGTCGATGTAGATACAGATGGGGATATCGATATTATCTCTCTCAGTGGAAACATTTTTCTGATTGAAAATAACGGGGAGGAAGACTTTGCGGAACACGTCGAACTAAATGACGCTATTAATTCACCGGGTGGTGTAGTGATGGAAGATATTGATGGGGATAATGATCTGGATATTTTGTTTACAAGACAGAAAATAATGTACGTAATCAGGAACAACGGGGGAACTTTTGCTCCGGCTACTTTTTACTGGCAATCTCCGCTTACCGGAAATCTGGGTAAGTTTCAGTTAATAGACATGGATGATGATGGTCAAAAAGACCTGGTGGTGCGAACGGGTAGTATTCTTTATTGGTTGCAAAGAAACGGGAGTATAGTCAATTTTATTGACCCTATAATCATGAGTAGGGAGGTTGATTCTTATTATGTGATTGATTTAAACAACGACGGATTTGAAGATGTCCTGAAAGAGGAAGATGGAGATATTTATATGTCATTAAACAAGTCCGACGGAACGTTTGCCAACTCCGTAGAAATTCTTGCTGCCGAATATGCTTCCAATCATATCTACGAGGATATAAATAATGATGGACTGCTCGAACTTTTGTATATCAAAGGAGATAAAGTATTCAGAGTCAGAGATATCCGGAAACAGGCATTTCCCGAAAATACAACTACTATAACGCCCGATAATCCCGTTGTAAAAATGGATATGGGCGATATTAACGGAGATGGATTACTGGATGTATTGATTCTGGGGTCCGGTGATCAACCGCTCGAATGGTATTCCAATATTCTGGGAGCGCCCATCTTCACAGAGGCTAAATCCATACCCTCGGGCGAAGATCCCAGTTTAACAATAAATATTTCAGAATTTACCAAACTGGTAGACTGGGATAGCGACGGGGACCTGGACGTGGTAGGAGGTTCCTATAATGAAATATACTGGTTTTCCAATCTGGATGGAAATGGAATCTTTGGCCCCGGAAAGTTGCTGGTAGATACCATTTTCAATCGTGGATACGGAGCGTTTAGTCACCTGGAAACTACCCAAATCGCCGATTTTAACAAAGATGGCTATTTTGACTTTGTCGGAGTGGGGTTCTCGCCATCTGAACTTATCTACTGGCAAAATGACGGGAACGATAACTTTACTAAAACAACGCTCCTGCAGGTAGCAGATATCGACGACTTATATTTTTACGTGCTGGACGTATCCATGGATGGAGACATGGATATAGTTTATAGTAATACCCCCGGTAACACCACCACGTTTTCCTGGATAGAAAACGATAACGGTGTATTACAAAGTCCCGCTGATCTTTTTACGGAGAGTTCTATTACGCCCAGAAATATCAGAGTGGAAGACCTTGACCAGGATGGAAATTTCTATATCCTTCATAATAATTTCAATAATGGCAACGATATTTTTGCCTACCAATATGATGCTGCGAGCAATACCGTAGATAATTTAGGACTTATTTTAGATCCCTATTACTTAGCCACCTTCACGGGAACGGTAGATATTGATCAGGATGGTGACCTTGATTTGGTCCTTCACGATCAGGTAGCCGAGACCTTTAACTGGGTAAATAACAATAACGGTGTTTTTCAAACAACTAACGTACTGCTGGATTCCGTACCACCGGGTGCTGATTTTCGTTTGGAAGATTTGACGGGCAATGGCGAAAAAGAAATCGTTTGTATTCAAGGTAGTGGAGATTATCCATTTACGTTAGACGAGCCTAATAATCGGGGTGTCGCATGGTACGAAAAACAAAACAATGCGTATCAACGTACCAGTCGAAAATACATTACCAATGATGCCATCGTACGATCCTACGGATATATGGATTTTGATGGAGATGGTGATCTGGATTACATTGGCAAACAACAGGATGAAATTTTTTGGCGAGAAAACTACGATGGACAAGGACACTTTTCTACGGAACGGACAATCGTCGACCTTGCTCATTGGAGTGGAGATGATAACTTTTTATTTTTTGATCATGGTAATGACGGTGATTTGGATATCGTTTTTAAAAGTAGAATTTATGATATTGAGAACGAACGTAAGGTTGCTACCTACGCACTTGCCGGGAGTCCCATTGAATATTATTACGCCGCCGATTTAAACAGGGATGGATTTAATGACCTAATAACCATTGACTATTATAACGAATATATTAATTATCACCAATACCAATCCACAAGTGGAGATTATAATCTTTTTGGCGAACGAATACCGATAGCCGACAGTATTAATATTACCGGTGCCAATTTCCTCGACATTGACAATGACGGGGATATGGATATTCTGATCGGGGATGGATCGGGAGATTTTCGTAATCTACATTGCCTACTCAACGATGGCAACGCAAATTTTGCCGAACCATTCATCATCATTGAAAATGTAGAAGATGCCCAGAATATCAGAATCGCCGATATTAACTCGGACGGAAGAGATGATATCGTACTAACCCAAAATCTGGGGTCGTTCGCCGCCGTAAACTGGTATCCAAATTTGGCGGGAAGTGCCCTGATTGGCGATCCGGTACTGGTGGGTACCCATTCGGAAGAATCCTACGATTACCTTTTTACAAAAGACATTGATAACGACGGGGACATCGATATCGCACATAAAGATGTTTGGTATAGTAATCTGGATGGTACGGGAACTTTTGCTCAGGGACAGCCCCTCTTTTCCAACCCATCTGGTTTCATTTATAATGCCAGCCAAATGGAAGATCTGAATGGAGATGGTACTTTAGAACTAATCATTTATAATAGTTATATAAATAGCAATTCCATCGTTGATGGAAAGTCAGCAACGAACGTAGAGGCAATTATTGATATCAGTAATTACGAAAACTCCGTTTCCTTCTACGTTGACGTAGATCTGGACGGGGACGAAGATATGGTGGTCTCAGTTGGAAATAAACTTTTCTGGTACCAGAATAATCCAGGACAGAATGCTTCGGCTACCATGGAGTTTACCGATATGGGATGTCTTCTGTCATTCAGGGATACACCAATTCTGGGCGCCTACAACGCGGATATTAACGGGGACCAGCAACGGGACATTGTCGTATATTCGAAAGGAGGAGTAGGCTGGATCAATTTAATGGGTGAGGGGATTGCTCCTAACATTTTTCTAATTGATTATTCTGATTATTATCCTTTTCATTCCGAAAAAACCTTACCGATGGATGTCGATGACGATGGAGATGTGGATATTGTATCTCTATACGACAGAGATGGTTATAACTTAGTTGTCTGGTACGAAAATTTAAACGGTTTGGGACTCTTTAATTCGATAGAAGAACAAATATATTTCCCCAGTGGTGGATTGTCGGTTGAGGATATTTTAGTAGCGGACAAAGATGGGGATGGAGATGAGGACTTACTCATGCATACCCGCACTAATGTTGAAACTACCGATTTATATTGTTTCGAAAATACGGATGGTCTCGATTTTACACCGACGGTCTTCTATACCATAGCGGAAAAACGCGTCACCTCTTTCACGTTTGCAGATCTCGATCTGGATAACGATCTGGATTTATTTATCGTGGGCGGATACAATCAGGAACATACGATCTATTATGCTCTGAAGAACGGAAATAGTTATAATACCGTTCAGCTGATGGATGATGTCACCTGGGATTATCACATCCTGACCGATTTTAATAATGATGACTTACCGGATCTACTATTTAAATTAAACGGAGATGATAAATTGTTCTGGATGGCCCAGGATTCCGATATCACCTTTGGAGATCAAACGCCGTTGCCGATGGTCTCCCCAAATAATTTTGCGGGTGTAAGATCGATAGTTTCTTTTGATTTCGACCAGGATTTTGACAATGATATTTTTTATCTGCTTTCGACCGAGTATCCAGGCCAGGGATTAGCCGCCTGGCGAGAAAATCTGATTAGCAACCCGCTACTCATCGGTAGATGCTATTTCGACGAAAATCAAAATGGTGAAATGGACGACGAGGAAATCGGGCTGGATAATTTTGCCACTACTCTTGATCCCGGTTCCATCACCACCTATTCGCACAACGCCGGAGAATTTGAATACCGAGTTACCGCTGGCGATTACGTTTTGAGTTATGTTCCGACCGAAAACTGGGAATTAAGCTCCGACTCCGAATCCTATAACATCACCGTGGATGCGGCCTATCAGGTTGAAGAAAGAACTTTTGGATTTTATCCTTCGGTGGATACCCTTGCGTTAGATCCTCATCTGGTTTCGGGACCTACCCGTTGTAATTTTGAAGTTCCTTTCTGGCTCAACGTTCATAACAGCGGAACGCGAATAACCACTGGTGAAATATTTTTGGTCACAGATCCGGGGTCCGAGTTTCTGGATGCTACCGTCTCACCCGATAGTATTTTTGGAGATACCTTACGCTGGAAATTTGCCGACTTATATCCTTATAACCAGTATGAGCTAAAACTTAATTTTAAGATGCCGAACGAATTTTCTACGGGGGAATTCATTACATTTGAAACGATTGCGGCGGCCTACGATGAAAGCGGTGATTCTACTTATTTTAACCAGCATATTTACAGCTCGGAAATTAGATGTGCCATTGATCCTAACGATAAATTGATCAATCCGGCTCGCAGTATGGAAGCTGACGAAAATTATACGCTTTTTGACGAAGAGCTGGAATTTACCGTTCGCTTCCAAAACACGGGAAATGATACCGCCTTTACGGTCACAATTACCGATCAACTGGATACCAATCTGGACTGGTCTTCCTTGCGGATGATTGGTGCCAGCCACGATTATCGAATGACTTTGAAGGACGATGGTTTACTAACTTTTACGTTTGATAATATTTTATTGCCGGATAGCACGACCAACGAACCGGCCAGTCACGGATATTTTTCCTACGCCATTTCTACTAATGAAGGACTGGATGAAAATACAGTTATTGAGAATACCGCTTATATCTATTTTGATTTTAACAAACCGATTATTACCAATACGACTAATAATGTGCTGGTCTCAACTTTCGATTTTGATAGTGACGACTACGTCTTTTGGAAAGATTGTGATGATACGGATGAGGCCATAAATCCAGGTGCGGAAGAAATTCCCAATAATGGAATTGACGAAAATTGTGATGAAAGTGATCTGGCCGTCTCAACGCAGGATCTGCTGGAAAAGGACTTAATTGTTTTTCCAAATCCGACAAACGATGCGGTAAATATATTACTGTCTTCGGATGAAATGGCCAATCTGGAACTTTGGTCGCTGGATGGAAAACATATTTTAAATAAAGATTTCCGGGCAGAAACCAGTATTAGTTTAAAAGATTTCAGTCCTGGTGTTTATTTGCTGATGGTCAAAACGAAGCATCAATTATTGAGAAAAAAAATTATTAAATTATAGATTAAAACAAGCACCCCAACACCGCCCGCTTCATATCCCGAACCAACCTCAAATTCCATACGCAATTAACCAAAAAAAGCCTGATCAAACGATCAAGCTTTTTACTAAGTACCCCCGGAGGGAATCGAACCCTCACTCCCGAAGGAACTGGATTTTGAATCCAGCGCGTCTACCAATTCCGCCACAAGGGCATGGTGGTACTTTTACGGCACAAACTTACCCAAATTTTCCCTAATCCGCAACAAATACCGCTTTTTCAAATAATAATCCACTACCCCGTCCAGCCCCTCGTTCGTCGCTGGATTGGCGTCAAAACGATCGAGTAAAGGCGTCACTTCTTCCTGTAAGGCGGCTTCTTTTTTTTCCAGCTGTTCTCGGATATTAGCCACGGCCGTTGGATCGGGATCAAACTCCAGTTCCATCAACCCTTCGTTCAAATTCATCATCTCCATCAGAAAGTCTGGCGGTAGTTTATTCGAGCCTTCCTCCCCTAACGCCTCCCGCAGGGTCAACACATATTTCATCCGTCGATCGGGATTCCGCAACGTCTCATACGCTTCGTTATTCAAGGTCGATAACCGCAAAATCTCCGCCTGCTTTTCTTCCGATTCCAGCGTATAAAAATCCGGATGAAATTCTTTACTCAACGCATAAAATCGCTTCTGCAATGCTTCCACATCTACGGCAAAGCTCACCGGGATTTCGTAAAATTCGAAGTAGTTCATTTATTGTTAATGAAAAATTAGTAATGAAAAAATTAATAATGCACTTCTATCGTGGTTCTCTTTTGATGTATTGTTAATGAATAATTACCATATTATTCATTAAAACAAACCAATCCGCACAGCCCATTCATAGCCCCTCACCAATTGAAGAAAGCCAATCGTCCGCCTACTGAAAGCCCACCGAAATCCCTCACCGTTTGAAGAGCGCCAATCGTCCGCCCATCGTCACACCCCCCAAACCTCAATCTCCATAATCGCATCTACGTGTGCCTGCGCGATCTGATCTCGTACCTTATCACTCAACAACTGAATACATTCCGCTTTATTATTATAGAAACCATTTTCTGTCAGAACGGCCGTCATACCCGTTTTACGGAGTACATAAAACTGATTGGCCGGACGAGATTTAATGTGTCGATTTTTAAAACCCGTTTTTTCTACCAAATGTTTTTGAAAGACGGCGGCCATTTTTTTACCCCGGCGACTGTTGTGATAAAACCAGGTTTCAATTCCGCTGATGGAAGGCGAAGACCATTTTCCGAAAGGAGCGGGAGCGGCATTTGAGTGCACTGAAACAAACAACTTGGGTAAAGACGAAGACTTTTGGTTAGCACGATTAACGCGACCTTCGAGAAAATTATCGGTATTCACTTCCGGTACGACGATATAATAAGCGACGCCAATTCTTCTTAAAATAGTCTCGATCCGACGTACAATGTCGCGGTTAAAACGGTACTCTAGTAACTGCCGCCCGTCGGCTAGCACGGGCGACCGTTTTCCGGCCGTTTTGCTTCCGTGGCCATTGTCCAGACACCAAAGGTAGCGCTGCAAATGTGGCTTGGTATTTTCGGTGGGCTCCTCGTCTTCGGGTGGATTCAACACGACCGTACCGGGCACCTCCGGAATCTCGGGCAGGTCAATCGTGACGGGATCTTCTTCGGTAATAATGATGGGGTCCTGCTCATTGATTACCACGATCTCGGTCGAATCGGGTGGAATATCCGAACCATCTTGCGGTGCGAGTACATCCACCTCTCCCGTTCCGGGTTCGGGATCAGTTAAGCCGGTGTCCGATTCTGCCGGATCCATTCCCGGAACCACCGGGTCCTCCGGCACCCAGGGGGTGTCCTGTTTTGGGGTTTGATCAACAACGGGAGAATTTGTTTGCTCGCGAGGAGGAGTGGTTGAGGTAGGCTGTTTTTTACCGCCAAATAACCCTCCAAACAGGTTTTTGAAAAAGTCTAGTATTCCTTTTAGCATGTTCTAAAAATTTGGTGGTCAAATATAAGAATTTAATTGTTAATCTTCATATTTGATAAAAAATGTAAATCATGCTTTTATAACCAAGGTCATATTCACCTAAGGAATGAGTTAATAAAAGAATAACTTATAACTGAAGCATGCTTCTAATTCACATTCTAATTCAATACCCGCTGGCTCTTTCAAATTGTATTTGAGAAAACATGCCCTGCATTTTAGCAATAGAATGACGACTCTCTAAAATACTCAGGGTGTCATCAGGAAAATTAAACCCTAGTTGCCTTAATTCTTCCAGTCTCCGATTGAGGTTTACGATATCACGACTCAGCTTGTTTTTAAAGATAAGTTCTACGCATTGTGCGGTAGTTAATTCACTAAATTTCTTTGGATATTTGTTTTCAATCGAATCCGCTTCTGCCCTTTTTTGGAGCGCAATAATCCGTTGTTGTTCTATCTTAGCCAGTCGATTTTCGGCCGCTTTTTCAAGCCATCCCTGCTTCATTTTTTTGTCTCTTTCTACTGCTTTGGCTTGTTGTATTTTTAATCGTGCTAATCTTGCTCTTTCGTTTTTTTGTTTAAGTTCCGCTTTTTCTGTTTCCAACCTTCTTTCCTCCGCTTCCTTGGAGACATTATACGCCTGAATTCGTTTTTCGGTATAACTCATTTCATCGATAAGCGCACATTTCACTCCTTCCTCTCTTTGATTATGCTTAAAGAAATAATCTCCTTTCTCTGTTTTTTTAAGCTCTACACCCGTTTTACAGCTAGGACAGCCATATACTTTTTTATTCGCTCGTAGGGCATACCTTAGCTTGATGATGGTCTCATTATCCTGGCTTAGCCAAGCATCTGCCCGTTCAATCACTCCTGTGTTGAAGTTATAAATTTCAAGCATTTTGAAATTATAGGCGTCGATTTCCTTATTTATGGCATTCATAATGTCAAATATTAAGGGTAGAAAATTACGCGAACGTAACTTTTTTGATAGTGTTTCAATATAAAGATAAAAAATTAGTTACATATATACAAATATACTTACATATTAAAATCAGATAATCAAATCTTTAAATTATCAATATTATTACCATATTATTTATATTGTCTAATTGAATCCTTAATCCTACCAAATTTTCACCCACGATCGTCTTGTCATTTAAAGTCTATGAAGTTGTTTAAGAATGTCCACAGAAGGTGAGGATAAGTGCTTGATGTTGTGGGCGATACTTAAACACCTTACTATGGTAGAAACACCTCCCAACTATCAAATAACTCAAGAATGGCATACTTTTCGTGATATACATATATTGTAAATAAAGCATACGTATCGTTTTAACACCAAACCATATATCTCTTTCAGAGAATTCAATAACAACTGTTTTACTAATAAATACAAAAAATGACAAAGCACCGGAAAATTTTGAGTATTTCCGCAAAAAACCTCTTCCATTTACTTTCATTCTTCTTTTTGTCTATAACACCTTATAGGGCGCTAAGTCAGTGTCCTGGTACGGGTTGTACCTATCTTGTTACGGGTACCGATAGCGGCACTTACATCGTAAATACGGGTCAAAAAATGTGTTTCGATCCCGGTGCAGATTTTACGGGAACCGTTGATCTAAATGGCGGAGAATTAATTAACTGTGCTACCAATCCACAAACCTTTACTATTAGTTCTGGCGCCTTTGGTGTTTTAAACAATCATGGAATAATTGATTTTCCAGCTAGTTATACCATTGCCAACGGATTGACTTTCAATAATTATAATACGATCAATGCTAGTATGAATTTCTCCTTGGCGACCGGAGGAGAAGCCCTCTTTAATAATTTTGGCGAGACAAATGTCGGCGCAAATGTAACTAATCGGGATACCATCAACAATTCTGGGACCTTAACCATTGTCGGAAATCTGCAAGAAACTACTTCTGCCTTCTTATCCAATTCGGGCGCTATTACCGCTGGTGCCTGGACCGTCGATGGAGAATGGGAAAATTCAGGAACCATTGATCTTTCCGGAACTTTTAATCAAGGCAATGGTAAAGTTGGAACGATCAATGGCGGATGTATGAGTTCAAACAACTGGACCAATTCAGGTACCATTACTGGAAATACTTGTGGCGATATCAATATCGCTGGTACTAGTACGTTATCCAGCAGTGGGTCTTTATTAGGAGTTATTGCCGTCATTGATGCGACTCCTCCACCTTCTGCTCCATTTTTAGATACCTCGGATGGAACCATTGATCCAACAATCACTTGGACAAGTTGTAATAATTGTGAATCAGAGGAAATATGTGATAATAACCTGGATGATAACAGTGATGGCCGGATCGACGAACCCTTCCCCGGTGGCATACAATCCGATATGCAGCTTTGGCTAAAAGCCGAAATCGGTACCAATACGACAGTCGATGGAAATGATGTTACTGCTTGGGCAGATCAATCGGTCAATGGTTATTCTGCCAATGCGGATGTCAATTCTATTGATGATCCTATTTATTCAAATAATGCCATCAATTTTAATCCAGGAATTACATTTGATGGCAACTTCTCCAGCGACTTTTCCGATGGATTACATTTAGGCTCCGATTATATTTATTCCAACAATAATGAAATGAATATTTTCGCAGTGGTCGCTCCTAATGCTGATGGCGAAAAAGATAATTACGTTATGGACTTCGGTCATCATATAGCAGCAGGATACGGATTAAGTTATTCTGATGCCTACTTTACTACTTACTCTTCCGGATCAGAAAGAGAAACAAATGACTTTTATGGAGTCAAACCCAGTATATTATCCTTAAACATTGACTTTGAGTCAGCACGCAGTCATGAGAGAAATAGTTTCCACGTAGATTTGCAAACAATTAGCTCCCTCACAGAATTAGATGCCAATAATATTAACGAATCAGATTCTTATGGATCAGCAACGAGTGGTCCTTTTTCGATTGGTCGTAAATCATCTAGTAATGGACTAAATAATGAGGGTGGAAATATTTTTAATGGTGAAATTTCTGAAGTCATTGTTTATAATAACACCTTAACTCCCCAAGAAAAACAAAGAATAATGTCTTACCTAGCGCTTAAATACGGAATCACTTTACGTTACAATTATATCTCTTCATCTCAAATCCTTTTAAAAATGATTTTCGATGGCTACAGTAACATTATTTTTGGAATCGGTCGTGACGATTGCTCAGGCTTAAATCAAAAACAATCTAAGTCCGTTGAAGAGGAAGGGATCATCACCTTATCTCTTGGCGCCATCGCCGCTAACAATCAAAGTAATGCCAATATCTTTTCAGGAGATGAAAATTTTCTAGTCATAGGAAATGATGGACTCTCAGTAGATACCTGGAGTCCAATCGGTGGCCTTAGTAACGATTCAAGAATTAATAGAACCTGGAAGATTAACAATACCAATATCAATCAAAATATCACCTTCACCATTGACATGGATGATCCGCAAAATGATATAGCCGCCTTAACCCCCGGGGCGCTTAGTGATTATAAAATCATGTTTGATGTAGATGGAGATTTCACCAATGGTGGCAATTTAACTACTACTTTTACCAACACTACGGGCTCCCTTTATGAGATCGATTTGGCTCTTGGAAACTGGCAATATTTTACGATTGTCCACGAGGAAGGGGAGGTGGACGAAATCTGCAATAATTCTATCGATGATAACGGAGATGGCAGAATAGATGAAGTTTTTCCCGGTGGTGTACAACAGGATATGCAACTTTGGCTAAAAGCCGAAACGGGCACCAATACTACCGTGGATGGAAATGACGTAACCTCCTGGGGAGATCAGTCCGTCAATGGTTATTCTGCCGATGCGGATGTCAACTCTACGGATGATCCTACCTTTACAGAAAATGCCATTAACTTTAATCCGGGAGTAGACTTTGATGGCGTTTTTACCGATGGTTACTCGGATGGGCTTCATTTAGGCAGTGATTATATCTATGGAGAAAAAGAGGGAATACATATCTTTGTAGTTTGTGATCCGGACGTTGTGGCTAGCACCGACAAATACGTATTTGATTTTGGTTTACAATCCAATGGTGGTTATGGAATGATCTATTCTGATAATGATTATGGAATGTATACCAATAGTAACGATGGAGGAACCAATACTGAACTCTTCCATTCTGAGGGAGAAGATCCTGCCTTAGTAGAAATGAAAGTAGATTTTGGTGATGCCCAGGAATTTTATAGAAATGGAGATTTGTTGTCCTCTATACCCGTTACCATTACGGACCTTGATGAAACAAAAGTTTTGGAGGCGCCTGCTTATGGGGCGCTAGGTGCAGATACGGGTCCGGTCTCTATTGGTAGAAAATCAGCAAGTAGCTTTTTAGATCTAAATGGTGGGAGAATGTTTAATGGGCGTATTTCAGAAGTGATCGTTTTTACGGATACCTTATCTAGTATTGACAAACAAAAAATAAATTCTTACTTAGCCAGCAAATACGGTTTAACCATCAACGAAAATTATCTTTCTTCTACCGGTACGATCAAAAAAGATATCAGCGATGGCTACGCAAATGACATCGCCGGAATTGGAAGAGACGATTGCGCTGGCCTTCACCAAAAACAATCCAGATCGATTGCATCAGATGCGATTGTTACGATTGGTCAGGGAACGATCGCTGCCACCAATACACTAAATGGCAATACAGTTCCAATAGATGAATCTTATCTGTTTTGGGGAAATAACGACGCCTCCGCCAACGCCAATTGGGTAAATGCTAACGTTACCATCCCTGGTGTAGATTTTTCCAGTATTGACCGTACCTGGAAATTATCCGAAAGCTTTAATATCAGTAATACTTTATTTCAAGTAGAAGTAGATAATCCCAACTTTGACCTTCCAGCGATGCCTCCTACGGCAGATGGCACCTACTATTTACTCCGCGATGATGACGGAGATTTCACCAACGGTGGTACGACCTACGAACCAATGTCCCTCGCACAGGGAGACACGTGGGAGACCATGATTGCCGATCCGACAAATGAATACTTTACCATTGCGGTGGGGACGATTTGTGGAGCGATGGCGCCGACGTTGACGAAGTAAGGGGAGTAATTCAATCGGGTCTGAAGATAGGTTTCCAGGACTTTTCACTTCGATCTCTTCCATGGAAATTATTTTTTAGCTTAGCAATTCCACAAATCAAAAAAGCATTAAACATCGGTGGTGTCCTCACCAATACTAGTTCCTGGAAAAGTACCTCGACTAAAAAAGGCGCGCAGATTGATCTAGTCATTGATCGTAGAGATCAGGTCGTCAACTTATGTGAAGTCAAATACTCCATCAACCCTTACACCATCACAAAATCGTATGCCGAAAATCTAAGAAATAAAATAGGTGTTTTTCGAAACGAAACCAAAACTGGAAAGTCCTTATTCCTGACCATGATCACTACCTATGGTCTGGAAGAAAATACCTATAGTAAATCACTTGTTCAGAATGAACTTACGATGGATGTTTTGTTTGAGTGAGTGAGTACGTAAACTTGTAAAGGAATTTGAAAAGAGCAGAGAATTTCTCACACACGCAGTTTGCACGATCTAGCCGTTTTAAGAAAACTTGCTTTACGCTTTGCTTACTCACAGTTTTCTCAAAACTCAATCCGCAATCCGCACATCAAATCCGCATCGGCAAATCCACCACCCGCTCCCCCGTCAACCGCCGCACCGCATTCCCAATCGCCGCACCAATCGGCCCCAACGGCGGCTCGCCCACTGGCAAGGGAACCTCCGCTCCCTGAATCAAATGAATATCAATTTCTCGCGGCGCATCGCGCATCAAGGCCATCTCGTAAGGACCATAAATCGTGGGATACAGCTGACCATCTTTTAACGTCATTTGTTCGTATAACACCCCACTGATGCCCATCATAATCGAACCTTCACACTGCGCCCGTACCTGATCCGGATTGACGGCAATCCCGCAGTCAAACGCACAGGTCACTTTATGTACTTTGATTTTATTATCCACAATCGACACCTCCACCACTTGCGCACACGGAGATCCCGTATCAATGGACGCCGCAAATCCCATCGCTTTATTTCCATTAACTTTATCCGTGTAACCGGCCTTTTCCGCGGCCACTTCAATCACCTTGCGAATGCGGGCCTGATTATCTTCCCTACCGAGCATTCCCAGTCGAAAATCTACTGGACTTTTTCCCGCTTTGATCGCCATCTCGTCGATAAAACTTTCGATTGCAAATGTATTCGCCAGCAGTCCCAGACTTCGCCACCAGCTGGTCGCAAAGGGTAAAGTCGTATGCCACTGTACCGAGCGGTGATTAGCAATTTTTTCGTACATAATATTTGCGCCGCGCATGGCACCAATGTCCGTTCCTAAAATGGTACTGGCAATTGGTGGCAACAGCACCGAGTTGATGGCCACGTCACCACTCGCATAATGGTGTTCCACGCTATCCAAAAACCCGTCGGCGTTTAGTTTGCCGCGCAAGATATGGTGCGTAGGTGGACGGAACGTATCGTTTTGAAATTCTTCTTTTCTGGTAAAAAAATATTTGACGGGCTTACCTACTTCTTTGGACATTTTAGCGGCCATGACGGCGTGGGAAGTATTTAGTCGTCGACCAAAACCACCACCCAGATAAGTTGGAATAATATTAACATCATCGGTGTCGAATCCCAACGCTTTGGCCACTTGTTTTTGGGTGATACCTACTACTTGGGTAGATAAAATAACGGTGGCTTTACCGTCCTTGACATGGGCGACGGCTCCGTTCGGCTCCATCTGTGCGTGTGCGCCAATCGGGCTGGAAAATTCGATGGAGATTACCTCGGCGTCTTCCGGGTCCAGCTCATCCCCCACTTTTTGGGTAATCATCCGATCTCCTTTTCCCACTTTTAACATCTCCCGAATATCTGGTTCTGTCCATTTTTTGGGAATATCCCAGGTTACTTTTATCGCTCGTTTGGCGGCCAGGGCTTGCGAAAAAGTATTGGCTACGACGCCCACCCAATCTTCAGTTTCGATTATCTTGACTACGCCATTCATCCCTTCTGCTTTACTGATATCGGCACTTTTAAAGATAGCGCCAATGTGCTCGGGACGGATCACACAGGCGTGCAACATATCCGGCATTTCAGCGTCCATTCCAAAAATCGGATCACCAAAAACTTTAGCTGCCAAATCCACTCTGGGAATCGGTTTACCCACAAATTTATAACTACTAACGGGTCGCAAATCCGGCGTACTCGGCACCTCCCATTCGGTCACATCCGCAGCTACTTCGGCATAAGTCATTGTTTTTCCACCACCCGAAACGACGCCGTCTTTGGTCATTAGATCGGCTTTGGCAACGCTCATTTTTTTCGCCGCTTCTCC
>Ga0209187_1002648_pt1 | contig 16441 bp, 11 predicted proteins | sample BantaG_FD_187430 | JGI IMG/M metagenome (GOLD analysis project Ga0209187, IMG submission 187430) | Marine algal microbial communities from Bantry Bay, Ireland - BantryBay_4 metaG (SPAdes) (version 2) | ecosystem: Host-associated > Algae > Red algae > Unclassified | place: Bantry Bay, Ireland... | reverse complement strand
CTTCGGGACAGGCGGTGCAGAATATGAACTTGATGTTTGAGCTACCGGAAACTACCGGATTGATACTAAAAGGAATTGGGTTCTGATATTGACTGTAGCCAACAAAACGCTAAGACTCGAAGAAGAAGAAGAAGAAGAAGAAGAAGAAGAAGAAGAAGAAGAAGAAGAAGAAGAAGAAGAAGAAGAAGAAGATTACAAAGATGCTAAGACATGAGGAGGAGTAGGTGGATTTTTTTTGAGCTGTATAGCATTTTTAGCTTAAACTTATTTTGTGGTTTTCTGGAAAATCGCGTTAAAAGAACTTTGTGTCTATAGACTTTTAGCCTAGACATGCTTGCTGCCTTCGTGGCAAATTATTTCTTTATAAAAAAAGTAAAAAATATGAAACCATTTGCGGTTTATCCCTTAATGAATGTTAATATCCAGCGTGGATTGGGCAGTTATGTTTGGGATCAAAAGGATAAAAAATATCTTGACTTTTATGGAGGACATGCGGTCATTTCCATTGGGCATGGTCATCCTCATTTTATAAAAAAGGTAAAGCGTCAATTAGACCATCTTGCTTTTTATTCCAATGCGGTTTTAAATGATTTACAGGTTGAACTGGCCGAAAAAATAGGAGCGATTTCTGGTTATCCGGATTATCAATTATTTATGGTCAATTCAGGTGCGGAAGCGATTGAGAATGCGCTTAAGTTGGCGTCGTTTAAAAATCAACGTACCAAAATGATCGCCTTCGAACGGGGATTTCACGGACGAACTTCGGCGGCGGTACACGTGACGGATAATGCAAAAATTTCGGCCAAAATCAATCAAGGTTTTGAAAGAGTTATTCTACCTTGGAATGATTTGGAAATGGTAAAAAACCATATTTTAAAGGAAGATGTTTGTGCGGTGCTGATTGAAGGGATGCAGGGGGTTGGTGGAATTCATGTTCCTGATCCGGTCTTTTTAAAAGAACTGAAAACCCTTTGCCAGCAAACCGGAACGATCTTGATCCTCGACGAAATTCAATCGGGTTATGGTCGCTCCGGAAAATTCTTTGCACACCAATATTCGGAAATTAAACCAGACTTGATTACAATCGCCAAGGGAATGGGCAATGGTTTTCCAATTGGAGGCGTATTAATTGCTCCCGATTTTAAAGCAGCGTTTGGAATGTTGGGCACTACGTTTGGTGGTACTCATTTGGCCTGCGCGGCAGGATTGGCGGTAGTGGAAGTCATCGAAAGTGAGGGGTTACTGGAGAATGCTACGAAGCGAGGAAACCAACTAAAAAACGCATTTAGTCAATTTTCGGAAGTACTCGAAATCAGAGGAATGGGTTGTATGATTGGATTAGAAATGCCTTTTCCGGTGAAACCATTTCGAAGTTTACTGGTGGAGAAATTTGGCGTTTTTACGGGCTCTTCGAGTCAACCAAATACTTTAAGAATTTTACCGCCGCTGACGGTTTCTGAATTGGAGGTGGAGGAGTTTATTGAGAAGTTTAAAGCGGGTATTTTGGAATATTGTTGAGTTGTTGAGGCGCTGGCGCTGCGCTTGTTGAGGCGTTTAATCGTTGAATTGTTTAATCGTTGAATTGTTTAATCGTTTAATCGTTGAATTGTTTAATCGTTTAATCGTTGAATTGTTTAATCGTTTAATCGTTTAATCGTTTAATCGTTTAATAAAATATTAAAACTATGAGAAATTTTATTTCGGTGAGGGATGTTTCTGATTTAAAAAAATTGCTGGAAAGAGCGAAAGAGAATAAAGCGAATCCGTTTGAAAACCTGGTGCTGGGAAAAAATAAAACGATGGTGTTATTATTTTTTAATCCCAGTTTAAGAACTCGGCTGAGTACGCAAAAGGCTGGACTTAATTTGGGAATGAATGTCATTCCGATGAACGTTTCAGAAGGTTGGGGTTTGGAGTTTGAGGATGGGACGGTCATGAATCTCGATAAGGCAGAACATGTCAAGGAAGCCGCGGCTGTGATCAGCCAATACGCTGATATTATCGGGATTCGAACTTTTGCTGGTTTGAAAGATCGGGCACTCGATTATGCCGATCGGGTGATTAGGCAATTTGCTACTTACGCTTCCGTCCCCATCGTCAATATGGAGTCGGCAGTACTGCATCCTTTACAGTCTTTTACAGATTTGTTCACCATCGAAACTTACAAAAAAAAGGAACGTCCAAAAGTCGTGCTTACGTGGGCACCACATCCAAAAGCCTTACCACAAGCCGTGGCTAATTCTTTTTTGGAATGGATGCAGAAAACAGATTATGAACTGGTGGTAACGCATCCCAAGGGTTACGAATTGGCACGGGAATTTACGGCTGGTTGTACCATCGAACACGATCAACAAAAAGCGTTTAAAAACGCGGATTTTATTTATGCTAAAAACTGGTCGAGTTACGAGGAGTACGGAAAAATTCTATCTACGAATCCAGACTGGATGGTAACGGAGCAAAAAATGGCTTTGACGAATAACGCCTATTTTATGCATTGTTTACCGGTGCGAAGAAATGTGGTGGTAGCAGATGCGGTCATTGATAGCAAACGGTCTCTGGTCATTGAGCAAGCGGGGAATCGAGCGGTCGCCGCACAAACCGTCTTGGAAAAACTATTAGAAAAGCAAAATTCATAAACCAATTCGTTAGGGAATAAGTTGATAATTAAATTAGAATGAAAAAATTAACGGTAATTAAAATTGGGGGGAAGTTGCTGGACGATGAAAAAGCCTGGAAAATAGCGATGGATGATTTTTCCAAAATAGAAGGGGTTAAAATTTTGGTGCACGGAGGTGGAAAAATGGCTTCGGAGATTTGTTCTAAACTGGGGATTGAAACAAAAATGATTGAGGGAAGACGGATCACGGATAGCGATGCTTTGGACGTAGCAACAATGGTTTATGCGGGTTTACTGAATAAAAAACTGGTGAGCTATTTACAGTCTCGGGGAGATAATGCGATGGGTTTTTCGGGGGCCGATGGAAATCTTGTTTTGTCTGACAAACGACCTGTCGGGGAAATAGATTTTGGATGGGTAGGAGATGTAAAAACTATTAATACTTCCTTGCTTACCAGTCTACTAACTCAGGGTGTGACGCCCGTATTTTGCGCAATTACCCACAATGGTCAGGGACAATTATTAAATACCAACGCGGATACCATCGCCTCGGTTTTGGCGGCTAGTCTTGCCAAAAAATACCAAACTACTTTGAAGTTTTGTTTTGAAAAAAATGGCGTTTTACAGGATCCCCTGGATGATGCATCCGTCTTAAAAAAATTATCTAAAGTATCCTATTTACAACAAAAAAAGGAAGGGATTATTTCAGCGGGGATGATTCCCAAAATAGACAATGCCCTGGCGGCAAAGCAGGCGTTGGTTCATCAAGTAATGATATGTGGGGTTGAGGGAATTCATCAATTAAAAGGAACAGAGATATGCGGGTAGATGCAAAAATAAAACTGGACGCGATTCAATTATTAAAATCATTAATCTCCACTCCTTCGTTCAGTAAGACCGAAGATAAGACCGCGGAAATCCTCGTAGATTTTTTTACTAAAAAAAATATTCCCGTACAGCGACACCTAAATAATATTTGGGTAGTCACCCCAAATCCAAATCCGGAGTACCCTACTCTACTCTTAAATTCTCACCACGATACAGTAAAACCGGTAACGGGTTGGCAACGTGATCCGTTTCTACCAAGTGTGGAAAAGGAAACGCTGTATGGACTTGGCAGCAATGATGCGGGTGCTTCTTTGGTTTCTTTAGCAGCCATTTTTCTTCATTTTTATCCCCAAAAAAATCTACCTCTAAACTTTATTTTTCTAGCTTCCGCCGAAGAAGAGATTTCCGGAAAAAACGGCGTGGAAGCTGCCTTACCGCAACTTGGGAAAATAGACTTCGGAATCGTTGGAGAACCGACCGAAATGAAAATGGCGATTGCCGAAAAAGGATTGATGGTGATTGACGGTATAGCTACTGGCAAAGCCGGTCATGCTGCTCGTAACGAAGGAGACAATGCCATTTACCACGCCCTCCGGGATATTGATTATTTACAAAACTTGACTTTTGAAAAAATATCTCCGCAACTGGGGCCTACTAAAATATCGGTTACCCAAATCAACGCGGGTACCCAACACAATGTGGTTCCGGATAAATGTCAGTTTGTGGTAGATGTCCGTACCACCGAGGCATACTCCAATACCGAAGTTTTTAATTTTATTAATAAAAATACCTATTCTACACTCAAGGCACGATCCGTACGGCTTGAGCCTTCGGGTATTTCAAATCATCACCCACTGGTACAGGCTGGAGAAAAGCTCGGCATTTCAACTTTTGGATCAGCTACCTTATCCGATCAGGCATTGATGTCTTTTCCGACCCTAAAGATGGGACCCGGAAATTCTAACCGATCTCATACAGCAGATGAATTTATCATACTTTCTGAAATAGAAAACGGAATTGATACTTACAACGAACTACTTTCTGAACTAATCTCTTTTTATCAAACACAATCCTTATGAAACTCTGGGAAAAGTCCACCAAAATAAATAGTCTGATCGAATCCTTTACCATCGGTAATGATCCGGATTTTGATTTACAGCTGGCCAAATTTGATGTTCAAGGAACGCTGGCCCATATAAAAATGCTCGAATCTATCGGCTTATTGACCAGCACAGAATTGGCCAAGCTCGAAACGGTCCTCGCTGAAATTACGGAACTAATTGAGCAAAATAAGTTTATCATTGAACCGAGTGTGGAAGATGTCCATTCTCAAGTAGAATTAATATTGACCAGAAAACTGGGAGATATTGGTAAAAAAATTCATGCGGGTCGATCCAGAAACGATCAGGTCATGGTCGACTTAAGATTATTTTTCAGATCAGAAATTAAGGAGATTACTGATTTAACGAAAGCCCTTTTTAAAGTACTTATTTCCCAAAGCAAACAATATCAGCACGTTTTGATGCCTGGATATACGCATACACAGGTGGCAATGGTTTCTTCTTTTGGCTTGTGGTTTGGGGCTTACGCAGAATCCCTCGTGGATGACCTGACGTTACTCTCTTCCGTTTATAAGATCAACAACCAAAATCCGTTGGGGTCGGCTGCGGGATACGGGAGTTCTTTTCCGCTCGACCGGAAAATGACGACGGAATTACTAGGTTTTCAGGACCTCGCCTATAATTCTATACACGCACAGCTGGGACGCGGAAAGACGGAGCAGTTTCTGAGTTTTGGCCTGGCAGGACTCGGTGGTACTTTGGGAAAAATGGCGGCGGATGTGGTATTATTTAGTAACGAGAATTTTAAATTTCTAAAACTTCCCGACGAATTTACCACGGGAAGTAGTATCATGCCGCATAAAAAAAATCCGGATGTTTTTGAATTAATACGGGGACATTGTAATTTACTACAATCTTTGCCGGGTCAGGTGAGTTTGCTTAATGCAAATTTGATTAGCGGCTACCATCGGGATTTTCAGTTGTTGAAAGAGGTACTTTTTCCGGCTTTAAAAAACATAAAAAATTGTCTACGGTTGGCCACGCATTGTTTGTCAGAAATAAAAGTTTCCAAGGATATTTTGGCCGACGAAAAATATAAATATTTATATACTGTAGAAAAGGTAAATGAATTGGTGAAAACGGGGGTTCCTTTTCGGGAGGCTTATCAGCAGATTGGAGGAGAGATTGAGAAAGGTAACTTTGAATATTCGGGGGCGCTGGTTCATACGCACGAAGGGAGTATTGGGAATCTTTGCTTGAAGGAGATTGAAAAGAAGATGAATAGGGTTTTGATTTTTGAGTTATAAGTTTTGGGTTTTGGTGCTTGAGAAAACGGCAATTAAGCAAAATGTAATGCGAAGTTTCTTATAAAAATTCCTACCCAATCGTCACTTTGCAATTTGGAATTAGCTCCTTAAAGCGTTCCATAAAATAGTATTCCTGGTTTCGCATTCCGCTAATTTTGCGTTAAGCTCGTCTTAGTACATCAATATATTATTTTTTCAAAATTAATCTTACCCATTCACCGGCGTACTCTGCAAGATATCCCGACTGATTTTGCCCGGATAGACGATAAAAACAGGTAGCGCTATCTTCCGTTCTTTTAATTTTTGGCGAACAGTTACCTCAATACTTTCATTAGAATAACGGATTGAAAAAATCCCGGATAGTGTAGCAATTATTCAGAAGAAAAAAGACGATCAGGAGGATGGGAATCCCTTCTAGAAGATAAGCTAGAGGACTTGGTTTTCTTGTGATTTTAGGGGGTTCTTCATAATCCAGAATATCTTTCATAGTTGTAGTACTTTTTTTCTCAAAAATACACTAATAACGGGATACCTATTTAAACGACTTGATGAAGTTGTTTGAAAGTGAACCTCAGATCCCGGACGGCTGTGAGAATAGTAATCGTGAAATTATTGAACACAAACTATTTTATTTGTCAAAACTTTTGACCGCCTACTAAAAACACGTGCCTTTTCAAATCCTTCTATTCCTGTTTTGCCAAAATAAAATTTGCGTAAAAGACGCCTTGTTGGTTCATAAAGGTGGTCTCCTTCCTGTTCAGTTCCAGTCTTCCTCCGGAAAAACTCGTGGCCGGTAATCCTAATTCCTGATAGATGCAAGCCGTTGCGGCAAAGTCCCAAATGCTACCTCCGCCGTTTTCTTTTTTTGGAAACTTCAACATACAGGCTGGGCCATTTTCCAGTACCAGCATAGCATTTAATACGGAGCCACCGCCGTTGATTTCCTTGATGTCATTTAAACTCAATTCAACTACTTTCTCGTTCAGCAATTTTTCTATTTCGACGACCCGCGGTGTATCCTTTAAATTTTGATCGGTCACATAGGTTAAATGATCATTGGTATTTTTGATTTCCCAGCGGTGATTATTTTTATAAGCTCCATTTCCTTTGAGGGCGTGGTACAATGTATCCGTGCCAGGATCATACACAACGCCAATAAAAGGGGTGCCGTCCTTTGCAACTAAAGCAATAGATACGGAAAATCCCGGTCGTTTGTTTATAAAAGCTAGCGTTCCATCCATGGGATCAATACACCAGAAAAAATCTTTCTCCAGCCGGCTCCCATCATCCTTGGTTTCTTCCGACAAAAGGGCTATCCCAAACTCGGAACAAGTGGGTAGCAGCTGTGCAAGAATAGCTGCTTCACAGGCTTTGTCTACCGCAGTCACTACCTGGGAGGCATAACTGGTCCCTCCTTTCTTTTGTACTACCACGACTTCTTCATTCATAGATTGCTGAATGATTTTTGAATCCGTTTTCCTTGGAATTCGTCTGGTAGAATTCGTTGGTCTCTTCTACCCAGATGGTTAGTCGGCCGTTCTTTTTGCAGCCTTGATCGACGTTTATTAGATTCCCCATAATTAGTGGTTGATCATATCCCTGCAAAATTGTTGGTGTGTGCCCGATGAATATTTTATCAAAATCATCGAACTGGTATTCCTTAATTTCTCGATTCATTTTTCTTAAATTTTCATTGATCAAGTATTTATTAAGGGCTTCCCTAAAAAGACTTCGGTTCCAAATCAACTCACGTGGTTTTGATTTTAGGGTAAATTTAAAACCGAGTTTAGGATCGAATCCAGCGTGCACGAATAGTTTGTTGTCTTCTAAATGGTAATATTTTAGTTCTTTAAAAAAATACTCGTAGTGGTTATTTATTAAAAGATCATCGTATTTCAAATAAGAATCCAGCGTTTGTTTTCCTCCTTGTATATACCAACTTTCGTGTTCAGTTTTGAGATAATTTTCATTTCTTAAGTTTTCAAAGTCATCTGATAGAATATCTAAAAACCATTTATCATGATTCCCCATTAAGAATATATTCTCATACCTTGAATTATTTTTAATTTCCAAAAGCGTATTCACTACCTCAAATGAATTGGGCCATCCATCAACGTAATCCCCGATACAAATAATCCGATCATTGGTAATATCAAATTTTGAAATTTCCAAAGCTTTCTTGAGTGCTTCGTAATTTCCGTGAATATCACCGATAATTAAGGTTCGTTTGGGCTTCATTTTATTCTTGTAATTCTTTTACTTTTTCTCGCACCTCTTCCAAACTAATATCCCTTATCTTCACTATTCTTTCTCCGTCTTTAAAAATACTATAGTTGAAATTATTATTACTATCCGACTCAATAAAGACACCCTCATGGAATTCACTGTCTCTGAGTTCCATAGAACAAATCGGTGTATCTTCCCCCTTTACAAAAGTATAAGCGGTCTGTTTTTTGAAAAAAATTGAGTAGCCATCCAAAAGATTCTGGTAAGAAGGAGGGCTGGACAATTGATAATTCGGATAAATATGATGAATCAAATTCCCCCGGTCCCTGGTGAAATAGAGATCTCCTTTCTTATCTATTAAAAAATCAGGAAGTATTTCTTTAGCATCCAAAGCGATTATTTTTCCTTGAGAAAATTTTAGATATCCAAGCGAGAGACTGTATTTAGAATAGGTTATCGTCCCGCTATTAGTGGTTTCATCGTCAATGGTCAGCACCATTTTACCTGCCCTGCTATCTGATAAGGTCGTGAATTTTACCTTAAAACCATTCTGGGTATATTTGATGATGGCGGTTGGTTTATCATTGGTCACGGCACTCGACAAGACGGGAATTTGCTCCCCATTTTGGTCATAGCCCGTCACATTATGATGGGAAAGATGATTGTACATTCGGGTTTCCACGATTTGCCCATTTTCATATAAATGTTTGTGATATCTTTCATCTGCATATTCCAGGTGAGCGCCATGCGTGGGACGGCCATTTTCAAAGTAAAGACTGTCGATCAGGAGTCCTTCTTCGTAAGCATCCAGATAGTAATCGTAACCCGAATGTTTCCCCGCCTCATAAGTGGAAATGCAAAATATACGATTTTGCTCGTTTATTTGTTGACCAGCATAAGGTACCCCATTCTGATACTTCAAAATCCATTCTTTCTGACCACTGAAATTCGGTCTAAACTCGGTAACCGTTACTAATTCTCCGTTTTTATAATTTTTTTGTTGAATCAGTTCGTTTCGAGGATTCAAATAGTATTCGTCGCCCGACTGCTTGCCTCCCTCAAAACTGGAAATGCGTAAAAGATAATCTTGATGGGTTATCTGTTGGCCTGCATAAGGTAATCCATCCCGGTAAGTCAAGGTCCATTCTTCCTGATCTTTGAAATTTGGTTCAAACTCGGTAACCGCCACTAATACGCCATTTTCGTAGTTTTTTTGTCGGACTAATTTATTTTGACGACCTCCAAAATATTTTTCAAATCCGTCTTTTTTTCCATGCTTGTAACTGGTAAGGATAGCGGTTATCTCGGTGCGGTTGGAGTGAGCAGGCTTCTCTATTTCCTCCAAAAACACTCCTTCGAATGGTTGATCATTTTTATATAATCCTTGCAATAATTCATAATCCTCTATTGCAAATTCGAAGGGTTTTAAAACTTCGGAATCGTACTGTAAGTCAAATACATAATTATTATTTAAATAAATATCACGCACCAATTTTCCTTTCAAAAAGGTTGTTCGACCGACCAAATGAAAGTCGTAAAAATTCCCGTCGTACGGCAAATCATTTTTGTACATCGCTTCTTCAATTATCTTCCCATTTTCATCATAATATATGATCGGGCCATCCAACAAATCGTCCACATAGACCATCGTTTTCTTTACGCCTTTAATCGCAAATTCACTATCGTTGTACCGGATAATTGGTAAGGTAGCCAATCCATTTTTTTTGCCATTTTTGTAGGTGAAACGCTCGTCATCCACAATATTAACCCCTTCAAACGGTAGACTATCTCGATAAATACAATGGGTTATATCTTTCGTAGATGCATTGATAAAAGTGACTTTCCCCTGGATCCAGTCTTCTTTATAATTTGCCGTCATGGAATGAGTACCGTGAATTCCAAAATAGACGTACCTACCAGATTTTTTTCTGTTTTTATAAGTAATTTCTTCATAATCATCGCGATAAATTCCGCTGTAAGGAAGGTTGTTTTTGAAGGTCAATTTATATTCCACCCCATCGTAAAAAGAAACTTGTTCCATTTGTTCGGTTTCTCTGCGCTGGTTCTTATCTGCGTTGGATCGAATTCCGTATTTTTTAAATAGGGTTGGTTTTTTGGTATCATAATCATAGGTCACTTCTTCCAGCAAATGTCCCGCCTGATAAGTGCTTAGTTCATCATTTCTGAATATTTCTCCCTCAAATGGTCTAGAATGGCCATCCACCATTTTCAACAAAACCCGGTGCTTTTTTCCAGTTATTTTACTATAAACAGTTTCCCAACCCGTCGGATTTCCATCTTTATATTCTACCTCTTTGAGAAACGCTCCCTGGCTATTGTATACCGTTACCAAACCATTAAGTTTTCCATCTTTATAATTTTCTATTTTATAATCATATCCCCATCCAACATTTTCCCAAAAGCTCCCTTCCAACGGTAAGTCCTCCCGATAGATTCCTTTTGTGAGTAGGGTTCCATCTTTGTTAAATTTTGCGGCTGCTCCTTCTTTTTTTCCGTTCTCAAGATGATGATAACTGGCGATTCTTTTTAAAGTATCTTTATCAAAATAAGTGGATTGCTTTCCGGCTAGTTCGCCATTTCGGTAGGAAAAAATTTCCGCATCCCGGAGATCTTCAATAAATTGTCCTTCCCACGGTTTATTATTTTTATAAATACCCTTTGCAATTTCTTCCTGATTGATATTATAAAAAATGTCCGGACCATTTAAAGCCCCTTTTTTATAAGTTCGTAGTTCGTAACCATATTTAATGGTACCATTAAAAAAGGTATCTTTCTCCAGAATTTTATTTTTTATAAAATCAGGATTCTCGACCTCTTCTTTCTTTTTATTTATGGCAACTTCATTATCTTTTTTAAATACCTGAATCCTGTAAATATTAATCGCTTGATTATCCAGTTCATAAAAATCAATCTTTACCCCTTCCCTGGAATTTGAATCCCTGGAATAATTATATTCTCCCATTTTTTCTCCCGATCGATAATAATAAATCCAGTTAATGATATTATTTTTTAGATCGATGGAAGCACGTTGGGCGATTTGTCTACTATTTAAATAAGTAGTCATCCCGCCTATTTCCTGGTTGTTTTCGTATTCTAAAATTTCCAGTGGGCCTAAATCAATGTTACTCCCATAATCATATTTATCTCGATTAAAGGTACCACTCCACTGCTTATTGTCTTTATAGATACCACTGGTTTTGATAGTCCCGTCCGGATAATAATAAATAGTTGGGCCATTTTTTTCACCATTTTCATATTGAATGGTCTGTTCGATGGCACCATCCTGGTAATAGAAAATGACGGTTCCTTCGTAATCGCATCCATCTTTACAAGAGGACAAACCACTCATTTGCAAGTTCCCGTTTATATAATAATCTTCTACTCTATAAAGATCACCTTCCTTCCTTAACGGTCCCGGGCGATAATAGTCCGCCTTCTCTTTTGTAGTGATATACCAAGTATGGTAGGGAGGCTGTATTTGGTAATACATGGTATCCTGAGCCTGGGTTTGATGGAAAAATCCAAGCAGGATCAGTAAAATTACTAATCGGGAAAGATGGAGTTGAAATTGTGGAGATACCATGGTTTTTGATTTCGGTTTTGAAAAAAGAAGGTTTTTAAAATAGGTTTTTGGGCATATTTCCATCATTCATTTTCTGATTCTTTTACCAGTTTTATCGCCTCTTCCAGCGTGAGATCAGTTACTTCTTTAATCATTTTGCGGTCTTTAAAAAAACCGTAGTTATATCTGTTATTACTAACCGGTTCAATAATACTACCGTTATAGATGCTACCGTTCCTGGCTTCGAAAGAACAAGTCGAGGTTTCTGCTCCATCTATAAAAAGGTAACCAGTCTGACTTCTTGAAAATGGTTGAAAGTCACCGGCAAAATCCTGGTAAGAAGGAGGGCTGGACAATTGATAATTCGGATAAATATGGTAGGCTAAATTTGCCTCGCTCTCGACCATGTAGATATCTCCTTTTTCGTCTAATAACAAGTGGTTGAACATTTCCTCAAAATCAAAAGAAATTATTTTCCCTTTAGAAAATTTAAAATGTCCTAACGGGACATCGGCTTTAAAGTAGGTTACGCTACCGCTATCATCGGTCTCCTCATCAATGGTCATGATCATTTTATCCTGTTTAGTATTTGAGAATTCCGTAAAGTTAATCTGGTAACCATTCTGTGTATACTTGATGAAGGCTACTGGTTGATCATTGTCAATGGCACTGGACGGGATGGGAATTAATCTACCACCTGAGTCAACTCCTCTCACATCGTCATGGGAGATATAATTGTACATTCGGGATTCAAGAATCTGCCCATCTTTATAAAAATGTTTATGATATTTCCCATGTACAAATTCCAGGCGGGCGCCACGAACAGGGAGGCCATTTTCAAAGTAAAGACTGTCGATCACAAGTCCTTCTTCTTTATCATCTAAATAGTATTCGTAGCCCGACTGCTTTCCGTCCTCATAATTGGAAATGCGAAATAAATATTCCTGATTGGTTATTTGTTGGCCAGCATAAGGTAACCCATTCTGGTAGTTTAAAGTCAATTCCTTCTGGCCTCTAAAATTTAATTCAAACTCGGTAGTAGCAACCAGTTCTCCGTTTTTGTAGTTTTTTTGTCGGATTAATGTATTTTCATAACCACTAAAAAATTTTTCCAATCCATCCTTTTTTCCGTTTTTGTAACTCGTAATGATATACTTTATTTCCCCAAAAGAAGAGCTGGTAGGAATATCTACTTCCTCCAGAAATACTCCTTCGAAAGGTTGATCATTTTTGATGAATGCTTCTTCTATTATTACGTCATTTTCATCATAATAAGTTAACGGACCATCTGCAACATTTTCCACAAATAAATAGGTTATCTTCTTAGCATCAATCAGGAAATCATTTTCTTCATCATTATCAACGGGATACGTTGCCAAGCCATTCCGCTTGCCATTTTTATAATTGACACTGGTCCCATATGTTTTGTTAACCCCCTCAAAAGGCAGGCTATCCCGATAAATACAATAACTCGTATCCTTGGTAAGCCCATCAATAAAAGTGACGGTTCCCTGTATCAAGTCATCTTCATAATTTGCCAGCAAGGTATTTTCTTTGTAAACCCCATAATCAACGTACGCTCCTGATTTCACCCCTTTTTTATAAGTAATTTTTTTATAATCGTCGCGATAGACCCCGTCGTAGGGAAGGTTATTTTGGTAAGTCAATTTATGTTCAATTCCATCCTGATAAGTAATTCTCTCTGTTTGCTGTGTAGAATTTTGCTTCTCTTTATCTACGTTGGCAAGGATTTCATATTTCTCAATTAATACTGGATCGTGTGGATACTCATCGTACTCAATTTTCCCAATCAGAGATCCTGATTGATAAGTCCTTAGTTTTCTGTTTTCAAGTATTTCACCTTCTATTACTTCTTGATAGTAATCATCCCGTTTGTACAAAGCCCGGTGTTTTTTTCCAGTTATATCACTATGGTAAGTTTCCCACCCGGTGGGTTCTCCATCTTTATATTCTTTTTCCATAACAAAATCTCCTCTATGATCATATTCTGACACCGGACCATTGAGAATTCCTGCTTTATAATTTTCTACTTTATAATCATTTCCATAATCTGATTCCATGTAAAAACTACCTTCCCACGGCGTGTCGTTTTTAAAGATTCCTTTGGCCACCACCGTTCCTTCTCTGCTAAATTTTGCAGCCTCTCCGTCTTTTTTTCCTTTCTCAAGATGATGATAATCGGATATGTTCTTGAAATTACCATCAGCATAAAACCTGGATTGTTTTCCTGCCAATTCACCATCTCGATAGGAATAAATACGGTCATTATAGATACCATCCATAAACTGTCCTTCCCAGGGTAAATTATTTTTATAAATGCCCTTGGCAATCTCTTCCTGATTATTGTTATAAAAAATAACGGGACCATCCAGGATTCCTTTTTTATAGCTCTGCAATTTATATTGCATTCTAAAGTTACCAGTAAGAAATGTATCTTTTTGCAAGATTTCATTTTCCAACAACTCAGCTTCTTCGGCAATTTTTTCGGCTTCCTCTTTGCTTGTATTGATGGAAAGTAATTCTTCCTTTTCTATGATCGCAATATCAGAAATATTGATTGCCTGATAATTATCCATATTAAATCCTATCTGAATCCCGTAGCCAGTATCTGAGTCCATGGAACGAATACATTCTCCAATCTTTTCGCCAGACCGATAATAATAAATCCACTTTATGGTTTTATTTTCATAATCGATTAAAGCACGTTGTGCGATTTGCTGAGAATTAAAATAAGTAGTCATTCCGCCTATCCTCTGATTATTTTCGTATTCAAAAATTTCAAGCGCCCCTATATACTGTGCATTCCCACGTTGTGTATGAGGAAAAGTTCCACTCCAGGTTCGATTATCTTTATAGATACCGCTAGTTCTAATCCTACCGTCAGGATAATAATAAATAGCCGGGCCATTTTTATAACCATCTTCATAATTAATGGTCTGTTGAATAGCTCCATCCTCATGAAACCAGGTAACCATACCCGTAAAAATATCTCGGTCCTTACTAGTGGACAAACCACTCATTTGCAGATTTCCATTGATATAAAAATCTTCTACTCTATAAAGATCACCTTCCTTTTTCAACGGTCCCGGGCGATAAAATTTGGCCTTGTCCCTGGTGGTCTTAACCCAGGAATTGTAGACGCTTTCCAGGCGATAATACGTAGTATCCTGGGCTTGTGTTTGATTAAAAAATCCAAACAGCAGCAGCGGGAGAATTAGTTTGGAAAGATGGAGTTGAAGGTATTGATACACCATTATTTTTTATTTCGGTTTTGGAAAATAGAGATATCTATTAAAGACAACGTTTGGTAAGCAAACGCTGATCATGGACATCAAGAGCAAAAAGTGGGTGTAGGTTAGTGATGGGAAAGAGTTAATAAAGACTTTTACTCCTTTAAAGATGGGTGAAATTAATTAAAATCTCAAAGAACAACTTCAAAATACAAACACTTATTTTCCTCCATTGAACACTCTAGTGCATCAAGCACTAAACCCCTACTCCACCATCTCCAAATACAACTCCTCTCCATCGTAAAACTGATAATAAATTTTCACAAAACCATATTTTTCGTTCACCCAAAAGGTAGTCGTGTTGATCACCGGCTTTTCTCCAAAGATATTATTTTTCTCTCCTTTGGCACTGCCAAAGGAAAATCCTTTTACGCTGGTTTCTGCCGTCAATTCATAACAATCTAATTTCTTATCATTCAAAATATAGGTTGATTTTCCGGACAAGCTATACAAAGAAGTATATTCTTGCATATTATATTTTCCAAATCCTTTTAAAATAACGATCTTAGATTTATATTTATCGTCTATAAAATTCATGAATTTCACACTCGGATGAGCGGCTACTTCGGCCTGGTAATATTGATTTTCCCGCATGGGATGAAGGTATAAATCTTCTTCATTAAATCTCATCGTGGTGGTATCCGCCAACATCCAATCTTTTTCGTTAAATAGTTTTGAGCGCAAACCAAGTGCCTCCTCGTAAGTATCATGTCCAGAATATTCCCAGATAAAATAGATCTTTCCATCCTCATAGATTTCGGTGTTTAACTCCGTGGGGATTCGCATATTGACACATTCGGTGGACAAGGTATCTCCGTTAGCATCTAATTTGGTTACCTGATATTTATAAAGCTTGGGAGCGGTATAAACCCTGTTGGTTTCTAATTCTTTTCTAAGATCAAGTAGCTGATCCAGAGGTTGCTGAGCATTCAGAAATGGTAGGAATAGCAAACAGGCAAAAAACAGAAACCTATTTTTCATAATTATTTATTTGAGTTGGTAAATGAACTATTTAAAAGGGAAAGATACTAGATTTTAATTCAAAAATCTCTATTCGCTGCTGTTCCTTTTTTTAATTTTCCCTTTCTTTTTTTTTAAATGCGCAGTGTTTTGATCTGACTACTTTTGATATAACAGCTTGTGCAGGAGACCAGGTTGCCCTAACCCTGACGATTTCTGTTATAATTTTTTATACCATAGTCGATTAATCTGGCTTCCAGACTTTTCTTTTTTACTCTTAAGGCTAGATTTCCCGTTTTTTCGATCTGTTCAATTTTTTGTTTTGTCTTATTCCAGAATGGCATGGTTGCTTTTTTGTTTAATTAGAATTTAAATTTGGTATAGATTTTATAGCCACAAAGACCCTACATTCATCTTTCGTAAAAACCCTTTGTGCCTTTGTGCCTTTGTGGCAATTTTTTTACTTATTCACATAATCGTTAAATCTAATTTTCCCAAAATCATCCACTGTTTTTGTTTTGGTATACACTTCCACTTCAGAACTTTCC
>Ga0209187_1002647_pt1 | contig 16444 bp, 9 predicted proteins | sample BantaG_FD_187430 | JGI IMG/M metagenome (GOLD analysis project Ga0209187, IMG submission 187430) | Marine algal microbial communities from Bantry Bay, Ireland - BantryBay_4 metaG (SPAdes) (version 2) | ecosystem: Host-associated > Algae > Red algae > Unclassified | place: Bantry Bay, Ireland... | reverse complement strand
TGATATCAAATTTATCGTTTTCAATATTTATAATTCTAAAAGAAGCGCTCGTTTCGGGTTTGTTACCGCCTTTAAATTTAGGAAACTGAATATCAGGCTTAGGAATGTATTCTACAAATTCTTTACCCAATACCCAAGCTATTTTTTCATAATCTCCATAAAAATACTCTTGAAGCAATGGTATAACACTGTCCTTAAATACTGCTTTTAAACCTACTTCATCGCCAGACTCTAATTTAATAAAATAGGAGTGTCCTATTGTATGATCGCGGTCTAATAGTACTTCTATGCGCTGGTTGATAATGCTAAGCAAGCCGTCTAAATTGAAACCTTCAAAAAGAATGTCTTTCAAAAGTTCTGGCTTAGGCATTACTTCTTCAAACGTAAACCTTCTTCGAAGTGCAGTATCTAATGCCTCTACACTGCGGTCCGCAGTATTCATGGTGCCAATTATGTATAAGTTGGGTGGTACGCCAAAATCTTCGTTGGAATAAGGAAGTCTTACTTTAATTTCTTCGCTTGTGCTTGCGGTATTCTTATTTAAGCGTTTATCTTCTTCCAATAGCGTGATAAGCTCGCCGAATATTGCTGAAACGTTCCCTCTGTTGATCTCATCTATGATTAGTACGTAGTTTTTATTCTCTTGATCTTCACTACCTTTAACTAATCCTCTGTTCTTTTTAAGAAATTTAGTTATCTCTCTTGAATAAGTAGGATTTGTTCCGGTGGTCTCATCAGTTTCAAAATAATGTTTTATATATTTAATATTTACATTATACCAAGGCTTGGGACTTACAGAAGTATTTTTAGGGCTTACGTAAAAGTAATCTCCTAATCTGTGTACAACTTCAAAAGTCGTTCTATCTGAAACAATTTCTAATGGTTGCTGTTCTTCATCTTCGGCAACCTCCTGTTTGAAATCTTCGATAACTTTTTCAAAGTTACCTTGTCTAATGTCAGCCTTTGCACAAAGCCTCTTAAAAATTCCTGGTTCTGTTTTATAAACTACATTATCATCTTTAGTTGTTTCAGGCTTAATTCCCTCCACAAAATCTTCGTAGCTCATGCTCTGATGAAAGGTTGTAAATACAATTTGCTCTTCTTTTCTATATTTGTTATACTCTTCAATTATTTCAGAGCGTTGCGATTTCGTTTCACTTGTTTTAAATTCAAAATCTGGGTTAATCAATCTTACGGCAATTTCTTTTGTAGCGTATGTCTTTCCAGTACCAGGCGGTCCGTATAGGATTTGGTTTAATGTGGTATTATTTTCAATTGTACTAAATTCGGATTTACTGCTCTTTATGTCTAAAACTTTGAGAAGCTTGTCATAATCAGTCATATGATCAACTATAAAATTTTTTGTTCTTTCAATTAATTTATTCCAATCTTCATTGATAATTTCACTAGCTGGAATTAACTCTACAATCTCCGAATTATTAAATTTACCTCTGTAGTCTTCGTATAAGTCTCGAAATAAAACGTTGCCAACCGTATCAATTTTAATCGTGAACAAATCCTCTTCTATAGACACTGTAAATGCTAACGCTCTAGTTGTATTTGGATACGGAAAAATTTTAGCCCACAAGTAATATTCAAAGTTATTCGATTGGTTTGTAGGCCTTTTGCGAATACTGATTTCACCAGTAGGAAACAATTTATTCTTTACACATTCAGCCCAGTACTCTACTTTATTATACGTTTTTTTTAGACCATCATATGTACTATTATGGCTTGTATTATCATTATTCTTTTTTTCGCCAACATGTTTTTGTATTAATTCTATATCCTCAGAATTAAAAAAATCCACTTTATGTTCAATCATGTCATTCATAATACTTTCAATTTTTTCATTTTTAAAAATAAGATACTTCAACGCACTATTCGTAGTGTTAGCTTCAACATTCCATTGAGCTCGTTTTGTATTTTTTACTTTTTCGTACTCGGCACCTATACATTCTATATTATTGCCTAAAACGTAGCCGTCTATTTTATGAAAATCATCAATATCAAGTTCTAATAATATGCGATTTTGCCCTCCGGTAAACGCCTCGTAAGAATGTTCTTCGGGCAAAGTTGAGGCTACCTTATCATAGGCTACTTTATCCATTATAAAGCCCATGCGCCCTTGTTTGAAAAACAAAACGGCCCGCATACCTATAACTACCATAAAGTCGTTATTTGGCCGAATGGCCATGCGGATGTTATAGGGCTCTATATTATTCTCGGTTATTGCCGTGTGTGCATGATGTATAAAATATGCAAATAGTTCTTTATTCTCTACACCTTTCTCATATGCTTTAAATAACTTCTTTTTTTCAGTAATATCATATACTAATTCTTCGTGTATTGTAAAGTCGAAGGCTTCGCAAAAAGTATCTCTGTAATCTGCGTTTGTTTTAAAATCACTAAAATCAATTTTAGCATGTTTGGCTACATCTCGGATAGCCCACTTAAACTCTAGTTGCTTATCATCTCGCTTTAAATGATATTTCCAGTTGTTTCGCTTTTCTTGTTCTGGCACATCGCTTTCGCTTACTTGTGCCCACCATTGGTTTACTTGCTCCGATGTAAGTTGCTTTATAAATTCCGTGAATGTCATTAATATCTTGTTTTAATTAGATTACTAAAGGGGTGACCTAATTGTACTTAAATGTATTATAAACAATTCATAATTAGACTAAGCCAATAGCTTTTCTAATTTTTCTTTCCATTTCTCCCAGCTTGGCATTTCTTTCGTTTGTAGTTCAAAAAAGCGTTTTGTATGATCATGATGGACTAGATGACAAAGCTCATGAATTATTACATATTCAATGCAAGCTTTTGGTGCTTGAATTAATTCTGGGTTTAGGATAATTTTGCCTTTAGGTGTGCAGCTTCCCCAACGATTTTTCATTTTACGGATTACTAGTGCTTCTGGTTCTACTTTGTACTTCTGAAATTTATTAATTAATGGAGGTGCAATTTCATTAAACTTAATGTTTGCTTTTTTAGCGTACCAATCGAGCACTAGGGTTTTGACCTTGCTTTCATTGTTTGTTGTTACAATTAAATAAGCTCCTTTCAGTTTGACAGATTCGGTGCTTGCTTTCAATATTTTTAAGCGGTATTGTTTACCGAGATATAGGATTGTTTCACCGCTTATATACTTTAGCGGCTTGCTTCTAGGATGAAAACTTAGGAAGTATCGTTGTTGTTTTAATATCCAAGGTGCTTTACCTCTAAGTTTTTTTATTATGGTTTGGTATTCGGCTTCGTTGGGCGCTTTCACGACAACTTGCATTTCAGGGTTGACGCTTATCCCTAAGGTCTTACGCTCTGAGCGAAACAATTGGAATGTGATTTTCTTAGAACCGAATTGAATAGAGTCCGTCATTATGAATATCTAAGTTTAGCTACTTTAATACACTTATTTGCCAAGTCGTCCATTTCACCAAAGGATAAAGAGATACTGTATTTGTCTCTTACTTCGTCAATAAGGTAATCACCAATGTCTATTAAAAGTTTTCCTGTGATATTTGTTTTGTGTTGCCAATCAATTAAGGGCTTCTCATTTTCTAGCACAGCCTCTCTTATTAATTGATCTATTTTAAGTGCGACCTCGACTGATAAATTAATTTGTTTTTTTTCATCTTGCGTTTTTTCTTTCAGTTCTGAAAGTGTTAAACCAAAGAATGCTTGCGCTACATCTTTATTAATTAATTGCTCCGGGATGTCATTATCGGTATGAGATAATACGGCATTCATTATTTCTTGTACCTTACTTAAGTATTGTGCCTCATCTATTCTTTTGGCCTCATAGTCGTCAATCGTCTCTTTGAGCATTTGGGAGAACTTTTTATAAAAGGCTGGGTCCTCTTCCATTTTTTCACTGATATGCTTAGATGTACGACTGGCTATTTTATCAGCTTTAGCGGCTTTGCCGGTTGTGTTTTCTACTTCTTTTTCAAATTTTTCTTTGTCAAAAATATTGACCAATTCTGTAATGGTTTCAATCTTCTCTGTGGTGATGTGGGTATTGATTAACTTTTGAATTTGCCCTTCGTATTGTTTGTAATCTATGGTATCAGAATAACGTTGCTGCGCTGCTGTGCGTAGCTTCATAAACATGGCTAAATCCTTTTTATATGTTTCAATGGTTTTTTCTTTTGTCTCTTTGTGAAATTGTAGCGAGGATAATGCCAATTTAAATCCTTTTGCAAAGGCGGCTAATTTATCATAAAACAATTGTCTTATCGCTTCATCTCTTAAGACTAGCTGGTAGGCTTCAGCATCGCCTTTATTCGAAATGGTTTTAAAAATATCCCAAAGCTCGGAGTGTTTCTGAGGCAGTTTTTTTATTTCTTCATTGATGTTGGTCATAGTGCCTTCTAAATCATCTTCATCAAAGTCTTGAAAAGAAGAATACATAGTTAAGGCATCGTCTAGGTTTTCTATTTCACCATAGTAATCTATGACATAACCAAATTCTTTATCAGGAAACACACGATTTACTCTAGCTATGGCTTGGAGCAATTTATGGTTCTGTAAATTTCGGGTAAGATAAAGTACCGTGTTTTTGGGTTCGTCAAAACCAGTAAGTAATTTGTCTACTACAATTACGATTTCGGGGTCGGTATCGTTTTTAAAACGATTGATAATATTTTTCTCATATTTTTTTTGTCCTCCATGTTCGCTAATCATTCGCTTCCAGAATGACTTTACTTGGTCGGTTGATTCTTGATATGCTGTTTCTTCTCCTTCGCGGTCATCAGGCGCAGAAATCAATACTGCGCTGCTTACAATACCAATCTCATCCAAGAATTCTTTGTAGCGGATAGCACTTACCTTTTTATCGCAAACCAACTGCGCTTTAAAAGGCGTACCCTGCCAGTTGTCACGAAAGTGGCGACTAATGTCCCAGGCAATAGCATAAATCTTTTGCTCCGCGCTATTCAATTGGTCAGCTCGGCTAAATTTTCTTTTGAAATCTGCCTTTTCATATTTTGTCATGGGTTCTGATACCATATCAAAAAAAGTATCTAGCGGACCTTCGTTCACATTCTGTCTGGCCAATCTGCCTTCGTACAATAGCGGTACAACCGCTTTATCTTTTACTGCTTGGTCAACTGTGTAGGCATCTATTATGCCACCAAATTTTGCGGCTGTATTTTTCTCTTTCTTAAATAAGGGTGTTCCCGTCAGCGCAATAAAACAGGCATTGGGCAAGGTCTTTTGCATATCAATATTGAAGGTGCCACTTTGCGAACGGTGCCCTTCATCTACTAGTACAAATATGTTTTGACTTTCCAAAGGTGTTTTTATTTTTTTTACAGCAGCTACAAATTTGTTTATGATTGTAGTTACTACGGCATCACTATTGCTTTCTAATAATTCTACTAAGCGTTTACCCGTACCCGCATTATCTACTTGTTGACCGCATTTTCTGAAGGTGCTTGTGATTTGCCTGTCCAAATCCGTACGGTCAGTGACGAGAATAATCTTTGGATTTTTTATGTTTTTATCCATGGCAATGGCTTGTGCTAGCATAACCATTGTCAAAGATTTACCACTGCCTTGGGTGTGCCATATTACACCGCCTTGTCTGCGGCCTTGTTCTATATGTTGTATGCGCTGTATCGATTTTTGAATAGCAAAGTACTGTTGGTAGCGCGCTACTTTTTTGGTGCCATTATCGAATAGTATATAATTAAAAATTAGGGATAGCATTCGTTGCGGATTGCAAATGCCATATAGGAACTCATCTTGTACCGTGGGTTGTATTGGTGCTTGGGCTAAAGTATCAAAATGTGCTCGTACATAGCGGAAACGGTCGTGAAATAATTTATCGTTTTGTGTAGGGCTTAGTGGTGTATTTTTTAGATTGGATAGCGTAGCTACATATCTTTCCTGCTCTTCATCGGAGGTGAATTTTTCTTTCCATTGTGCCCAAAATTTTGGAGCGGTGGCATTGGTGGCATAGCTGCCCGAATCGGTGGCTAAGCTTAGCACGATTTGTGAATAGACATATAAGTTGAGTATTCCATCTTCTTGTTGGTTTCGTAAGTGTTGGCTAACGGCTTGCTTGATCGGATCTTTCATATCCGGGCGCTTACATTCTATAATGCAGAGCGGTATACCATTGACAAATAATACTATATCGGGGCGATAATGCTCGGCACTGGTGGTGCGCAATACGCTATACTCCTCGCAAACATGAAATACATTATTCTCCCAGTTTTTCCAATCGATATATTGTAGTGTATAGCTTTTTTTGTCATTGTCTACGCGCTGCTCTAAAGCCTTGCCTAGGGTAAGTAAATGGTATAGACTTTCACTGGCATGCATATAGCCCTCTTGCATGGGTAAGTCCTTTAGGGATTGAATACCGCGCTCAATATTCTCTTGGCTAAAAACCGTGGTGCGGCTACTGCCCAGCGGAATGCTGTTTATTTGATTGAGTTGTTTGCGTAGAATATTCTCTAGCAAAACATTGCTCGTTTTATCGCCGCGCTCTTGCATGGCTTCGCTAGGTGATAAGTATGTGTATCCCATATTTTGCAATAGTTGCAAGGCAGGTAATTGGCTTATATGGTCTTCTTGAAAACTGGGTGTGTTCATATACGTATTATTTAGTAGGCTTTGTACTCTGATTTAAATTCCTTTACATAAGTTGTTTGTCATGTAAAGAAAATGCCACTTTTCTTTACATGTTTTGATTTTATAGCAAGAAAATGGGCAATTTCTTATCATAAGGCATCGTTTTGGGTGCCTACATTAGCTAAAAGGTCAAAAAGATCTGTATTAATATAAAAACTTTCTTTGCCCATTTTTTCTTTGCTTAGGATATGATAATTACACAATTCATCTAAATATCGAGTTGCCGTAGGACGACTCACCGCCAAATCTTTCATTACAAATTCAATTTTTGTATACGGGTGTCTAAAAATATTATTAAGCAAGTCTTGGCTATATATCTTAGGTAACTTAACGCGCATAGTTCCTTTGTGCTTTTGCATAGCAGCTTTTATTCCCTTAATAAGCTCTATGGTTTGTAAGGATGTTTTTTCAACCCCTTCTAGCATAAATAGTATCCATTCTTGCCAAGCGCCATCCGTTCTTACTTTTTGTAGCAGTTTATAATAGGCTGCTTTATGCTGATTAATGTATCGGCTCAAATATAAAATAGGTATGCGCAGTAAATCTTCTTTTACCAGATAGAGCACGTTTATAATCCTACCTGTTCGGCCATTGCCATCATAAAATGGGTGAATGCTCTCGAACTGATGATGAATAATTGCCATTTTAATTAGCGGATCCCAATCGCACAAATCATTATCATTAAGAAACTGCTCTAGGTTTTGCATATGGCCTTCAATTTCGGCTAGCGTTTGGGGTGGTGTATATACGGTTTCACCTGTTTGTTCATTTTTCAAAGCTGTACCGGGTAGTTTTCTATAACCTGCATTATTTTCCTCTATGGATTGTTGAATGGCTATAATCTGATTATTGGCTATAAAGGCTTTTTCTTTTACGGTAAGATAAGCCGTTTGCAAGGCATGCGCATAATTATGCACCTCTTTAGAGGCCAGCGTTTTAAAACTTTGAGCAGCAAAATCTGCCTGAAACAATTCGTCGTGGGTGGTAATAATATTCTCTATGGCCGAACTGTCCTTTGCTTCTTGCAGCGATAGTGTATTAATTAAAATACTATCATTGGGAATGCTAGAGGCTTCGCCTTTCATTTCGGCAAGGGCGCTCCTGGTAGTGGCTACTTTTTTTAAAATAGCCTTACTTTCTAGGTCGGTAGCCAGGGGTAGCTTGGGTATATTATAATTCATGTCTTGTTTTATTTAGTTTGTTTTTCATAAATGCTATTCGCTCTGTTATAAGAAAGACTTCTTTTATGGTTTTGAAGGTTTTTGTCATATGACTGAATGTTTAAACATATTTAAGTAATTCTTCGTATCCGTTTTCTTCTATATTATAACTCGTAACAAATGGGATTTCTAAATCATCTTTCTTTAAATAAGGAGTAAACATATCTTCATTTGTTACAAAGAGAGATACTATTTTATAATCTGAGATATCAACATCGTATTTTGCTGATATTTTATCACGATTGTCTTCAATCCAATTGTGTCTTCTGAGATGTTTCTCTATAAGTCCCATTTTGCCTGAATCTTCGTACAGTTTATGTACTTCTTCAATCATCTCTTTGATATTTCTACTCGGCGAGAAGTTCTTGCACTCAAGGCTGAATAACACTTTTCTCTTTTTATCAATAATGAGAATGTCTATATCACCAATGTCATCGGCATTCCGTAAAGAATAGCTTGGACCTATGAACTGCTCCTTATCTATAATTAGATTTTTCGAGCTAATGGATTTTATAATTTTGTTGACTAAAGAGTCGCCTAACTGACCTGCAATTTTACCAAGAGCAGAACATACAGCACTGTCATCTTCAACTCTTAAACGATTTGTCACACACTGGTCCGCCAAATAACTTCGACTTTGAAAAAGGTGCCTAGGACCCCAATAAACGAAATCTTCCTTTTCGGCAATATTAACAATGCAAAGCGGTTTCCTTAGTAATGATAATCTACGACTAAAGCGCCAAGGTTCGATATCAAAATATTTGTAGCCATTAGGAAGTGTCTCAACTTTTCCTCTATTAACTAAACTTAGATATTCTAATCCTGCCTCTAGTACTTCGTCCTTTATTTCTAAACGTTTTTTTATTTCTTCTTTTAATTTGCTCATAGACATTGCAGCATAAAAATTATTCTGTACAAATCCAATTGCAACCATACAATCAATTATGCCGATTAACAAAGTGAGTGAAATACCATAATCTGTTTCAAATGCCTTGTCAAGTGTTTCCGGAATATCTTTAGTGGGTATTTCCTCATTTTGTGGAAATGCCTGACTAAATGATTCTATTGCATCTGTAACATGCTCTTTGGTTTTGGAATGATTGTATGGGTCAAAAATTGCATTTCCAATTTCCTTTTCTGTTCCAATTCTGTCCGTAGGCAAAACGCTCATTTCAATATTAAATAAATCATGACGTACTTGATCGCCCAAAGAGCCAAAATTGATTATTTGATGCATAATTGCAACAAGTTCATCAATTGCGCAAATTGAGACTTCTTTTGTTCCAGAGCTGGATTCTGCAACTATATGTTCTATCAGGCATCTTACTGCAAGAGAAGTAGTGTTTACATCTTTCAGGTTTTTATTTAAATCGTTAATCTGTTCTTCTGCGCTTACAAAGCACGCTATTCTTGTTGGAGTGAGGATTCTTGATTTAGCTCTACTGTTAATTAGAGATTCATTTAAAGGAATTAATCTTTTCAGTAGCTCAGTTGAATCGTATTGTGATATTACTCTTTTAAGTTCTGGGAATAATGCTTTTTGAATAATATTATGAAGTAAGGTTTCTTTATCTGTTTTGGATGCAATTGTTCCAATAGGTGGGCAGTGTTCCCCTAAGAGTGGAACGATAGAATCTAAAACTTTTGATGTATCGTATTGTTGCACGTACCTGACATCAACTAAATTTCTTTCATCTAACAATAAATTATCATTACTATCAAGCAAGTAGAATTTTTTCTTAAAACCTTGAGGAGCTCTATTTTCTAATATGGCATTCTGCTGCTCTTCTGATAATTGGTCAAGCCCATTATTGGTCAACAATAAGTTCATTCCAAGCATCACTTGTTTTGCCAGCATTCTGTCAGCTTCGTTATCTGCCCCGTATAGATAAGGTATTAATGCTGAGGGGATTTCTATGGATATAGTGTTTGCTGTAGCCATTGTATCGAATCTATTCTCTATTTCTGGGTCTCTTGTAAAATCCCTTTCAATATTTATAAAAGCTTCAATGTCTGATAATGTAAATTCTACAGAAAGTGGTTTGTCGCCAAGTGGTTCTAATATTGGTAAGAAGTCATCTTGTAATTGCCAAACCCAATATGCAAGTGCTTCATTTATTTGCCATAACATAGGTCTAATAGCAGGGTCAATACTATTGATATCAAAACCAGGTTTGATCCATATAGGCTGATTGTATCCTGCGATAAGAACAGACAACTCAGAATGGGCCAAATTAGTTGCATTTAAATATATTGGCCAATGTGAATCATAGCTTTCAACCTGCACATGACTAAGGCCACTGGCAGAGTTTTGTAATGCAGAATGTTTATCAGTTTTAAGTTTCGATTCTTTAAGTAAAGAACGAGCGTATCCGATTTCAGTAGTAATCCAACCAAATTTGTTTTCATCATTTATGTAAAAAGAGTTGTCTTTATCTCGAAATAACGCAAAAGCATCTAAGGTAGAATATATAAAAGAGCCTTTAGGGAGTTGCTCATCATATGCAATGGCGAATTTCCATATGTCTATAGCTTTGACATTTTTAAGGTTAAAAAGGACATCTAATTCGTATACAGGGATTGTCAACTGTTTACCAAGTAAAGTCTTATCTACCGAATGATAAAAGTTTCTGCCTATGGGTGCAAACAAGGTCAAGTCAATGGCTTCATAATTTTCATATTCAGGATCGGCTAATATTTGTTCTTGAACGCTTTTGCAGTAAATGTTTAATTCCTTAGAGTTTACCATACTCTCTTTGGTAGGGCTGAAAATTTCGAAAGGATTAAACCCTTCACCTTTATCAAATATCAAATTGATAAAGGCAACCTTGTCATCATCAAATTTATAAAGTCCAGTATGAATTGGAAGTTCAGTTTCTGGAAATTGAAAATCTTGAATATACTCAAATCCCATTCGGCTTAAACCTGATTGAATTTGATTCCAAGTTAATTGATGGTATGCATTATTAACTTCAGCCAGGCAATCCATTTTTACTGCTGAGAACCATAAATATTGCTTTAGGGCATGAGCTAAATTATAGGGTGCAACTATTATGTATTTATTGGCCTCGCTGTCATGATAAAATGGTTTCAATTGTAACGGACTAGTTTCAATATTAATATCCTTTATGGAATCAGGTTCTATTAAAAACTCCGCAAGAGCCCTTGGATCAATGCTGTTATTTATTAGCAATTCATCCATTTCATTTTTAGTAAATGTGACAGCATTTTTCAGTAAAGTTAATGCTACTTGATTAGGCACATCTATGTCAGTGCTCTTGTCGGTTCCAATTTCGTATCTACTTAAGTTTAATCTTTGCGCAATTGTATTCGAAATATTTAAAAATAATCGGATAGCATGTTCGCTGCTATCAATATAATCTTGTGGGATATTAGAATCGGGCCAATGGTTGATGCCAGCCAAAAGATTTGATAACATAAAAGTGCCTCCTTCGGTTATGCCCGGAAGCAAAATATAATCGCCGCCAAAATATGTAATTAGGTCAGTAAAGAGGTTGAAAGTAGGGTCCTCAGCAGGGTGCGACGCATAGTTAGAATCTAATTCTTTCTTTAAACTAGCTGAAGAAATGGTATCGGTTTTTGTATTACAATCTTTTAGAATTTCTAAGCTTATTAACTCCAGCCTTACATATTTGGAATGATTTGTTGAACTTACCGAAAGCCCAGCAATTGTTTTTAATAAATCCGCTGAGTTGTATTTACTCCACACAGTATCTGAACTTTTTTTGCTTATTTTCTTTTTAACTGTTTTGGGTTTATTCTCACAGCATCTTTTGTACAGCTTGCCACTACCACATGGGCACGGTTGGTTTTTACTCGGGCTTCTCTTTTTCATAGGTTCTTCTCTATTTAATCTTTAATCTCTTTTGCCCAGTAAGCAATACTTGCATAAGGCCTTTTTTTTGTTGTTGTAGTTGTTCGGTTTTGGTTTGGAGCAGGGCTATTTCTTTATCGGTGGTTTGTAATACTTGTGCTATGGCAGTTTGCTCTTCATAGCTTGGTATTTTTAATTTTATAATTGCGAATGCACTCCATCGCAAACCTCCTCTGCGATCAATTGACCCTTCGGTTCTTGCGCCATATTCCGCAACCATTCTGTGAGACTTTAGCAATTTATAAAAATAGGTATCATTAACTGTATCATCAGTTTTGAAAATAGTATACATAGGACTAATAAGTGCTTCTTCTAATTTGTCTTGATAACCAATGCTTCCTTCCTCAATGTGATTAGTTGCGTAAGCAAAATGATTTTTTAGAACAATCTTATACGGTTTAAGATTATCAGAATAAATTTTACGCCCAAAGTATTCTAAAGAAGGAACAAGGCCATCGTACTTAGTACACGACAAAACAGTCAGCTGTTTATCCTCTTTATTTTTAATACTTACTTCATTTGCAATTTCCTTAATATGTACTTCCTTCCACTCGCCCTCAAACCCTTTCAATCTTTTTTTGCCAGTGAGTAATTGTTGCATCAGCCATTTTTTATGTGCTTCTTTTTGGGTGGTGAGGCTTTTGTTGGCTTTTATGAGTTGGTCCATTTTGCCTAGTACGGCGGCTATAGCTTTTTGCTCTGGGAGTGGTGGGAGGGGAATTTTGATTGATTTTAATATCTTCAAATTAAGTCCTCCACGACCACCGTCACCAGTTGACATTTGTCTAATTTCATCATATCTGCTATCTAAATTATAGTAAATAAATTCTTCCTGAAATATCTCGTTTGGATATATTGCTGCAACTGATTGATTAGTACAAAGTGGGACCATATTCATGGCTATAGTGCCTCTTGTTTTACCTTGTCCAGCAAGTCCTATTAAAATGCAATGAACTGGCAAAAGTTTTGTGCTTGAATTTTCTAAACCCTTTTTAGTTATGCGTCCTTCAACTTCATAAACTTTTTTTAAGTTCAATTCTCCAGAACTCATCCATCTAATATCGCCATTCCAATAATCTTCAACTCTAGTCGAAGGTGTTCCTCCTGCTGTAAGATCGGTCAAAGAGCCTAACTTTATAACCTCCCAATCACTCGGGATTTCTGTTTTATAAAATGGTTTTGTATTTTGTTTTGTTTTCATTTAGTGGAGTAGGTTTATAAATTTATGGCTTCTAGTTTCTATTCTTTTTAGGTTGGCTTTGCTTTTATCTATAGCAGCGAGTGTCCATAGCTTGGGCGGGTTGTATTCTATTTTTCGTATCGTTTTTTTTATTACTTTCCCCTCTTTTTCTATTTCTCTCTTCACACTTTTCTGCGTTATAAATCCCCAAAACCATAGGTCGTCCCACACTTCTATATCCCAATCGCCTTGCTGTAACAGTTTGTTTATATTATTAAAATTGGCGGTAGGCATGCCTAGGTGTTGGAATATTTTTATAATGACCGCATCTACCGGGAGGTATAATTGGTCCGTGTCCAAGAGTGGATATTCTTGCCCTGACCATATAGGCAAGTGAGCAGGTTGTTGATTGTTTATTTTATACAGTGCTTTGGTAAATAAGGCGGCTGTTTTGGGCCCCCAAGCGTTTTTATTTTTTAATCGTTGGTAGAGGCCGTTGTAGTTTAGTGCTAAGGCACTGGTGTCTTTAGCGTTTTTATTATCGCTTAGCTTGTCTAGGCTTTTTATAAAATTAGGCATGGTATCAAAAGCGCCCGCATATTCTATTTCCTGAAAGAACTGCGATAAGTAATCCATTTTAGGTTGGCTCTGCGTATTCACTATTTGATGTAGTAAATGGATGAGTTTATCCTTGGCTGTATCGTGCGGCATTAAGGCTTTTTTATACTCGTGTATATGCAGGCTCTGGTTATAGCTGCGGTTGGCTAGCAAGAAGCGGTATATATTGTTTAGTTTTTTTTCCATTTAGTTTATTCTAGGATATTGTTTATGCAATCCATGTAGGTTTTACATTAACTCTTTTAAATAAACATCCATTTGCTTTTGTACCGTTTTCAGCTCAGCTTCAACCGCTTCTATTTCTTTTTGTACTTCGGCTATATCTACAGGCTCTTCCTCTTCAAAGGTGTCTACATAACGAGGTATGTTTAGGTTATATTCATTTTCGGCTATTTCTTCGGCGGTGGCTACGTAGCTGTATTTGTCTTCGGTTACGCCGGCTTTTAATTTGCCTTTATTAAAGGCTTCGTAGGTATCAACTATATGTTTTATATGTTGGTCGTTTAGGCGGTTTTGGTTTTTGGCTGCATCATAATGTTGGCTAGCGTCAATGAACAACACATCATTATTGTTGGCTTTGCCTCTATTAAAAATTAAAATAGCGGCTGGTATACCTGTACCAAAAAACAAATTGGCAGGGAGGCCTATTACGGCTTCTAGTATGTTTTCTTCTATGGTTTTTTTACGAATTTTTCCTTCACTACTGCCACGGAATAATACGCCGTGTGGTACAACTACGCCTACCTTGCCTTTGCCCTCGTAGGTGGTTTCTATCATGTGGCTTATAAATGCCCAGTCGCCTTTGCTCTTGGGTGGTACACCCCGCCAAAAACGATTGTACTGATCCGTTTCGGGGTCAAAACTATTGGCGTTTTTATTATCTTCCTTATCGCTGCTCTTGCCCCACTTATCTAGCGAGAAGGGTGGATTGGCTACTACGGTATCAAATTTCATGAGCGCATCGTCTTCCTTCAACTTGGGGTTGCGGATTGTGTCGCCCCAGCGGATGGTAGCATTATCAAAACCATGTAGGAACATATTCATAACCGCCAGCGCCCAAGTGCTACCATTGGCCTCTTGGCCATAGAGCGAGAAATTGGGCGAGCCTACTTCTTGTCCTGCTTTAATCAGCAAAGAGCCAGAGCCACAAGTAGGATCACAAATACGTGAGCCGGGAGCAGATTTGGTGAGCTTAGCTAGCAAAGTAGATACCTCGCTGGGTGTAAAAAACTCACCTGCTTTTTTGCCTGCATCGCTCGCAAAGTTGGAGATTAAAAACTCATAAGCACCGCCTATAATATCGTTGCCATTCATTTGGCTTGGGCGCAGGTCAAGCTTATCACTCTTAAAATCTAAGAGGAGATTTTTGAGTCTGGTGTTTTTGTCTTTGGGTTCGCCTAGTTTGCTATTATTAAAATCTATATTTTGGAAAATACCCGCGCCGTCTTCACTATATAGTTTTTCGCGATTGGCTTCTTCTAAATCGGTAAGGGCAATATTAATAAGCTCGCCAATGTTGGATTCGTTGCGGCTTTCGTATAGGAAATTAAAGTGGCTATTATCTGGTACTACAAAACGCTCATGCTTCATGGCACGTTTGGCGCGTTCTGCTTCGCCATCATATTTTTTTAGATAGGCTTCGTATTTATCATCATGTACATCACTTAGGTACTTTATAAAAAGCATAGTGAGTACATAGTCTTTGTATACGCTAGGATCAATGCTTCCGCGGAAGGTGTCACAGGCTTTCCATACAGCGTCGTTTATTTCTTTTTGGGTTATTTTGTTGCTCATGTTATTTTTTTATTGCTTTTAGAATTATGTTTTGTCTTTGAAGTTCTTTGAGTTGAGCTATTTGATCCTTCAACTCCGTTTCTTGTTTTTGCAATTGATCTATTGCTACTATTTTATGTTGCGCTTCTAGGCTGGGTATTGGAATGTTCAAATCAGCAAGCGCTCCACGAGGAATGGCTCTTATGGCAGTGCCCCTGGCCAGTTTTTGGATTTGTCGAAGGGCTGTCCCTTGGTTTAAGTACCATTTCAAGTATCGAGGGAGCAGATTATTGTCTATGAGGCGAATTACAAAAAAAGAAGTAGATGCCGCCGCATTGGATTTTTGAGCTTGGTAGAGGGTGGTTATATTTCTTGCTCCTCGCGCTACAAACAAGAGGTCATCTTGTTGCAATAGGTGCTTGTTTTTCACATCATCAAGATTAACACTAGGAAGAACGTCATAATTCAGTTCAGCCGAATGATCAATGTACCTAGGTTGTATATATAATCCAACTGCATTTTTATCTGGTCTTGCAAATAGGCCTGATTGGATTTTGCTTATATCTTTTAGCTTTTTTGTCATTTTTATTTTTTAGTACGATATGTACGAATAGTTGCAAATGTAAAGATTATTTTCATTTACTATTGAAAATACTAAATTTTATTTCATAGTAGATAGCATACAAAAGTTTGAATATTTATATATAATCAATGAAAACAGCTTATTTTACAGTATTTAAGGAAAAATATTAAAGAGACTACGTAATTTTTATTATAGAAATAATTCTAAAAATCATACTTTTTGTCTAAATACTGCGAGATTATCGAAAAATATCGAAGTTTTAAGTACTTTTGTTCGAGTCGGAAATAATATGGTAGAAAAGCCACCCAAGTTTGATGTAATGCATGGCTCAAAGAACTATGTAGTTCAGAGTCCTTCATTGAAACGAATGCTCAATTCTATAAATGAAGAATATTTGTATTGGGATAAAGTAAAATATAAGGACTCTAAATTACCAGCAACTGAATTATGGCAATTGGTTAAGTTTAGTCGGCTTATGAAGTCTTCACCACTACAATTTGGAAAAAACCAATTTCATTTTGTGATGACCGACTATG
>Ga0209187_1002645_pt1 | contig 16454 bp, 19 predicted proteins | sample BantaG_FD_187430 | JGI IMG/M metagenome (GOLD analysis project Ga0209187, IMG submission 187430) | Marine algal microbial communities from Bantry Bay, Ireland - BantryBay_4 metaG (SPAdes) (version 2) | ecosystem: Host-associated > Algae > Red algae > Unclassified | place: Bantry Bay, Ireland... | reverse complement strand
CCCCCCTTCTCCACTTCCACTTTTTCTTGGTTTCGCGCCGCGCGCGACCACGCGGCCCCACGATGGGGGGACCCTCGACTGGTTGTAGGCTCCACTAAGCACAGCACAACGTCCTTCATTTTCTGCGGGTGCCGTGACCCTGGGGGGGACCGCGACACATTCGTGTGCGGTGCCAAGACGGGGCGCACCTGCTTTGCATCCCTTTTGCTTTCTGTCCATGATTCGGTTGGATGATTTGTGGGAAAGGGGGGTGCGGGCGGGCTGGTCACTGTTATCTTTGCAGGCAAGGCGGTTCGGCGGTCGGAAGCGAACGGTGGGGTGTTGGTTGGTCGGGTTGGTCGAGACGGGGCGAGCGGTATATGAGTTCGTGGATGCCAAAATGCAACAATCTCTTCCTTTTCCTTCAATGCGCCCACTCAGGATCCTTCTCCAGGTTGGATCCATCACACTTGAGCTGAGCTGTCCGGCAACACTTCTCTGGGGGTCGCTCAGCGACCGCCGGAAGCGCAGGGCACGCCTGATATTGGTGATTCTTATATGTGGGAAGGCCGGAATCGACGATTTCCGAATGGGATCATATGATCCCATTCCTGTGATCAATTGATCCCCGAGGCCGGTAGAATAGACACTAGCGACCATCTGTGAATTTCTCCATGCATGTGAAAGAAGGACTGTTGACGGTCATCCACAAGCCCCAATGTGTCTGCGTGCCGCCCACAGCGGCAGCTCCCGAGGACAAACAAGAGAACAGCTGAACATGTTCCAGGTGGTGATGTAGACAAGCAGACCGTCGGGCTATGAGGACAAGAAACACACGCACAGCATGCACAGTCACGCCGACCTATTCAAGTCTGCAGCCTTAGCCAAGTAGATATCCTTGCCAAAGATGTCTTGCAGTCGTGGGAGGTGGTTGAGAAGGATGCTGCTGCTCTGGCGCCAAGACGAGGGCCATCGCTGCTGCCATGGCCATCTCCCGATGGGCCCTTCCCGCCGTACCGCTGGGGCAGCTGCGGCCAGGGCTGCTGCGCCCATAGAGGCAGCAGACAGAGTCGTCGGGCACTCGGTCGACCACGTAGTTAATATCTTACGACATATTATTTTTCCTCCCTTATTCAGAGCGCCCATCAAAGCGCCCAAGAAACCGTGGGCGCTGGGCGCTCGAGCGCCCTCTGAGCGCCCATTGAGCGCCTAAACTGCGCCCAAAAAGAGCGCCCTGGGCGCACTCAACAACCCTACCCCCCAGGACGCCCAACTGAATCGGGTGTTTGATTGGAACTGAAGGACACTTCAAGAAGCACATGTTGAGCCAAAATTCTTTTCTTAGTTCGCTGTTTAAAAACGAGCACAACAGATGAGTGGCCGACAGATGTTCTAGGGCCAATTAGATACCGAAGAGACACAAGCCGCAGCAGTCGCAGTCGGGTGAGGAATGATGAGTGCAACTTCCATGTTGATAGTTGCGCGAGGAGTTCATCGCGGCCGCGGACGAATCCGATAACAACTCGACGGCTACGTGTGCTATCAGTTTCTCTTTGCCCTGCTTTCTTGCTCATCTAGGACGCCTGCGCGTACTGGGTGGAACGAAAAAAAAAAGCAGACGTCAGGATGCGTGAGCCGGAGCAATGTGTGAGTCGCGGGATGGCTCGTCTCGGCCGCCTTGCGGCCACCATCCATGCGCAGGCGACAGGGGCGAGTCGGTCGCGCACGGCACCGCGGCGGCGCCGCTGCGCTCTGCGTCGTGGCGCCCGCCGTCTACCCCCGGGATCGACAGCACCGCAAGCTACACCAACCATTGTGCCAACAGATTAATCCCGCCCTCGCCCCCCCCGCATCGAGGGCCACCTGTAGCCGTCTGCCGACGCGGCCACCCTGCAGCAGCGGGAGGAGGCCGCCCCCACACGGGCACAGCCAGCGCGGGCACGGGCTGCGCCGCCACCCTCGAGGCGACCGCCAATAATATCGCAGCCGCTGCCGAGCGTTCCCCCACTGCGGCATGCGTCCGCCCATCCCCGCACCGCCGGCGCCCGACCTGCAGCCGCCGGTCGGCCCGACGGCCGTAGTTGCATACGCGGGGACTCGCCGCGCGCTGTGGCCAGCCCCCACCCCACAGGTGGTCAGAACAAAGGGGCATATCGCCCTCCAATCCCCATCGTGAATGGTGTCGCAGCGAGCGCCGGCAGCGCGCGGGCGGCCAGACGACCGGGGGATGGAGAGGCGGACGCCCTCACAGGGACGAAGCGCTGTGGAGGGGGGCGGCGGGGGTGGCCGCGCGGCGGCAGCAGCGGTGGGGACGGGGCGGCGTGTCCCGAGTCGGTGGCGGCGGCGGCGGTGGCTAGTCAACACCACCGCCGGCGCGGTGAGGGCCCCCCCGCCCGCGGTTGCACAGCTGGCAACCGTGTCATTTAGAGCAAACCCAACAACGTCGATTATCGTAAATATATGGACCACGTGTCCCCACGTGTCTAACGTGGCATAATATGCGGAAACTAGCACCATCGACAACGTCCTGTATGCAGAACTTCCGCAAACGGGCCAGAAACGAATTAAAGCGAGCAGATAAGTCCAACCGGAGAACCCGCGGGTGAGTTCGGAAGCAGTAGCGAATCACGGGTGGGCTTCCGCATAGAAGCCAGATATGTGGACGCCAGAGGCCGATTACCGACTGTTCCGAACTGGGCCGGCCTGTTTTAGACGAAATGGAGCGCTGTCAGTGGCTCAGGAGGGCTCCGAGACGATCGTGAAGGTCACCACGTGCGGCGTTCTTGATCGCACCGTCTGGGTTTGGCGCTGGGCCGTCGGCAGCCCCGGGTGATTCGTGCCCCATCACGCGACCGGCGCCGGTCAAACATCAGCCAACCTAAAACTAGTCATCGTGAATGACACAGGCCCCCACGTTCGCTTTGGGCGGCGACGGACGTCACGGCCGTGGACCGGTTCCCAACTTCAACCAGCTCGGCTGTGGGGCGGCCGACACCGTCATCGGCGCTGCACGTGCCCTCCCCTGAGTGGCTTTCCAAGCCGTGGTACGTCGCTCCGGCCGAGCTTCGCGCTCCCCCTGGCAACGTAGTCCGTGCCTGCGCTTCCGAAATCAAATCAGGTCGAACGTGTCACCGTTCTGAGCACCGCGCTGCACAAGATATGCCCTGAGACACGTAATGATCATGAAACTGGCACCTATTCGCGTGACGATCGCCTCCATGACCGCAAATTTAGGCCAGTTTCTGTTCCCAATAGGCTTCGTGTCACAGTGTTTCGCAACGATCGGGCTACGATCGCCCATGCACACGGCTGCGATTGCCCATCGACACGCGACGTGCGCGGCAGAGTCAACTGGGGCGTCTGGGACGGTTAAGTTCGGAAGGCCACAACCATCAACACGCGTTCTTATTTCCGCATATAGAAATAATGTAGCCTACCCTTTTCTTTGACAAGTACATGGCCTCTGTCAGCATCAGTTCGGAAAGGCTCGACGCCAGTTCGACCCCCAATCAAACAACTACACTTTTGCTTACGTGGCGCTCTTAAATAGTTCGGAAGCGGCTCGATGCGGACGTTGTTGGCGTTGCTCTTATTTTCATACATATTCGTCACTACCCCCCTCCCCCTCGCAATCACCCGACCGCCGACCGCGCTGTCCATACGTGCTGCACTATTGGCGCATGGGGGCGGCGACTATCGACCGCTGGCGCGGTGGACGCCGGCGGTTTCGGTGGACGTGAAAGAGGGTCACAGCGACAGGCAGCCAGCGCACCCGCCTGCCGACCCGGTGCCTCTCGCTTCCGTGAGTCCGCTCCCACCTCCATGGAGGGTAAGCAGCGCCGGTAGGGGGTGGCGACGATGACAGTTCCACTACTCCCCCCGCCCAATATGGAGACGGTCCAATTGGCGACGGGGCGGCGGCAGCGCCGCTGCCCCACCCCGCCCTCGGGGACGTCCGCCATCGCGGCAGAAGCGGCTGCGGCACGCGCTAGCGGCCGCACCCGCGACTTCCGGCGCCCTTCGCATCGGCAGTGGCTATGGCGGACACCACAAGCACCTGGCTCCTTGCTGCGGGCGCGGCGGCCGCTGCCGCAACCTGCCGCGGGTACCGCCGCCGTCACCGCGAACCGCGGCTCCAACCGCGACCTCGCAACACGGCGAGCAACCGCGCGGCGAAAGCAGGAAGACAGGACGTGCCGGCCCCGCAAAGTTGACCGCCTCAAAGCGGATCGGCGCCACCACGCGCTGCCAGCGTCGCCGTGCCGATGCTTCCGCCAAGCACCTCAAGCGTTGCCATCTTCCGGACCCCAGACAGAAATACATGAGCGCCGTGGAGGTGGACGCGGCGGGGGCGGTAATGGCAGTGGATAAACGAGAACCGCGCGCGGTGGCTGCCGCCGTGCATCGCGCCACCGCCCCGCCCCCGACCCGGACGTTGTGCCCTTGCCGCCGCCCACTGCCGTTGTCAATGCCGCCGCCATACTGTGATGGATGCGGCGGCCAGGGCGGCGAAAGAGGGAGCCATGGACGCCGCCGCTCGCGACGCGTCGCCCACCTCGTCATGACCAGCGGCGGCAATCGAGGAAACACCACCTGCTACCTCCGTGCAAGCTGCGAAGATAAAAAAGACACCAACCAATAAGCCAGGTCGGATGTGCTCATGCACGGCGCGCGCCCCAACACAGTGATGAGCCATGCGAGTATATCTCACACACGCGGAGCTGGGGCCGCGCGCAGCGCCGCTGTGCCGCCGCCGCAGTCGGCAGTAAGGGCACTCTTGGGGGAAAGGATCGACAGCGGCAGGTTGAGGGTTGCAGCGCCAGCGGTGACGGCAGCGGTGGTGGATAACAGCCCGTCGCCGGCCGCGACGGTCCATTGGGAGGAGAAGGATGAGGTGGGTGTCGTTGCCCAGCGCGCGCATACAGTAACTGATCACGACCACTTCACGAGCGTGGAGGCTTCGTGAGCCAATGGCATTGCGTCGTGGCAGGGCCTCGAGCAGCCGCACGGAACCGAATTGGAACATGCAATTGGGACAGCCTGGACGCCTCTGCACCAGAAGAACCGCCCCGACCGATCGTGAGCGGGCGGGCTGAGAGCACACCCAACAACGTCGGTTGCGAACCATCTGCGAACCGTTTCAGGGCGCAACGTGTGCGCCTGTGAGTGGCCAAATTCATTTGGGCAGCGATATGCGCAGGCTTTGCGAGCCCGCTCCGCTCGGACCGAGAGTCCTTGTCTTTTTATGTCGACAGATCGCAGCGTATGGGAAACGGAGGAGGTGACGTTGCTGGGTTGACGACCTGCAAACTGGAGCCTGCGAACGGCTTTCCTGCGAGACGTTCACATTCCGACAGTTTCCGACAGTCCAGTGCTAGAATTCAAGCAAACAGACCATCGATCGACCTCATGATCACTCTGATCTGGGCCCCAATCGTCAGCAAATAACACGGTCACGTGAGACACGCAGCGAGATAGGCTGCAAATCTTTGCGATCGAGTAGACACGAAGACGTCAAACGCACAAATGTCGGAGACACGTTGGCAGTATCTCTCATCATCTCGCGGCACGGTCGCATCTCGCGGCACGTTCGCATCTCGCGACCGACTGCAGTGATAAGTAGTTCTCTCATTGGTCCATTCCAGCCGGCAGGCGTACAGCGTGCGTGCAATCTGGTGGCGCTTTCACCTCGATCGAGACTGCAGCATTCTGTTCTGGAGCGCCTGTTAAGAGGCCGCGTGGTGTCTGCCAGTCACCGTGACCCAGGGCGGTGTAGTGGTTTCTGCCCGCAAAGTCGACAGGGCAAGACCCCGTCAAAAAGCCCAGCACAGGATGTGGAGCGACACAAAGGAGAATGAACACGAAGGCCTGGATCACAGGGCGCGAAGCGCACCAGAACGCCGGAACTAACGCAAACGCGACGCTGATTTATTCATGGCAGCAAGCCGACCCAGAAACACACACTCATATACCCTCAGAGGAAGGACGGCGCGCACAAACCCTGCCCAGGAAAAGTCGGTCGTAGGGGGACCGGTGCCCGACGGGCCACGGCCCCTGACGCGGGGTCCTGGCTGGCCTCTGCCCCGGATCAAGGGACTCCCTTTCACTGGAAGAGAGATCTGGCCCCTGGACTTAGGTCAGCTTGGACCAAAATAGCCCAATTAATCTCTAGGGACTTATCCCAAGATTTGCAATTCTTCGATCGAAGTCGTCGTGGGATATCGACTGTGGCCGAGATCTGATCTCGTCCCCGGGATTAGCACCGGTCAGAGAAGCTTCCACAAGCTTCTCGGCCCCTCTAGAGGGCCCGGATCGAGGGGTCGCGTGTCCCCTCGTCCGTGTCAGGCCCCCCCCGTCGAGGCCCGATGGGGTGTCCCTCCCCCTTTTCGGGGGAGGGATGTGAGCCTCGGGCGTGGCCCTAAGCCCCACCTGGCATACGCCCCAAGGGGGCGCCACACACCACTCCCTCTGGGGGGTTTTACATGTGTGCTCGCGGCCCCTCCCCCCGGCCCATACCGGGGGGATCGCGTCATCCTAGGACAGGGGGTTTCCCCCACATATCCCCCACCTCAGGGCCTGCGTCTCGCAGGACCGGGGGCGGTGTCTAGCCGCCCCACACCGGCCACGGGGGGAACCCCCTGTGACTCGCTCCGCCCCCCCTCGAGGGGCTGGCTGTGGGGTGTCCGCCCGGGGCGTCTACCGCCCGGCGACTCCCCGGCGCACGGTGAGCCCCTCCCACCGGGGCTCATAAGACGGTCCCCGTTGCGTGGGGGTTCGACGATCCGGGTGTCCCGTGGGCACCCTCATCGACACGAGTTGGGACAGCGCCGATAGCGCGTGTCCAGGGTTCCTCCCCCCCTCCCCGACGACCTCGTGCCCCGCCATTTGGTGGGGCTTATCGAGCTTCCCCGGGTCCCCGTCTCGCGGGGTCCGATGGCGTCGGCCGATACAGCCAACGGTGTGGCCGCCATGGCGGTCGACAGTCGGGGCGACGCTCCCGGAGACGTCCTCGGAAAAAGAGGAGGAGATTGACGGCGCCTTGGCCTCCCTCTTGTCGGCTTCTTGGCCGACTCCCGCCGTCGTTGACGACTCGTTTCGGCGGTTCCCCTGGGACCTCGGGGGGTCCCTAGTCGAGCAGCGGTATTCGGCCCTTGAGGGCCGCCGCATGGTCAGTCTTTGGACGACCATCCGGGCCAACTATGGCCCGTTGTACGCCGTCCCCGAGGAGACGGCAACGGGCTTCCCCTTTCTCCGCCGCAAGGAGGACTGGCAGGTGTGTCGGGTGCTCCGCCATTTGGCGGAGCGGGACCTCCCCCCTGAGGTGGGTGACAAGCCCTACTTCTCTTGGGATTATTACCCGGGTACTCCCCCCAAGATGGGGGAGAAGGGCCGCGGCTACTTCGTGCCGGGCGCCCTGGGGGAGTGGAAAATCCGCACCACCCTCGGCGTCCTCGTGCTCCATGAGCAGCGGGAGCTACGCGAGGTTCCGGTACCCCGGCGTAAGGCCCTGTACCCGGTCGCCCCTCTTTGGTGGGCGTCGGTAGAGGTGCCGCGCGGCATGGCCGCACGGATGCCCCAGATGGTGTCACTGCGTGGCAGCAAGCTGATGGGGGAGACCCTCGGGGGGCCCTACCACATCATGTTGTCGACCCTTTGGGCCGTCGAGGTGGCCGACGTCTTCGTCGGCAGCATTCACCATCACGGCCACCTGCGGCGTCTGCCTAAGGTCTTACGGACGGCTCTGGCTGAGCTCACGGCCGAGCGATTATGCTCGGCCGACTCTTCGGTTCGGCCTCTCTTGGAGGCCGGGTTGGAGCTCCTCCGCCTCGTGGAGGAGTTGGGGAAGGAATCGTGGCTCCTTTCTAATGGGAGCCCCCGAGGGGTCTTCCGGTGCGCCAAGATGCTTGACGACGACGGGGTCTTGGTCCTCATGGAGGGCCTTGGTGACGTCACCATCCCTTATGGGAGGGATGTCACTGATGAGGTGCGCCACCGCCCTTTGGATCGGGACTTGGCCTTGGCGGGGCCGAACCGCTATGGTCCAGCGGCCCTTTTGGCGCCTCCGGCGTCGCTGCCGCCGTCTCCTCCCGCGAGTTCCGCGGGCGCGTCGTCTTCGGCTCCGCCCCTTTGGGGGGCGGTCTCCCGCCCGTATATCCCTCCTGGGGGCGGTCGTTACGGTCGGGCGCGTCGTACACACCCCGGGGGTGGTTTGGTCCCCCTTATCGGGGGACGCTCGGGTCCGCCGCTGGCGTCCCTTCCCCTATTCTCTTGGGATGGGGCCGCCCAACTGGGGACCCCTCAGCCCGTGAGGCGCGCGGTGTGGGCGGGCTTGGCCCGCTCCCTAGGAAAGCTCCCCCCGATCCTCACCAACGGGGTGGACCACACCCTGATGATGGCCTTAAGCCGCACCTTGGTGCGGCTTCGCAACGAGATGGCCACTATCGTGTCACGCCCTATGGGTGACCGCAAAGCGGCCGTGCTGTACTCTCTGAGTACAGTCGACTCGATCCGCCGCCTTTTGGCGGAGGAGTACGGCACTGCCGTGGCGGAGACCAACACCGTTTTTGGCGGGGTGGTCCATCCGCAACTTGGCGTTACCCCCGGCCCCGACCGCGGGCGGTATCTCGTCGGCGACGCACCAGCGTCCGCCGTCTCCGTCCCCACCCCACTATGGAGTGGGGTCAGGCTCCTTTGCTCCGCCCCATTATGGGGCGGGCTCGGTTTCTGTTGCCCCGTCCCCTTATGGGGCGGGCTCGGGTTCTGCTGCCCCGTCCCATTATGGGGCGGGCTCGGGTTCTGCTTCCCCGTCCCAGTATGGGGCGGGCTCTAGTTCTTCTGCCCCGGCCCTGTACGGGACGGCAACTGGTCCCTCTGCGACAACTGCAACCTTCTCGAGGCCGGGGTATTACTCGCACGATGAGGATCCGGGTCAGGGCTATGACCCGGACTTTGGTTATCGCTCCGGAGGTTGGTGACTTGTCACCGGGGGTGCTTGGCACCCCTTCCCCTCCGTCATTGTGTGTCACCCTTCACCGCCCCACTTCGGGGCCGGTGCCGCACTGGGAGGGAGAGTGCGAGAGGGCCCCGTAGGGAATAAAGGGGCTTAGTCCCTCTTCTTGGTTACCCTGGTCTCCGTGCCGTGCAAGGCAGCTTGCCTGTCTTGTACCCTTTTCTTGACTTGGTCAGAAAAGTATACCCCTTCCCGCATCAAGGCGGGGAGTTTAATTTTCTTCCGGAGACAGTACTTCCGGAGTGCCTCCCTCAGGAGGGAAGAGGCAAATTGCCACGTGGCTTCCTCTTCGGGAAACGCGAACCATTTGACTAGGAGCTTCAATTGCCCGTCATCATTCCAGCCGTGTTTGATAAACTTTTCAAACAAGAATTCTGGACCATCCTTAAGTTGGGTTCCCTCCTTAAAGAGCGCTTGTGCCCTAAGGGCACGGGTCCACTTGGCGTCCCGCGCCGGGGGCGTGGGAGCTCCAGTGACATGGTCACTGCTTACCGTCCTGATGCCTCTGGGGCTCTCTACCAGGAACCGTTACCCATCGGTCTGTAGCACCATGTAGGGCCCTTGGGTCTTGAACTCAAGCTTCTTCGGCGAGCGGGAGTGGGCATCCAGATATACCCAGTCCCCAGCCTTTAGCTGGTTATTCTTTTCCCGAGTGCGTACGTCAAGCGCACGCTGGTAAGCAGCCTGGGCTTTGCCCAGGTGCTCTCGGACCTTCGGGACGAGGACCTTTAGGTCCTCTACATATTGTTCCGCCGCCCAACTGGCGTCGACGGGTCTCTCCTCGGCTTGTCTTAGCCGAGGCATCCTCTCGATACCAGTAAGCTGGAGCCGCCTCGGGCTCACAAAAGCAAAGAGAATCTCCCCAGTGCTGGAGTGGACCTGCGTATTGTACGCAGTTGTCAAGAGGGACAGATGGCTGTCCCATTCCGCTTGATGCTCCGACACATAGCAGCGGTGCTGGCGAACGAGGGTGCGGTTATACCGCTCCACCTGTGCGTTCATCTGCGGGTGGTATGGCGAGGTGTAGTTCGAAGCTATACCGAGTAAACCTAGGATGCCCTGGAAAGAAACCGAGGCAAAATGCGGCCCGTTGTCCGTAAGCACCGCGTCGAGGATGCCATATGCGGCAACCCATGTATCAATAAAAGCCGATGCCACGGTCAGTGCCGTGGCCTCCCTCAACGGGATGGCTCTTGTCAACTTCGTGAACCGGTCACAGATGACCAGGACGTGCTTGTGCCCCCCTCTTGAGATGGGCAGCGGGCCCAAAAGGTCCATAGCGAGCCCCGAGAAGGGCTCGTCGGCGGTGAATAGCTTCATCACCGTCGTGTGCTTCCTCTCTGAGAGGCGGTTCTTGGCGCACGCGGGGCATTGCTCCACGTGCTTGTACACGTCGACGACAATCGTCGGCCAGTACACATACCTACGAAGGGTGTTGCACATCCTTCTCGAGCCGGGATGCCCGGCTAGTACCGACTGGTGTTGGTGTATCAGGAGGCGCTCCCTTAGCGCCTCCGGGATAACTACTTGGGTTTCCCGTCCGTACACCGAGCGGCGACAGAGTAGCCCGTTCTTTGTAACGTCATGCTCAACGCCGCTGTAAGCCCTGCTGCTGTAAAAAGCGAAATTCAAGAAACCAGGTATTGGCAGGGGTTCGAACCCCCGACTCCCGGACGCGACCCGAAGGTCTCGCCTAATGAGAGTGGGGGCCTTCTTCCCGTTAGGCTACCCATGCGACTTCCTCGCGGTTTGGTGACCGCTGGTGCATTCGACATTTGTACCCGTGCGATTTTGAGTGAAAGGTTTGCGATTTCACATTTTCTGTTTTGCGCTTCTGATGCTTTGATTTGCGTGGGCCTTGAATTGATCCCTAATGCTTTGATTTGGTGAGCGCTTTGATTTAGAGTGTGGGCGGGCGCGTGCGCGGGCGAGCTGCTTGGGCTGCGTGGTGGGCTTGAGTGCTCCGACTTGGACTACTTGAGGAGTGCCCTTGATGGGAAGAGGGTCGCTTTGGAGAGACAACCAACAAAGCACGTTCGCACACATACACACAAGCTCAAGCCACTCAACCACTTCACCGTGGTCCCCCATCCCCTATCCCCACTGCGTTTCAACACCGTGCACGCGCCGTCGTCGCGAAAATGTACCACGTACTGAGAACGTGCTGGGGGACTTGGGCAGCAGTATTGTAATTTGATCTGAAATGGTCCCAAATGGGCCCCCAGTACGATGTTTGCTGTGTTTTGTCGCGTACTGGACCCCTCTTCTCCACAGTGTTCTTCCAAATGGGTAAGGTCCCAGAATCGCATTTTAGGTCCCCAGTACGATCTGACACTGCTCAAAGTCGTGTCTGGGAGCTATGTGCGCACCATGCGCGCACCCCAGTAGGCATTCTGGAGGCGCCCAGGGCACCCGGAGGTCCCCGAAGGCACACTGCAGGAAGTCGTCTGGGATTCATCCAGGAGTTACGTGGTGCCCTCTTTCGGCGATTCGTGGCCGCGCGGCAAAATGACTACGCATCGCACGAGGGAGCTCTATCGTATGGAGCAGCGGTGGCGCCACGTTATACCTCTCGGATAGAGAACGTTGTAGTGAAGCGTACGCTTTACATTGCGCTCTCACGCCTCCCGGGGGAGAGACCTGGTGGGAAGCGGCCGTATGGGCCTGATACTCCCATCTGACTGCTCGCCCGCCCTGACCCTCCCGCCCGTCTCGCCCACCCCGCCTCGCCCCTCCCGCCCAATTCGGAAATCTGCAGAAGTATACAAGACGACCACCGTAAGCAGGAGAAGCGCAAGAAAGAAAACAAACAGACAGACGACAGCACAAGAAAGAGTAAACAGCGAACACATCACAGCAAGTTAGACTCGGCCCCCACAGCGCAAAGAAACAGGTCTGGACGCCCCCCCACTCCTGTGCCCGACGTGCGCAACGCGGCCGTAGTCGCGGCAGGCAGACGCCGATCAGGAATCGCGCGCTCCCGATGGAAAAAGCCGACACAGCCCCGCCGTCGACCCTCTTCGCACTGGCGCCATCTCCCCCCGCTTCGACCACCGCGCACCCTCCACCACTCGTCCAATTCCGTGCGCAAGTCGCGCCGCCACCGCCTTTGCCACCATTCACATCACCCACATGGATGCCCACAGCACGGGACAGGAAAGGGGAACTCTGGGCAGTACGGGGCAGTACGGGGCAGCACGGGGCAGTACTGAGCAAAACGGGGCAGTAAGGGGCAGAAGGGAGAAGAACAGGACAGCACCACAGAGAAAAAGCGAGCAGTCTTCCAGACGTGGACGCAGAATGACGTCACACATGTAAAAATGGCACGCACGCTCCAGCAACACTCCAGGTCGTCACCGCACGCACGGCAAGAGACCAAACGGGCGCTATGGTATACACAAAACGATAGCATACGCGCGTGCACTGTTGAAAGTGATGCTCCAGGTGCACTTCGAGGCGGGAGGGCGGGGTGATCCGGCCACCGTAGAGGCAGTGCGTGTAGCATATCTTCGCCTGTAATTGGCAAATTGCCACTGGTAGCCCCCTTGACTGGCTGAATCCACGGATTTGTGCGATTCGGCTTGTCGCAAGCCCTTTGGGGGGTTACTTCCGCATTGTTCCTTTTATTGTTTTGCTTGCCTGTCCTATCTGTATGCCGGCACTCACTACGATCGCTTGATCGGATGGTCGATCGACCAGTGCCTTTGTTTGTATTAAACCACCGTGGGTTCGGGGTCGCCGTCGTGGGCACCACCCGGCTCCCCATCGGATGCCCTTCAACAAAAGGTCTTTCTTCCTCGTCGCGACGGCGATAGAACTCGCTTTATTGCTTGGCTACGGTCGGTCCCAATACACTGGTAATTGATCCAACGTTATTAATACCACATTTGGTGGAGCAGCAGGGGATTACCCTCGCCTTCATTGTGCCTCGCGGCACGGTGTTCCCGAGAACTTTCTCGCTGCCTCGTGGCATTGTGACGGTGTCTATACGGTCGCTTGGCGCGCGGGGCGTAAGCCATCGACTTGTGGGCGTGGTGCCGGGGGCATCACGGTTGAGATCTTCGACGTTGGCGCGCGGGGCGTTAGCCAAGTCGGAACACTTTGTTCTGGTCCCAGTATGTCTACTGGTGGAACCGGCGGCACTCGGCGAGCCAGAGACGGCAAGCTGCCAGCTGGCTACCGGCCGCCGGGCGGGGGACAAGGCACTCCTGCCGCCTCCGACGCCCCAACGGACGGTGCTCCTACGACTCCCATCCCTGCGGATCAAGCTGCCTCTGAGCAACTGCAGGTGGTGGAGAACCTGAAGGCGGCTGTTGAAGCACTTCAACGTCGTCTGACGGTCCAAGAACAGACTAACGAGTCTCTGGCGCGAGCCAATGACAAGTTGGTCGGCGACGTCGAGGCCCTTCGCAAGGTCGACTCCCATGAGGAGGAACGCCGGGTGGCTAAGTCTCGCCGTCCGTTGGGCGACAAGATCAAGACTGCCAAGAAGAAGTCAAGGATGACGAAAGGCAACTCCGCCCGCAAGGACGAACAGGCTAACGCCGTGTCGTCATCATCCTCCGATGATTCCGCCTCTGGATCGAACCCGACGTCGTCTGACGACGACAACTCGAATGCGACGAGCACCTCGTCCTCGGACGATGGTCACGGGCCACCGGGCCCACCGTCGCCCCCGAGTGGGTCCTCGCCGAGCGAAAGCTCGAGCGAGTCTGACACGACAACGCGCAAGCGTTCAACGGTCCCTGCCAAACGCAAGGAGCGTGTTGAGGAAGCCGACCGGATCAAGGTGATCCCCCCGGCTCACAGCCGCTTCAAGACTCTCCTGGACTACAGGACGTACTTCCTGATCCGCCGTCAACTGACGTACACGCCTAAGGAGGCACAACGGTCGCACCGTCTCAACAAACGTTGAGACGGAGCGTTCCACGGGCAACAGCCATTCACGGGAGCCCTGCCTTTGGGCATCTTCACGTTCTTGACGACCTTCCGCCGCGCGTGCGACGCGGCTGGGCTGACACACGGTCAAGCCCTTCCGCTCATGGTCTTTCGACTAGCCGGCAACGCCAAGATGGCCTTCTCCGGCGCACTTAACAGCACACTTGGGCGTAAACGTTACGCAATCCGTACGTACGGGGATGCCGTCAACTGGCTTCTCTCGAAGTACGCGACGCACGCAACTATGGCTTACGCCTACCAAGACATCATCACGATGAAGCAACAAGATAGCGAGGCACCCACGGCCTTTGGTCACCGCGTGGAAACGCAGTGTGACCTCCTGAACGGCTTGCTCTACATCCAAGACGTCAAGGATGTCTTCATCACGGGTCTCTCCGACCTGGTGCAAGCGCACGTCCGGGTCCTGAACGACCAGTTCCCCGACCGAACCCTGTCCGAGACGGTCGCCACCGCCCAGATGTACTGGGACGGCACCAACAAGTTGCGTTTGCAACTCAAGATGACCCGCCCAACGGCGATCAAAGTCGCTTACGCGACACAAGACCAGCGGACGACGACGGAACGACCGTTCACACCGGTTCGCACTCCGCCGCCCCCTCGGGCCGCCGTCCCTCAAGCCAATCGGGCTGACATCTGTTACAACTGTAACAAGCCGGGGCACTTCGCCGCACTGTGTGCCGAGCCGTATCGCCCTCGCGAGCGTCGGCAACCGCCTATCGGCGTGCACGCCATTGCAGACGGTGACGCCGAGGAAGACGAGATCGAGCATCCGGCCGACGCCGTCGAGGACTCGAAAAACGTCTAGGCCGGGTGCCCGACTTAGGGTTGCCCGGCGGAACGCGAAAGCGTACGGTGACAAGACTGTTACGTCGCGCCCTGCGGCACTACGAGATCGCAGCCACGCTAGGCCCATGCCTGCGCGTCATGCGAAGTTGCCGCCCTGTCTGAGACACGGGCGCCGGGGTGAACATAGTACGCACTAGTATACTCCCCAAGAATTGGATGGCTTACGCCGAGAAACTGACTACGCTACCGCGTATCCGAGACGCTAATAACAACCGCCTCGTCACCGAGTACGCCATACATATGTATGTTGACACCGGAGGGGTGCGCATCTTCGATCGCTTCCTCGTTTCTGACAACTTGTCAGTACCGTGCATCCTCGGCACCGAGTTCATTGAACACAACATCGAGGCCATCTTGCCGCGATTGCGCAAGATCGTCTGGCAAGAGCACGTGCGCTGCACGGAGGAACTGACTCGGCCAACGCCGATCTTAGCTTGTCTTAACGACAGCGCGTGGGACCGCCACTGGCAAGACAAACCCGCGCGGGTTCGAGCCTGCAAACAGGTACGTGTCAAGGGACACAAAGAGGAGTGGATTATGGCCACGTGTGACACCCCGGGCATGGTGACGATCACTCCGAACATTCGGTTGTGTCGACACAAGTCCATGGCGGTCGCCCGCGGCATCGCCATTGTCAAACCAGACGAACCGTTCTTGGTCAAGTTATGCAACTTCGGTAAGGACCAAGTCATTGTTCGCAAGAACTCAACCTTGGGGTTTGCAGAGCCCTACCAAGGGCCGATGTTGTCCGCCGACTTGGATGACAACAATCCAAAGGATGACACCGATACTCCATCGGACGACGCGAGTCGTGACCAACTCGAGGACCTCGACCTCAGTGAGGCTCCCGAGTACCTGCACAAGCAAATTCGTGACATGCTCAAGACGCATTCGTCTATGTGGGATGAAACCCTTGGCGTCATCCGTGCTACGGAGCACGCAATCGTCACTCCTCCAGACGCTCTGCCCATATGGGCTCAACCCTACCGCACCGGGCCGTTCAAACGGCAGATCATCTCTGATCAGATCAACAAAATGTTGAAGCTCAACGTCATTGCCCCTAGCCATAGCGCTTGGGCGAGCCCCGTGGTAATTGTACCAAAGAAGAACGGCAAAGCCCGATTCTGTGTCGACTACCGTCGGTTAAACAACATCACAAAGAAGGATGCTTATCCCTTGCCTCGAATGGAGGACTGCCTTGACTCCTTGGGAGATTCCCAGGTGTTCACCTCTCTCGACTGCACCGCGGGGTACTGGCAAGTGCCCTTACGCAAGGACGACCAAGAGAAGACGGCGTTCACAACGCACTGTGGTATGTACCACTGGTTATCCATGCCTTTCGGCTCCACGAACGCGCCTGCTACCTTTCAGCGTGCGTTGGATATTATCCTCTCGGGCTTTAAGTGGCAGATATGCTATGTCTACTTAGACGACGTCATCATGTTCTCCGCGAACGCGGAACAACACGTCAAAGACGTTGACACGGTTCTGCACCGTCTCCGCGAAGCCGGGGTTACCCTCAACTTGGAAAAGTGCACGTGGTTCTCCGATGAGGTCGAGTACCTCGGACACATTGTCCGCCCCGGGCAACTGCACGTTCATAACAAGAACGTGGATGCTCTGAAGCACGCCAAGTTCCCAACGACTAAGACCCAGCTGA
>Ga0209187_1002644_pt1 | contig 16457 bp, 23 predicted proteins | sample BantaG_FD_187430 | JGI IMG/M metagenome (GOLD analysis project Ga0209187, IMG submission 187430) | Marine algal microbial communities from Bantry Bay, Ireland - BantryBay_4 metaG (SPAdes) (version 2) | ecosystem: Host-associated > Algae > Red algae > Unclassified | place: Bantry Bay, Ireland... | reverse complement strand
CCGCAGCGGGCCCGAAACACACGAGGTGTCTTCGATGGCGCCCGGGGTGGACACGAACCCCCGGTGACGCCTCCCCAGCCGCAATGCGCGGTGACCCGCGCGCCCTCCACGCACCCCAGCCCAATCCGCAGTGGTCGCGGGGTGGCCCCAAATGACCGGTTGGGCGGGAGGGGGGCGCGCAGGACACAGGAAGCAACACAATATGATCACAAGCTGGCTGAACCCTCGCCGCATCGAATCCGCCTCCCATCTGAGTTCTTCTAAACAATTCCGCGAGCCAATGACAAGGCTCCATACGACTACAAACTTTTCAATATTTCCCCATGTCAAGCAAAAAAATCGTGAGACTGGTTGCGGGATCGGACAAGTTTTCTGGCGTCGGACCAGCGGTACTGCCCCAATGGAGTTTTGCACCAGCCCGCCTCCAGGGACAGTCAACGCCTGGTCCAACGAACGGCGTCGGCCACCGTTGCTTCTGGAAGCACCCGAAAGGCGCTTCGGGACGGACCGCGCGGTCCACGCCTCGGGCTTGTCGCGACAGCGCATCGCATCACGCACCCGTTGAGGGAACCTCGACCAACGCCAGCACCTCTGTTGTGTCCCGTGAGACTCGGGTTTGAGACAAGTGTGCCAAGTTTCTCCCGCCGTGCTGACTCTGGACGCGTGGTGCGACCACTTCATCCGATGTTCACGATTCTTGTCTCTCTATTTCAGACGTGTGTGCCAAAAGTGTATTTTATTGACGCGATTTGGAAGGTTCCACTAGGATTTTAGACTCTTTGTCTCACGATCTCTGCCGCACGGCAGCCTTTTCGTCCGGTGCGTCTTGGCATCGAGACTGCTTCACGATATGCACGAATTTCGACCACTTGGGGACGAACGTTGCTGGGCGCGCATCCCCCATTTTGCTTTTCCCATCTGGTGATCATGTAGCCCTCGTTTCCGGTAACTCCAGGAGGGTAGAGGGCCCTGTTGGATGAGAAAAATGGGGGGCCGCTCACCGCCCTCCACGTAAGCAAACGTGGCATATTCCGTTTGGGGTTTCAGAACCTGGGGGAGACGTTGTCGGGTGTGCTCCAACCGGAGGTGGGACACAATTGCCATTAAGGGCCATGTGGACCCACATTTGGTCACGGAATCGGCCTGTGCGGTGTCACACACGCAGACCTTTTCCACAAACCCTTATGGATGGTACTTCCTGTCTTCTTGGGTTGGATGTCTTTACACCGCCAGAAGCATCTCGACGAGCGGAAGAGCATGGCGCCGAGTCGTGCCGCCCAAGTGGACAGGAAGTGCGCTTCACAAAGGTTTGTGGGAAAATTCTACGAGTGTGACCCCGCACAGGCCAATTCCGTGACCGAATGTGGGTCCACATGGCCCATAATGGCATGTGTGTCCCACCCCCGGTTAGTCACCACTGCGCCGCCACCGCCCCCTTTTCACCCCTGCCGTTCATCAAGGCCGGCCCACCACCCCCCGTACCGCGAACCAGCAGGCCGTCCTCCCTCCCAATACGCCCGAGGACCCCGACCGCCAGGGCGACCGAGTCGGCGCACACGGGCGTCGGCAGGCACCCGCGTCACCCACCGGCGGTCCTGTGCCAGTGGCCCAACGACGGCGATGGCGGCGGCGGCCCCGCCGCCGCCGCCACCGCCGCCGCCGCCACGAAAGCCACCGTGTCCACGACGCCCTTAGTCGCCGCCGCCGCCGCGCTAGCCACCACGTCGACGGGCGCGCTGCCGACGGGTGCCACGGCAGGGTCGACCTCAGCATCCACGCCTGCGGCGGCGGCGGCGACGGGCGCGGGCGCGCTCGCAGAGCATCCCGCACGGAGCGTACCCGCAGGGACAATGGCGACCGCCCCGCGCGCGACGAGTCGACACTTCCACCCGCCAGAGGGCGGCTTGGCCTCCCTTTCCCCCTACGGTCGCCCGCTGCCCAGGCCTGCACCGGCGGCGGGCCCACACTCGCCGACCGCAAGCGGCACCCGACGGCGCGGCCGCCGCCCAGCAACGTCCCCCACAGGCGCCACTCTGCCCCCCCGCCGCTGCCGCTGCCGCCGCTGCCGCCGCAGCCACCCCGAGACGGCCCAATCAACTCGGAACGCCGGGCAACGGGGGCCACGATGGAGCACCCGCCCGTCGAGCCGGCGGCGCATTCCACCAGCCGACCCGCCTTCGCCCCCCCCCCCAGCCACACGCCGGCGATGCCGTCGTCGCCGCCGCAGTCGGCGCTGTGGCGTGAGGGCAGGCGCGGTACGGCCTCCACCGGCTTCGTCAGGGAGTGCCACGCATACACCCCACCGCCGCCGCTGTCGTCACCGCCACCGCCTTCCGCGCTGCCGCCGCCGCTGCCGCTGCCGCAAGCTGCTGCCAGCAAGACGACGGGAGCACGCAGCGGCGGCCGTCAGCGCCCCGCTTGCGCTTCCCCCGACCGAACCCGCCGCTGCGCGGCGGCCGCAAGGCGGGCGGCGGCGGGTTTGGCGGCCACGGTTGTGGCCGCCAGCGCCCGGCGGGAGGGGGCATTCGCCGCCGCGCGGCGTCCACGGCGGCGCCGGCGGCCGACGTTGAAGAGCCGCCGCCGCCGCTGCCGCCGACGCCGCACGTCAGCGCGCAGCCGGTGACCGACGCTGCAGCGGCGATCGACGCGGCCGCAAAGCTCAGTGCGATGGCCGGCGCGACCAGTCATCAAGGGAGCCCGACGCCCGCCGCCCGTCACGCGCACGGCTCGCGACGGGGCAGGGCGGACGCGGGCGAAGAAGCGCGCGCATCGCGCGTCGTTCAGCACGACGGGCGTCCACGGCGGGCAAAAAAGTAGAAAGGAAAACACCGCCGCCAGCCGGTCGCGCGCCCGCTACGCACGCCACGGGTGGGGTCACCGCCAGGCCGACGGCCGGTGGCGGCGGCGGTGGTGCCGCCGCCGCTGCCGACGCGCGCGCGGGGCGCCACTCATGGCGGGTGGCGCTGGGAGGCGCGGGACGCTTCCTATGGCCGCTTCGCCGAGGTTCATCTTCATGAGCACCAGCCATCGAACAATAGCGCACGTAACACCGCCCACATGAAGGTCAGTAACCGCGCTACGCAAACCGCGTTGCGTGACACGCGTACCACCGAGCACCCTCCCACCTCGACCGGCTCCTCATGCTCAGCGTACCCTCAAAAAAAACGCTGCTCTTCCTTCAGCCCCTACCCCCTGCATCGCCCACGCTCCGTCCAGGGGCCGCAACCTCACCGATCCACAGCACCACGTCGTCAGCCGGCAATCCCGTCGACATACGCGCTGCGCCAGTCGACCAAAGCCAACGGGAACGGCCGCGACCGCTCGAGCAGCCACGCTCTCGGCGACCACACAACCCCCCATTCGAACAATCAAAACGAAAACGCTCTCTCAGGCCTCTGAAGCCACCTTCTCGACAAGTCACAAATTCTTACGCGAGCGTGACCACGTCCGTCTCGGTCAACCCGCCCCCACGACCCCATAAACACAGCATGTTGCATGCGTGCTGGCGGCGGGAGCCTGGCACGACGGCCGGCGTGATTGGGCCGGCCGAGGTGGCGGTTCGGCGGTCAAAGGGGTGGTGTGAGAGGTTTTGCGTGCGGTGCAGGACGCCAGAGTCATTCGACAGCGGCATCATCATGGCCGAGGTGGCGGTAGCGAACGAAGTGTGAGGTGTGTGTGCCTGCGTTCTGAGGTAAGTCAAAGAAGAGGCGGATGAAGCCAGTGGGTCAGTATCCGGTTGTAAGCGCGCCAAGGCTTTGAGAAGGCCGTTGCGCATCCTTTTCAGTGGTTGCCGGTGCCGGGGGTACGCGGGGAATGCGTGAAACGCGGACACTAACACACCTTGGATACAAACCCCGCTTTTCTGTGCCTTCTTGTACGATAATTGTGTTTCTGATGGTACCACTGAACTCGGCAGGGGCGGAAATGCCAGGATCCGCGGCAAGCGCTTGCCGTCGGTCCGCCCGCAGCGAGATGTTGCATGCGTGCCGGCCGCGGGAGCCTGGCACGACGGCCGGCGTGATTGAGACGGCCGAGGTGGCGGTTCGGCGGTCGGAGCGGCAGTGTGAGGGATTGTGTGTGCGGTGTGGGACGCCAGAGTGATGCGACAGAGGCATCATGACTGCCGTGGAGGCGATGGCGAACGGAGTGTGAGGTGTGTGTGCTTGCATTCTGATGTACAACAGAGAGCGTGCGGATGGCGCCAGTGAGTCGATGGCCGGTTGTGCACGCACCGAGGCTTTGACGAGGCCGTTGCGCATCCCCTTCAGTGGTTGCCGGTGCCGGGGAAACGCGGGGAATGCGTGAAACGCGGGCACTACCACACCTTGGATACAGACCCCGCTTTTCTGTGCCTTCCTGTATGATAATTGTGCTTCTGATGGTACAACTGAACTCGGCAGGGGAGGAAGCGCCAGGATCCGCGGCAAGCGCTCGCCGCCGGTCCGCACGCAACATGATTTTACATACGGGACGGCGGCGGGAGCCTGGCACGACGGTCGGTGTGATTAGGCCGGCAGTGGTGGCGGTTCGGTGGGCACACGGGCGGTGTGAGGGGTTGTGTGTGCGGTGAGCGACGCCAGAGAGATGCGACAGAGGCGCCAAAATGGCCGAGGTGGCCGTGGCGAACGCAGTGTGAGGTGTGTATGCCTGCATTCTGAGGTACGTCAGAGAGAATGCGGATGGCGCCAGTGGGTCAGTGGCCGGTTTTGAGCGCACCGAGGCTTTGAGGAGGCCGTTGCACATCTTTTTCAATGGTTGCCGATGCCGGGAGCACGCAGAGAATGCTTAAAACGCGGACACTCACATACCTTGGATACAAACCCCGCATTTCTGTGCCTTCCTGTATGATAATAGAGTTTCTGATGGTACCACTGAACTCGGCCGTGGCGGAAACGCCCGGATCCGAGTCGAGGGCCCGCCGCCGGTCCGCTTGCAACGACATGTTGCGTGCGGGCCGGCGGCGGGAGCCTGGCACGACGGCCGATGTGATTGGGCCGGCCGAGGTGGCGGTTCGGCGGTCGGAGCGGCGGTGTCAGGGATTGTGTGTGCGGTGTGGGACGCCAGAGTGGTGCGACAGAGGCATAATGACGGCCGTGGTGGCGGTGGCGAACGCAGTGTGAGACGTTGCGCGGTCTCGATGTCCCGGATACGCAAAATCCAACGCGGGCCAATGAGAGTGCAAACTTGAACAATCACGTCGATCTTGGCTCGAATACGTCGCATGCGGATCGCGTGGCACGAAATTGAAACCATGGGAAGGGAAGCCACGCGGTCATTGCCGACTTCAGTCCGACGACGCCACCTGTTCGACAATGAGACTGCTCTGGGTCTTTATCATGCCGTTCACGGACGCAGAGTGACGAAGGCATTGCTTCTCTCTGGTTTCGACAGGCACGAGGAATGGGCATGGCCATGTCTCCACCGTCGCCATCTACGCGCGGGCCTGCCGCCGCACCCTCACAGCGGCAACGGCGGGAGCTACTTCCGCCACCGGACGCAGCTACCGTGACGACGCCGCGGCCGACTTGCTCTGCCTCACGCCGCACCTGGTGGCCGCCCTGGCGTCGGTGCCCGACATGGCTGCCCGTGGCGGCGGCCGTTGGCGTTGGTGAGGGCGCATTGCGCGGCCCATTGCCCGCGGGCATGTTGTGAGGCACGGATAAGCCCCCCCCCCCTCTCCGCTTCCCCTGCCCCGCCGTCGGCGCTCAGGCGCTCGGCGGCCGCCGCCAGCGCCACGGTTGTCGCGGTGGACTTGATGACGCACCCCCGCCGACGCCACTGCTCTCCACCGCCCGCCGCCGCCGCGGCCACGCGCACGGCCACCAGGCCCACGACGGCTGGCTACCACGCCGCCAGCCGCGGCCAGACGCTGCCGTTACCGACACCGCTGCGTAGCAGCGTGATGACCACCGTGGCGGCCACGTCGGCCGCTCGAGCGGCCACGGACGCGGAAAGCGGCCGTCCCCGCCGAGGCCGACACCTGGGCGCCATCTCTCCCTCGCCCGGCGGTGGCGACAGCCGCCGAGGACAGCAGCGGTAGGGCGACGGCAGCGGCTATCGCCATGTTGCTGACCGCCGGCCACACGGCCACCGTGGAGGAAATGCGTGGCGCGTACTGCTGACGTGCGTGTAGAGTGTGGCAGCCGCGTCAGAGCGGGCGCCGCCGTTGCATTTTCTTTAAACTCGGCCACCCTGCCGCCGGCGGGCGCGTGGAGCGTGCCTGTATGCGTGCCCGTATACTGGCGTTATGGAGCGCGTGGCTGAATCGACGGCCGAGTGCACAGGCGTAGAAAAGCTCCCGCCCGACACCCGCGGCGGCGGCCTCGCCTTGCCACAGTTTCCCGAGACTCGGGATCTCTCGTAGTCCCTGACGCGGAGGATGCAGAAAAGGAGATGTGTGCGTACACGGGGAAACGATTTGTATCTATTCACGTGGTCCAAACACACCCCGAGACGAACGCGCAGAAGCCTCAAATCGACACATCAGTCGGCTACCGGGAGCCCGACTGCATTAACAGAAACAAGCGCTCCACACGGCCCGTTCATAGGCACCGACTGGCCCACCGACTCAGAAGCCCGGCTGCTGGTCACGGGTCGTCCACGGATAGAACACGTGAATGAAATATCGCGAGGCCCGTCGCTCCGCCGGCGTGTCCGGCTGGTTGCTCGGCGTGGCGCGCGGACCGAGGCGTTCTTCGAGGTCGCACCAGTCCACCTGGACGTCCTCCGCACAAAGGATGCGGGCGGCGTCAACCAGCTCCAGGGCCGGGTAGGAGTCTTTGTCATGCGAAAACTCCCACGCCAGACGGACGCACCCATACCGCGTCAGCGCACACCCGCGCAGGCTCGGCACGCGGCGCATACGCTGCACTACCACGCAGCTGCAGGCCTCGCCGTTCAGAGAGCGCAGAGCGAGGCGCATGCGGCCCCAGAAGAGGTCACCGTCATCGTCCTCATATCGAACAAAAGAGTACCATGGCTTGCCAAAGAAGATGTCCGCTGCACATAGGTGCTGCAGCACTGGCGGGGCGCCCCTCTCGAAACGCTCCATGACACGGACAGTGCGATGCTGTGTGACCCAGGCGGTGTCGTGCAGGCGCAGAACCGCGCCCAAGTTTGCCAAAGCGGGGATGCGGCACAGAACGGTGACAGCCGCGCGCTGCGCACGGCCCGTGAACGTGAGGTCCGACGTCTGCGTAGGCGGGGCAGCGGCCTGGCTGTGGCCGCCGTCTTCCTCGGAAAGGACGCCGCTACCTTCGTCATCGGCTGCCTCGCACAGCTCCTTGATGACCGCCGATTGCGTCTCCTCGCATCGCATCATCTGAAGAGCAACACCGGGGCCGCGCTCGTTGCTGCGCTTAAACATGTGCTTGCAGCTGCCGTGCAGCTTCTCGTCGACCGACATGTCGCCCTCCCAGAGGTTGTCACGGTTCCGCAGCTCTTCGCCCAGGTGTTGTACGAGGCGGTGCAGCTTAGTCGTGTTTACGTGCCCGTACAACGTCTGGATGAAGTCGACGCCGAACTCTTTGGCGGCCTCGTCAATGTCGTTGACGTCCGCCTCAGTGACGACAGTCGCATTAGCAACGTTGTCACCAAACAGCATACCACCCACGCGCGCCGCCTGGCAGAACAACACCAGGTACGCCTCGTGCAGGGGCATATCGCAGTAGTGCTCCGCGTACGCACTGGCAGAGGCCACATCCATTTTGGGCAAAGCGCCGACCGAGTCGTCGGCGACGGCCAAGTCGTCGCCTGGCACGGCCACCCAGCCGTCATCAAAGGCGCTGCTATCAACGCCCGCGGAGCCGCCGGAAGATGCACTGGCGACACTGCTGTCGTCATCGCTGGACGTCTCGCCCGTCGTGCTGCCCTTCCCGCCCGGGGCTTTGGGCATCCGCCTAGTTGGTGCCACAGGGACGCCATCCAATGGTGCTGCGGCGAATTCCCCTGAGTCGGGCCCGCCGGTGAGCCCGGCCACCATGAAGGGCCAGAAGATGCAAATGTGCCGCCAGCTGCGACCGGTCATTGTGGCTTGCGGCTCCGAGGTCGGTACAAAACAACTGCATAAAGGAATAGGTTCATCCGAAGCCGAGCCAAGTGCGATACTAGAGAGTGTGCGTCAGGTCAGTTCTCGTGTCAGCTCGCTGTGGACCACTTAGCACACGGGCGCATCCGGCCGGCAGGCGTTGCGCTCAACGCGTCGCCGCCTCGGGACACGTTGGAGAAGAGACCGCGGCCCGCACACCGCCCGAAGAGTGCCCCCCCCCTGCCTACAGCGGCAACGCAAGAGCATACTCTGGTGCAGACGATGTCACCTTGCAGTTGCGACCCAGCTCAAATCCGCGCAGGTTGAGGATGTCCAGTGTGTCTTGCACAGTGCCTAGACGCACAAAACCTCTGCCTGCGCAAAGGGCACGCAGTACGGCCGGCAGGCGCTGAGCCAGCAGCCGGAGGATACCAAGCTTCCAAAAATTCAGCAAGTCGAACGAGACGACGAGGTACAGGTTGTTAGCGCCCGTACCGAGACCGTGGACTGCACCCAGGGCGGGCACAAATGCGAGCGCGCTGTGCTCGCGACCGAAAGCGCGGCGCCGACTCGCGCGCGCGTCCTCCGCGCGCACGACAGCAGCCGCCATCTGCGCATTGAGAGTTGTGACAACATCGCGATCGACAGCGAGTACTCCCAGAAGACCGCCGCTCATATTCTTGTCCTCCTTGCAACGCGAGCAGAAGTACCGGCATCGATTCCCCATGAGCGCCAACATGTTACGCTCCTCCACTTGATCAACGACCAAGCCCAAAACTCGCGGCACGAGCATGACGGAGCCGTGCCCGGCCACCGGCGCCGTGACGCCTTCTTCACTTGCGCGCGTGAAGGCACGCAGTGACACCGCCAGGGAGCGCTGGAGCAGGTAGTTGCGCATGACGCTCACGGCAAGCCTCGCGGCCGCGCTGTGCTCGACCGCCTTCGAAATGTGCTGGAGGTAGCCGACCGACTGCCACTGGCCACCGCCGTCAAGCACGTTAGGGAAGTCGACGCGTCGAGCGAAAATGTAGTGCGCGCCGCTCCACGACACGAGTGCGTCGTTCGCATGCAGCTGGACCACCAGGACCCGCGCGTCCGGCCCATGGATGCGCCGCGCCTGACGGCTATCTTGCACGTACAGGTCCGCGTCCATTGCATGTCCAAAGCCCCCGGCTGGAAACGGCGGTCGCAGAGAGTGATGGGTTGCGCAAGCGCCTCGTGCGGCACGGTGCCGCCCGATCCAAGATGAAGTGGAGCTCAGTCCGGAGCCGACCGCGTCTTACAGAGCCAAGCAGCGCAACGAACAATGCAAGATCCCCGGGTCTACGGCCCCGAGAACGACGAAGCGCCGCACCGGACCTACCAAGATCCCTATCCGTAGCTTAACGGGAACACGGAGACACACGGAGCGACACGGCGCGATGACGCGCGACCCATTCACCGGTGCGCACCGATTGGAGAGTGACCGTCACTCACCGCATCGTCCACAATGTCCCCACTTGCGGATTGCCTTGTGTGGACCACGGGCGAAAGCAGACGATGCCCCGTCCAAGTCGAAACATTCTCTTTGGCCGACAGAGCTTGAGGAGAAAGCACGCGCGCCAGCCCTGCCGGTCAGATCTGCAACAGTGGCCTGCGTAAATTGGTCGCTGACGGGGCTCTGCCAAATTGTGGACCATGGCAGCAGGAGTTTTGACGTGGTCTTTATCATCTCATAATTTCCCGGCGGTTTCGGAAGCCCTGTCCAAATAGATGAAGAGCAGGGGGCTCACCTGTCGGTGTCCCAAATAACCGGCGTCTTTGTCCAATAGCATGGTGTCTCTGAGCAAAGTGGCATCCTCGAACTTGGGCTCGAATCAATGTGCACAATTCGAGCGCCCAAGAACGACACTTTCGCGAATCTTCTTTCTGCTTCGATGGCGATTGTGCACATCGTCATCCGCTTGTTTTCGAGGGGAGGGAATCGCTGTCCTCCACATTCGTCAGCACCTTGCGGTTGCTGCTCGTCCTCCGATCACCGAGACTGAGCCCGCCAGCCCGCCTCGTCCTCGATCCTTGTCTGCGCCCCCGCTCCAGTGCTGTGCGCAGAGGATCTCGCCATGCCGCTTCGTTGCTGTCACCCCTCATCCGCTTACGTCTGCTCACTGGCAAGAAGGTTCCTGCAGCCCGCCGACGCATCCATCTGGCTGCTCCGCTCCCTCCTGGCCTCTGCTGACTGACCCCGTGCCGGCCCTCGAGCATTTGTGCTGCATTGAGCGAGCGAGAACCGATCTGCATCACTTCCCCCCCCCCGCTATTGTCTCGTGCGCAAGCCCCGCATGCGATGCTGCAGAGTGCCAAGAGGCCGGCGCAGATCTGTCTTTGTCGCCGACGCCGTGTGTGGTACTTTCATTCGATGTGTGGCTCTTGCATGTGCGTGTGCGTAAATTGAAATGGTGGGTGCCTGTGGACCTCCCTCGTACGAGTGCGTTGTGAGTTCCCACGCGGCCGTGCACTACGAGGTTGTCGGCCACGCGGGCGCTTGCGAGCGCTGCGCACCGGCGTGTGGGCAAGGCATCCCAGCGAACGCTCCGACCTGGTGCGCTGGCAGGGTACACAAGCTGCCGCACCCAGTTCTTGAGCCCATCCTGAAGCTCGACCATCCCATTCCTCTCCACCTTGCCTTTGCTTGCACCTACCCTATCCATGCCTCTTGGTCCCCTTCTCCTTTGATTCGTGGTCTTTGAGCTTCTTCAGGGTACTTCTCGCCGCCATGTCCGCGCTGTACGGCTTTGCGCGTGCAGGCTCCCTAGCCTACGTCAACAACGACCAAGATGACTCGGTGGCACCGAACAGGGCTCGGCCTACTCGGGTGATGAGTGGGCTGCAGTACGCGGCGGAGGTTGCGGCTCGCCTTTCCCCCGCCAGGCACGGCCCCACAACGCCGGCGCTCTACACGCAGGAGGGTCATCCCGCGCCGCCGCTGTTCAACGCGTCTGCTTCGTGGCTGCGCCATCATGCTTCCGAGTCGTCCGGCGCTACTTCGCCCACGTCGACAGCTGTGCGCCAGTCGCCATCGCGCGTGGCGCGACGCGCTGTTGCTGTGGCGACGCCGCGCGGGCACAGCGGCGGTGCTGGCTTTTCTTCCAGCGTGGTAGCTGGAGGGCACTCGCTGCCGCCCTTGGAGGCCACGGCCTCGGCGGACGCCCTTTGGGTGTCACTGGCTCTTTTCAAGACGCGTTGGCGTCGCCAGCGGCGCCCGCTGCTGCGCCGCCCTCCCACGCGCGGCGTGGCCTCGATGACGACAGCAACGACGATGAGTGGGACCAGGAAGGTGACGACGAGAGCACCCCGTGCGCTGCGCCAGGCACCACCGTGCCACAGCAAATGGCCGCCTCAAGCAGACCCATGAACGAGAAACGTCGCGGCGCAGCAACGCCTGGTTGCTCCCCGCCGCGCCAACCGTCGGCACATGGCGGCGGACCACCGGGCGACGGTGGGGCTGGCGCTGGCGCCAACCAGGCCATCGCTGGTGGGGCAGGCTCCAGCGGTGGAAGCCGCGGGGCTCGCACGCGCGGCACGACGTCGCCTACGGGACGTGCCGGCGCTTCTTCCGGGATTGCCGCGCCGCTGCCTGACGGTGGAGGCGCGTTGCCACGCTTGCGTGCGAGTCCGGCGGCGGCCAGCGGCGGCAGTCCTTCTGTGCGTGCCGGCGCTATGCTGCCTACGGGAAGGGCTGGAAACAGCTCGTCGGCCGCACCTGCGACCGCCGCGCACGTGGGTGACATGATCCGTTCGACCTCATGCGACCTCAAGGTATGTATTCACTCAGGCGCTTGCGCAGCAGACATGTCCATGTCGGCTCGAGTGTCCGAAATTGTACACCTTGCTCTTCGTTAGATGTGACGGTCTGGAGAGGCCGGCTTCTCATGAGCCTGCCCAGCCCCACGCGCGCTGTTCGCTTCCGCAACTCACGTCAGTGCTCGCTCATGGTTCCGTATCAATGTAAGAGTGGTTGCGCTTTAAATTCCCTGCTGCAGCCATAGGTTGTAGAGTTTCTACTTACCAAGCTCGAGGCGCCACGCGGTTCGGCGGACGTGTGAGTCGACATTGCCGCTATCGACGTCTTTATGAAGAACTGGACAGCGGAGCGCTTCAACATAGACGTGCGCGAAGCGGACGACTTGTTAGCGCGTCGCTGGTGCCTGCCTCAGCGGCAGCCTCGTGACACTGCCGGGCCGCAGGCGGCGTCTCCGCCTACGACTCGCGACGGAGCATCGGCCGTGCCTTCCCGCCGCAACACAACAATGGCGTATTGGTACCTGCACAGGGCCGTCTCGCACTTTTACCAGCGCGTTGGTAACAAGGCGGTCTCCGCTTTTTCTGCTTTCGTCAACGACCAGGCGGACATCGGTACCCTGCGGCGCGCCCGTGGCACGCAGACATAGTACGAGGTGGTCTTTGAATCGCAAGAGGCGAACATGCTGCTCATGCATAACGCGTTCATGACGGAGCCTGTCTACCGCGACGGTCTCATCCGAGCGCTCCGCGTCGTTTTCTCTGTGATCGAAGTTGTAGGTCGCTTCTCTGAGCCCGGCGGCGGCGTGGCAGGCAACAACGACGTAATTGCTTGCTTGACGGCGCACGTGGCGCTGGTGACGATGAAGATCAGTTCCCACCTCAAGAGGCGGGCGGCGAGCCAGTCGGATGACGAAGGCGCGGTGGAGACGTCGCCGGGCCTGAACGCGGGCCACAGGTCGGAGTGGGTCGAGGAGCTCTCCGTCGTGCGCAACCTGTTCGTAGCACAAGGCTCTCGTAGCAGCAACGGCTTGCGGCTCGTCGACGGGGCGGATCCACATCGGGAAAATCCGTCGTACCGGAAGCCGCTTGTGTCTGCCTCTGCCGAGCCGCTGCCGCCGGTTTCTCCCGGCGTTGGCCCGCCATCGGTGGCTGCGGCCCCTGCTGTCGGGAACGGTGTCATGCAGACACACATGGCAGGGGATAGCAAGCGGGTCGCTGGAGGCAGAGACATCGAGGAGCCGTCTGATGACGAGGCGCAGGGTCCAGAGGAGCGCGCGGCCGTTGCCGCCGCGCACGCCGCTGTCGCTCACGCAATGGAGGGCGTCTACGAGGAGCTCGACTGATCCGTCATGTCATGAGGAAGGGGCGAGCTCGACTAACCTTGGACAAGTGAGAGTGCCTTACTTTTCATGTCGTTGGAGTTGGTCCCATCGGAGGGAGCTTGCATGCGTCCATGGGTGTCGCTCCATGCTTTCGCTTTCCTGGTGGCCCGTCGACTGCGCCCTAGGACGGCCCGTGAGCCGGCGGAGTTATGTACCCCGCATTTGTGTGTTACTGTTTTGTATGCCATTGCCCGCTAAGGGCTACGCTTGTTGACGCCACGCCCCGTGGATGGGTCGGCTGCTTGTTTTGCTCATTTGTTTGTACCACCGCGGCGTACCGCATTGGCCCGTCGTCGGCCTATCTGGTATGCTTCATATTCTCGATTAGTCACTCAACAAAGTGCTCACCACGGAGGTCCAAAAGGGAAGCGCAGCATGGTAGGCAGCCCGCCCGAAAAGAAAAAGATACCGTACCCCGTACCGCGGCCGCGTCTGCAGTACCGGGATGGCTTCGGCCAGGCAACCGGGCGACCAAAATTGCGCAGGTGCAATGGTAACTCTCACTCCCGGCATCGGTCCTTACTTGCTCTGCCGCTACCACATCTAAGCCCATGGAGGCTTCGAATCGGCGCGGGCCTCATGACTGTTGCCTTGCACCTGAACATGTTTTGCACGGGAGTGGCTCCCGTCCAGTACTGCGTTCGCGAACGAACGGACTGAACGAAAGTGGCTCCTGTTCAGAGTGTCGATATTTCTGACGAGGGTGGCGCTTGTGACCCGCAGATATGTCCTGTGGGCGCGTTCCTGTCGCGTGATCCACAATGTCATTTGACTGACATTGTTGGTCGCGTGTCAGTCATCGATTTATGGTATACTAGATCCAAACTTTTGCCCCGGAAAATTGCAATTGAACAGGATACTCCGTATATTTGTTCCGTATCCGGCACGGTCGGATGCTAATCTGCTGCCGGCGTGCTCCTATGGTGCTCCCGTCCCCGACACAGTTAGCCCCCCTGCGCGACACGTTGGCGACACTCGACCGCTGTGTGTCGTCAATGTGTCGCCAAGAAGGAACCAAAACTTCTCCTGGGGCACAACCGCCGACGACTGCGCTTGTGGCTTGGCGATAGAATCCTGGGCGTGGGGTAGCAATACCGTGAGCGACTGCAGCAAGGTTTCCTTGGATTCGACCACGGACTGGCTCTGGTTGGGGGTCAAAACGTCCGGCATTCGCTTCAGGGAGAAGTGGCTCATGTGCCGCGGGGTGACCCAGTCATAGGGAGCAACACCAGTCGTCCGTTGTGGCCGCGAGTTATACGACAATGTTTGTATGGACATGAGCTCGTCCCAGGTGTCATGATGCTCCTCGGCAAGCCTTTTCATGAGTAGCCCATCAGTAAGCATTTTTTCGGGTGTGAGTCCTGGCGTACTTGCACTCATGCAATTTATCAGACCAGTCCGATCCAAACTCATTCACACGACCGCCTCAACCACGTGACCATACCAGAGAAAAAGTAAGTATAATGTGGCACCTCATGAGTGGCTGAGAGCATTTCTATATCCACGTCCCACGGGCAGCGGAGAAAGAGTGCGAAGCAGAGCGCGCTAGCAGCCACATGCATTGATGTCTGCGCATGAACGTGAAACCGGACTGGTGCACGGGCGGGGCTGACCACAGAGGCGCGTGTGTAATCGCGCGTGGGCCAGGGGGCCATGCACTCCCGCTCGTTGCAGTCAAGCAGACAGTGGCAACCTGATCATGCGTCGTGACACACAGGCTTTACCAGCTTGCATTATCTGTTTCTTGACCGGCAGGCAACCGCTATGGGTGCCAGAGATCGTTGCACGTCCCGAAATGACCGGTCGTATGACGCTTTCAGTCCTGGCTCTCGTGAAAAAGAGACATTCTGGGGCGCCCGAAGCTGTCATTTGTTTTCACCCCTATCTGCTTCCCAGCCAGGTGCTCATAAGCTCCTATAGTGACTTCCAGCGCTTCCTGACGTGTCTCAGGCGCCGATTACGACGTTGGAAGCTTTGCTGAATCACCGCTTATGGACAGCTGAGGCGCACAATTTCCGGGAAAAGAGCAACGGATTTGCAAACAAAACTGGATCAGAACCGAGCTTGCACGCAGCGCTGTGGCCTTGGGCGTGGTCGGTCGTTAACGACGCTGCAGCGACCGCACCTGCCGCGCGTCGCGGGGCGTCGACGCATTTCGAGCGCCGGGTCGTCTCCCACGGCTGGCGGGCGGCGGGCGGCTGATGGCGTCGCGGGCGGTGGTAAGCGTTGCTGCTGCCGTCGACGCGTCGAAGAGTGGCGCGACGGTGCTCCCGTGCGCAGGTCTCCCTCCACAGCTGTATGTGCGGGTCAGGGTTGTGCTGCCATTGGTGGTAAGTAGCGGTGGCGGTGGCGGCGGCGGCGGCGGTGGTGACCGGCCACGCTCCATGCGATTAGCATCCATTGCCGCCACGACCGGCGGCGGCGGTGCGGCAAAATTTGGGGAGATGACGGGCGGCGGAGCGCAGCGGGCGGCAAGAAGTGGGAGAGCAAAGGGCGCCCGGGGGGTGGGAGAGACGACCGTGCACGTGCCTCCGCCGCTGCTCACGCCCGTGGCGGCGGCGCGGCGGCGTGCACGCGTGGCCACGGTGACCGCGGCGGGCGGCCACGCTCGCCGTCATCCGCCTGTCTGTGGTGGTCACCGCCGCCGCCGCGCACCACTGTCAGGCGCACACCCATCGGCGGCCACGCGGCGCCTCGGTCGCTGTGCTTATGACGGCGTGCGCGCTGCTGCTGCTGGCGATGCGCTGTGGCGCGGTGCGGCGGCTGGATGCGCTCCGCACGTTCTTCAATTCCCTAGCCTTTTTCGACAGGGTGCTCTGAAAGTGTAGTGATGCACACATATACTTAGATCAAGGGACTTGCTCTCCGTTTCAGAGGTGGCAGTCTGCATTCGCGTCATCAGGGATCTGAGGGCGTGTCAGTGTTGGAAGGGTCGCGATGACGCTAAAAACGAATGGAGTTACGTGGCTGAAAGGACTGTCCTGCCACAGGGGTCACTGGACCCGGACGGCGCCTGCCCCCGTGCCCCCTCTACCACCCCGAGTTGCGCGCGGTGACCGCGCGCAGCGACTTCCGGGGCTTGATGCGCCCACGATGACCCGCGGGTGATCGTGCTTGCGGGCCTTCTTCTGTTGCGGCGGCGCGTCGGCGGTTGCTGACGACATCTGGCGGCGCGGTTACAGGCGCCTCGTCGCGCGGCGATCAGTCCCACCCGCCCGCCAGTGCGCCTTTTTGGCCGCCCTGCCCGCCGTGCGCAGATGCGCTGCGCG
>Ga0209187_1002640_pt1 | contig 16470 bp, 21 predicted proteins | sample BantaG_FD_187430 | JGI IMG/M metagenome (GOLD analysis project Ga0209187, IMG submission 187430) | Marine algal microbial communities from Bantry Bay, Ireland - BantryBay_4 metaG (SPAdes) (version 2) | ecosystem: Host-associated > Algae > Red algae > Unclassified | place: Bantry Bay, Ireland... | reverse complement strand
CCCCACCCCGCACCGCCGCCGTCGAGGCCGGCGTAGGCGCCGCGCCCCCCCCATCCGTTAAGCGCTCGTCACCGCTGTTGCTGCTCTCGTTTGGCGTCCTCGCTCTTTTGCTGGTTCTTCTTTGTCCTGAGGCTCGTTCACGTGGCTCTTTCCATGTCGCCTGAAGACGTTCATGACTCTCGCTGTTGTTTCTTTGTTAGCCGCCTCATATTGAAGCTTTTGCTGTAGGACTCAAAGCGGAGTCCCCGCAATTGAGTGCACCTCATCAATGTCGGCAACGTTACTCATGGCCCGTTCCAAAACGCACATACCTTATTCGCAGAGAGCGAGAGGGGGATGTGCCCTCGGACCATTACGAAGAGGCCACAAACAAACACTCTAGCCCATTGAATCTTGAGGCAACAACACAGCAAACGAAAGGCAAAAGAGAACACTGACAAGGCAGCCACAGCGAGGATCGGAACCAAAGGGCGAGGGCGGCGAAGCGGCGCGGGCTGCGTTCTGGGCGACTACTGTGTGGGAAGAGGGGGACCCCAGGCGACAGGGGGGAGGGGGGCGCGGATCGCGGTGGTGGCGGTGCGAAGGGGGGGGGGGGGGGGGGGGGGGGGGGGGGGGGGGGGGGGGGGGGGGGGGGGGGGGGGGGGGGGGGGGGGGGGGGGGGGGCGAAGCGGATCGCGGTCGCGACGTCGACCGGATCGGCGACGCCGTTGTCCAGTCGACATGTGCGCCCGGCGCGTAACAACTTTCCGAATGCAAATTTGAGCGCCCGAGAACAGGCCGATGTTCTCAACCGTCGGGCCATCGTTCAGGGATCAGACCGGAATTTAGATATGCTGCGATTCCCGATGATCTCGCACTGGACTTGCCATCGTCCCAAAATAGCGCTCAAGAGAAGATCATCTGTTCTCTGTCCACCTCGCACTGGGCCGTCAGCTAAATTGGCAGACGGGCGCGCCTCCGCGATCAGAAAATCCAACGGGAAAAGTGACCCCTGGCACGCCCGCCAATGGAGGATCAGCCAGAATGGCTGAAGGGACCGGCTGCATGATGTTGCGGGCCGACAAGAGCGATGGAAGGCTCATTGCTGTCATGTGCTGCCTCGTGTGTCTGAGCACCCGAAGTCTGTGAGCAGAAAAGCGCCTTCGAAAAACTTTGTTGACTCGTCACCGGTCCTCAGCCACAATTTCGCGAAACCAGGAACACATGGGTGGTACTATTGATCTCGGCTGAGAGCGAGGTTTTTTGTGGAATATCCGTACCAATCAGGCGTTCTCGAGGATATATCCCCGAGGATTTTATCCGTGGATTATATCCGTATCCACTTCGCCTTCGAGCCGAGGACGCATATCCGAAATGCATTCTGACAAAAAGAGAAGAGGATATATCTATCCTGTCCGACAGAATTTGCCAGAATATATTGTATCCGTATCCCAGATATGAGAGTCAGGAGACAAAGTCATATATGATTATGAGACTTCCCGCATCTGGAGAATTCTTGTTAAACGCAGTCGACCTCTCTTTTCGCGTGCCGACAATCGGGGGATTAATGTCCCAATATTTCGCCGCGACAAGCGGCTATTCAGCCCGACCCAGGTGCAACCGTTCAATCACGCGACACGATCCGATTGCGTTGTTGTCAGAGCGTGACACGAGGTTCAGAACGCCCATTCTCATGTCCAATCACACGAACGGCGGGTAACCGCGTCGTCGGCGCCCGTTGGGGCGGTGAAATCAAGTGTGGATCTCAAGCTGTACTGACGTCCATTTCGCACGCGAATAACTGCTGGATGGCGTTCTTTTTGAGCTCTTATTGAGCTGTCTCTCGGACGTGGGGGTTTATATTCGGATCCAATAATCGTATTCGGGTTTGAGTATAATCTGCGCAAATATCCGGTTCCGAAAGCAGATATCCCGATCCGGATCTCAGATGAGGGAGTAGTCTGTCATCAGATATGGAGGATCGGCGTTTATTCGCATCCTATCACGGCCCAAAGAACATATCCTGACAACCCCTGGTACGAATCGAAGTCTTCATACCGGAAACACGACACGGGGCTCATGCGATTGCTGGCTGCCTGCGCTGTCGCATCGCGTATGACAGGCAAGGTGTGTGGCACCTGAAATGCGCAAATGATGCGCTTTCCAATTCATAAGGCGCTGCTAAGACAGACTTTACCGGTACAACAAAAGGAGCACCGCTTGCGACGGGCTTCCTGATCATTAATGAGTGCTATGGCACTTCCCGAAAAATTGGACATGCTGCTGATCGCGAAGCATCCTTCACACATCGTGCTGTAAGTAGGCGCTGTCGATGTGTGGCCAATGGGTGAGCTGTATTCGTGCCCCGGTGAAGCCGCTCAGAGTCTCATGACCCGTAATCAGAGTTCTCTGGCGTCAGAGCACTTCGTCTCTCTCCGACAACCCATGCGATAAACAAGCCCACCAACTGGGAGATCATTCGCACAAACTCATGAATCGGCACCGCGTGGGCCTTGGGCTTGCCTTTCGCATTCGCCACCACTGCTCCGTCCGTTGAGGCAGAATCGGACGCACCTCGTCTTCCATACTCTCCGCAGGCCTCACAGTGCTGGCTGTGCGAGCGTCGATCTTCTGGCGCCGGCGCGCGTGGCGGCGCTGTGATAGATCTCTGGCAAGTGCCGTTGCGCGTCGCTTCCTTTCTGCGGCGGGGGTGTGCGTTGTGCCGCTGTCGTTGTGCTCCTGTCGGTCTCATATCTCGTCGCGTCGCTTCGGCGGCGGGGGTGCGCGCGGTGCCGCTGTCGTCGTGCTCGTGTCGGTGTGCGGAGGCGACGCGACGCCTCCTTTTTTCGGCGGCCGCAGTCGGGCGGGCAGAGGCGCTTTATTGTCATGTTCTCCGAGGACCTCCGCGCGTCCACGCTGTCCATGCTCTCTAATGGCGTGGCACGCCAAAAGGTGCACGAGAGTATCGGAGTGAAGCGGACGCAGCTAAAGCGGTAGGAAGGCTACTACGCGCTGCATGGATCGGTGTTGCGGAACCCGGAGCGGAAGAACAAGTAAGGCGATGCCTGCGAGTACGATTTGCAGCTCATGAACGCATTGGCAACTCTTGTGCGCAACCATCCTCGGGCTTTGCTTCGTGAGCATGCGCACATGCTCAAACTGATGAGCCAAGATCATGCGGGAGACATGACGGAGCTGCGGTTTTCCAAGAGCACGGTCGATCGCCACTTGCGTCGCCTAGGCTTCACGCACAAAAATAATTCGCGCTTGTTTCGCGAGTCCACAAAGGAGCGTCGCCGGCAGCCGTCTCTCGTACGGCAGCGCATTCCCCGCCGCTGTATCGTGTCTGTGGACGAAACACACACGGACGGGTCGGATGGGTTCCGTCTGTACGGTCGCACATTCAGTTAAGAGCGCTCCAACCTTCGCGACCGCGACCCGCGGTCTTTGCCTCGCACCAGCACCACCATGGCGGTTTCCAGCGCCGGGCGCGTCTTTGGCGTCATGTCCGTCATTGTGCGCCAAAAGACGTTGACGGGGGCCGACTGGCGGCTTTTTCTCCAGCACCTCTTCCACATGCTGGGTGTTTATATGCCTGGGGTGCCATGACCCTTGCAACCCGACACCTGTGTCGTCATGTTTGATAGCGCTCCCATCCTCGACGCCGACGGGGATGCCTTCATGACCGCCAACGGCGTCACCTTCCTCCATCTTCCTCCGGACAGCCCCGACATGCAGCCCATAGAAGGTGTGTTCAATGACTTGAAGGTCATCATCCTGAACCTGGTCTACAATGAACAGGATTTGGAGGACGACCCCCATCTGTTGCAGGCGATGGCAGCCAGCGTTTTGAGCCATCGACAAAGTATCGGGTGATTTGATCGTGTTGATCGGGTGTTAGCTGCTGTCGGCGCACAATGACAATGACAAGGACTGCACATTATTCACACTTGTCCTCGTTTCCGTGCCTCTAGGCAGCGCCTCCGACGTACAGTCCACCACCCCCACCACGGCGCAGCGAGTGCACAGCCCGCGGTTGCAGGGAAAAGTGCCGCAGCGGGGCAAGGGGAAGCGCCCGCAGCCCCTCCACAGCAGAGCCGACTCAGCAACACGGCATCGCCGCCCGTTGGGGCGGCGACGTAAGCAGCGCCGGAAGCAGTGGACACAGGCCCCTCCGTGGCCGCCGCCACTGGCACAGAGGCCTGAACTGCGCCGCGCCCGCGTCACGGTTGAACCACCCCGCAACAGGCGAGCGCACTCCGTCAACAGGGTGTCTGCAACCCCCCACCATCGCCGGCCGGCCGGCCGGCGCGCCGTCGACGTGGCACCGCTTGGCCGCTGGCGCTCCAAAGGGGCGTGGCGACCACGGACGTGCCGGCAGGGACATTGGCGCACGATCGTCGCCGCCGCCGCCGCCGCCGTCGTTGCCGGGAGAGCGGGGCGTTCGTGGCGGCAGCGTCACTAAACGGCCTCCCGTTTGTGCCGGTGACAAGGCCGGGTGCGGCCCGACGCCACCGCTGCCCGCCGCCGCAGGCGCCGGGAAAAGGGGTGGGAATTGCGACAGCAGCGGGAGTCGGCCGAGACTGTCAACGTCGCCCGGCGGCGGCTGAGCGCGGCCGTTGGGCGGGAGGCAGGGGGACGGTGACGACAGGCCGTTCTCCCCGCCCCCGTGGCGTCTGGAGCAGCGGCATGGGCGGGGCGTGCCGCATGGGGGGTGCCGGCGCCGCCGCCGCCGCCACCGCGGGCGCCGCCGATGGCCGTTGACTGCGCCGCGGCGTTGGAGGCACCGCGACCGTGTGGCGACGCGCCGCTGCCGCCGTGGCCCGGCTACAGCGGCCACGGGGCGAGAAAGGGCTCCCCCGCGACGTGAAGCGAGCGCGCCGCGGCGGCATTGCTGGGTCGCGCCGGGCGGCCTCCGCCACCCTACCGTCTTTCCGACGGCCGCGGAGGCTCCGCACGGGCCGCCATCTCCTCGCTTGCAGCCCCACTCGCGTCCTTTCTGCCAAGGACAGCCTGGGCGGCCTACAGGCAGGCCGCCGCTAGCGCCGCCAGCGGGACGACGGCCCCCGCTGCGCGGTGCGCCAACGCTGGCGGCGATAGCCTGTTGGAACAGAGCCAGGCTGAGGCTAGCGCACGTGATTATTTGCCCCTGCCCCCCGACGGCACCGGGCTCTCAGCCGCACAGCAGCTACCGAATGCCGCGACTGCCCGGGTCAAGGACTGACAATGGTACCTAGGGGGGTGTTGCTTCTCCTGGGTGTTTAGGCCCTGCCCGTTCGCGGCCACGTGCGGGAAAGGGCCTGCGGGAGGAGTAGGGGGCCGGCACCAGGTCGGTGCCTGTCTGATACCTGTCGGCCGTGGGCGGCAGTGCCAGCAAGACAGAGCGCTACTGCGTGTGTGTATGCTGGGCGAACAAGTGCGCGCCTGAGTGCGTAAATATGAAGCCGAGCTCGGGGCTTCTCCCCGGGCGCAGATTAAAGGCGACCGACTATCTTTCTTGTCGACTCCTCCCCGTGGGGAGCGCGCGAGCCAAGGGCACGCGCGATATTGAAGCGGTTACGCCAACAGGAGATGGCCCCAGTCGAGCCACTGTGCGCACTGTACGGTCTACCAGTAAGCTGGTGGGCGTGTTGCACTGCCCGGAAAGAACACCCGGGATGTACAAGCTTCGCGGCGACGACGCCGGACGACACGCCGGAGCTGGTCGAGGCCTCTGAGGTAGCAGCACGACCGGTGAGGACACCGGAGCGAGCCGCAGCGGCGCCCGCGTTCGCGAACGACCCTGGCAGCACGGTGTCCGCGCACCAGCCACGCAACTAGCACGGCGTGGTGGTCGCGGGAGTGATGGTCAAACCAGCCGCGTGCAAGGATCCCCCGCTGAGCGAGGGTGACCGCCTGACAAGGGACTTGCCTCCTGGGCTCGTCGGGCCACGGGCCTTCCGCCGAATACGGCGACATGGCCTCGTCTGGCAGGGATTTTTGCACGCGCCTCGGCCAAGTAGGACGTCGATATGTACAAGAGCTGGAGTCACGAGATGGAGTACCTGCGGCGACTTCAGGGCCTGAGGCGCCTCGTCGTGCCATTGGATCCTCCCGACGCGGAAGGCAAAATCACGACGCTGGAGACGACCGGGATGTATCTGCGGTCAGGCCTGCAGCTAAGGGCTTCCGGTTCAACGGGGCCCCGTCGGGGCGCAAGCCGAGATGATACCGCCATCAAGATCAATAAGACGGCTGGGGAGGCAGCAACGGGACAGGAGGACGAGGTGCTGCTCTTGGGGCGTGCTCTGTCCGCGCAGCAGACACGGGCGGATTGTGCCTGCTTCGTCATAATGCTGAACGTACGGGAACATCCAAGCGCCAAGCTGCGCCACCAGCGGACGGCGCAGGACCTGTTAACCTCTCTCCGGGAGGAGCTTAAACCACGAAAGCGGTCCCGGGAGGTCACCCGGCGCCGGCAGCTGAACTCCTCGGCGATGGGAAGCAACAAGTCCCTCTCTTGCTACTTTAACCGCGCCTGGGACCTCGGCAGCCTCTCACAAGATATTGACATTGTCGTGGACGACGGGTGCCTGCTCGGCGCGTTGCTCTCCGGGCTGTCCGACAAGTATGAGCGCACCATGGAGTCGATGGAGGAGCGGGACGACATCACTGTTTGCAAGCCGCTGGCCATGCTCCACGCCGCGGATCCTCGCACTGAGCGGCGCGTGCTCAGCAAGAAAGCGGAGAGGGTGGGCGGAGTCACGTTGGTGGCGGACGGCGAGGAAGACCGGCGCGCGCGCCGCGAGGCGCACCGCGAAATGCGCTGCCACTAGTGTCGCAAGGTGGGGCACGTGCAACGCTTCTTTCCGACCAGGCAGGGCAAAGGCAAGGCCAAGGGTCAGGCTTTGCCTAAGAGCCCGCCCCCCGGGTTATCGTCCTCATCTTCCTCTGTAGAGAAGGAGGTGGGGACGGCCGGGCTAGCCAAACTCTCCATCGAGTCGGAAAGAGATAAGGAGGAGTATGCCATCTTGGCCCGCCATGTGCCCCTGCCGGACGATACCGAGACCGACGGTGACGTCACATGGGCTGTGGACAGCGAGGCATCACACCACATGTGTGAAACGCCAGACAATCTGACGGACGTTCACCCGGGGCGACCAGTGACCATCTCGCTGGCGAACAGGGCAACCACGCGGGCAACAACGCGCGGGACGGCCGTACTGCGGGTGAACGGCACGCGGCTGACGATGCGAAATGTGTTGGTGGTGCCTCTCAAGGGCATGCCCCTGTTCTCGGCTCGCACGGCGTGGCGTGCCCGGTATACAACGGATTTTACCGACTGTGGTGTGCGGGTGCATCCAGACGGGTAGAATATTGCGTGGGGCAAGACATCGGGTGGCATCTTTGTCCTCCGGGGGCATCCGATTACGCCGCGCCGCGGTCAAGCGCTGGCGGCGCTCGGAGGGCCGGAGGACCCGGCAGAGGCGGATGCAGCGGATGAGAGCGAGAAGCAACACGCCCTGCTGGTCACGGCGGCTGTGACTGAGCGAGCGCAGCGGGACGGGGTTCACTCAACGGCTGGCCTGTGGCACCGCCGGTATGGGCACCTCTCCATCGATGGGTTGCGCCGCACGCAGGCGGCTGTGGACGGCATGGACCTGACGCGGTCTTCTTTGGCGACATTGAAGGGGTACCCATGTGCGCCATGCAGCATGAGCAAGATGGTGCGCGCACCGTATGTGGCATCGGACCGGGAGCCCGAGCGCGTGTAGCAGTTCGTGCACTCTGGCTTTATCGGTCCTATGTCGGTCCCGACTGCCCAAAGGCAACGCTACATTATTGGCGGGGTGGATGCCTACAGCCGGTACAAGGAGCTTGTGCCCATCCACGAGAAAGGGCAGGCCAAGGACGCCCTCATGCGTGCGCTCAATCACTGTGAGAATGTCACCGGGCATCGCGTCGGGACGCTGCGCACGGACGACGGCAAGGAGTACCGGGGAAAAACCTTTGACGCATGGTTAGGGAAAAGGGCATGAAGCACGATTTGTCCGCGTCGTACGCGCACCAGCACAACGGTGTCGCGGAACGCTTCAATCGGACGGTTCAGGAGCGGATGATGGCCGGGCTCACCGATGCGCGGCTGGATCATAGTTTCTGGGGTGAAGCAGCCACGGCAGTCACTCGGGCGCTCAACGACACACCACAACGAAGACATACGCTCACGCCCTACGAGATGTTTCACGAGCGCCCCCTTGATGTGTCCTCCATGCGAGTGTTTGGGTGTCGAGCGTAAGCATACGTGCCACCGGACATCCGTCGCGATATGGAACCTTGGGCGCTGCCCGCGACGCATCTGGAGTATGTGGAAACGTCGAAGGGCCACCGCGTCCTGATCAGCGGGCGGGTCTACATCAGGGGTTGTCAGAATACGGTTTCTTGGCCGTATTCGGGCCAGAATACGGATATATTCCGGAATATGTCGCAGAACATTCGTCCATGATTGTCCATTGAATAAAAAAAGACCACCTACGGGAAGCTCTGGACGTCACTATGTCAATATCCCGAGCTGCTGGCTCAACTTGATGTCGAATATTGTCGTTTTTTTGCAATTACAGTAGCCCAAGATATCGGATATGTATCCTGACAACCCCTGGTCTAAATCCTTTGGGACGTGACCTTTGACGAGCAGACCCGTAGGTCGGGGGAGCGTTCGGACGCCCCAGCGACCGTAGACCCCCAGAGGGTGGTGGCAGGGCCTACGTGGGAGACGCGCTCTCCGATTGAGAAGGCGATGTCGGCCGCCCGCCGGGTCGTTGGTGCGATGGGCCCGGCCGAAGCCAACAACGGAGATGACAGCGCAGAGGACGGAATGACCACCTCTTCGGGCGAGACGGACTCGTCAACCTCCCCTGCTGATGAGGAGGAGGCCGACAAGCACGCGGCTTCCAATGACTGGGGAGTGACGGACAGCGTCGGGCCGTCCGTGCCGACGGTGTCGCGTCTGCAGTCTGCGCGGTCCGCTCGCGAAAGGCCAATGGCGCGCGTCGCGATGGCTGTGCCGTTGGGCGCGCGTCGAACGAGCGGCGGTCGCGGCGGCAAGGGGCGCGCGAGCGGACGGTGGTGCCACCAGTCGGCAGCGCCGCCAACAAAGCGCCGGCACCGTGCCCACGCACGCCTGCGAGGCGGCCGCTGTCGACCAGCTACAGAAAGGGGCTGAGCCGCGCGAGTGCTGCGCGTGGCACATCCCGCGCCAGGTCTTGCTGAGTCGGCTGGCCAGGCGCCACCAGCGTGACCTCCCAACCCCCCCCGTCATCCCCTGTCGCGCATTGTAGGCATGGAGCCAGATTTTGCGCGACTTGGGGGCACAAGGAGGGGGTAGGTCGGTTCGAGCGGCGCCCTTGGCGTCAAAACGCCCGGGAGGAGCAGCGCGGTTGGCGGCAGCGTGCGAGAGAGAGTGAGCAGCGGCGGGCCCGAAGGCGCAGGCCGCCTCTGAGGCGGCGGTGGAATGGCGGGGGGCCGGCAGAGCACAGGCGCGGGCGTGCGTTTCCGCCGCCGCGTGAAGCCGCGGGAGCATGGGGCCCGGCAAACTGGCACACGATGGCGGCGCCGCAGGCGGCGAGAGCGGGAGGTTGAGCCGGCGTGCACCGGCAGGGGAAACGTCAACGGCGGGCGCCCCGCGCACAGGCCCCGCAGCAAATGTCGCAGCGGCCGCCGAGGCAGCCACTTCGCGGCCCGGCACGGCTCGACGAAAGGGGGCGGGTGGCGCGCCGGGACCTGCTCGGGCCGCAGAATGGCCGCCATGGCCGAGGAAACGGACAACGGCGTCGGAAGAGCGGGGCGGGAATGGGACGGCTGGCGGTGGCGGGGGTTGTGGCGGGGGCGGCGGCGGTGGCTTGCGGCCGGCAAGCCGAGCAGGGTCGTCACCGGCCGGCGGGCGGGGCGTAACTCGTCGGGGCCAGATATCTACCAGCTTCAGAATTGTTGACCGCACTCGACTCCGCTCCTTCAGGCGCCGAGCGGCGACTCCGCCCCCGTCGTCATGCCATCTCTATACCATGTCCGCCCATGACGACGTCGAGACAGATGTGAGTACCGCTCAGGACCTCTACCCAGGTAGTGCGTCTTGTCTATTTTACGAGAAAAAATGACGTCATGAGCATGAACAGTATTCTAGTTGCATATTTTCAATGATTCATCAGAGAGTTTTGGCATGTAATCTGACGGTCGCTTTCGACTGTATCTAGACTGAATCTGGATGGACGTGGGGCACCGGAGTTTAACCTCCGTCGTAAACTCCAGTGAGTTTTGGCAAAAAAAAAATCCGGTCGTTCGACGGTGCTGTACACACCAGGTACACAGGTCGTGGCGCACCGCCACCGGTGCGGTGATGCAACCAGATGTGTGATCGTGCGATTGCATTGTTGGTGAGTGAGAGTGTTCGGGGCATCGGTGTGCGTGCAGCATACTGTGGCGTGTATAGGAAGGAGGGGCAGGAGAGAGAGCGGCGAACGCGACGATGACCCGTGGTGACAGACAGCATCGCGGGAGACAAATGTAAAGGCGAGGGAGCACACGCCAATCTGAGAAGCAGGGGCCTACCGCGAAGTGGCCGGAGCGTGCCGCTCAGCAGGTGCGGCTACCGTACTAATGAGAACAATCACACACCCAAGGATGAGGACAGGGAGGCTGTGCTGTGGCTCGCAGTCTTTCCGCACAGACAAGCATCACTCTGAGTGCGTAAAATACATACTGTGTGGAAAGAGGTGGAGAGCGGGGCGGCGTTGGCTGGGGTTGTTCTGGGGGTCGGCATCGCGGCCCCAACGACGTGAGTGGTGCTGGTAAAAACAAAAGTTCGCAGGGATGAGGATGGGCAGCGTAGATGGGTAGGACGGGCAAAGGACACCACGCGGCAATGCAGGACGTTTTCCAGGCCGCAAAGTTACCCGCTGAATGTGATCACCTGAATTGCTGTGAGGGAGGCTGCAAGGCGGCCCCCAATGTACGAAATCGGGTGTTGCCAGTACGTATTCCGGCCGTGCCACCCCCCAGGGGAGCCCCGCAGGCTCGAAACGTGGTCGGAATGGACCTCCGATGTACAGTCATCTCGACTCGGGCCCGAAGGCATATCCCGAGAATACCGTCGGGGACGGTCAAGAACTCCTCTCTCGCGACGGTATCGGCGCAACGTGGCACAATGTACAGTTGATAGACCGTCAAATCGACCGTCAAGTAACATGCCATAACTCTATATTGTTTGCAAAGCTTCTAGTAGGGATTCATTCGTTCTCTCAACGCTCAGGCAGCCACGTTGTATGGATTAAATGACCCTCAAGAACGATTCCACGCATTAAGGCGCATGAAGAAAGAATTTTTTCTGCTGTTTCAGGCATGTTTTGGCCATGATAAGCTACTGACCTGGTCTCTGCGGCATGAGTTCTAAGAAAAAAGAATAGGCCCTCAAAGGGTCCTGAAGGGATGCCATACGCCTCGCTCTTTCTCTGTGCCTCGAGAATCTCCCCGTTTTTTCCTTCTCTGCCGATCCGGAACGGACCCTGACCAATTCGGGATACTGACACCGAACTCTTGTACTTGTATTAGCGGTGGTACTCGAGTCGCTTTCCAGATCTTGTGCCTGGAACTCGTCTTTCTCGAAATTGAAACGGGTCCGTCCTTTTCGCGGCTGCAGGCCATAGATTGACGCCCGGTGTGCCTCCCCCCCCCTCCTGTATTTCGTTGCGACTGGCGCCACCTGACCAACGAAACCGCATGGGACGCCTGCCTCTGATGCAATGCTTTTGCGAAGCTGGGGGGGTGGGAAGGGGGGGGCTTGACGGTTGCCAGGCTGCGCGAGCAGCGGCGTGCCGTTTCCCCCTTCCCCCCCCCACCCTTGCGCACCCTTTAGTGATATATCCAGCCCGTTTTTCACTCGCCTGATACCCCACCAGGCAGGTGTCCCCAGAACTAGCAACGGACGGGACAATCTGACGTTTTACGAGCCCTTCTGGCGGGCGGGACGCGTCCACTCAGAGACTTGCAATCGCGTGTCAACTGCCTCCTCCAGGCTTGGGCAGGCGCAATCCGCCGCACGCGTCGCACCAACGAAACCGTTATGCCAAATTGAGAGCCCTGGGCGAAGCATGGATTTGGTTGGTTTTAAGAAATGGACGCTTTAACAACTGCGCCTGACATTAGAGCTATTGTAGCGTACCAATTGTGACAGACAATAATGCCAACAAGATTCAAGTTCACTTGTCATCTGACATCGCCTTGTCGTCCCCATCCGAGCCCGAATGGGGTTCGGAATTCACCTCATCCTCCACCAGTCCCCCAGCCTCCTCCACAGCCTTATCAAAAGCAACCTGCACGTCTTCGCGCATCACCCCAACGTCGCGGTACCACTCCTCCATCTGGATGGCATGGTCCTCTCAGCGGCTTCAGACGTCTGCAGTGATCTTGGCAAACTCGATGTCCACCAACGATTTGAGCGCCGCCATAGTGAAGTCTACATTGGCGCGTTTCAGGGCCATGTTGACGGTCCCCCAAACCATCTCAATCGGATTCAGCTCCGGATGGGCGACGGGTGAAATCGGGATCTTGACGTTGAAGCGCCGTGCGAGATCTTGAACCTGGTACCGTGGAGCCGGTCGATACTTATCTGCTGCCTCCTTCATATCCGTCTTTGTCTCCAGCTGCCGCCAATCTTGGGATAACCAGGAAGTCGGCACTGCATCTTGCCGTACGAGCCACTCCGCGAATTCCGCCTTTTTCATCTTAGTCGAAGCTGAGCGCGCATCGTTTGTCAGCGAGAGGTGCTAGGGCGCCCGATCAATCACAAGTACGCCGTCCGAGATCTTGTGAAGGCATCATCCTCCAGCTATTTCAGCCAGGTGGGTCCGCTCATTTCGTCGTGGTAGTCGCCCGTACTCTTTTTCCCGACAAACGGGAGGCCAGCAACTTGCAGCAAGTCCGTATCTCGTGAGCCGACGTGGGCGATGATGATACGCCCGCTCTTTTCCCACGGCTGGTCCTATGGCAAGCGCAGGCTTCAGTCGTTCCAGCTACGGTAGATCGACATGTTTTTGGTGGCCCACGTTTAGTCAATGAAGTAGATGACCTTGTCGCTCGACCGGTACTGCAGCAGCGTACCAATGACGTCCTCCCGCTGGCGGATCACAAATGGCTTCTCCCGCGCCACATCATAATAGTTGGGCCCCTTCGACAAGGTGAATCCAATATCCTGCATGGCACGGAAGAGTGTCGTGCGCGACCACGAATAGGGGACCTGTCCACCGCCACGCGCCTCCCCCCCACGCCACCGGCCTCCCCGATGCCGAGACCCGCGCTTGCGGCCGGCGAGGCCCGCACCCCCGTCATCGGGCCAGCCCCGTCCTCCGCCCGCGCACCCGCGCGTGACGCTTCAGCGTCCATCGCCAAGTTCTCGCCACTCGGCTCGCACCCACCAGCGCCACTCCCCGCCGCGCCCTCCTGACTAGTCGTCAACACGTGCAAGGTGCTATCGAGCGTGGGCAGCATCTTGTTTCGATACTGCTGGTATATTTCAGCCAGGACGCGCGTGTTCTCTTTCGGTGGAATGCGCTGCCGGGATTTACGGCGCTCTGGGGTCCCGTAGGGGCGCGTGCGCTCGGCGGCACCCGACGCACTTACGCAGGAAACCGTGCGGCAGGGGGCGCCGTCAGCGGCGGAAGCAGGTCGAGGTGGCTGCAGCTGTAGACAGGGGCGGGGGCGGCACGGGCCGGCGGCGGCGAAAAAATCGGGCGCCGGCGGTAGCGGGCTGTGACGACACCGGCAGCGACTGGCGACGGCGGCGGTGGCAGCCGGAGGCGGCGACGGCGTCAGAAAGGGGCGGCCGTGCAGCGGTGGCAGCGTCAGCCGGGGACGGCAGCAGCAAGGGACCGCGGCAGCGGAGGACGGTGGTAGTGAGGAGGAAGTAGCAACCGCTGTGGGGGGGGAAGCAGCGAGGTGCTGCGGCAGCCACTGGCGGCAGCCATCCAAGCGCCGCGGGTAGCTCTCATACAGCGGGGGGGGCCGGCATTATCATCTGCTTTAGAGGAATGCCCCAGGAAGGCTTCGTTTCGATGGTGCCCGACCACCACATCGAAAAAGGTTACTACAAAAGAGGAGAGCAGCCCGCGTTTGCAATGTGACGTTGTGTATTTAATCGATGAGCTGCAGACAAAAACGAAAATCCGGAATGTCCAGAAGTGAGTAAGAATCAGTACAGAGAGTGCCCTTGCATGTACCAACAAACAATGGTTGTGCGCAAAAGCGCGCGAAGGCTCCGACCCGGGGGGGAGGGAGGGGGGCGAAAAAACAGCGGACGTGGGGAGCCGGGGAGCAGCAACGGGAGACGCGGGCGGCGTCGCCTTATGCGGGCTGGGGCTGGACTCGGGCGGCCGACGCGTGTGGCTACGCGCTGGCTGCTGCTCGAGGCAGCAGGTGCCGCCGGGAAATGGATCTCCGGCGGAATCCGATCCCACAGTTTAATCCCCGGTGTTGCTTTTAATCGGTCCCGGACCCAAAGCCCGCCGACTGCACTCTAGGGGTCAGCCCCTTCATGCGAAAAGTGAGCCACCAGTGGCGGAGCCGCCAGTGGAATCCCCCCCATCCGAAAATAATTCGCAACCCCGACCAAAAAAATCCGCGCATTCCACAGCCACACACTCAGCGACACATTGGTCAGCAACCCGGAAAGGGCCTCCCTGAGGTTCTCCTCCCCAAGCGCCGAGGCTAAGAAAGACGCCGTGGCCGGGCCAAGCCCCCCACTCGCCTCTCACACCAGTAGTGTGAAGGTGTGGGGCGGGTCGCCAGCACGAAGGTACGGCGTGTACTTGCCGACCTTCTCCGCCTCGCGCACCCGGGCAGCCCTAGGCACGCGGGGAGAGCCCGCCGTGCGGGAGACGTGGATGGCCGCCGTCGCGGCGACTACCGATCAGGGGTTGTCATGGATATATCCCTGAGGAATATATCCATGCATTATATCCGTATCCACTTCGGATACGCGCCGGGGACGCATATTCTAAATGTATTATGAGAAAGAGGAAAGAGGATATATCTATCCTGTCCGACAAAAATTGCAAGATTATATCAGATCCGTATTCAAGATATAAGAGGCAGGATACAGGGATATATAAGATTATTAAACTTCTTGGGCCGACAGAATTCCGGTACAACGCGGTCAACCTCTCTTTTCCCAGTCCGACCATCGGGAGATTCATGTGCAAGCATGTTGCAGCGACAAATGGCTATCCCGCCCGACCCGGAAGAAACCGTTCAAGCACGCGACTCGGCACGCTTGCGATATCAGCAAAGTGTGACACGAGTTTCAGAACGGTCTATCTGACGACCGTTTACAAAAACGGCGGGGAACTGCCTGGGCCGCGGCCGTTGGGGCGCACACATCAAATGTGAATATCAAGTCGTACTTGACGTCCATTTAGCACTCAACAAGTGCCTGAATGGCGTCTTTCTCTGGCCTTAATTGTGCGGCCGGACGAACTTGTAGGAATATAATCGGATACGATAATCGTACTCAGATACGGATATAATTTACGTAATAATCCGGTTTCGGAGGCAGATATCCGCATCCGGATCTTAGTTAGGCGATTTATCCGTAATCAGATACACCTCATCGGCGTGTATCCGTATCCTATTTCGCCCGGCGGGCGCCGCGGCTTTGCCGGCGGGGCGGGACTCGGACCGCCCGTAGCCCCCGCCGCTAGCGCCACCATCGCGGCCCTGGCCGCCGTCGGAGGGCCATGCGGGCTCGTCACGGCCGTCGGCCATATAGCCGCGGCCATCACTCGGACCGGCCGCCGACCACACGCGGTCGTCCCGCACGTCGGCACGGCGGCCGGGCCCGCCGCCCTCCCAGCGGTCGTCGCGGTCGCGACGGGGGGCAGCGGCGCCGCCGCCCGATTCGGACGCCCACCCGCGCCCGGGCCGGTCACCGGCAGTGTCGGCGTGGTCGCCGCGCCACGTCACGTCCCAGTGCTCGCCGTGAGCCGTGCCGGCTCGGTCCTCGCGGCCCGCCTCACGCGGGCCCCACTCGGCGTTGCCGACAAGGGTCGACGCGGAGAAGCCGCGGGAGTAGGCGTCGGGACCCCCGGGGTCGCCGGCACTGGCCTCCTCCTCCTCCCCCTCGGGGTCCCGGGGCCCCGGGCGGTGGGGCACAAGTGGAGCCGGGCCGCCGCGCGCGATGTCAGCATGGCGCCGCTTCCGCGCGCGGTACGCGGCCGACGAGGCCGCCTCCTCCGTCGACGGCGGGACGGCGTCCGGGTCGGGCGAGGTGAAGCCGGCCGGTATCGCCCAAGGCTACGTCGTTACGGGCAACGCCCGCGGGGCGACGTCCGCGAGCCGCGGCTCCGCGAGCATGACCCCCATCGGGGTCTGCGGCGTCCGCAAGACGTTCACGACGCGAACGTAGTGGCGCCGGCCGTCCGCCACAGTACCCACTTGGTGGGGCAGCAGGGTGCTGGGGGCTTGACGGGT
>Ga0209187_1002639_pt1 | contig 16474 bp, 20 predicted proteins | sample BantaG_FD_187430 | JGI IMG/M metagenome (GOLD analysis project Ga0209187, IMG submission 187430) | Marine algal microbial communities from Bantry Bay, Ireland - BantryBay_4 metaG (SPAdes) (version 2) | ecosystem: Host-associated > Algae > Red algae > Unclassified | place: Bantry Bay, Ireland... | reverse complement strand
ACACTAAAAGGAAGCATCAATCACTTGACTACAAGACACCAGAGGCAGTATATTTAAGTCACTAAACAATCTGCAAATTGGATCTTAAATCGGCCCAACTATTGTCTAAGGAAAGGGGACCAGGATATACATAAAGTAAGGTTATTTCACAGTGGCAGTCATGCCAAGTCAACCAAGTCAAGCAAGTCAACCAAATGGAGATATGTGATGGAAAAAGTAGAAAATATTACAGGTGCAATATTGGAAGTTTTACTGTCACCAGAGTGTGATGTGTCAGAGATTTAGGAAGATCTTGTTCGACTTATACTAAAAGCTAAACAGCTAGAAGATGATCTACTGAAGACAATGGAGGTTTTACGGAAAGCTGAAGAAGAAAACAAAAGGCTCGCAACAAATAGTGGATTAGAAGATGATCAAGTTTCAAGACTAGAAGATCAAAACAATAATCTACGCGCAGGTCTTGTAAACATTGAGAATTCTGTAGAATCAATTTTACTTGAAACCCGTCCGAAAAAAGGTGATCTAAAGCAATTGTTGTCTCAAATTAAACGATTACAAGTTATAAACACCTCCAAAGAATAGTCTGTTGAGTCTATAGAGTAGATGTATAAGTGTCAGCCTAGAAAAAACATCTCGCCCTTCGCATACGAAGTGGCGAGATTTATATTTGTAAACGCACAATGCTCATAAAAAAAAGTGTAAAACAGTTTCAGCAAAAGGTATTATAGAAACACAGATCTCTACGTCTAAACTGTTACAATGATGGCTACCCATAAGAAAAGAGTATCATGTAAGTGATACTCTTTTAGTATAGGAGCTATTTTTTGTGGGATAAGAGTCTAAAATGAAAGATGGCCCTACCGCAGTAGAGCAACCAAATGTCAGTGTCCCACCAAAACAGCTACAGACGATATCGGAGAGTCATCAATCTGTGACAAAGCTCCAGCTCTGTGAGAATCGTATCTGTTGGGTCAGACTTTCCGATCGAATGCCTTAGGAAATGTGGTCGTGAATCTTGCAGATCCTTGCGAAACGATTCGTCCTGATCGAAAACTGTGACATAGAGCCGAGTGAGGAATGCTTGGTACCTATCACCAAGTCGATTATACGATGTACCCGCCCACCAAAGCACCTGCACATCTTTCCACGCATCATTTCTTTCTTGCCCTCGCGCTTGAGCTTCTTTGCCAGTCAGTCCACATATTTCAACTTGGATTAACTCATCCTCATATTTGAGTGCCTGAAGTATACCCTCAAGTGAAGCACATTTTACTCCATCAAAAGTGAAGCTTCGTGCAGTGAAGTTACTAAACCTACCTGCTGGACCAGGTGATTTACCTCGGATGTCTAGCATCACATATACTCCTTGTTAATTTTCTGGAATGTAAGGATAGCACAATAGCGTTCGTTGTATAGCTCAGAAGCACAGAACTTGACTATTCTTCTCAATAGTGTTATTATTCTTTATTGCACCTACTTATAGAAGTTGGCGTAATATGGTATTTTCAATCACATACACACAAGAGGTTTCTTGATGAATATTGGAATGAGTCTTATCTCTGTAAATGAAGTAGAGATTAGTGAGTTTTTCTCAGTTGCTGAACACATCCTGGGCGAGTTAGAAGCGGTGTTTATAGATGAGTTTGACGGTCGTGATGAAATCGGGTGATACATCACACTTTATGATCCTGAGACCTGCACAACAGAAGCACTCGTCTCAGGTGCAATAAAGAAAATTAACGATGAAAAGGCACCGACGTATCGTGGATTATCATTGAAAAAACCGATGCGCGCCCGCAGACTTGGAAAGTCGAATAGCTTTATCGCAGACCGCGACGAATCCAGGGGTCAATGGGGCGGTGGCTACTGGATCGAGAAATGTCCTGACGACGATTTTGAATCGTTTGGAATTGGCTTCTCTGGTTTGCCCGAAGTCCTCGACGCCTTGCTATGTCTTTGTGTTCTGGTTGCAGTCGGCTTGATCAGTGGTGATCGCGCAAGCTCACTCGCAAGGGAATCTCATTCGAAGGTCGCGAAACTCTTTGCCGAATCTGTTGAGCTAGAAATTATCTAGTTTTACCGTCGGTGGTGAAATATTACCACCGACACTTACAAAAGATCATCACACAGTGTGATGCTTTTTTGTTTGTATTTCGATTCCCATGCTTGGTAACCGATTATGGTAAGATAAAAACCGCTCTGTAGAGCGATTCTTGTAGTGTATTTTGATGAGCGAGCGACCGGGATCGAACCGGCGTCATCAGCTTGGAAGGCTGAGGTAATAGCCATTATACGACGCTCGCCTGCCTAAATTTTTCTCAGAGAGAAAAACTTGGGCAGGCTCGCCTAATTGAATAGACGCTTCTCTTGTTTGCCTACAAGTACGCAGACAAAACTCATAGATTTCAATGTAATATCAAGTATACCGTAGGGTTGAGTAGTCGTCAAATATAGCGCTGGCTAACAGATCTTACTTATAAAATTTTCACATAATTTTTTTTACATACTGACAGTCAATCTTGGTCTGTGATAGCTCGCGATAAAACTGTAAACATTCTCAGTGAATAAATTAAAAAAAGCTGAAACCCAATTGAGGTTTCAGCTGTTGATGATTCCCTAACCTTTCTTCGTAAGGCCTGAGGGATTAAAGAACTCTGTGTATTACTATCGTTTTACCATGAGCATGTATCAGATTACGCACTTTCAGTTCCTTAAGCACCCTTCCAACCATTTCGCGAGAACATCCAGCAATTCTCGCTAGTTCTATTCGCGTAATTTTTATTTGCATACCATTTGGATGAGTCTTGGCATCTGGCATCTTAGCAAGGTCCAGCAAGGCAGATTCGACACGACCAGCGACGTCAAGAAAAGCCAAGTCCCACACTTTAGTGCTAGTTTTGCGCAATCTTGCAGCCATTTGTGTAGTTAGTGCATATAGAAGGTCTGGTTGACTAGCTGATAAATGTCGGAACTGATCGTAGTTCACTTCAGCCAATTCGCAACTTTCACGTGCAACCACCTCAGCGCTACGTTCAGTTTTGTCAAAAAGACCCATCTCACCAAAGAAATCTCCATCACTGAGATAGGCTAGAACGATTTCTCGGCCATTGTCACCCTTGATTGAGACACTGACAGACCCGCGTACGATATAGAACAACGTTTCTGCTGGGCTACCTTGATAAATGATTGTGGCTTTAGATGGATACTGACGGCGGTGGCTACGCCTGAGGAACTTGTCAAGCCATTGAACATCTGGCTGTACAGTATGTGATGAAATAGACATATCAATCTCCTTTCCAAACTCAAAAACGTTAACATCCTGACTAAAGATGTCGCTAAAGTACTTTGGTAATGTACAGTGTATCTACGTTTTGTCAAGTCAGCGTCAAAAAAATATAAAATCAAAGCGCAGGACTAGTTCAATCTAAAGGAAGTAATTACACTAAAGAGATAAAAATAAAAGAGAGTACAAAATATATTAAGAAAAAATGGTAGAGAAAAGACATTTTGAGTAATACGCATCAGGGGCAAGGTTAGCTGGATGTATGAACCAGTTCTACATACAACACGCGAATGAAAGCTACCAATTTATCAAATCACGAGCGCAAAATTTTTGCAATATCTCACGCCTTATTCTAGTATGGTGTATATGAGCAATGCATTTTATTCTCTCGTCTATTTCATCATTCTCCTTGCAATCCTTGGGGGCGTTTTTTATATCGTAAATGAAACGTATCAAGATGTATCGCGTCCATGCAAGGAGCCGCTTGGATACGCAATCGGCGATGTCGACTCTCGCTTTGAGTTAGATAACGTCCAAATGTTGCGCGCTCTAGCTGAAGCTGAGAAAATCTGGGAGGATGCTTCAGGGACTGATATCTTTCGCTACGATCCTGAAGCAGCCTTAAAAATCCATCTCATATTCGATCAAAGACAACAAGAAACACTTGAGATCAAAGATTTTGAGCAGGAATTCAACCAAAAAGACGAAGTCTATGAGCAAAAAAGTGCAGAGGTAGACGACTTAAAGGCTCGTTATGAGGAGGCCTTTGCGCAGTTTGAGCTCTTGCAAGAGTCCTATCTAGCCGACTTAAACACCTATAACCAGGAAGTCGAGGAATTAAATCAACAAGGTGGCGCAGATGAGCAGCAACAAGAAGAACTAGAACAGCGCAGAGATGAGCTGGGTCAAGAGTTTGACGAAGTAGAAAGTCAGCGACAAATCGTCAACCAGATCGTAAGTGAACAACAAGTAAAGGTAGAAGAGCTAAATACTTTGGCTGGCACGTTAAATGAACGAGTGGAAAATTTCAATCAATCATATGGGCAAGAGAAAATTTTTGATCAAGGACTCTACGGTAATGGTGAAATCGTTATCTATCAATACACAGAGTTTGAAGATTTGATTCTTGTGCTCGCGCACGAGCTAGGACATGCACGAGGATTTGATCATGTCAGCGATCCAGATGCAGTTATGCACGAGATTTTTAACGGAGACAGTCAAAAGCAAAACAGTGTAACACAGGCAGATAGACAAGAATTAGAAAAAGCCTGCAATCCTGACGTGTCATTTTTTGATCTGCAGTCCCTCTTGCAAAGATAGTAGTACGCGATAACCACCCTTGATTAAATAAGAGTTTGGCGGTATAGTTGTATGCAGTTAGAAAAAAGATTCAAGAATCGGGATATAGTGTAATGGTAGCACGAGACGTTTGGGACGTTTTAGTCAGAGTTCGAGTCTCTGTATCCCGACAAAAAAGCACTGACACATAAGCGCCCCTGAGCTATACGGTTCAGGGGTGCTTATGTAGTTTACATGGACAACACGCTCCCTTTCTGCTAGTCTGAAACCATTATGAAATTCTTCGATCAAAAAAAGCTCTCAAATCGCACCAAAGAGGAAAAGCCACTCTCACGTCGCACAATTGTGGAAGTCTCCCTGACAATTCTGGTTATTTTTCTTTCAAGCCTCTTATTTTTTGGTATAAGTGTGGGAAAGATCGACGCCAAGACAGTCATGATCTCGCTTTTACTGACCTATATTATCTTGCAGTACTGGCTCGGAAGGGTCATACGCGCAAAACAACCACAAAATTCAGCTCTGAAAAAATAATCACCAACTCTACAATCACGTAACACGAGCAGAGTGAAATATTTCTACTCAAAAAACAGTACTATAAGTAAGGGCGCATAAGTACAGACACCCAAGCACTAGATTTTCACAAAAAAAGTTTCAGTGTTTTTTTCTTCTCTGAGTACATTTATTTCGTATATGCAACATTTTTCTCTATGCAATCAGATGTGCCTACCATCAAAGATCGTCTCAACATCGTGGATGTTGTCGGCGAATACGTCAGACTCACCAAGACAGGCTCAAATTTCAAGGCCTGTTGTCCTTTTCATGACGAGAAGTCACCCTCATTTGTTGTCACAGAGGAGCGGGGGTCTTATCACTGTTTCGGTTGTGGAAAGGGTGGAGATATCTTTTCTTTTATCATGGAGATCGAAGGTATGGAGTTCCGTGAAGCGTTAGAGCTTTTGGCTGCACGTGCTGGCGTAGAATTACAGAAATTCACTCCCGCACAACAAAAAGCCCGTGATGAAAAATCAGGCTACTACAAACTCATGGATCTCAGTGTAAAGCTCTATCACAAACAACTTGTTGCAAGCAAAGCTGGAAAATCTGCTTTAGCCTACCTTCATGATCGCGGTATCACTGATGCGACGATTGCAAAGTTTAATATAGGCTACGCACCAAATGAGTGGCACTTTGCTGAAACGTTTTCTACCCACAAAGGATTTACGAGAGACGTACAAACAAAGATTGGTCTCATCATTCAAAAAGATCACAACAATTTCTACGACCGTTTTCGCCATCGCGTGATGTTTCCTATAAGCGATGTTTTGGGCAGGCCAATCGGTTACAGTGCACGTGTCATGCCAACAGATGATGATGCTGGTGCCAAGTACATCAACACACCCGAATCGCCACTCTACCACAAGAGCGATATCCTCTTTGGGATTGACCTAGCAAAGCGTGCGATCAAAAGTGCAGACCAGGTAGTGCTCGTCGAAGGCAATATGGATGTCGTTGCTGCACACGAAGCAGGGATAGAAAATGTCGTAGCTGTTTCGGGAACCGCCTTGACTACAAACCATATTAAAATCCTCAAAAGATACACCAACCACTTTATCCTCTTTTTTGATGCCGATAATGCAGGCCAGCAAGCTGCACGCAAGAGTGCTCAGATGTGCCTTACGCATGATGTGCGCTTTTCACTAGTCTCTTTGGAGCACGGGAAAGATGCTGCAGATTTGGTCCGAGAAAATCCTACGTTACTCGCAGACGCGATCCGAGGTGCTAAGGATTCTCTGACGTTCTTCCTACAAAAAGCAAGGCAAGATAACAATACAAATGACCCGCACGGGAAACGAACAGCCGTTGAAGACGTACTTTCCTTGGCCTCGCATGTGTCACATCCCATAGAGCAAGCGCAGTGGCTCTCTAGAACAAGTGAGGCCTTGGATGTAGATACAGTAGTAGCAAATGATATATTGCAAAGGTTTATCAGTGACAACAAACCAAAAACAAAAAGCGCATATCAAAAAACTACCACGCAAGACAAAGACGCAGTCACCCGCACTCCACAGGCCAAACAAGAAAAGTCTGAACTCGAAAGAATTGTCAGTGAAATCGTAAAGATCGCACTAGCCTTCCCAAGCGCCTGGAAGCAGTTTGCCAGACAAGCAGAGAGCTATCCATTCTATAAAAAGCAAAAAATGCTCACCGTCTTAGCGCGGGAAGGACCTGACCTTGACCACGACGCGCTCACCTTTCTTGAAAAGTACGCAGCAGACTCTTCACAAAAATACAAAACAATCAGTGCTTTCCGAGAAGAATTCTCTCGCTCACGTGGAGAGCAAGAGGTCGCTGATAGTGAGATTTTGACGCTTGCTGCCAGAGGGCAGGAGCTTCAGCGAAAAGCCACTCTTGATGAACTTACTAAACAATTGAAAGAAGCAGAAAAGAGCAGAGACACAAAGAAAAAAAAAGAAATCATGCAACAAATTTCTGATCTCTCGCATCAACCAACTTCATAAAATAGAGACAACATTTGCCAAGGGAGACGTAAACACATGAGTAATGTATAATCATAAAGTACTATGCCAAAAAAACAAGCAAAGAAACAAGCAAGCAAAGCACTCAAGAGTACTGTAAAGAGTAAATCTAAGAGCGCATCCAAAAAACCTGCGAGTAAAAAAGTGGCCAAAAAGAATCATAAGAAAATAACAAAAAATAAAGCAGTGAAAAGCAAGTCAAAAAAAGTAGCCAAAAAACAGACAAAAAAACAGACAAAGAAACAAGCAAAGAAGCAAGTAAAGAAGCAAGCAAAGAAGCAAGTAAAAAAAGTTTCCAAGAAACAAACAAGAAAAGTAATCAAGAAAAGAGCCAGAAAAAAAACAAAGAAAACAACAAAAAAAGTAGCTAAGAAAGTAGCCAAAAAGCAAGCAAAGAAGCAAGTAAAAAAAATAGCTAAGAAAAAAGGAAGGAAGAGTACTGCCAAAAAAGGTGCAAGCCAAAACCCTTTGGATGAGCTTTTGAATCAGTCCAAGCAAAGAGGGTTTGTCACAGAAGATGAAATCATCCATGTCATGCCACAAGTAGAGATGGATGTAGAACTCCTAGAAAAATTCTACGAAGACGTTGCAGACTTTGGGATCGATATCGTAGCCTCCGATAACGTACTCAATGTAGAAAAACAAAAGGTAGGAAAAAAAGCCAAGAACAAAGCAGAAATCCAACGAAAAAAAGACGTCTTACTCGTAGAAAACGCCGCTGACTCAGAAGGAAATGCTGGCGATCTGGTCCAGATGTATCTCAAAGAGATCGGCCGCACACCACTTCTCAAAGGACCAGAAGAAGTAGTTCTCGCCAAGGCTATAGAAAAGGGCGACAAAGCTGCCAAGCAAAAACTCACAGAAGCTAATCTCCGACTCGTAGTTTCAATCGCCAAGAAGTACGTAGGAAGGTCCACCACGCTTTCACTATTAGACTTAATTCAAGAGGGAAATATCGGACTTTTCCGAGCAGTCGAGAAATTTGATTATCACAAAGGATACAAATTCTCTACGTATGCAACATGGTGGATCCGCCAAGCCATCACACGAGCGCTTGCAGATCAATCACGTACCATTCGTATCCCAGTGCATATGGTAGAGACGATCAACAAGTACATGCAGATCGTCAGGCGACTCGTCCAAGAGCTCGGTCGTGAACCACTGGCAGAAGAAGTTGCTGCAGAGATGGAACTACCAGTAGAGAAAGTGCGCAACATCCAAAAAATCTCACAAGAAACAGTATCGCTGGAAACATCCGTGGGAGATAGTGACGACGATAGCGTGCTGGGTGATTTCATCGAAGACACAGAAATGGTCATGCCAAATCAAAGTGCATCCAGACTCCTCCTCTCCGAGCACGTCGGTGAAGTACTGGATGAGCTATCACCACGAGAGCAAAAAATTCTCAAGATTCGTTTTGGTCTTGATGATGGCGTGACGCATACACTTGAAGAAGTGGGACAAGAATTTGGTGTAACACGAGAACGTATTCGTCAGATCGAAGCGAAAGCACTTGAAAAGGTCCGCAAGCATACAATTGTTGATAAGCTTAAAGACTACTAGAGTGTATGGTGCCAAGCAATCAAGATAAAAAAACTCTATCAGGCTCGTTTGATGACTGCTAAATAAATCCAAAGAGTAAAAATAGTGTATAATAACAGTAGAGAGTAAAATTCTTACTCTCATAAGTGTGTTAAACATTAGATCAATCTTATGTCAGCACTTATCTCGTTGGCTGTATTTCTCGGAAGGTGTCCAGCATGTCAGTCATGGGACACCTATGCCTGGAGCAGCCATAAGTCAGGATGCAAATCCTGCAACCATTCGTTCTAACGGACGATAACAAAAAACCACTTGAATGAAATGTAGTGGTTTTTTGTTTGGGTAAAATTCAGAGGGCTACAGTTCAAAATGATTTTTCAAATTGTGTGTCATCCCAGAAGTTATATCTTCTCTAAGAGCGTAGTGATTGGATAGAAAATAAGCTATCCGGGATCCAGAGGTTATAGATATAGCAAAAATGTAACGATCTATGCGTTCAATTTAATCCTACACTCCAAAATTAAGAAAGCACTTGATTAAAACGAGATTTATCGCTATAATCATCTTTGTACATTAAAAATGTAAACATTCCGCGGTAGCTCAGTGGTAGAGCAGTTGGCTGTGACACACGTCTCGTAATGAGAAAGAGTCCAAGCTGATTCACCTTTGGTGAAAATTTGGAAAACGCAGCCTTTTGTAGAAATACGAAAGTGAAGAATGAGGTGAATTGTCCGTGTACTACAAAAGTGCAGGATCCTAGATCTACATGATTTGGGACTGGAAGCCTTCTATGTCATCAGCTGACATAATGGTAATCAGCAGCCAAGCCCTTGTTAAAGGTATGGAGGGCTTATCTTTCCGTAGCCTTGGCGAAGGAAGGTTCAGAGACTATCCCGCAAGGGAGTACTCTTGCATCGAGCAAGGGGAAGCGCCTCACATCCATAGTGATATGGATGATGATATAGTCCACCCCGATAAGAAATTATTGGATAAAGTGTAACCAATTGGTCATAGGTTCGAATCCTATCCGCGGAGCAAGTCAGGAAACACCTCATACGAAGGGGTGTTTTTCCTTTTGGATAAGCGGTTTTCAGCGGTCCGAACGACTAAGTTCTCATCTCTAAGGATTTTTGATGCTACTTTTACCTCTGCGAGTGGTTTATGTAGCTTTACACTGACGATTCCGTCTTTGAGAGTAAGGTCCGAAGCAAAACTGCGAATGAGTTTTTTCATTGCGGTATCATCTTTCATGTTCTCAAATTTCCTCTTTGCAGTTTCTGCAACAGCAAGTCTTTCCTCAACTTCATCAAGCCAGCTCGATACTGAATTATCAGTGTTGGTCATAATGCTATGAAGATGTTTCTTTTCTTTTTCTAGTGGCTCACGTTTTCTTTTGAGGTCATCAGCAGAGATTGTCCCATCAGTACAGAGGTCAATCAAATTATCAATCTTTGTCACACACGCATCGTAGAGCCTCCTCTGCTTCCTAATAACTTCATTGCGTGAGGTAATCATGTCAGCGTTTTCTTGCTTGATAACACCAAGGGACCACTGTACAAAGTCTTCTGGTATTTCTATGGACGCTGTTTCTTTTGTAAGTTGCTTGTGAATGTCTTTACCATGCACGACACCCTGCGAACAGACAGTCTTGTTTGGAGCTGTACAGTGATAATGGACGTAGTGATGCACTTTACCACTCTTTTGCTTTTTGTATCTGTTCTCAGCTGTTACAGTGCGTCCACACTCACCACAGTTCATGACGCCTGTGAAAGGGAAGGAGTGCGTTACTCGTTTGTTTTTCTGCTTCCCTCCGAGAATGATTTGTATCTTGTCATACTCCTGTTTTGTAATCATGGGCTCATGGGACCCTTTGTATGTCTGTCCTCCATACTCAAATTCTCCATAGTAAAAGGGGTTGTGGAGCATACTGTACCATGCAGAGCGTGTAATCTTTTTGCCGTTGGACTTCCGCACACCCCAGTCGTTTGTAGCTATATCAAGAACTTGCTTTGCTGAGTGCTTGCAGTCAAGCACTTCACGAAACATTCGCTTTACCAGTGTAAAATTGTCCTCATCAATATCTACTATTTTGTATCCTTTGAGCTTGTCTGGTGTGTTTACATAGCCTGGTAGGGCGGGACCAGGTAGCCACCCTTGCTCGGCCTTTGTTTTGAGACCTCGCTTTACGTCTACACTCAAATCCCTCAAAAACTGATTGGCCATGCCAAGCTCTACCGCCATCAGAAGAACATTGTCAGTAGGATAGTAACTTTTTCCTGGTGTGAGAATATGCTTTACGATGTCTTGTTGTAGTAGCCAGCTTATCTCACCACCATCAATAGGATTCCGAGCAAGACGGTTGAGCTTCCAACAGATAATACCGTCAGCCTTTCCTTCTTTGATTTGTGCAATCATATCATTAAAAACTGGGCGTCCTGGTGCCTTTGCTGATTTTGATTCTGTAAAGATTTGTACGACTTTTATACCTTCTTTTTTCACAAGGTTATCTAGCTCTGCAATCTGTGCATCTATTGACGCCATCTGCTTATCTTCGCTTTCAGAAGACTTGCGAGCGTAGAGAAAGAATTTTTGTGCTTCGCTGTTCATGTCATTGCGGTTATGTATATCTGTATCTTATGAGTTCACGGATGTATCGTCAAATTTGTTTCTTACTATCCTTAACAACCTCACGTACATACCCAAGGACCATCTCTGCGTATACTCTCGCAGTCTCATCATCAAGGAGAATGCCTGTGCGCTTCTTGTAGAGGGCTTTAAATTGTTTAATATGGGTTTGTGTCATTTTGTTTCGTGGAGTACAGGGAAGAATGTATTTGCAATCCTATGGGGACCTATTTATCGTGAAATGTGAGGTGAGTCAAATGGTGGAGTATCTTTCTTATCAGTTAAGCTTTGTAAGCTTTTCTTTGTCTGTGCAAATCTCTCTGGGTCAAGTGATTCATTCAATTCATGTGAAGGTTCTTCCGTGTCAGAGTTTTTACTCTCCTTACCTTTTAGTAGTTGTTTCTTGGTTTCAGAAATTCTTGCAAGTTTCTCATGGTCTACTGTTGCTGATTTCTCTTTTTTCTCCTCCGTGGACCTTGCAGGAAAGCTATTTAAGAATATCTTTATCACGCCTTCTCCTGTGCTATTAAAATCTTCTCTTGTCTTTATCCAGTCCATTACCTCTTTGAGCTTCGCTTCAATCTCTGCTTCTGATGCATCAAATTCTGCGGACCATTTCTGTATATGGGACTGGGGGACAGCCTGGATATGGGAGATGGCTTCCTCTTTTCTCTTTTGACTCGAACCATATTTGTTATCATTCTTTTCATTCTTATCATTATTGTTTGTGGTCTGTTGCTGTTCAGTGGTTGCTACACTATTGTCATGTTGCTGTTCACGCTCTGTGTCTTTTTCATAATCAACCACACAAACACTACGGTTTTTGCTCCTTGTTTGTTGTTTGATTACGCCCCACTGTTCAAACTTTTTAAGAATGTTCTGTACTGTTGATTCGGGTATTCCTGTTGCTTCTGCAAGAGACTTCCTTCCAGTAATTGTGCATCCAACTTTAACTTGTTTCAGTTCTCCATCGTGAAGCACTTCTGCTTCTTTGTGATTTACCCTAAGCATTAATTCAAGCCACAAGTGAATATATTGAGATTTCTTGTAGAAACCCCTATCTCTGATTTTCCGACGTATTTTGACCCAAGTCTGATCCATGGATTTGGTGTGAGGATGTAAATTTTTTGACAGAACAAAAAAAGCCCAGCAAATTAATGCTGGTCTTTTCAGGGCAGCATTAAGTGGAATCATGTTAGGACGAAGAAAGTATTTATGCTTTCTTCGTGGTTCCACCTAATGCTTTGAATATTTAAATTCAAATCTGATAAGGTTATTGTATCTTTTGCATATCATGGGGTCAAGTGTGGTTTCGTTCATTTTTGTGTGCAACGAGTGTGTAATTTGTGGATATACGATTCATTGTGTGCATTTTGGCTTTGTAACAATATGTAGTGACTGTGTCATTTTACAATTTTGAGGGATGTACGCACCCTCTCACTCTATACATACCTTCTGTAAGGTGGATATGAAAAGATGACATTCTCCGCACCTGGTGGGGTGGGGTGTTTGCTTTGAGGTTTTATTTATCACAAAGACTTCATTGGAAGGCAGTCATTTCGAAGTTCTTCGTTGATATATTTCTTTATTGTAACCATCTGGTCATAAGTAAAATTTATCTCTTCTCCATGTTGGAACCACTTGAATACTCTTGCTTCTGAAATTTGCTCATAAGCATAGCCATGATGGTGTACGATAGAGTTGCGAAAATGCCTAATATCACCCAGAGCATCAACAGCTAGGATTGCTTTGTATGGGATGGGTCTTGCGTCAGGGTCTGTTGGTTGTTCTGGTTTGGGAAGTTCGAGGAAGCGAGCAATTTTTTCTCTGTAATAATCCTCCCAGAAGTCGTATATTGATGAAATCACCATCCTTTTTACTAAGGCACTACTTTCTCCTTCAATAGAACATCTATGGATTATATCTTGTGGTGTTGAGTAACCTATGCTGTCGTTAATTTTTTCTTGCATCTCTTCATTGCTTATTGTCCTTGGCATGTTCTTTATGTCAGCATTTTTTGGTATGAAAGTCATATGACATGTCGCATGTGGATTTGTTTTTGTTCGCTCAAATTCCGAAAGTCTTTTCATTGCAGAATTGTTCAGTAGCTTAAATCCATGGGCAACGTCCATGTAAACGGAAAAGTGTTTATTTGCTACTGCTATGAAGTCATTGATAGGGTCTGATTGTTTTAGTGTCTGCATGCTCTATGATTTTGCGATTATGTACTTACGATAGCATATAGCATGCATTGCATCGATTGAGTGTTTGGAGGGATTTCATGTGTCAGATTTCTTTTTTGAGCTGTAAGAAGTGCGAGAAGCGTCCAGTACACGGAGCAAAAACCAAGAAAGGCCGTTGTTTAAGGTCTTTTCTATTTTTAATCAAAATATCTTCTGTACAATTATGCAAGAGAATGCTACGATAAATATGCAGTATGGTGAATATCTTGTGAAGCTCACCACTTCTCTAAAAAGAGGAATTGCTAATGTTTAGCAAAAAAAGCGAAGGTCATGGTTGCGGAATCGTAATCGGTGGCGGAAGCGGTAGTTATCCTGATGGCGACGGTCTCCTAATGGGACCAAATGGTGATGGCATTGACCCGACCGGTCTTGGACCGAAGCCTACTGTCGAACCTGGCATTTAGAGCGTTTTATGCTCATTGTAATGCTAACTAACAAGCCACTGAACAATGTTTCAGTGGCTTTCTTTATGCTAAAAAAATAGATTCTACCTAGACGTATTGTAGAGTATAGTCGATATAATAAGTCGAGCGTAAAAAAAGCCCGACACCATGAATGTCGGGCACTTTCTAGATTGAAAGATTTTTTGCAGTTACGCTGACTTTTGTTCCTTGTCAGCCCACGATTTTTTGATTGATTCCAGCTTTACGACAAGTGCTTTTCGCTTGTTCTTTGAAAGCGTCCAAAGGACATCGTTCTGAATATCGAACCAAACATTGGTTTTATCATACGAACGCTTTCCAAATCCGAGCATTTCATCAACGGCTTCTTGGAATCCAGACCGCTCTTTCAAGCGAGCCTCATTAGTGACAACGCTTTGAATGTGTTGCTGGTATTCAGCTACGTCAAAGTCTGAGCCTGCTATGACATGCACCACAACTTCTTTACCTTCGTACGAAATTGTGACCGTCTGCCATTGTAATTTTTGAGCAAAAATACGTTTGAGAGAATCTGGGCATGCACCCCACTCAAACTCAGCTGAGCCCATGTAATCATACGTCATGCGACCATCAGAAAGGATGCAGCGCTGAATCAGATATGGCTTTTTCATCTTTAAGGTACCTTTTGTGAGTTTATGTAATTATATCTTTTTATACTACTTTGTCAAGTATTTTTACACGATATTTCTCTATTTCGTTTCTATTGCGGGGAAAACCTAATATTTATGCCATATAAGCGGTCCGAACGGCGTCCAGTATGCGGAGCAAACTCAAAAACAGCATGGTTGTGCTGTTTTCTGGTGCTCATTACAATGACCATTTAGGGAAATTCAAACCTCTGGTATACTAAAAGTATAAAAATTGAAGAAAAAATATGAGTAAACAAGAAGATTTTGATTTTTACTGCGATGTAGCACTCAAGCCAGATGCAGAAATCGAAAAAGTATATGAGGATGAGAAAATCCTTGCATATCATCACACGAAACCATTCTGGGAGATGCACATTGTCATCATACCCAAAGAACATACTTGGGATGTGCGTACTGTGGAAGATCCGCAGCTCTTTGCTGACATCATGACAGTAGCGCAGAATATTCTCAAAGAGATTCCACAAGAACAGCTAGATGAGAAGGGCGCAAAGATTCTAACAAACATCGGAAAGTTTCAAGACACACCACACCTTCATGTGCACGTAGCAATGGGAGGTCAAATAAGGGAGCCAATCTAGGCATTGTAAGAGGTTCTAATAGAGTCCACGACGCTGAGTAGCAATAAAAACAGTCCCACAAGGGCTGTTTTTTTGTTACTCGCTTTGCAGTGGATGGGATTCGAACAGTGAAGGGGGTTGGGGAAACGGTAGTTTCACCGTGGAGGAGGTTTGTGGAACCGTGGGTTCCGCAGGAGCATCAGCGACGTTTGATTCCTATCCGCGGAGCCCTGTACCGTCTGGTACAGGGCGGAGCCACTCGAACTGTCAATTCGAGCCAGTTTCGCCCAAATCCAGATATTTCAAAACACTGTAGTTTCGTGCTACAGTGTTTTGTTATACATGAAATATACTATGTTCTACTATACATACATCTTGCGCAGTAAAAAAGACGACAAACTCTACATAGGGTACACAAGTAACCTCAAAAAGAGAATTGATGAACATCAATCAGGAAAAGTAACTGCAACGAAGAGTAGGCTACCAGTAGAGCTCATTTTTTACGAAGCATACCGCAACAAGTACGATGCCCTCAGACGGGAGAAATATTTCAAAACATCAAAAGGAAAGACGACACTCAAGAGTATGTTGAGAGAATTTTTAAAAGAAGATAGAAACTAGGAATAGCACGTCGAAAACCTAGTATACTAAAAAAATGAATTACTGGGAAACACTTCAAAAAATAGTGGATGGGAGAAAGATTGAGATTGATCGCCCACAAGGATCGGCACATCCTCGCTATCCTGAATACATCTACCCATTTGATTATGGGGAGCTTGTAGGCACATCTTCACAGGATGGTATTGATGTTTGGGTTGGCTCAGATAAAAATAGACAGCAAAAGCAAGACACTGAGCCTAGATAGCACTATAAGTCAGAGACTCCAATAGCGTCCGTACGCGTAGCAAACACTAAAAAAGCCTTTATTTAAGGGATTATTTGTAACTGCTCACAACCCAAAACCCATGCTACACTAAAGCTACGTAGAAAACCCTACACCCGGCCTACGCATAAAGCTACGGCATGGTTACCAAAAAACAAAAAAAAGAAATATGTCACAAGCCCTTACTAAAAAAGAGGTCGAAAAGCGATTAGTACGCCTCAGAAATATTGAACGACTATACGAGCAAGCAAAGAAGACCATTGCATCACAAAAAAAAGACATCGCAAACCTCACAGAACACAGTTGGGATCTTTATGTGATCAATCCCTTAGAAAGTCATAAGATGATCACCAGCAGCCTTCGTACCGTCAAGACAGACACAAAAGATGCAATCAAGATCAGAGAGATGATCATT
>Ga0209187_1002638_pt1 | contig 16477 bp, 8 predicted proteins | sample BantaG_FD_187430 | JGI IMG/M metagenome (GOLD analysis project Ga0209187, IMG submission 187430) | Marine algal microbial communities from Bantry Bay, Ireland - BantryBay_4 metaG (SPAdes) (version 2) | ecosystem: Host-associated > Algae > Red algae > Unclassified | place: Bantry Bay, Ireland... | reverse complement strand
TACGCGAAACTCGGCGCGCCCGACCCCCCACCCAGTTGCCGGTCTGTCCCTGCCGCATGAACCAGCAGCGTGCCGAGCCGATCATCGACGTCGGCTGCAGGGATTGTGGGGTGGTGTTGGTGGGGGACGGGGTGCAACACAGAAAGAGTGCAGCAAAAAGCGCGCCACGCCGGGATTTTTGGGAGAACGGCTGTATGCGTTGCTTCTCCTAGCCGGAGCGCACGGACGCACGAGCTCTGAGAAAAAATGGTCGATATTTGGCCCAGAGTGACTAGAGGTGAGTTTCTCTGTTGGCGAACGCCTCGTTTGGCGTGGAGGATGCGTGAGGATGGAAACCTACAATGGGGGGGAACTGGAACGACGCCGATACGGCCGATGTCGGCCTTGAAGGTGTACCGGACCTGCAAATTGTGAGATCTGGAGCTGTGTGGGGGTGGGGGGCAGTGGCACGGGGAGGCAGCAAGTAGAAATGGCTCGGCAGGGCGATTCCATCAGCGGCACGTCACAACCCTTTCTCTATTGTTCTTCGGTTGCAAAGTGCTCTCTTCATTTGTGCACCGATGTCCATCTTGTTTACTTTCGCTCGCGTGCGCATGTCCGACCCATCGGCCACACACAATTCCCTCGGGCTACGGAGCGGAATCGAAACAACCGGGCGGGCGCGTCTCCGGCGTCGCTGCCACGGAGTCGAGCATCGTTTCCGCGAGGCACACTCCGCAGACGGTGGTGTAGGCCAAAGGCGTTCCGCCCGAGCGCAGCTTAGGGTCTTTACACGCGGGCGTGTCCCTGGTGCGACAGCCGCACCAGAACTTCTCTTCTCCCTTGCATTGGCATGCGTAGATGACCTTGAGCATGTCGCACATGGTGACCAAGGCGGGGGAGAAATGGCTCGGTGTTGGATGGGTGCGAGTGAAGGAAGGCGTTGAAGACAAGCGGGTACCTTGGAAGGGGAAAGGGTCGGCTTGTCGAGGGAACGTTGATGGGGAAGGGGCGGCTGCGTGCTTGGGTGGCGCAACCGGGAGGTAAGGATGGACTCGTTTGACGGAGCTCTTGACGAGAAGTGGGCGCTCCAACAAGGCCTTTGCGCGATGCGGAAATGGCATGCACCCTCCGCGGGACGCACGCGCGTGACAATAGCCGCTGACTCAGTCGAGGCGGCTGGCAATGGCACTGCCACCTGAGGGGTGCAACGTTGAACGTTTCGCTCTGCCCGCTGCTCGCGAGGGGCTTCCGCTATGAGCGCACGACTGTCTCGATGGTCGACGGCACCGTAAACCACTGCATGCTCGTTAAGGACCACGTCAGGCGAGTGCTCTATGATAGACCAGGAAAACCCGCAAGGAACCGCCCTCACCTCACCAAGAGAGGTGAGATTGAGAACTGCAGCCCTTCCGCGGCGCGTCGGCACCGCCTGGCGCCGCTGCCAGACGTTTCCTTCGGTCAGGGCACGAACCTCACAAGCAGTGTCAAAATGTGATTGTTGCTGATGACGTCAGCCGAATCCATGGAAATTGTTGGCGATGCCTCAGGGATGAAAACGAAAGGCACCTCTGGATCGATAGAGGTGCTGATTGGTCAACTGGCTCTGTGGATGGTGGGTTCGCAGCCGCCCATTCTTTGTCTGTCGTGTACCCACGTCGACCTTGGCCGATTATGCTACTATAGGATATTCTATTGCAGTCTCCCCAATTTTGGCCGGTCCCGACAAGAGCAACTGTGCAGGATAGATGCACGACAGCCATCCACCCGGCCGGATACGACCTCACGACCAATTAGAAGTAGCGCGGACTGTAGATTGTTCTTGTCCGGATCGGCTAGAATCGGGAAGACTGCAATACATGTTCATTGGTGCAGCGGGCGACTCAATGCAAACTCGACTCTCGCGAGTACAGTGCTGTACCGTGCGGTGCACTTGAAGACGCGGCGCTTCTCCGTATGGCAATGACCCGGGTTCGATTCTCGCTGCAAGAGGGATCGGTTTGGGCAGGGTGGTGGCGCTGACGTCTGGTCCAGCCGGAGGGTGGCGGACGTTGTCATTTCCATTCGCCTTACAGCCGGTCTCTCAAACATCCCGCACTCCAACAGTTGCAAAAGAGTTCCAAATCGGCCTCTACGACCCCGCGTACGCGGCCGCAGTCCGCCGCGTGAGCCGCTGCTTCGCCACGCGTGCATAAATGAACTGAGAGCAATGACAGAGTACCATGGTTGTGTGAGACGGAACATCGCTCGTGTCAGACGGGACTGTTTCCGTGTGAGACGGAAAATCGTGCGTGTGGGATGGAAAAACGTTGGGTTCGCCGTCAGCACCTGTGAACTGTTCCTCTCCGCGCGATCTCTACGTCAAGAGAGTACAGACGGAACAACCGCACAAAAACCAGCGGCGGCTGGTAGCTCATCTACGATTGCCAGTGCTGCACATGTCCGTCAGTACAGCCGTTCTCCCAAAAATCCCGCACTCCAACAGTTGCAAAAGAGTTCCAAATCGGCCTCTACGACCCCGCAGAGGCCGATTTGGAACTATTTGGTAACAGTTGGAGTGCGGGGTTTTTCAGAGAACGGCTGTACGTCGTCGTTGCTGTCACGCGGGGTGCCTGAAAAGCCGCGGACCCACACGCGCCAGAACCACAAAACAGAGCTCACAACCAACACCAGCGACGTTCCCGAGGACGTAGAGCGTGGAGAGGCCCCGGGATGGGGGCCTACCAAATTGTCCAACGCTGTGTCCCACTTTGGGAGCAGTCGCAGCAGCGTGCGAGGCGGGACGTGGCGAGATCCCCGACGTCGCGTCGGCGAAGCAGGAGAGCGCATCGAGAGCGACGACACGCATGCGGCCAGAGACGAACAGGGCTGTGCTCGTCAGCGTTCAAAAGGGATAGGGAAACAGCAAAGGCACGAACACATCGTTTGTTAAGGGCCAAGAACAACATTGCGGCCCCCAAATTTTGGTGTCGAGAGCCATATCGTGCGACCCCGTTGAGCCAACTCTCTGAAAGTCAAATTCTGGTGTTCTTGTATGACAGGCCCGTGCCACTTGCGCGGATGCACGTATTTGAGGAGCTGGCCGCGAGCACTTGTTCTTGCCCAGTGAACGACACTCGAATTCGCGTCTCGCGGATCCTGCTCCACCGCCACCACGCCCTCTCTGTGCCGGCCGACACCGCCGGACTGGACGGCATGCCGCCAAGGATCCACTCTCCACCCGGTCGGCCCACCAGCTGGACCTGCAGGTGGGAGCCCGTGAGGTCGTGGAGTGTGGCGGTGGCTAACGTTCCCGCCCGACGTCTTTTCGCTCGCAGCAGTTGACCCTTACGTGTGCAGCGCCGGCCTCCAATTTGAGGTTGCCGCCCAGCCGACCGCCGCCGCCGCTGGCGCCACCGCTGCCGCTGCCACTGCAGCCGCCGTAGCGCACGCCCGTGCTGTGTCCCGGTGACGCGCGGGCACAGACATGGAGACCAATGCCGCCGCCGTCCCTCCCGCTGGCGATGCTGCCTTGGGAGGTATATCAGCAGTAGTTTCTTCCGCGCCCTGAGACCCGGCGGAACCGTCTTTTCTCACCACTGCCTGGTCGTCGTTGGCCCTTCCCAGGTCGTCCGCCGGTCCTTCCTCTCGTGAACGCCTTTTCGCGTTCCCGTTCCCGTTCCTCCCCCTCTTCCCCCCTCTGGGCGTCTCTGTCCATGGTTGCAGTTGTTTTCCGTGCCGTCGGTGTTGCGCGTCGCGGCGGGTGCGGGGCCGACGCCCGAGCCATCCGCCTGGTTGCTTGACGGGAGCACTGTGCGCATCAGCTCCATCTTGGTGCGGAGCGTGGCGCACCGGTGGATGGGCGTGCGGCGTGCGGGCGCCATGTCGCGAGTGGCGCTGTGCGTGGCGGCCGCCGTCTCCCTCGCGGCGCTGCTGACGGCGCCCGCCGACGGGCGGCGGGTCGACCTCAAAGTCAACATGGGCGGCGGCCCCGTGTCGGGCGGTTTTGTCAGCGAGATTGAGGCGATTGACTTGACCGACACGTCCTTTGCCAAGATGCGCGACCACAGCGGCAAGTTGACGGGGCCCTATGCCGAGGTGCTCCAGACGCAGCGCTTCTCCCGCGAGGAGGACCTCTTCCTACACTTCCCCGTCGACGACGGCGTCTACACGGTGACGCTGCTGTTTGCCGAGACGTGGGACGGCGCGTGCGAGTCGGGCAAGCGCGTCTTCGACGTGTTCCTCGGCTCCAAGACGTTTGGCGTGCAAAAGGTGCTTGGCAACTTCGACATTTACCGCCACGCCAAGGGCTGCCACGTCGCCCTGAAGCGCAGCTTCCCCCACATCATCACCAAGGACGGCCTGACGGTGGTACTCCGGCCGATCCGGCAGAACCCGCAGATTGGCGGCATCATCATATCGGGGCACAGTTACTCGGACACGCTGATGAACTCGCTGCCGCTGGCGCCGGCGCTGCCCAATGATCGCCCAGACTTTAACAGCATGCGCGCGATGCTCCAGGTGCCCCCAGTCGACCCTGCGCTGCTGTACGACCCGGCGACAAACCCCAAGTTTAACGTCAAGGGCGCCAAGCCGCCGCCCGCGAACGGCGGAGGCGGTGGTGGCGGTCTTCCTGGCGGCATGCCGGGTGGGATGGCCGGCGGCATGCCGGGCGGCGCGCCTGGTCACCCCGGGGGTATGTCCGGAATGAGCGGCGGTCCACCGGGCGCAGTGGCCGCCAACAATTTTGCCGCGGGTGGCGGCGGCGGCGATTATGGTGGGGGTGCCAACGCCTTTGGCGGCGGTGGCGGCGGCGCGATGGGTGGCGGCCAGGGTGACTTTGGTGGGGGCGCCCCGCAAGGTGCCTGGGGCGCCGCCCCTGGCTTTGGCGGCGGCGGCGGTGGCGGTGGCGGTGGCGGCTATGGCACTTACGCCCCTCGCCGCCGGTTGTTGACGGTGGAAGAACAGTACACGGGTTCGGCTCCGCCCGCCTACGCAGCCGCGCCCGCCTACGCGCAGCAGCCGGCGGGGGTGGCGCCGGTGGCGCCGCAGCAGAACCTGTGGCAGCAGCAGCAGCAGGTGGCGGCGGCGGCTGCGGCGGGCGCTGCCCAGGCGCCCATTACGACGTCGTCCGCGGTGGCGCCCGCGGCGCCCGGCCAGTGGCAGGCGTCCGACCTGGCGCCCGTGCCCCAGGTCGGGGCGCAGCCGCAGACGGGCATGGCCGCGTCGGTCGGTGTAGGGGGTACCCCGGGACAGGGGCAAGCGCCGGGCTTGTATACGCAGCAAGCTCCGGCCGCGCCGTCGCCCCCCTCCATGACCGCGCATACGCCAGAGGCGGCTCGCATGGCGACGCCCATCGGGCAGACCTCCCCGACGACGATAGGCTATGGCAGCGTGGCCGTTGCACAGGGCGGCGGCGGCGTCGGTAGCGTTGGCCCCGCCGGTGAGGCGACCGGCGGCGTCCAGACGCAGCTCGAGGCCAAGCCCCACGGCGCGGCGCCGTTTGCGCAAGTCCCGCCGGTGCAGCCGGCAGGGGCCTACGCGCCTGCGGCAGCGGTGGCGCCTGGCGCGGCCGCCCCGGGGATGGCGGCGGGCGTGACCCGCACTGCCGCAACGTCGCCCTCGGTCGACGCGCAAGTGCAGGCGCAGGCGTACGCGCAGGCGCAGGCGCAGGCGCAGGTGCTTGCGGGCCCACTCGGCACCGCCGCCACCCCCGGGTCTTATGGCGGTGGCGTGTCGTCGGGCGATGGGGGCTCCACAGGGTCACTGGTGTATGGCACTGCGGCCGGCGCCGCGCCGCTGCACGCCGATGGAGGGGCCGCCTCGGGCGCCGCAGAGTCTGTGGCCTCGCCGCAAGCGGGTGGCCCGACGGCGTACGGGGACGTTCCGACCGCTGGCGCGTATGGTGCGCAGGCGGGGGCGCCCGCTGGCGGCGCGTTGCAGCTCGACATGCATGGGCAAGCGGCACTTCAGCAGGCGACCTACCCGCCGTCGGCCGCCGGTGACGCCGGCGCGGTCGCGGCGCCGCTAGACGTCGGCATCGCCAGCCGCGCAGCGTCGTACAATGCCGTTGCCGAGTCGATGGCAGCTGTCGTCCCCGGCCTGGCCGGCAGCGACGGGGTGCCGGTCGTGCGCTCCCTCGACCCGCTCGTGCCCGCCGAGACGACGGCAGCCTCGTATGACGTGCCCCCGCCTGCGGCCGCCACCTATGATGTGGCCGGCGGCTGCGTGCACAACGCGACGCACTGCTCGTGCGCGATGCAGCAGGCTTCGCTGCCCTACTCGGCGGGCGGAGGTGACTGCCTGTACGTGGAGGATCCAACGTCCTATCCGATGGGCTGCACGCGTGGCGCGTGTAGCGGGCACTATGCGTGCACCTGCGACGCGCCAGCGTCGGTGAACCGGCTGCTGTGTGGGCGGCGGTTGGCGACGAGCATCCTGGTGCCGGTCGACGCGGCGCGGGGGCCCGTCGGCACAACCGCCAACGGCCAGTCGGTGGTGCCGTGCAGGCGCGCGGCGTTGGAGGGGTCGGGCGTCCTCGTGCTCGAGCCGGTCAGCCTGTAGAGCAGTTGCAATAAGGGTACAGCTTGTGGGCGGATGGTTGTGATGGCGGCGTCGTGTGTACAAAGCTATTTGTGTCCTTGTTTTCTGCTCCTCCGGGTAGCGAGCAGAGCGTAGTCAATGATGCTCGCCCGTACCCTCGGCCTGGCGAAGACTGACACAAGCAGGCCAGAAGAAGGCATGGCCCACCCAACCAACCTGCAACATGGGGCTGCACACGATGGGGCGAATCACGCATGCAGTCCTACTCCCCTCAGAGCGCTGTGCGGTCGGCGAACACGATACTAAATGAGAAAGGAACGACAGAAGCGTCGACGGGACGCTCCTCCATAGCGGGAACGGGGATAAAACGGGTTTGGGGAACAGTTGGCGTGACAAGAGCAACAGAACACGGCGGAAGGAAGCGTGGCGCACAGCACCACGCGACAATGTGCCATGTGCAAACCGCGATCACTGCAGCGAGCAGCGCAGCCGTTCCCTGACCAATCGGCCGCACCACCCCGCAGTCAGCACCAGTCCCAGGGCCAACGCGCACGGCACGCACGACAACACCAGTCGACGTTGTAGGAGCAGCGGTACCAACGGCAAATGCAGGCGCAAGACGGGACCATACGGCAACAAACGGCAAGGGCAGAGACCTCACATGCCGCCCTGCATTTGAGCCATCTCCTGCTTCTGCAGCTCCGTTTGGAAGGCAATCAACGACGCGCGTTTCTGCTCCATCTCCGTCTCAATCGCGTGAACTCGGTTGTTGCCTGCTTGCAACTGCTCGCTAATCTTGCTCAGGCGGGTACGCACGTTGGTACGCGCCTCCTCCAACTCCTCGGCCAGCAACACGGGGCCGACCAGCTTGTACACGGCCGTGCCGTCGGGGACTTCGTCGAGCTCCTTGGCAACCAGTTGGTTTTCGAGGAACTGGTTCTTCAGTCCCATCACTGCGCTCATGGCCTTGGAAGCCTCTGCGAGAAAGAAAGGAGCGTGACAGCGGCATGTATGTAGCGTGGCAAACGCATGACCAAAAGCAGCAGCAGAACCAGACGAAGCAAAAACGACGTAACGGGTCAGGACACTGCTGCAACCCGGCTCTTGACATCACCATGCCCAAGAGACGCGAAGCGAGAGAAATGAAGGATACCATGAGAAGGAAACATCCCACGGCATCCGTCTTGTGCGCGCAAAAAGCCCTCTGCAAGCAGAACCGTACGACGGAAAAACGTGCGAGCGTCTGCGCGCAGGCGCCACATACCCTTTTGTAGAGCGATCATGTTTTGCATGATTGCTTCAAGCTTGGTCTTCGTCGCATCAGGAACCACCGCGTCCGACATCATGAAGATGGTGGGAGAGAAGGGAGGACTACCGACGGGATGCTCGAAGACGGTGGACGGTGGTTTGTTCCACACGTGGGACGACGCCGCTGCCGTTTCCTCAACGACGAGACTCTGCGCCGAGCAGCCAAAAGCGTGGGCGCACTCGCCGGATCCAGCATGGTTGCAGTACACTGAATGTTTTCATGAAGTGTTCAAATTACTTTGAATGCACAAGTTTGCGACACGAGCAAGTGTTACCTTGAGCGCTTGGAATGGAGTGTCACAATGCAACTTTCAGGTGCTCACAGGGATTGCGGTACTTAACGGCCACCAGACTGTGTTGGGTCTCAGCAACCAAGGAGTGGCTGCTGCAGCCAACGGTCGACACGCTGCCCTCGAGCACGGTGCGTGAAAGCGCGACCAACAGCGGCGTATCGCCCCCTTCTCGCATTGTCTTCGTGCCGCCGAGGCGCGCCTGCCATCTACGCTCGACATCGCACCTCTGCTTATCGCTGCTGAGGGTTCTGATGACGGTCTGTATCAGGTGTTCATTCTAAGGCGTCGCCCGTCCATCGACGCCCGCCGTTTGGTCTGCTCGGCCCTGTCGGCACCGCCGCGGTCGCTACCACCCCTTTCCTCCCCACTCGAGGCACCATGTTGGAGGGCGTTGTTGCGGATGTGCTCGCCCGCGTCCTCGGCCAGTATGTGCTGGGCATCGACCGCGATAGCGTGCGTGTCGGCGTGTGGAGCGGGCGGTTGGAGCTCGGCCGACTCGCCTTGCGCGCCGAGGCGCTGGCCACGCTCTTTGAGTCGCTCGGCTTGGACCTCCCAGTCGTCGTCTCTTCTGGAACCGTTGAGTCTCTGGCAGTGGACGTGCCGTGGAAGCGGCTCGGCTCGGAGCCCGTGAAAGTGTCGGTGCGGTCGCTGGCGCTTGTCGCTCAGCCTGTGACGGCGGCGACGGCCACGACCGCCGCCACTGATGCTGGGGCGCCGTCCGCTGACGCACGGGCGGAGAGAGAGACGCGGTTAAAGCGAGCAATGCTCAGCGCCGACGATGCGGTGCGGGAGGCCAAGTGGAGCGTCGGCTCGGATCCGACCGCGACGGGCGCGGGTTCTGCCGCGACGGCCGCTTCGTCATCGGCGGCGGCCGCAGGGACGTCTACTACCAAGGCTGGCGGACGTGGGCGGTGGGGCTCCAGCCTGTGGGGCTGGCAGTTCACGTCGCGCATCGTGGCGCGGATTGTTGACAACATCCAAGTCGACTTGCAAGACGTGACCGTGCGCTACGAGGACGCCGCCTCCGTGCCGTCAGCGCCGTTTGGACTGGTCGCCTCCCTCGGTGCTCTGCGCGCGTGCTCCACGGACTCTTCCTGGGAGGATGTGTTCCTTCAGGATCCCATGTCGCCGGTCGTGCACAAGCGCGTCGCGCTGTCGGAGCTGGCTGTGGCGTGGGTGCCCCTCGGCGCCTCCACAAACGGCAGCGGGGGGGCGGTGGATGCGCCAATAGAGATGACCCCGAAGGTACCATCTTCCGCAACGTCCACCGACGACGCTGAGGCGACACCTTTCGAGCCATCAACTCGCTACATTGTTCAACCCGTCAGTGCCGAAATGCGCGTCGCCATCACCAAGGCGTGGGCGGTCGGCCGAGCTAACGAGGACGAAAATGGCGGGGAAGGCGACGAGCTTCCCACCGGTACCCCTGCCGCCAAAGCCCGACGCGCCCGCCAAGCGCGGGTCTCCCTTGACATACGCTGCGCATCTGTCGGCCTGGCTTTGGCCGGTGAACAATACAGCACCCTCCTGCGCGCCGTACTTGCACTCTCTGACTTGGAGCGCCGCAGCCCGCCGCGCACTCCCCGGGAGCGGTGGGCGTGGGCGGTCGAGCGGCTGCTGCCGCGCTTCCGTCAGCGCCGCGCGGCGGCAGCGCGCTTCAACCTACCGGGTCTGCGGGCGTGGCGGGAGCAGCGGGAGCGCTACATCGCCGCCCGCGTGCGGGTGCTCCGCGCCCGCCGCGTGGCGACGGTCGAGGAGGACCCGGCCGATCGGATGCTCGTCGAGCAGGTCGAGTCGGAGCTGGACACCCGCGACATAGTTTTCTTCAGGGACCTGGCCGACGCGGCAGCCGCCGAGGCGGCCGCCAGCGCCGTCGCGGCTACGGCGGCGCCGCTTGCGTCGGCGACGAGCCGGTTGTGGTCGGTGTTTTCGCGCTCCCGGTCGACCGCCGAGCCGCTGCCTCCATTGGTCGAGGCGGCAGCAACGTCGGCGGACAGGGACGACGACTTGCTGACGCCATCGGCGAGTTTGGAAGCAGACGCCCTCGCCGCTGGGCCTGCTCCGTCGGTAGAGGAGGCGCCCCCAGTTGAGATGCCGGAGCCGCCAGACGGGTCCGTCTCTCGCTCCACATCGGCGGCTCTCTTAGAGGATGCTGCCTCCCACAGCGCCGACAACTTGGACATCGATGATGGGCTGTGGAACGCGGACGAAAATGCAACCGACGCGGCGGTCGTGCCCAACCTGCGAGTCGTTTTTGGCCTCCAGCGCGGGTCCCTCCGGTTACGGCGCTACGGGGCGGTGCCGGACCCGCTGGCTGACGTTGTGTTTCGGGACTTGCGGGTGGAGGTGGAGACGCGCCCCGGCTGGGGGCTGCTTCTCGAAGCCCTCCTCGGCACGTTTGAGGTGTGGGACGCACAGTGCGGCGCCAAGGTCGTTTACCCACGGGTACCGTGGGCCCCGCAAAACGTGGCCGAGGCGCTGGACTCGGCCGATGGGGTGCGGCACGGGCCATCGGCGCAGCGGCCGCCGTCCATGCCAACCGCCGACAGGCGACGCGGGTCGGCGGACCGCAGCGCAGACGGCGGTGTTGAGCACCACGTCATGGAGTCTGACGCATACGGCGCCGTGGACGTCCTCGACGCGCTTCGGGCCATCCGCGGGGGCTTGCAGCCGTCCGAGCTTCTCGCGACGGGGTGGCAAACGACAACCTCCCCACCCTCGTCGGTGGTCGGAGTCAATACCGGCGGGGGAGGCAGCGTCGCGTCGTCTTCGGCGGCCTACACCAGCTCCTCGCCGGCGCGGGCGGCGGACCTAACCGACGACGACTCCAAGTCTACCCCACTGCGACACATTGCGGCTCTGCGGTTATCCCGCGACGCGGGGGCGGACGCCAATGTGCTCAGTGGGAGCACCCGGTTGGCGCTGGAGTTGGCAGTTGGCGGGGTGGAGATGCTGCTCTCGGGTGGGCCCGACGGGGCGTTGGCGGGGGTGGCCACGTTTTTCAACCCCAGGCACACGTCCCCGTCGGTCATGGCCTTCTTGTCGGCCGCGGCCGCGCCGCGTCTGGCGGCTATCCGCATGGAAGTGCAGCGTGCTCTTCTGGAGCGCTCCGTTCCGCCACGACTTGACGTGGTCATCCGTGGGCCGCGGCTCCTGCTGCCGGGACCGGCAGTGACGGACCCAGCTGCGGTCGTTGACCTCGGCACTTTTGCTATGGACACGGCGCCGCCCGCGGAGCTCCCACCGCTGTCTCTGCACACGGCGCTCGGTGGGCGGTCGGCTAGCCCCGCGGCCCGCCAGCGGCGGCCACCGTCGGTGTCGCGCCGCAGCGGTAGCAGTGGTGGTTCGGGCTACGAGGCGGGGCCGGCGGACCTCGACGCGCGGGACACACGGCTCAATGCCGGGGAGTCAACGCTCGGCAGTCGCGGTCGTTCCATGGATGCCGACCGGCGTGAGACGCTCGGGCGCGCAGACGCCAAGTCGGTTGAATACACCGACTATCGGATGGCGGTGTCGGACCTTGGCATCTTCCTCGTTCCCTCATTGTCGAAGCTAAGTGTTGCGCAGCGGCTGGTGCGACCGTTTTCAGTGCATCTGCGATTGCACGTGTTGCACAACGCGTCGTTTGTGGAGGCCACGGCTGAGGAGGGGGAGCGGTCCACGCTGGCGCGTCTGCGGTTACGAGGGCGTGTACAGGCGTTGCGGGTGTACCTCTCCCACGCCGCCTATCGCCAGTTGCTGACGATTGCGCGCGGGTGGAAGGCCGTCCTGGCCTCCGCGGGCACCCCGCTGGCCGGTGGCGCAGGCGACACGGGGGGGGACTCGGAGGAGGGGTTGGCCGACTCGGGCACTTGCGACGGGGAGGCTGTGGCCACGCCGCCGACGGAACCCAGCGTTCCAGAACGCATCCAACAGTTGGATGTGGAGTTGGCGCTTGGAGACGCGTCGCTCGAGTTGCGGGAACGCACCGGCCGACGACTAATCACCATCGAAGCCGCCGGCAGCCGCCTGCAAGTCACCCGCGGGCGGTCCAGCCTCTCCCTGCGCTATGCACTTCGCTCTTTGACGGTCGCCGATGGGTCCCGTGGCGGCACGGCCCCCTTCCGACGACTGGTCCACGCGGGCGTTGGCAACTCCCACCGGGGGGTGTCGCCACCGCGGACCCTACCGACGTTCTTGGGCTCACCGGGTACGTCGCTTGTACCGACGCCCAACGGAGGGGTTACCCGCTCGTCATCGTACAACAGCCTGACCGGCGCCGAGGCCGGCTCTACCGCTGCTGCAGCCGCCGCGACGGGGGCGGCCGCCGAGTCGTCTGATGGGGTGGGCGTCAACTCCGGCCGGCTGCCGCCTTGGCCTCCTCGTGGCGGCGGGGCCAGCAGCACTCACCGGAGCACTTCTGGGGACGCTCTGACCGGGACGGGTGCTGACTGGGACCGGGACTTTATCAAGCTCGTCTACACGCTAGACACGACGCGGCGGGAGCAGTCGCTCAAAGTCCGGATCCTGTCCCTACACGTGGTCTGCGTGCGGGAAACGTACCTGGCCGTTGTCAAGTTCTTTTATCTCTTTGACGAGGCGTCGCCGTCGCCGGTGCCCACCGGCACGCCTGGTGCGGCCGCCAACGCCGGGGCCCAATACTCGGACCCGTTTGCCGCGGTCGGGACCACCACATCGGCAGCGGCGCGGCGGCTGGCGGCTCGTGCGGAGCGCGAGTTGGAACGAGGCGCAGCGACGCTCGCCCGGCGCGGGCGTCTGCGTCTGGACGCAAAACTCGACGGTGTGTCCGTCGACCTCATCTCTGCGGAAGGTGCGCTCGCGTCACTAGACGTGTTTTCCTTCCGCGCAGGCCTGCGCCTGGAACCATCGGGGGCCGTGGCCGCCCGGGGGGCGCTGGCTGGTTTCACCGTCAGGGACCTAACCGCGGCCTTTCCCGGTCACTCCTCCACGGTGGTTTACGAGCGGTTATCGCCGGCAAGAGAAGCGACGCGCGGTGGCGTAGTCGGTGGGGACGGGGATGGCGGTGACGTTGACGGCGCCGACGGCTTTGTCTGTGACAGTGTCGATTTTGACGGGGACGGGGACGGGGATGGTGAGGATGTGGAGGACGGCTTTACGCTCATCGTGCCACCAACAACATCGGACGGGGACGTGTGGCTGCGCGCACGTATGACCAACCTCCGCATCGTCTACCTGCAGCGGTTTGTTTTCATCGTCAAGACCTACTTTGCGGCACTGCGGGAGGGTCTTGCGCCTGTCCTGCAAATGCAGGGCGGGCTGTCAGAGATCTTCGATAGCAGTCAGCCGAGTGGGCCCGACGACGATGGGGGCGGTCAGCCTGCTGACTCATCGGACGGTGTCCAGACGGGCGCCTCCGGGCATGGTGGAGGGAGGCTGGATCGGCGGCAGCCGCGCAAAAAGGAGCGCAAGCGCCTGCGCCTTCATGTCGTGACCAAGGGCGTCGACATTGTCATCCCGCGGCACTCGCAAAACGCGCACGAGGCGGTGCGGCTCATCGTTGGCTACTCCATGGTCTCCAACGAGGAGGCGGCCGCTGAGGGCTATCGCCTTGGCTTCAAGCTGACTGCCAAGGGCGTCAACCTGTACGTACTCTACCCAAGCTTGTGCAAGTCTGCCGTGTCGGTGGCGGGCAGCAACGCCAGCCGGCAGCCGTCATCTGCTGAGGGAGAGGACCACCTGGAGGATGGGGGCTCGTGGAGCGACGGGGAGGAGTTGCGGCCCATTGTGCCGGGTGAGAGCGTGGCCGGCTACACGCCGTTTGCTGCTGACATCTACAGCGAGATTCTGGTCGACTGGTGGCGCACTGGCCGGGTGCCGCGCTTCACGTTTGATGCGCAGGGCATTCCTATGCTCGTCCGCACGCCGTCCTCATCAAGCACCGCAAAGGCCACACTTAGCGGCGGCGGCGGCGGCGGCGGCGGCGGCGGCGAGTCGTCGGTCGACTCGCGGTCGATGCTCCCGGCACTGCGTCTGCGCTTCTCCGCACCGGAAGGTATCTCTGCCAACCTGTGCGAAGCCGAGTACACCATCCTGTACCTGACGGTGACGGAGAACTTCTTGGAGCGACCGGACATTGAGTTTACGGATATTGTGGCCGGCCTGCGCACGCCCATATTTCCGTATCGCTCGCCCATCCCGCCCCTCTCCCTGTCGTCGGCGCAGGTGCCGCCTAACTACCGCATCCTATTTACCGTCCCGCACCTGCGGTCAATCATCTCACACGGTGGGGACCCGACGGCCGAGTCGGCCCGCCTCATCTCGTCAACGCTGACGGACGTGGTGGGGCGGTTTGATTATGGCATTGACTGTCGCATCATCTTTGAGCTATCTGCCAACTTGTCTGGCGTGGATGACGCGCGGGAGCGGGCCGATAAGAACGGGCCGCGCACGGTCATCATGCCGATGCTCCCGGACCCATCGTTGAGTGGCGGTAGCGGGCGGAACACGTTTGGGAGTGGTAATGCGTCCAGGCCCCCGTCAGCCACGGCCGACGCGTTGGCAGCCGACGGCGATGCATCGTCGCAGGCCAAGACCGTGAGCGTGTCATACGACCGACCGTTTGGCTACCGCTCCAACATCATGGTCGCGGTGTCGGAGCTCCGCGTTATTGTCGTCCCAGAGCTGTTCCGCGACCTCGGCCTGCTGACGCCACCGGGCCTTCCATACCTGGTGTCGACGGCGCCGCCGCCCAAGGCGCGCTTCAACGGTCGACACGTCATCCTGACGCTCGCCCGTCCCGAATTGTGGCTACGCGCCGAGCAGGAACCGGCCGACCAGCGGGCGCTCGTCCTCCGCGGCGACGTGATTGTCGCCAAACTCGAGTGGGCGCCCGTGACCATGCTCATTTCTGTCGACGTGGTCGCCCGCGCCATCCGCATCGGCCTGACAAATGTGGGCGTGCCAGAGCAGGCGGTTCCGTCGGAGCCCAGCCCGTGGTCGGTCACCTCCTCGGCCTGCTCGCTGACGGCAGTGGTGTCGCCGCCTGCGGCGTTTGGCCGCAGTCGGGACAATGCGGGGCCGTCTGGGATCGGGGGGAGCTCTTACACGGAGCGCGAGACGCCGCTGCTGTACCCGAGCGACATCTCGGTTGAATTCAATGTAACGAGCGACGCGTCGCCGCCGCCGCCGTCCGAAGAAGCAGCGGTGACGGCGGCCGCAAACGGGACGCCCAGGGGGATGGAGCAGACTGCGCTGGTCGCACCGGCGCCGTCTCGCTCCCTTACGATATCGGCGGAGTCGCTGTTGTGCCGCCTTGACGTGCACGATACGCCACTGCTCTTGGCCGTTTTTTCTCGATTTGGCCGCATGACGCCAACGACGCTGCTGCTGCGGCCGGCTGAAGTTGAGCTCCGCGAGGCGGCTCGCCAGCGGGCACTGGCCGCTGAAGGCAGCCGCGGCCTAGCCCGGCCCTCGTTTCATCTCGCCGGTGAAGACGACGGCCTGCACAGCGCTGACGATTACGACGATGACGCCGTTGCGAGCAGCGGGTCAGGTGAAGATGGCGACATTGACGGCGTGCGGGATTTGGTCGTGCCCCTCCCGGAGCGTCTGCTCTCCGTCTTTTTCTCAATGCCCCATGCGCGTCTGCTGTTTACTGATGAGACCAGTGGGCGCTACGTGCCTATCCTGGAAGTCCGCTTCCGGCAGACGGTGGTCAACGCCAACATGCCTTGGATGGCCAGCATGTCGTCGACTATTGCGGTCGACCTCTTTAGCGAGGCTCGCGGCGTATGGGAGGCCGGCGTGGAGCCGTTCCCTCTGCATGCCGCGTTTTCCCACGGTGCATCGGGCTCGCGGGCGGTAGTCGTCCGAGTCGGTGGCCGGCTGGACGTCAATGTGTCACCGACGACCGTGCATGGCGCGGGGCGGGTGGCGTCGGCCATCTCTTCGGCTATCCAGGACTTGCAGCCGCCAGAGGTGTCGCCGCCCTCCTCGTCGTTGGCAGGCTCAAGCCCCACCCCAGGCGTCCTCGTGCCGGGAGCGGCCACCCCCCAGGCGTCTGGCGGCCAGCCTCCGGCCAGCCCCCAACCCTCCGGTTCGACGCCTCGGGCGGCGGGCATTGCCATGACGCACTCCTCATCGTTGGCCGGACGGGGCGTTTCAGCGGCCGTATCGTCGCTGCGGCGGCCCTCGGTGGCGGCGTTTTGTATCCGAAACGACACGGGGCGGCCGCTAGTCATTTGGTTGCCATACGATTCGACACGGCGGTCGCTCGGCTCGGGGCGGGAGCGGGAGGTGGATGTTCCCACGGACGAGCTGCTACTGCGCGCGGCGGCGGTGGCGGGGCGGTTTGATGACGCGGACCGGGCGCGGCGGGAGGCGCTGCGCTGCATCCTCGCGTTACCAGGCTTTGA
>Ga0209187_1002637_pt1 | contig 16478 bp, 8 predicted proteins | sample BantaG_FD_187430 | JGI IMG/M metagenome (GOLD analysis project Ga0209187, IMG submission 187430) | Marine algal microbial communities from Bantry Bay, Ireland - BantryBay_4 metaG (SPAdes) (version 2) | ecosystem: Host-associated > Algae > Red algae > Unclassified | place: Bantry Bay, Ireland... | reverse complement strand
GACAGCAAAGAATTTTTAGCGAAGGAGCGCATCCAGACTTTACTGGATAAGTATTGTAAGTTCTTGCCAGTGCAGATCAGATTCGGGACGAAGACAGAGACTGAGTGGGAAGGTGAAGGAGAAGACCGAACTTCGATTGAGACAGAGGTGGATAACCTGATCAATAACACCAATCCTATCTGGAAGAAAAAGCCAGCCAAACTGAAAGAAGAAGATTACAAATCTTTCTACAACGAATTATACCCTTTCAGTCAGCCGCCCTTATTCTGGATACATCTGAATATTGACTTCCCATTCAACCTGACAGGAATCCTCTACTTCCCGAAGCTGAATAACTCAATAGAAGTACAGAAAAACAAAATCCAACTCTACAGCAATCAAGTCTATGTAACGGATAATGTATCTGAGATCGTCCCTGAATTTTTGACACTACTCCACGGTGTGATTGATTCTCCAGATATCCCACTTAATGTATCGAGAAGTTACCTTCAGGCAGATTCTAATGTCAAGAAGATCACTTCCTACATCACTAAAAAGGTAGCAGAAAAATTAGGTAAATTATTCAAGAAAGACAGAGAGGCGTATCAAGAGAAATGGTCGGAGATCGGTACTTTTGTAAAGTACGGTATGATCTCAGAAGAAAAATTTAATGATAAAGCGATCAAATTCTCACTTCTGAAAAATGTGGAAAATGGCTTCTTCACCATGGAAGAGTATAAAGAGAAAGTCAAAGCCACTCAAACAGATAAGCATGATAAAGTCATATGTCTTTACACGAATAATGTAAGTGAACAACACAGTTATATCGAGTCAGTAAAGAACTATGGCTACGACGTCTTACTCTTCGATCACATGATCGATAATCACTACATGCAGCACTTAGAGCAGAAAGGTGGTGATGTGACATTCGTCAGAGTCGATAGCGATACTCCTGATAATCTGGTACAAAAAGAAGAATCTAAGGAGTCAGTCCTCAGCGAGAAAGAGCAAGAAAAAGTCAAAGGCTTATTCACAGAATCTCTCGGCGAGAACTCTGGGCACTTAGAGCTGAAAGCACTATCACCGACTGATCATCCTGTCGTCATCACTAAGCCAGAATTCATGCGTCGTATGAAAGAAATGCAGAGCATGCAAGGCATGGACATGGGCATGATGCCTGACACGCATAATGTGGTCGTCAATACCAATCATCCACTCATCGCAGAAAGACTGATCAAGATGAAAGGAGCTGATAAGAAGGCAAGCTTTGTCAAATACTTATATGACTTAGCCAGGCTGAATCAGAACATGCTGAAGGGTGAAGACATGAGTAAGTTCATAGAGCGAAGCTTAGAGTTTGTGGGCTAAGAAATTATCCTGATAAAGGCTTAAGCGCATACGTTAAAAAGAGGGCTACCCAGTGGGTAGCCCTCTTTTGTTATTTAGATATTGTCGTAATCTGAGTTCGATTATCAACTATTTAATATTCAGAATTTCAGAATGGGTAGAGAATCTATATCCAATAAAAACTGCGTCAGATCATGGTGGGACAAAATTAGCTGAGCAAGTCAAAAAGAATTACTTGGCTTCACGAATAAATGAGGTTTCTAATCTAATAACTTCGCAGGTATTAGACCCCATACTCAGATCAATCTGCCAGCAATAAATCGAAATAGCCCTACTCATTTACATATAGACTTTTTAGATGGTAAGTATTGTAGCAAAAAAAAATAGCTAATATTATCTCTCATACACCACATTCTCAGACTCTAAATCATGCTGCAATAAATACCCAGATATATCCTCAACAGCTTCCAGTATACCGTCATCACTAATTATGAAAGACTGATAGCCATACTTTTTCATTAATAAATCCGCTTCCTGATGTACCTCATTATTCCGATCAGAATGCAAGTACTCCATGATGATCACAGGACCTAAATCCTTCATAGTGCGCTGTAACCCTCTGATCACACTCAGCTCAGCACCTTCGACGTCTATTTTTATAACATCAGGAATGAGATCATACCTATCTAAATAATCATCAAGTGAAATGCTCTGTATCTTAGTCTCGTTTATCTTAACCTTTTGAAACCATGCCTGGTCCTGATACTGCTCTTTATTAATTGAGTTATACTCAGAGTACAAGGTAGGAAATTCATAAAAAACTTCAGAGCTGGAAGAATCAGAAACAAGTAAATGGTTTGCTTTTATACTTTTAGCATGGGCTACATTTCTCATCAGTACCTGATAAATATTAGTCGAAGCTTCAAATGAATGGACAGCCCCTTTCTTTCCTATGAGATGATTCGCTAACAGCGTATAATAACCAAAGTGAGCACCTACATCGACAAATACAGAATCTTCTTCAAGTGATCGTATGATATACTTGGAGAGTCTGATCTCTGAGTCATGAGTCTTTGCGCCCGTCAGATAGACATCTATGGAGGCAGGTAGTATGAGATTAATCTTCTTGTCGAAGAAAGTGTATGCAGCGGTATGAAAATTCCTCCGAGTCAATCGATATACGAATTCTCTATGCAGCATGGCCTTGATATACTTTACAGGATGTGCTTGAAGGCGTGCAGCTTTAGAAGCATCTGCTAAAGTCTTTATTTGATCTAATTTTTGAATTAGTCTATTCATAAAAATGGAGAAAATCTATTTATGATCAATAAATCACTAAAAACGATTAGCTCACCCTGCACCCACTCATCATATTTAGCTTGGTGATGATGAAGGAATGCAATGTATTAAATCCATTTTTCCCTGATAGTAAACCTCTGTACCTGGCGGACTCATATTTCCTGTAGTTCTAGGCGCCCAGTTATCATCAGCCGCTAATAATTGTAATTCCACACGTTTATCATTGGACATATCGGCCAAACTTTATCTTTTAAAATCATTTCAGGTTTTTGAGCACGAAACATGATTCCACTATTTCTATAGGCATACCCAGGGGCATCTACTACCCATTGATCTGTGAAACGATAGCTGAATTTTAAATGTTAAGAAGAAAAAGGTTTCTTATAAAATAAATATTCATACCGATTTTCTAATTTCTCATAGCCATCATAGTTCAATCGAATTGTGCCCTTAGAAACGCGGAAGGTATTGGCATAATTATCAACAACCTCATGGTGATGAATTTTCACTATCCAATCCCCTAAATCAGTTCCATTAAAAAGCTTTTTCCAATCGGCTGACGATGAATTTTTCATTGACACACAACATGTCTTTTTAACTCTAAGATCTATCTGTGATACTTTAAAAAAAGAAACTTCAACATCCATTCTTTTATGATGCAAATTATCAATCCTTAATCTAATTATAGACTTCCTGAGTAGTTACGTATGTTTTAAGTTTAAATTTTTATTGAGTTATTACATCTAATTCTGCTATGTTCATCCAACCTTCGTCATTCAGGTCAGAGATACAGGTTAATTTCATATATTTAGCAGGTATAGTTCTATCAAATTTGATTTCCTGCAACACGGGATTATTTCCGATGTTACTGAATTCCTTCCCTTTTAATACAGTATTCCATTTTTTCCCATCTGTGCTAAGAGCTAAATCATACTTAAATATATTGGCCTCATTTCGTCCATCTTGGCGCGGTAAATAGCTAAACCCTTGCAGCTGCAAGAGTTCACCGAAAGCAACAGTAATTGAAGATTCTGTATTTTTATCTTGTCCCCTTTCGGTAAACCAAACAGATTTTGGATTGCCATCAATGGCATTAGTTATGGAATAAGAGGAATGGCTTTTTTTAGTAGAGCTAATCTCCCATAACGTTTTAGGAACATCAAAGTTCGTAGTAACAGTTTCAGAAACTGTATTGCTATCTTGTAAGAATGCCATAGCTTTAATGATACCAAATTTATTAAATAGAAAAGGAGTCGTATACAAGCTAGAATTTTCATCAGGGTCGGAACCATCTATGGTATATCTGTAAGATGGATCAGGTGAATCTGACGTTATGGATACCAAACCATCTTTATTTCTTTGTATAACTGGTTTTCCGATCATTTCTGGTACGCGGTAAACTTCGATGTTAGAAATTACTGGACTTGCCTTACCATTAAAATGTATTTTTAATTTTGAAATTTTAACTGTTTTGAATTTGATTAATCTTCGATTGCCTATGGTAATCCCTTCAGCAACTTGATTATAGCTACCATCGTTAAAAGCTTCAATTTTAAAACCCTTTATTCGTTGGCCCAAGCGAATATATTCTTGAAGTAAGAGAGCGTTAACTTTAATCTCTTTGCCAAAATCTATTTCAACAAAAGCATCTAACACAGCATCATCAGTTGCCCAATACGTTTCTTCAGCAACATCAAAAGCATTTTCTACTTTGTAGTTTGAAGCATTACCTCTTTCATTGCTTGCCGATATTGTAGCGTTATCTGAATAATCCGTACTAAAAGCTTTATCTACGTAAGCCTTTAACCCTTGCAATGCTTTAATATCATTATCGTGAATAAGTCCACGCTTATCGGGTGGTAAATTCAAAATAAAATTACCATTCATACCTACAGAATGATACCAATTATCAATTAATTGATTTACAGATTTTACTCTATTATTTTCAGCCTCGTGGTAAAACCAACCTGGCCTTATCGAAGTATTTACCTCAGGAGCAATCCATATATTCCCATCTTCGTCCCCTGTTTGCAGACGATCATTAACACCACTCATTCCAGGAAAAAATTCATCTCCGTTGATTGTAGCCCATGTTGGATCGTATGCGTAACCTTGTTCATTTCCAATCCATCGTATATCTGGACCAGCATCACTAAACATGACGGCATTAGGCTGTAACTCTCTTACTATTTTGCGCGTATTCTCCCAGTCGTAATAGGTTTTATTGTCTATGCGTCTTGTTTCATTCGCTCCCCCGTAATACCCATCACCACCATTCGCCCCGTCGAACCACACTTCATAAATGTCGCCATATTCCGTTAAAACCTCTTTTAACTGATTGCGGAAATAGGTGATATATTCAGATGTACCATATTGAGCGTGATTACGATCCCATGGTGAGAGATACATACCCAATTTTAGACCGTATTTATCGCAAGCAACACGTAATTCTCGAAGAATATCGCCTTTACCATTCTTCCAAGGTGAATTTTTAACGGAATGCTCGGTATACTTAGAAGGCCACAAGGCAAAACCATCATGATGTTTTGCTGTGATTACAATACCTTCCATACCTGCTTCTTTAGCCACACGTACCCATTGATCAACATCTAATTCTGTTGGAGCGAAACTTTTTGGAGACTCGTCACCATAACCCCACTCCATATCAGTAAACGTATTCGGTGAAAAATGAATAAATGCGTAATACTTAAGTTTATGCCATTCTAACTGCCGCTCACTTGGTATTGCCCCATAAGGTTTAGGTGCTGATATGGGCACAGGAACCGAAGTACAACTTGTGACCAATATTACAAGCAATAAGTAAATTTTTAATCTCATCTTGTTAACTTTAAGTTTAAATAGTTGCTATTTATATACCGTTACCAAAGCAACAAAAAATAGATTGATTTGAATTCAAATTTTTATTAATTTATCTGTTTTTCTTTCTTTTTATAAAGTGTCCATCAAAGTAAATAATAAGTTATTCTCATCTATCTTATAATTTTTGTCTCGAATATTACCTTCCCAATTTCGTCTAAACTAATTAAATTCTCACACACTATTCTATGCTTAATCTTTAAAGCTTCCTCCCATATTAGACGGTTTGGTAAGGAAATGCCAAAAGACTGTAGTTAAACTTACTTCAGTATAATAGAATATTATTTGATTTTGATTTTGACATTGTGTGATTTTTCCGCAAAGATCAAAATATTTCTACTCATGATAACTTTCAACATCAACAAATACCTTAGGGATTTTCTTGCATTGTTATCTCCTATTGCTAATAATCTGGCTCATGCTAAATTAAAATCTATTAGGCTGACTATTGTTTTTTTGTATCTCCTACTTTATCAGTATACCTGTCCATACTCAGCAATCTACACTTGGTACGTCAGCAGCAGAGACTGCAATGATGGATACGATGACACTAATCGAGCTCAGGATAGTGTGTAAGTTTTTATCTATTCATCTTTTTCAAAGTAAAGGATTTAGAGGTTCTTAGCACATCTTGGAATTCACCCCCTGTATCCCCCTCATAAAAAGGGGACCTTACTTTTCTGGTTAGAATACCACTTTCTTTATCCATTACCCCTATTCAGTATTCATAATAATAATAAATGAAAAGATTACTTCACTTCTCCAAGTTACAATTCTATTTATCATCAGAAGAATTCTATTGCTTGCAAGGATATTAGGAGTTCAGGAAGAAACGCTTTTTTTTATAAGCTCATTTTATTGCTTTGCTTATCCGGGTACCATAAGCAAGATTTATTCATTTTCCTTTTCAATAATTATTTGCGCTGTTTAGCTCTTCGAAACATGATAAGTTAAAGAACAAAACTATGTCGGTATAATGGGACGTGGGAAGCCAGCCTTGCGGGAAGGTATTAAATCGACTTGGATTTTTTGGTTCTTTTTCATCTAAGGACAAGAATAAAGCATTTAATTTTCGGCTATGAGGGAAAGTATTAATCTCTAATCATTGACTTAATGAACGTATAGCAAACTTAAATTCAGAATCAAGATCTTTCTCTAAAACCTCAATAGGTACTAAAATCTCCACATCATAAAAGTCTCTATCTACTTTCCATTTGGTATATTAGTGATCCAAGTAATTCTTAAAACTATCTATGAAGCATCTACTCTTTTATATCAGTGTTTTCTCCATATCCATTTTGACTCCTGACAGTCCGCTGCAAGCACAATCCGCAGACCTCGACTCCATCCTTGCCCCGATGGCATGGCGTAACATCGGCCCATTCAGAGGCGGCAGATCCGTAGGCTCTAGCGGCGTGATCAATGACCAGCTCACTTACTACATGGGCACCACAGGAGGAGGCCTCTGGAAGACAGATGATGCAGGCCAGCATTGGGCCAATATCTCTGATGGCTTCTTTAAGACAGGCTCAGTCGGAGCAGTCGCCGTATCAGAAAGCGATCCTAATATCGTCTACTGCGGCATGGGTGAGCATGCCCCTCGCGCCGTCATGACTTCCCACGGAGATGGTATCTATAAGTCCACCGATGCAGGGAAGACATGGAAGCATATGGGACTGACGAAGACACAGCACATTGCGGAAATCAAAATCCACCCTAAGAATCCTGACATCCTCTACGTCGCTGCTCAGGGTGCTCTCTATGGAGACACTTCAGAAAGAGGCGTGTATAAATCCACCGATGGTGGCAAGACTTGGGATAAGATTCTTTATGTCGATCAGAAAACTGGCTGCGCTGACATCGAGATGGATATGTCTAATCCCCTCGTCCTTTATGCTGCTATGTGGGAGCATGCCCGTAGACCTTGGCAAGTCATCAGTGGAGGACCTGGCAGCGGACTTTATAAATCAACTGATGGTGGAGAGAGCTGGAATAAAATCCATAAAGGCCTGCCAGCAGAATTAGGAAAGATGGCTGTCTCTGCCTGTCGAGCAGAACCAGATAGAGTCTACGCTCTGGTAGAGAGCGACTCTAATGAAGAAAAGGGCGGCCTCTTCCGATCAGATGATGCAGGTGCATCATGGACGCGCATCAGTAAAGATCATAGACTCGTACAGCGTGCATGGTACTACATAGAGGTATTCGCAGATCCTCAAAATAAAGATATGGTCTATGTCCTCAGTGCGCCAGCCCTTCGCTCTAGCGATGGAGGTAAGACCTGGGAGCGACTCACAGGAACACACGGAGACTATCATGATCTCTGGATCAATCCAGATAATCCTAAGAATCTCGTCATCTCTAATGATGGCGGCGCAGCCATCAGCTTTAATCGAGGCAGCACTTGGTCGAGACAGGACAACATGCCGACCGCTCAGTTCTACCGCATCAGTGTGGATAATCAGACACCTTATAATATCTATGCAGGGCAGCAAGATAATTCTTCTGTCATCATACCAAGTCAAGCCTACAATAGCTGGGGCATCACTCAGAGAGACTGGACTTATTCTGCAGGTGGGGAGAGTGCCTTCTTAGCATTTGACCCAGATGATCCGAGGTACGTCTTAGGTGGCTCATACTTAGGGACGATCGAAGTCCTGGATACCAAGGCACAGGCCTCCACTAATATCATGGCCGCCCCCATCCAATACTTAGGAAAAGACGCCAGAGATATGAAGTACCTCTTCAACTGGAATGCCCCAATCATCTGGTCACAGCATGAGGAAAATACCTATTACCATGGTGCGCAGTATCTGCTCCGCACCAGAGACATGGGTACCAGCTGGGATGTTGTATCTCCTGACCTCACTCGTAATCAAGATGACAAACAGGGTAAAGGCGGAGCTCCATATACCAATGAAGCTGTAGGTGCAGAAAATTATGGCACCATCTCCTATGTCATAGAATCTCCTCATGAAGCGGGTGTGATCTGGACAGCAAGTGATGATGGCCTCGTACACATCACCAAAGATAGCGGAGATAACTGGACCAATGTCACACCTCAAGGATTAAAAGAATGCCTCGTCAATGCCATAGATGTATCTCCTCATGATCCTGCCACGGCTTACATCGCTACCACCAGATATAAATTCAATGATCATACGCCTGCCTTGTATAAGACCTCTAACTATGGTAAGAGCTGGACGAATATCACCAATGGGATTCCGCAAGGAGCATTCACCAGAGTGGTCAGAGAAGATGATGTGAGAAAAGGACTACTCTATGCAGGTACAGAACTGGGTGTCTATATTTCTTGGAATGATGGTCAGCAATGGTCGCCTCTACAGCTTAACTTGCCCATCACACCGATCACGGATCTGGCAGTCAAAAATAATGATCTCATCGCGGCGACTTCAGGTAGGTCCTTTTGGATACTAGACGATCTTAATCTGCTCAGACAGTTGGATCAACCTACAGAAGAGTTGACCATATATCAGCCAGCAGAATCCATGCTGGTCAATGGTGGAAGCAATATGAATACATCAGGAAATGACTTTGCAGGGACTCACCCATTCCGAGGGGTAAATCCTGCGACGGGCGTAGTCCTCTATTATCATCTATCTGAAGACATGGCAAACAAAGATCTTTCCCTACGCATCACAGATCAGCAAGGCTCACTCATCAGAAACATCAGCTCTATCAGCGATACCACTTTCACTTCATGGGCAGGTGGTCCTCCTGCTCAGCCCACCCTCTCGACTACCCCTGGTCTGAATCGCTTTGTCTGGGATATGAGACATCCCATCATGGAAGGTGTCCCTGGCGTTTACATAGAAGGTAGCTATCGTGGTCATAAAGTTGCCCCAGGTGACTACCAGATCAGCCTCTCCGCTGGGGATCAGGAAACACTCATCACCAGCACCATCACTGAGCATCCACTATACCAAGTCGATCCACAAGAGCATAAAGACTATGACAAAATCATGGATGATATGGAGCGTACCATAAATGACATGCACACGACTATCAACGAACTGAATACCATCAGACAAGAGATCAAACAGCTCATGCCTAAAATGAAAAAGAACGCAGATCATAAAGCGATAATGGAAGAAGCATCAGCCCTGTCAAATAAGTTAAAACTATGGGATGAAGAGATGGTCCAGAGAAAGTCTAAAGCTTATGATGATGTAGAAAATTTTCCAAATAAGCTGACCGCCAATTACCTATTCGTGATCAATCAAGCTGAAAGCGATATTGTAAGAGTCACAGAACCAGTCAGAGCGCGCAAGGCTGAGCTCGATCAAGATTGGCTGACATTGAAGCAGCAGGCACAGCGTATATTATCGGAAGATATCCCTGCATATAATCGGAAGCTATGGGAAGCAGGGATTGGGGCGCTGAGTGTGAGGAAGGATAAGCCGTAGCTTTTTAAAACTATTTCAGCGCGCCTAATTGTCAAAAATTGATTTGGTATTGTACCTAATAGCGCTAACTATCAATTCTTACAAATTTATAAAGTGTTTCTTATGATTGTAAATCAACTCATTCCGATAAAAGTGTCTGTATTTAAAAAATCACATTGGTCTATTCCCATAAAGGGCGATGATCAGATGCATCAATTAAAAATAAGTATTATCAACTTAAAAATTAAGTCATGGACAGAAGACCGTTTTTAAAAGCCATTGGAACAGCGGCAGCAGGTTTCACTGGTTCAAATCTAAATGTAAATGCTAATTTATTTAAAAAAAGAAAAATAAAACCACCACGCCTCTCGGAAGGGGAGTTAATCACTTTGATTGCTCCTGGCGGTCCTCTGACTGATAAAAAAATACACTTAGCCACTCAAAATATTAGTGCATTAGGATTTAAAGTAAAACTGTCTAAGAACTTGAGAGCCAAAAGGGGACATATGGCAGGTAGCGATAGTCAGAGATTAGCAGATCTACATTCGGCTTTCTCTGATAAAGAAACGAAGGCCATTTGGTGCGTCAGAGGCGGAGACGGTTGTAATAGATTATTACCTGATATTGATTATAGACTCATCAAAAGAAATGCAAAAGCCTTGATAGGCTTTAGTGATATTACAGCTTTAATAAGTGGTATACATCGCAAAACTGGATTAGTAGGATTCCACGGACCGATTGGTGCTTGGGATTTTACAGATTATAATAAAGATAATCTAATTCCGATATTGGTAAATGGAGGTAATCGACACGTCATTAAGGGATCAAATAAAACTGAAACCATATTCACTGGAAAAGGAACTGGTGAATTAATAGGTGGTAATTTAAGTGTATTGACTGCATTGTCTGGCACAGGCTATGATCATGACTTTAAGGACAAAATTGTGTTTATAGAAGATGTGGGAGAAAAACCAAGACGAATTGACAGAATGTTGACACAACTAAGACAAGCAAATAATCTCAAAAAGGCCAATGGCATTATATTAGGAGAATTTGACAATTGCAATCCAAGTAAAGGAGACAATTCACTTAGCTTAATCGATACACTGAAAGATAGATTAATCAACCTAAATATTCCCATCCTATATAATTTCCCATTCGGACATGATAAAAATCTATGTACGTTTCCGATTGGAATAGAGGCCGAGCTTGATGCTGAGAACCAACAAATAACGCTAAAAGAAAACGCCATGTCTTAATCGAAAATAAAGAACCTAGATCAGAGCATATCTGAAACGCTTCTCCTTTTACCTATTGAGAGAGACCAAGCCTCTTGACAGCAGATATAAGATTTTATAATAAGTCAAAATATTTCTTAAAACAGCTTCATTCCACAGAGTTAGCCTTAGTCCTGCTTGTTATTAATTGACTACCATCACTTAAGTTTCATTTAAAATAGAACAGGATAAAAGACTTATAAAATGTCCTATATTGTATAATCATGGAGTCCCAGAATCTGAAGAGATAAATTACAAAGACAAAATAATCAGTAGCTAAGCCAAGACTCAATGAGGCCTATCATAAATATTTGATGTCATACATGACTATAATACAATGGGCCAATTGCATTCTTCAAAACATAAAAATAGCCAATGCCTGAAGTTAATAAACCCATAAGTGCCAAAAGAAGATATGGAATGAGGGTCATGGAATTGAGTGCAAAAGATGCGCAAATCAGTCAGCTGATTCCAGATAACGGCATCAGAGAAAAAGCGATGGAGGCTGGTCTTACGCTCGACCGAGTGGTGGGGACATTCTTAGATGGCTATGCAGACCGACCTGCGCTAGGTGAGCGTACCTATGAAGTGATCGAAGATCTGCAATCAAATAAAAAAATACGCAAGTACTTACCATCATACAGCAATATATCTTATCAAGAGTTTCATGATCAGATAAAGGCAATCGCGATGGCGTGGCGGACGCATCCAGAATGCCGTGTACAGCCAGACGAATTTGTTTTGATCATGGGATTTGCAGATATCGGTTTTGCTTCTATAGATATCGCATGTACTTATGCAAAGGCGACGAGCGTACCTGTACAGAGCAGCACTTCTGGTGCTGACCTGTATGAAATGGTGGCTAATATAGAACCAGTAACCATTGCTACGACACTCAAAGATTTACCTCTTGTGGTCAAAATAGCAGTGCAGCAAGATTCTGTAAAGAGTATCGTCGTATTTAATTATGATCATCGCATAGATGACGAAAGAGCCATCGTAGAACAAGCAGAAAAAGCGCTTGCAGATGCTGATCAAGAGAAACGTCTAATCCCTATTTCAAAGCTAATATCTTACGGAAAAGAGCAAATCTGGTCCTACTTACCGCCTGGTGAAGATGACGCTGAAAAGAGAGCTGCAATCTTACACTCCTCTGGTAGTACAGGTAAACCTAAAGGTGCAGTCATACCTCGCAGAGTCATGATCTCTGACTGGATCGGCAAGAAGACATCTCTACCAAGGACCACCATGCATCTGGCTCCGCTTAATCATGTCATGGGAAGAACTAATCTCGTCAGTATGCTGGGATGTGGCGGCACAGGCTACTTTACTTTGCAGCCAGATCTATCTACATTGCTGGAGGACATTCGACTGGCGAGACCTACTTTCTTATCTCTCTTCCCTCGCATCTTCGAATTAATATACCAGCATTATCAAAATGAAGTCGCACGTAGATATCGACAGAATGAAGGAAATAAAGAAGAAATAGAAGAGACTGTCAAAAAGGAAATGCGGTCGAGCTACTTGGGTGACCGCCTACTATGTATTGTATTCGGCTCTGCTCCCACCTCACCTAAAGTACGCGCATTTATACAAGACTGCTTCGATGTATTGATGATCGAAGGCTACGGGAGTACAGAGTCAGGATCCAGTATCACCATGCAAAATAAGATCAATCGTGATAATGTGATCGACTATAAACTAAGAGATGTACCCGAGCTGGGATACTATACTTCTGATAAACCTTTTCCAAGAGGAGAACTGTGTGTCAAAACAAGATCGGGTATCAAAGAATATTACAAACAGCCTGAAGTCACTGCCAACCTATTTGATGAAGAAGGCTATGCCTGTACGGGAGACATTGTAGAGAAGAGAGCAGAAGATATTGTCGTGGTCATAGATCGTCGGAAAGATGTCCTGAAACTATCACAAGGAGAATATGTAGCTGTTGGCACATTAGGGACGGTATATGAGGCTGGTAGTGCCGTGATCAAGCAGATTTATATATATGGAAATTCTCAGCGGGCATACTTATTAGCAGCAGTCGTCCTTGAAAAAGAAATGCTTCATCAAATATTAGGGGAAGAGCCATCTGACGCTCAGATAAAAAGTCTACTTCGAGACGAACTCAATAAGATTGCTCAAAACGAAGAGCTTAAATCCTTTGAAGTGCCAAGAGATTTTATCCTGGAATATGAAGCATTTTCGCAAAAAAATGGTTTGCTATCAAGTGTCCGAAAAAGACTTAGACCTGCACTCAAGCGTAAATATGAAGCTGCTTTAGAGGCACTATATGAAGCTCATGAAAATGAAGATGATGATCGCATATCAGCACTAAAAGATCCATCATCTAAGCTCAGCACCATAGAAAAATTAGTGGTGATCCTCGAAAGCCAATTAGGCTTAGAGCTAACAGACATCACACAGCCTAAAAATTTTAATGCATTGGGAGGCGACTCATTAGGCGCATCTCTTTATTCGCTGACGATAGAAGAAATTTTTGATGTACTCCTACCGGCTGACATCCTGCTAGCACCTTCGGGACATTTACAGCAGTGGGCTCAGTATATCGACGCAGCAAATAATGAAGATGCCACAGGGCAAATCACTTTTGCAGACATCCATGGTAAGAAAGCGAAGGTCGTGACTGCGGATGATTTACAATTAGATCGATTTATAGAAAGCGAACTTTTGGATCATGCGGCTCAACTACCTCCTGCGAGTCCCAAGCCAAAAACAATCTTACTGACAGGTGCTAATGGATTTCTGGGACATATCGTCTGCTTAGAATGGATGAAGACACTTTCGGAAAATGGCGGTAAGTTAATTTGCATCATTCGGGAGAAAGATAAAGAAGGTGCTTATAAAAAACTATCAAAAGAATTTCAAGGTGTCGATCCTGTATTTCAAAAAACCTTTGATCAATTAGCTAAGGATCACCTTGAGGTCTTAGTCGGTGATATAGCACAGCCAAATCTTGGACTGAGCGAAGAAGATTTTCAGCGACTGTCTACAGAAGTAGATAGAATCTGCCATGTCGCTGCACTAGTCAATCATCGTCTATCATATCAGCATCTCTTCGGACCTAATGTCGTCGGTACTACAGAGATCATTCGCCTGGCAATATCAAAGACTCGCAAACCAATTGACTTTATTTCCACAGTCGGTGTCTTCAGATTCTTAGAAAACTCATATGGGATCAAAGAAACCACACCATTTAAACGCGAGATAGAATTATCTGATGATTATGCCTCAGGCTACGGTGCCAGCAAGTGGGCTGGTGAAATATTACTACAAAAACTCAGTCAGCGATGTGATATACCGATCAATATTTTCAGATGTGATATGATCTTGCCGGACCAACAATATAAGGGGCAGGCTAATACTTCTGACATGCTGACTCGCCTGCTTTACAGCATTGTGCTAACAGGCCTTGCACCTCAGTCATTTTATGGTTCTCGGAAAAGTGGCAAACGAAAAACTCCACACTATGATGGTGTACCAGTAGATCTACTATCCAAAGCCATCGTCGGTGCATACACAAAGAAGCAAGAGGGATGCATGACTTATCACGCCTTGAATTATTTAGATGACGCTGTATCACTAGATCGATTCGTCGATTGGATCCGCACTGCGGGATACACTGTCAATCGAATACCTGACCACAGAGAGTGGTACGAGCGTATGGAGACAAAATTAAAAAGTCTGCCAGAAGATGAGCGTCAGCTGTCAGCACTTAATATCCTTATGGCATTCCAGCAACCCATCTATGGTGGGCCTTCGTGGACTGAATCTCATAATTTTAAAAACTTAGTATCATCTATAGATAAACTAAAAAGTCTACCTCACCTATCAGAGGTCTATTTACATAAATATTTAGAGGATTTATTCTTATTAGGAATGATTCCAAAACCAAAAATAAAAGCAAAAATTCATCCAATGTCAGATAACTCAAATACGGCTTCAATCGTCAAAGTAAATGGCTATGCTGCCTTAGAAGCAAAAGCTAAACTGGAACCCATCTCCTATGAATTAGGTGAATTAGGACCAGAGCAAGTCGATGTAAAAGTATCATACTGTGGCATATGCCATTCAGACCTCAGTATGATCAATAATGAATGGCGAAGCTCTCAATATCCATTAATCCCAGGACACGAGATCGTAGGCGAAGTGGTCGCTGCTGGCTCACTGGTCAAAAATATAAAAGTGGGTGACAAAGTAGGCGTTGGCTGGTTTTCAGAATCTTGTATGAGCTGCGCTCAGTGCATGCATGGATCGCAGCATCTATGCGGTGATCGTAAGACGACGATAGCACCATCTAATGGAGGCTTCGCTGACTACGTACGGTCACACTGGGCATGGGCAATCCCACTTCCGGAAGGCATAGATATGAGCAAGGCAGGTCCGCTATTGTGTGGCGGATTAACCGTATTTAATCCAATTATAGCCGCGGGAGTTTTACCTACAGATACAGTCGGTGTCATCGGTATAGGCGGATTGGGTCACCTTGCTTTAAAATTCTTAAAGCATTGGGGATGTGAAGTCATCGCCTTCAGTTCCAATGAAAAGAAGAAAGAGCAGATTCTAAAAATGGGAGCTACTAAAATCGTGAATTCCAGATCCAAGGACGAGCTAAAAACTGTTAGAGGAAAATTAGACTTTATTATTAATACGACTAATGTGACATTGGATTGGTCCTCCTATCTAAAAGCCTTAGCACCGAAAGGAAGATTCTTTAATGTAGGCATGGTACTGGAGCCAATGGCCATACCAACTGGATTATTAATTGCTGGTGAAAAAGTGGTCAGTGGCAGCCCTGTGGGTAGCCCTGGATTAGCCAGTAAGATGTTGGACTTTTGTGTTCGCCACGAGATTTATCCAGAAGTGGAAGAATTCCCAATGGACCAAGTGAATGAGGCTTTAGCACACTTAGAAGCTGGTAAGGCACGGTTTAGAATTGTTTTGAAAAATTAGACAGCGGGTTGGTTTATTAAGAGAACCGATTCAGTTTTATTAAATAGAGGTTTCTTATTATACGCTTAAAATTTTTAGATTTTATCTAATAATCTGTGAGGCTTAAACATACTAAGTTCTGTAGTCGTCTACAGTAAAGCACACATAGAACTAAGTCAGATACCAGCTATTCACCTCTTCAATAATCGAATCATTAGTAGGGTGTGCTTTCATGACTATTTTCGCAAGTTGATTAGCCATTTCAGGATCCGCTTTTAGACTTCCTGTATTATGTAGTTCTTGCTCATCTTTCACAATCACTTTAAATATTTCATCTATGTAC
>Ga0209187_1002636_pt1 | contig 16483 bp, 16 predicted proteins | sample BantaG_FD_187430 | JGI IMG/M metagenome (GOLD analysis project Ga0209187, IMG submission 187430) | Marine algal microbial communities from Bantry Bay, Ireland - BantryBay_4 metaG (SPAdes) (version 2) | ecosystem: Host-associated > Algae > Red algae > Unclassified | place: Bantry Bay, Ireland... | reverse complement strand
CTCAGGGAGATACGCAGCCACCTTCACCTTCTCGGGATGCTCTCGCTCCAGCTCTAAGGCAATGTCGGGGGTCGCATCAGTGCAATCGTTGTGGACGATGATCAGTTCGTCGAGATACGGCAGATGATTTTCGACTGCCGATCTCAGAAATTGGGCTTCGTTTTTCGCTCGGAGAAAACCAGAGATCCCAGGCTTACGATCTGCTATTCGAAGATCTTGCTTTGAGACGACGAATGAATGTTGGGAAGGCATGATCAAACGTTTTTGTCCTGGCCTAGGGGAAATGTTGAAAAACCCCGAGACGAAGCCCCAGAGGAAGATTAGTACAAAGAGTTCGCGGCTTCGCCGAAGGTCTTATTTAGCTGCCCCTATGGGGTGCGGCCCTTTACCCGCCTGGTTTCGTTCCATCTCAGTCGTGGAGGATACTCCACTGTGCTGTTGCCCCGCCTCACTCTTCGGGCTGCATGAGGCAGGCTTATCGCTCCGCTCCAATATCAATGCGCCTCGCCAGACGGAAAAATGACTCGCAGCTCTTCATCCCGGTCTTTTTCAACAGTCCCCGAGGGGCCCCTAGCTAGGACAAGATACTGAGCGGGGCGGCGGCACGGTGTGTTCCATTGCGGATGGTATAACCTGCTGCAGACTTTCGTTGAAATTGGCTCAGGTTAGCAAGTGATGCTAAACGGCTTCGTGCAAAAATGAAGTGCCAAGTACCCGATAGGAGGTAGTCATAGTGATTGCAGGTGGTTCGGCTTAGGAGCCCCTTCAGCATCGTTTGGATAGCTCTCCATCGGTAGCCATTTGCACTTTCGTCTTCTGCGAGCAGTCCGAGATTAGCTGCGAGAAGCTGACGGTAGTCGGGGGTTAGAATTTTTGCGTCGCGGAGTGTCTCTGTGATGGCCGCTACCCCCTTGGCGTGGCTACGAAGATGGAGACGCGTCTGTGACGACATGTCATGTCCGGTTGAGCAATGATGTTCGCTTTCCAACCTTATGAAGTAGTCCCTAGTAGGTAGAGTTTCGCACTTGAGCCCACAAGCCAGTGCTTCTATGTGAAACCCCCAATCGTCCCACCCAAGAAGACCCTCAGGCCACCTTATGCCACTCCGTCGTAGAGATGTAAGATGCCAAAGGGGACCGGTAGTCTGCCAAGGTACATCGTGAGCGAGGAAGCGTGATAGATGATCGTCCTCATTCCGAGACCAATTCCATAGGATCTTCCGGTCTCCTGGGGTGGCGCGGAATAGCTCTCCGTGCCAAACAAGGAAATCTAAGTCTTGCCGTGCGGTAAGCGCGCTGACCCGTTCCTTTAGGCAATTTGGAGCCAAAATATCATCAGAGTCTAAGAATATCAAGAATCGCCCCTTGGCATGGTCGATGCCGATATTTCGACATCGGCTTGCTCCCTTCGCGCCCTCATTGCGACGATACAGGCGAATCCTTGAATCTGTGAGAGATTCTTTGCCTAGCCAATCGTAGCTTCCATCGGTTGATCCGTCGTCCACGACAATCCATTCCCACGTGACATCGTTTCCTTGAGAAAGGATTGACTGATAGGTTTCCGGTAGGGTGCTTAGCCTATTGTACACAGGGGTAACAATTGAAACTACTAGTGACATTCGATTAATAGAGCTTTGACATCGCCTGCCGTTCTTCGTGTGCGCTGACTATTTTCTTCTTTATCTCGTCTGCTCTGTGTGTCCGGCCGCTGAGCAAGGCTCCGCGCCTAGACCATTTCATTTTAGTGATATCTCGCCCTAGGACTTCATATTGAACTCTATCTCGCACGATTTCGTTACTAATTGGGAGCCCAATGGCTATTAGCCATTCCCAGTAGATCTCATACCATGGGTGCGCTCGGAATGTTCTCCACGGTTTGAATCGCGAGGCGAAATGAAGGATGGAAGCATCGGGATGATCTACGACGTAGTCTCCGTCGCCTGGCGAGATTGCATTCCAATGAGACGATAGTGGATGCCATTTTCCGGAGAGGGCGACGTTAAGTGCGCTCTGGTCGTTGAAGGTGGATTCGGCAGCATTGTGTGTGATAAACTCGAATCCCCATTGTCCAACCCGTTCTTCCTGCCATCGCTCCATGTCGATTGCAAGGATGCCGGAGTTAAAGTAGGGGCCTTCGGGATCAAGGCCCAATTTTTCTGAGTTTTCTATGTCGTCAATAAGTGTTGCGTAGGCCTCGTCTTGGACTGCTCCTAGGATTTTTCCATCGAGGTTGATTTCCGCTAACTTGCGGATGTTGCCGGTTACCAGTACATCAGAATCCAAGTAGATGACCTTCGTTGACCGTGCGTGATCGCCGAGTAATAGCCTAGCGAATTTGGCTGGTTGAGCTGCCTTACCGATTGCTGTTCCAGCGATTGATGCCGCCTTGCACTGAGGGTCATTCGAGATATCGACCCAATCAATGGAGAATGTAGGGCAGAGGCGATCTAGGAGGTGCGATGCGGATTCCCGTATCTCTTTTTGCAGTCCATCGTGGAAAATAATGACTCTATGTTTAGTCGATTCTGATTTTCGTTCTCGATGTGTGCCAGCGTGGGCTGAAGTTAGTGCGACGCAGGTTCCGGTGAGGTAGTCGGATGAGGTGGCCGTTGCGATTTCATACTCATGGCCTAGTGAATCCGTGCTCATCGAAGCTTTGTATGGGGCTTCCCGTTCTGTCGCCTTGTTGCCATAGTGTGTAATTTCGGGGAATCGCTTGGGGAGTAGGTTCCCGTCTATTGTGATTCGAGTATTCTTGCAAGAGTTGCTGTCTCCTGCTCGATACTGAAGTGCGCACGAACGTGGTTCTGGGAGTTTTTCGAGAGTTGCTCGAGTAGTGATCGGTCCTGACCTAGATTGCTGAGGTGACTAGTATAGGTTTCAATATCACCGGGCTCGACAAGGAATCCCGTTTTTCCATCAATCACACTTTCGGGTACTCCCCCGCTTCGTCCTGTGAGGACTGGAAGGCCATGGGACATGGCTTCAATTAGAGTTACTCCGAAAGCCTCTTCCCTGTTGGTGAGGGGCCCGGTTCGGTGGTGGTTGAGGAAGACATCTGATTGCTGGTAGAGCTCACTGGCCTCGGCTTCGGTAACGCTCCCAAGAAACCGGATTTTTTCTCCTAGACCGAGGTCATGGGCGAGCAACTCACAAGTAGTTAGCAGCGGTCCTTCCCCGGCCATCGTTAGTCTGGCGGAGAGCCCTCCTTTCAAGGCGGACGCGAATCCACGCACGACGAGATCCGCGCCTTTGCAATCAACCATCCTGCCTAGGTAGAGGCAACGGAGCGGGGTGTCCGAGTCTGTCCTGCGCAGGTTTTGGGTAGGGACGCCAAAATATTGAAGCGAAATTTTCTCAGGGGGAATCCCATCGGCAAGAAGTGAGCTTCGCGTATGCTTTGAGTTCGCAATCAAGGAGGCGTCTTTTGACAGCGATCGAAGTTTCGCTCTGTAGTGATCGCCATCATGGTGCAGGCGGTGGGGCCAGAGATCCTCGCGACCATTTGTGTGGATGTCGTAGCCGTGGCAGCGTACGAACACCCTGATTGGCAGGCCCTCCCAGATCTCGCGGGTGGAATCGGCAAAGGTTGCGTAGTGAATCAGAAGCGTATCGATCTCCAGAGTTTCTAGGCGTTTCCGGAGAAGCTGTGGTCGGGAGATCGGCGGAGAGATCCGATGCTGGAGGCGTCTGCGCAGGCGCTGCGCGAACGGGAGCAACTGCTCTGGAGGGGATAGGGCAAAACCGGGCACCCCCTCCCATTCGCTCGGGGCCTCATCAGCGACGACTAATTTGACGTCTGGGGCCAAGGCTTTTGCCGACCGAAGCGCCCACACCTCCGAGGGGATGCCCCAGCGGGGAATCATGATGGCGAGGCGCATCGGTCAGAGGGAGGGCTTTCGGCAGACCGGAATTTCGTGGGCGGCCAGATTCATCCCGCGGATTTCTGATGCGGAGACATAGGTGTCGGGTTGGACGAGATCGACTGCGAAGCCAGCGTCTCGGTAACGATCGTAGTAGTCGTTGCCACAGTTTCGGACATGGTCTTGCTGGCCGAACACCCGGAGCCGTTCCTCCTCGCTCGTGATCGAGGGATCCTCGAAGGTGACTTCCGTGCGGATGGGAACCATCAGTATTGCTTGGCCGCCAGGGCGCAAGACCCGATAGATCTCAGAAAGGGCCGTCCTGTCGTCGAGGATATGCTCTAGGACGTGGTTGCAGATCAGGAGATCGACGGACGAATCTTCGATATCGAGTGCGGTGAGGTCGAGGACTCGCTTCGCTTTGCCCGGCTCGATATCGCCGGAGATATAGTTTTCGCTGAAGTGTCGATCGAGTTGCTCCGAGACCGCGGCTTCTCCAGGAATGGGTGCGATGTGGACGATCTTTTGGTCGACGGTGGCGAAAAGTGCCGTCTCGCGCTTGAGGTAAAGCCAGAGGAGCCGGTGCCTTTCCAGAGATTTGCAAGTTGGGCATTGGGCTCCTGGTCGGGCGTCTACCCCGAAGGGAAAGAACGCCTGCGCCCGGTTGCCGCAGAGCGGACAGAGTGGATCACCGCGAAGAATACGCAGGGGGCGGACCAGGTGTTTTAGTATCGTCACGTTTGATTCTACTTGGTGTGGTGGGAGAGGCCCAGCACTCGGCGCAGCCTAGTCCGGAAGGCCAACTTCTGATGGCGTCTGGCTCCAGTGCCTCCGCGATCTGGCAGAAGGCCTTTAACTGGATCGGTTCGAACAGTCGGGACATGGCGTTGCGCCCGCCTGATGCATTGGTAAATCGCAGTTTTGAATTTTAGAGTCTCGACATGGGGTTGGGCTAGCTGTCACCCGCCACCATGCGTCGGCGGACGGCGGATCGAAATGCGGGGAGCAATTCGGTGAGGGTCTGGCGGAACGATAGGGGAGGAACTTCTGCGGACTAGTGTTCTCTAGCGAAGTGGCGCAATCCGAGGAGGAAGCTGGGTCGGGCGATTTTTCGTCGCTCAACGCCGGAAGCTATCTTTCGATGGTGGCCGGAAATTCGGAGGAACCTCTAGGACGGCGGTGCAGTAGTAGCGCTATTCGCGTCAACAACAGGGAGTTTCAATGCGACTTTCGATCCGCTCAGCCGTCAATCGATCCGTTGCGGTTGTCGCCGATAACACGTTTGAGACGGGTGCCTAGAGCAGCCTTCATTCGCAGCGTCTGCAATACCGTTGGAGAGAAATCACGAGGTTCGGATGTAGTTGGCGAGAGAGGCCTCCAATCACAGAGAAACCATGGGTCGAGCTTTACTATCTCAGCGAGCGTTGCCTGAATCTCTTCGGCATAGCCGTGCGGCGCAGCCCTAGCTTCAGAGGCGTAGCAGGCAAATCCAGCCTGGACTGAGTAAAGTCCGCTAATGGCTCTTCGAACATTGGCTCCCCGTCCACCAAAGAGTCGCAAGCAGGAGGCGTAGGCCCGAAGCAACCTCGAATAGGCCTGCTTTTCGGATGATCGAGCGCAGGCGCTATCGACCGTTTGGCGGTAGTAATAGAGAGAGCAGGAGTCAACAGCGACAGTATTCGCTTCCAGAAATGCACCAACATTGACAATGTAGTCCTCTGCCGCGTCGACATTTCGCTGCAACTGTACCTGCGAAGCGTTTTGAATCACCTCCCTACGGAAGAGCTTATTCCATAGTACTCCACTTCCGAACTCGAATCGGCAGAATCGCTCGAAGACCTCGTCCTTGAATACGGCATCATCCAGAAAACGTACTTTGGCTCCTAGATGGGTGCCTTCGGCGTCAACTAGGCTGGCTCCGCAGATGACGATGTCTGCCCGCGCAGTAACTGCCCGCTTGTGGAGTTTACCTGCAAATCCCGGAGCGACCCAGTCATCAGCGTCTACGAATCCGATAAAGTCTCCCAAGGCCTCGGCTACTCCGATTGCGCGAGCGCTATGAACCCCAACGTTTATTGGCGACTTTATTAAACGAATGCGTGGGTCATGGCTTGCCATTTTCTCTACGATCGCAGATGTAGCATCAGGGGAAGCATCATCGACCACCAAGACTTCAAAGTCCTGAAGCTCAGGTGCGGAGAGTAGTGAACTCAGACACTGATTTATGTGTTTTTCAGCGCGGTGGGCAGGGATGACGAAGGAAACGTTCATCGATCAATTATCTGGTACAGCAGGCTTTGGAATGCCTTTTTGAGCCCTTCTTCGGAGTGTTCCTGGATAAATCCTTCCCAATCGGGATTATTGGAGGCTATCCATCCCACGGGATCGGAAGCTATGCGATCAATGGCCTCGAGCGTGGCCTCTGGGTTTGCTTCAGGAACGACTTCCCCTAGGCGGAATTTTCGGACCCGCTCGGCCATGAGAAAACCATCGCTGACAATCACTGGCTTTTGGAATATCGCGGCTTTGGTGAGAATGTTACTACTGTTTGGGAAGTCGTGGTAGGCGGCGAAGATGATGTCGCTCGCTTCGATACAGGCATTGACTTCCTGCTCAGTATCTAGCCGTCCAAACTGGGCATAGGCATTGATGGCGACGGTCTGAAAGTGACGGATTTGTTTCTGCTCCGTTTGCGAGAATCGGAACCATACCACTTCGCCAATGGCAGCGAAGCAGTAGGAGCGGTCGTCAGCAGCGAGACAAGTTTCTATGAATGTTGTCAGTCCCTTTGTTGCCTGTAGTCGACCGTAAATCCCAACAATGGTGTCATCCCCGGCATAACGCCTGAGTTTGGTAGCCGACGACGCTCCAAAAGGAAGGCGGTTTTCTGCGGAGAGATCCGGGAAGGAAACGATTGCCGTAGACTGTTGCGACTTTGAGAGTTTCTCTGCAGCTCCTTCATCGATCACAGCAAGTCCACGTATCGCAGATGTGGCTAAGAGCTGATCCAGGCAGGGGAGTTGGCCACTCTGAGGAATCGGGCTTCCAGGAAGTCGCACAGAGCGGCAATGAAGATAGAGGCCAGCACAAGGGAATTTGAACCATCGGGCGATCTTAGGGAAGTGCCGGAAGACTTCGTCGTAGATACAGGCAAAGAAGACCATATCTGCGGGCGTGGATTGTTGTCCATTGCGACGAATCGCGTAAGCCAGCCCTAGAAAGCGGACCATGCATAAATATCCCGCTCTAAGCTTACTCGGTAACCACCTAGGAATGGCAGGCTCTCGGATCTCGTGGACGGAAAGCTGAGCGCCTGCGTGAACATTTTCCTGAGCCCACTCCTCGACCTCTTTCGGGGCGGGACAGTAGGCCGCAATAGGATAACCCAACTCAAGCAGTGTCTTGACGAAAATTTTGAACCATCCTGGATTGTGCCCGCCCCAGGTAAACTCAACCACGGCGATCTTTTCCGCCCCGGTTGCGCGTTTAGCCTTATTCATTTGTAGCAAAGTAGATGTGGCGCTGGTTGGTTGCTAAGTGATGCTCAGACAACACAGGTGGAAAGAGGCAGAGCTTTTGGACCGCCTTTTCACTAATGTTTGTATGATCCCGTATTTCCACCAAGAACCCTGCGTCTTTCAGAATTTTGCCAAAGTCGTCTCTACCGTAAATCCGTTGGTGGTCGATCTGCCCACATTTTTCTAGCATCTCCTCTGGAGGGGCTCCAATTGGGAGTTCAAACTTGGAGTCGAGGCCGTTGGCCTCTGGGACGGTAAGGATAGCGGTGCCTCCTGGCCTGAGTACGCGTTGGATCTCGCGGAGGGCTGCGGATTCGGAGGGGACATGCTCAAGAACGTCACATGCGATGAGCGTGTCTAGACTGTGGTCGGCGATTTCTGGCATGGCGCACATATCAAGCTTCAAGTCACAGCCTTCTTGGAGGTAATCTGCGGTGGTGTATTCAGAAGTGCTGCCTCTGAGCATCTTAGAGAACCAAGGTTCTGGTGCGAAGTGGAGAACTCTCTTCCCATCGAGAAGGTTTGAGAAGTTGTTCACCGGGTGGTTACGTAAAAGATGGACGAGGAGGCGATGACGAACCTGACACCTACATGCGGGACAAATTGTCTCTGGGTGCCAGCTGTCACTTCCAAATGTGCTCCCAAACCAGCCGCAGATGTTGCATTCGTGGGGGGCACGAAGGCGGCGGATTCTGTTTCTGATAGCGAACATATTCTTGCAGTCGTGACACCGAATTACTAGGTTTCCTGAAACAGTTCAGTGAGAGCGGCATCCGTATCAGAAGCGACCCGTTCCCAGCTACTGTAACGCTCACCAACGACTCTAGCCGTGGAACCCAACGCCGATATTTGAGTTCGGTTCGCTTCCATAGACCTGAGACTATCAGCAAGCGCGATGTAATTTTCAAAATCGATTATGGTCACTGCGGGCGAGCTGCGAACGGCATCGGGGAGCTCAATCGGCGAACAGATCACAGGAACACCACTATTGAGGTAGTCCCAAATTTTCAATGGGGACGAGAATACGCCAAATCGCGACCAATCGGGCTTTCGGTAAAGAGCGAGCCCCACATCCATACCGCGTAGGATCGCCGGCATCTCCTCATAGGTGCGCTGCCCGAAGAAAACAATGTTGTCAGGGCACGTCAAACCTAATGGGGCCTCGCCCACAACGTAGAACCGCACCGCAGAGGAGCCGTGGAGAAGCCGAGCGGCCTTGACAATCGATTCGAAATCATGCCAGTGAATTTTGCCGCTACCACACCAAACAACTCGCAGCTCTCGAGGATTAGGCTCTAGGTCGACGTGGACTTCACCTGCGGGGGAAAAATGATTAGGATTGGAACCCAGCGGGATGGCCTCTGCATTTGCAATCCCAAGCCCAAGAGCATATCTGCGCAGACCTTCGGTGTTACAGATCGCTAGATTTGGGCGTGGCCGAACCTGACGAAATAGACGATCGGCGGCCGCGATTGAACTACATCCAGTCACTGAACGAAGAGCGCCACCTTGCCAGAGATCGGGGGCCGCATTGAATTCCCAGACGACCCGACGATGTCGGCGCTGGAGACCAAATAGCGTCCTTGCGTAGAGTGGAGTCCGTATGGGCGCTGCATCGAAGCGATAGTAGAACACCCCGCAGCCAGCGACCTTAGTCATGCGCGCGCCTCTATCCCAAGGAAGAACGGTTCCCGCATCGACATCGGTACCTGGAGGGAAGAAGACAGTATAGCCAAGCCGCTCTAATGCTGCAGCACGATTCTCTATGTGAACTCGACGACCATCGTGTCGGCGCGGTTCAAGGCGGGCATTTGCAAAGAATAACTTCTTAGGCGACACCGGTTGTTTGAACAGATCTAGCACTCGAACTCTGAAATTATGGACGGCTTGCTCCGGAGGAGGAAGCAGTGGAGATTAGGGAGATGCTGGGTTTCGGAGATGTTCCAGTTCGTCGATATCAGTCGCGATGCCCTAATGACCCCTTCTGCCCATCCTGCATCATGCAGGAGCACCCAGGCGTCACGTGTGAGATGCCTGCGCCAAGCAGAAATGTCACGACTGACTCCTTCCCAACTGTGGTCGGCGTCGACAAAGAGAAAGGAAATGTCTCCTTGAAAAGTCGAGCTTATCGTATCAGACGTCCCTCGTTTTGTTTCAATATTGCGATCGAACTCCGAAGTGTTCCGTCTGAACTCGCCGAAGGTGTCACGGCTCCCTTCGCTCATCGCATCGTTGTTCCACGTATCCACGCATACCAGCTTGGAGCTTGTGGGCATCCCTGACGCAATAGCGCTAGCGCTCGCTCCCAGGTATGATCCAATTTCGACAAGAGTAGCTGAATCTGACGTCGTCGAGGCAATGTCGCGCAGGTGGCCCATCTCTTGAGGTGTCATATGCGTGAACACATCCGTCTGGTAGTGCTTAGGTGTGGGCGTTATCTCCCGCGTGGGGCGCAATCGTTGCCTGATTGCCCGGTGGAGCCTAGTGTGTATCGACATCGTTGGTAGTTGGGTATTGAAAGATAGTTTTTTCGTCGAACTCAAACAGGGCTTTCTCGGAGAAGAGGTGGCGGTGCATGACCACGACAAGTCCGTCTGGTTCGATAGACGGATCCCACACTCGGGAGGCCCTGGGGTAGGTCCAGATGTGGGCCGGTGGAGCCACCGTGTCCAGAAAGGAAGAAAGTCGCGAGGGCGAGCTCTGGTTACCAAGATGGACTAGCAGGCGCTCGCAGAATACAGAGAATTTTTCCTGCTTCCATGTTTGCCCCTCCTGTATCGGGAGGCCGGACAAAAACTCCCGAGCCGATGTGACACTGTTGAGTTCCTGAACATCCCTGTAAAGGTTCCAGTCCACGGTTGTCGAACAACCGGACACAGCATAGCGTTCGTCGCCTCCGAGATATTCAAAGTGGCCATGGGTCAACGCGAGATCGAACGGGGCTGCGAAGTGATCTGGAAGCTCATGGTGTCTGCCGCTGGCATCCTTGACGTAGACGACAAATCGATGGCCCAAAGGTGAGTCGAACCAAGCAAATGGAATGGTCGGTGCGAGCAGAAAAACCGCGAGAGCGAAAAGGGTTGGTAGCCAGACAGCATGTGAACGCGGTGACAATCTTTGGTTGCTTCTTCGAAGTCCCAAAACGCAAGCCGCTAGAACAAAGTCCAATGCGATCCATGACCAAAAGAGATCTCCAATAAGAAGGAAAATTCCTAGATGGACACCGGCGCGCGCGAGCGCAAGTGCTGCAAAGACTTTACGGAACGAAACTGGGACGATGCCGGCCAGCTCGATAGCCAATGTCGCTCCAGCGATTAGCAACGAAATACGGTTTAGAAGATGGGCAGCCCCCTCGACATTAAAATGGCCGAGAAGCGGCCAGCCATTCAGATGGAAGCTAAGGGCGAGGTTGCCGAGTTCATTGTACAGCAACCAATCGTAAGGAGAATCTCCAAGAGCCATCTTTCCAATGGCGGCCGCAAAGTAATGAGCTCCTACAAAGGAAGTAGTCTCAATAAAGAAAGTCTCCTCCATCGTGCCTCTGGATAGGCGCAGGGCTGGGACCAAGCAGCTGGTGAAAAGTAGTAGATGATGGAAAAGGTGGCGATTGGTGGATTCGCCGTCGTGGGGAAGCACGTAGCTCCACTGCCCGTCTGCTGTGAGGCACAGGAGAAATAGTACCGGAAGAAATAATGCATACCTAAGGCTTAAGAGGGCAGAGGCTACGATCAGCAACCGATCGGCAAGGTATGCTTGATCGGTGTACCAATTGTATTCAGCGAAGCCGTAGGTATAGGCGGGTATGGAGACAACACTAGCAAGAAGGATTCGCGCAGGTTGAGACAATATTTGGGAAAATCTTGATCCCGAGGTTCGCCCAGGAGTGTATACAATGCCAATTAATACTAGAAAAGTGAGAATGCGCAGACTCTTCCAGTAGACCGAAGCCGCCTCGAGAACGAAGCTAGGCTTGTCAAAAATTTCCGCGGGAGGACTGGCTATTCCCTGAACCAGCTCCCAGGCAAGCAGATAGCCCATCAGCCCGCAGGCGAGGGCAGCGAGCATGCCATAATGCGGATGGGATCGACCGAGGTCTCTCCACGTATGGACTATTTTTATTGTGGAGTTCATTCTCCGAGTTTCCACCCTTTGCTAGCTGGTGGTCTCTCCAGAAATATTTTGTTTTAATAACAATCGGACAGAACGGAACACATGAGCCTGCTAAGGGGACTTAGAAGCTTTCGGATTGCTCCCCCGCGGTGTACTGCTTTGGGCGGCAGAGATATTTGAAGAACCTTGGTAGGATTCTAGCTATCATCTGGCGGGTGATTGCTTTTAGAAGACCGCAACGAGATAGCGTCGAAGATCAATTCGCTGGCGCCCCCGGATAGTCTTCCTTCTGCCAACGGTTCGATTTTCGGAGGATGCCTTCTCTACGAGCGAAGATGAAATCGACCTGGCTGAGCGCCCCATCGAGCGGGCGGTGTAGAAAGCCGGAGATATCGTAGAGTTCAAAGCCAAGGTCTGCGAGCACTTTTACATAGTCACTAGCGATGGGGCGACCTTGCATCGTCTCAAACAGTGTGGTCTCAATAATCAGTGCTTCTGCTTTAGCAAGAAGGTGGCCAGAGCCTTCGATAGCTTCCAATTCATAGCCTTGGATATCTAACTTAATCAGGATCGAGTCGCCTTCATCAAACGTCTCTTTTGGCAGGATCGAGTCGAGTCGACGCACTGGGGTCTCGATTTGGCGCCCCTCATTCAGAGCCTCTTCTGAGCGGGGTGGAACGAAGGACGAGCCCTGGCGATCCGGCCATATTGTCTGAATGAGTGTGGTGTCGCTGGCTGCGGCCCCAACGGCATAGACCGTGCACTGTGGGTGATCTGAGGCAAGTGTTTCAAGCTGTTCAGTGAAGTCACTCTGGGGCTCAATCAGTGCGATTGGGGTGCCCGGCCAAATTTCTAGAGCCGATCTACTCCAGCTACCTTGGTTGGCTCCGACATCGATGATAAAGGTAGGTGCGAAACCGCACTCTTTCATCCGTACCATCGAGCGGGACATATCCCCGATTGATGGAGCATCAGTGACTTTCGTGGGCTCCATGGTTGGCTGGCTGGGGTTGTCGTGCACCAAAGAATAGAGTCGTGAGACAAGGCTACGTATTGTGAAATTCAAGGGCATGGGTTGCTGAGATTGCTGAGAGAAGAGGAGATCCTAGTTTGGCTGGAGTATTAATGTTCTTAGCCCAAAATGCAATCTCACTCATATCGGGTGTCCAGATTACAATGGACACTTTGGAGCCATCTCCGGCTGCAAAAAGAGGGAGTCGGACGCTTATCGATGCGCTGTCGCAGCCTGCATCAAGAAGATTCGTGGTTACTCCCATATCTTGAACGATTAATGTCCCCTTTGAGTAGCACCGGACTTCGACTATACCGGTGAAGGGGCCTCTGGAACCGGTCCGCTGGATATCGAGATCGATGGCTATTTCACCTTCGGTGTAGTGTGACGAGGGCGATGGCGTAATTTTGATTCCAGATGGCTGAGATAGCACTTCGATGTTGTCTTCGTTTTGACCTGCTGCAAGGGAGCGGTAGAAATCAAGACCATCTTGAGTACCTCCATTGAATACCATTTTTCCTCTGGCCATCACGCTCGTCTTCGTGCATATCCGGCCGACGTTGTCTAGCTGATGAGTCACGAGAAGGAACGCGGTGCCCTTTGCTCGAAGTTTCCCCAGAACAGAAAAGCATTTTGCTTGGAATGAGGAGTCTCCCACAGCCAGGACCTCATCGAGGAGAAGGACATCAGGCCTTATTAGCACTACCGCCACGGCAAATCCCAACCGGACCTGCATCCCAGAACTATAGGTTCTTACTGGAGCATCGATGGCTTCTTCGATCTCGGCGAAGTCGACGATCTCCTCGAGCTTAGCGTCGATCTCTTTTTTGGAGAGTCCTAGAATCGAGCCGTTGACGTAGATGTTTTCGCGACCTGTCAGAATCGGATTGAAGCCGGCACCGAGGGCGATGAGGGCGCCGATGCGTCCCTTCATGGTGATGGTGCCGGTGTCGGGCTTGATCAGGCCGTTGAGCATTTTCAAGAGCGTGGTCTTGCCGGCGCCGTTGTGGCCGATCAGGCCGAGGCACTCGCCCCTTCGCACCTGGAAGGAGATATTTTGGTTGGCCCAAAATTCTCCTTCCCGGAGCGAAGGGGGAAATGAGGAATTTTGGAATGAGGAATGAGGAAGGTTTGGGGTGGTGGTGTCTGCTTCTGGGCTAGCTTGGCCCTTGTTGCGGCGGAAGAGATCGGAGGCGGTGTCTTGGACGCCATACCAGAGGGATTTTTTGAAGTCGCGGCAGAATTTCTTGGAGACGTTTTGAACGTCGATGAGGATGTCGTCGGAGTTGGGCAAGAGGAGGAGGAGTGAAGGGGGGAGATTGGACCGCGAAAAACGCGAAAGAGACGGGAAAATGCTGAGAGGCAGAGGATTTAGGAACCGCGAATTAGGCGAATATTACGAATGGGGAACTGAGAGGCAGAGAGATTGCCACGAAAGGCGCGAAAACGGGCGAAAATTTCTGAGAGGCAGAGTGAGAAAGAAGGAGGAGGGACCGCGAAAGTGCGCGAAAAGGACGCGAAAACTTGGGTGGCGCGCTGAGAGGCAGAGGGGGGGGAGACCACGGAAGAGACGGAAGAGACGGAACTGAGGGGCAGGTTGAGGAAGTTCGGAACCGCGAATTTGGCGAATGGGACGAATGGATCTGAGAGGCAGTGAGGGAGGCTACGAGAGAATCAGAAGGGACGAGAAGTGCGGAACTCAGAGTTTACTTACTGGCTATCGAGGGTTTTCTGGGCAAAGGGATCGCCGGCTTGGGCGAGTTCTTTGAGGTGCTTAATACCTAGGGCTTGGCAGTCTGGGTGCGGGTTTTCGAGGGCTGCTTCGGCAATGCGAAGAGTCAGGAACTGGTCGAAGATGGATTGGAGGGCTTCTGAGGATGAGGTTTGAACTTGAGTGATGAGGCGGTCTTCGGCTTTTCTTTGGAGAAAGTCGATGTCGAGGAGGTCGTGGGGGCGACCGGTGTCTTCTTTGGTCAGAAGGAGGTGGATGTCGGAGGGGAGGCGGATTCCATCTTTGATTTCAGTGGCATGATCCCAGACTTCGTCGAAGTCTTCGATGGGAATCATGTGGGGTTCTCGGAAGAGGTCGAGGGGACGATCTGCGCCAACAATTCGAATGACTCGGTCGTCGGCGATTCGTGTGGCCAGGTCAGTTGAGGGGAAGGGGCTCCAAGTTCCGATCTGTTGGAGGGTGAGTTGAGGGTGCTTTTCGAGTAAAGCGCTGACTACTGCTGACCATTCCTCGGGTGTGCGCAAGGGATCGAGCCAAGCATCGGCATCCTTGGTGCTTCTCGACAGGCCGTGGGCAATCACCGCGAGTCCGCCGATAAGGACGACTCGGTGCGTTTCTGATAGCTCCGCGAGGAGTCGGGAAACCTTTAATGGTTGTCTGATTGCCATTCCGCAGCGAGGGCGGTGATTTGGTCAGCGATAGCGATTGCTTCGGCAACGCTGCGAACTAGGGGTTCTTGCCATGGGGTTGAGTTGGGCCATATGGGATTCAGGGAAGAGCTTTCCTGTGATGCATTATCGGCGCGACCGATTCGGTGGTACGATGAACGTGGGGTGCGTTGAGTGTAGCGAGGCATCAGGCTAAGTTACACTGTTTTGGCGGCGGGGGAGAGGGCATTTTTAACCACGGAAAGGCACAGGAATTTCGGAGGAACTGCGAAAGGGGGCGAAAAGGACGCGAAACTTGGGTGGAGAGGATTAGGAACCGCGAATGGGACGAATGGATTCTGAGAGACAACGAGGGAGACCACGAAAATTACGAACGGCACGAAAAATTTCGGAGAGGCAGAGAGCGAGCAAGGATGGACCGCGAAAGGTGCGAAAAGGACGCGAAAACTTGGGTGGCGCGCTGAGAGGCAGAGGGGGATTTTAGACCACGGAAGTTAACGGAAGAAACGGAACTGAGGGGCAGGTTGAGGAAGTTGGGATCCGCGAATTTGGCGAATGGGACGAATGGATTCTGAGAGGCAGATTGAGGGGAGACCACGGGAAACGCGGAAACGAAAGGAAAGTTCGGAGAGGCAGGGAGGATTTGGAACGGCCTATTCGTTATCTTTTAGCCAAATTTGGTTGGCTTCGAATGCTTCTAGGATTTCGGGGATCTGGGGGCTGAGGGCGGTGGAAAAGCTTGCTGTCATAGCCTGACGTTCGGCGGTAGTCATGGTCGATGTGAGGAATAGGAGGTCTTCTCGGTCTTGGGGGTCGATACGCATCATCTTGGTCAGGGCTAGGTCGATGGTGTGCGGGCGGGCTAATTGCAAGAGAGCCAATGGTGGGGAAAGATGAATCGGCTCGATGTGGTTGAGCCATTGGGGGCGGAGGATGACTTGGTCGTCTTGGAAGAGGTGGGTGATGTAGAGTCCGGAGGTGGAGAGGTCTTCGTTGGTGCGTTCGATCGCATTCCAGAACTGGTCATCCTGATCGATGTTGTCGATTTTTTCCGATGGCAGGATGGCGTCGACATCGAGGGTCGAGGAGAAGTCTGGATTTCGGTCGGAGTCGGATGCCGGATAGCCGAGGTCGAGGGCGGCGCGGCCGTAGATGATCAACTCGGTTGGTTGGGTGAGGTAGCCATCGAGGGTGCGGAGAATGGTCTCAGGGTTTCCGCTCATTCTTGGGGCAGGATCGGGGCGAGCCAATCTGGTTTTTGGGGCGCTGCTGTTCTGCCCCCGCGGACGTAGCCGGTTTGGGCGACGAACCTGCTGGGATGTGGGAGGACGCCTGAGGCGGTGTCGTAGCTTGGAGAGCTATGCTTGGATGCGGAGTTGAGCTCGACGGCGAGTTGGGTCCAGAATTTGGTCTGCTCTGGGGCCTGCTGAACGTTGCGAGCTGACTGGGTAATATAGGAGATCGTCGTGAGGCAACGTTCCTGAACGGCTAGGGTGGCGAGTCGCTTTGGGCTCAGTCCTGGGGTGGCTAGTAACTGGGCGGCGAGTCGGATCAGTTGAGGGCGATGCGGGTGCTGTCCTA
>Ga0209187_1002632_pt1 | contig 16501 bp, 13 predicted proteins | sample BantaG_FD_187430 | JGI IMG/M metagenome (GOLD analysis project Ga0209187, IMG submission 187430) | Marine algal microbial communities from Bantry Bay, Ireland - BantryBay_4 metaG (SPAdes) (version 2) | ecosystem: Host-associated > Algae > Red algae > Unclassified | place: Bantry Bay, Ireland... | reverse complement strand
ATATGAAATGGGTGATCACAAATATCACAGCAGCGGACACGGAAGAGGCGCTCGATGCGCTTTTACCGTGGAATATGAAGTAGGGGCAGGTTGAAACGCCAGATACCCTGATAAGTTGGCGCTTACAGTTAACGGTTAGGTAATGCCTTGCCAAGGCACACATACGACTCTCTGCCGAGAGTTTTCTGCTGCAGTCAATACTATACCTCTCACACCAAAAATCGGTCCCTGAATGCTTCCTGAACCCTGTTTCAGGATACCCGCCGCGCGCGTGGTCGCACCGTGAGCAGTTCCGAAAACCGGTTTCCGGAATATTGGCAGGGTTTTGGGCGACGACTATCAATTGTCAGATGAAGGGTACCGATCGTGCTCGGATCTAGAGCTAAGGAGGTTATTCTGAGAACGGCAATGAGAAATTCAAATTATCTCCTCATCCAAAAGAGGATCGGCTGGGAGAATCCTCCGGCTTTAGCCGTGAGGAGTAGTCAAGCAGCACCAAATCCGGTCTGCCGATCTTTTCCGCCACCCATCGCAGTGCAGACATACGGTTTTTCATTGTGCCGGCGCTGAGGTTATTGTTTTGCCAGTTTTGCACCAAAGCAGCAATATGTTTTGGCTTCAGACTGTGCAGTTAATTGATCTGTCTGTAACCAATATTCAAGAGGTGTCCCACAATGCACTTGTGGGATACGGAATCACTCTCTTATAATCTATGCCTACCAGAAAAGTGTTCACCACAAACTCTTTGGCTGGAGTGACGCGATCTTTGGTAGCAAAAATAAGTTCGTGTTTCATAGTAACCATAACCACACACCGGTTTTCTTTTGTTGTGATTAACGACGATCCTATCTTGACCTGTAATCCACCCAGTTTCTGTACAAACTTTGTAGTTATTTGACGTTCTGCTATTCAGTTTAATGTGTTGCTGTTTTACTTCAAGACCGAATGCATTTCCACTAGCATTTTCCCAAACGTACCCACTTGGTGTCCACGTCGATTTTTTTACTTTGATGTCTGTCTTATAGTACCCACCATTGTGGGAACCGTGGGAAATTTCAGAACGTAACTCTAACTTGTAGTCACCGTCCCATATGTAGTTCGTGGCCCCCCTTTTAACGTAGTGGGCTGAAACGGGGGCAATAGAAGCGATACAAAGTATTGTGCTCATTGCTAATGACGCAAGAAAAGATCTTCTCATTACTTATCTCCTTTTGAGTTGGCTTTAGAGTTGCCCCGATTTAGTGGACACCGGGGTTATGCTGCAGTAGCAGCGGATTGATTATTTCTTCTGAATTCTACAGGGCTGGTGTAACCGAGTTTTGAATGTTTACGGACACGGTTATAGAACGCTTCAATATACTCGAATACAGCAGCTGCAGCTTCACGACGGGTGGCGAATTTGTACTTGTGAATCAGCTCTTTCTTTATAGTGGCGAAAAAGCTTTCTGCACACTCGTTTCAAAACGAGCGTAATCGTTAAGTGCTTTTAAGGCAGATGAGTGGTTAAACCACGCATGAACACTGTCTAGATTATCCGCCTGAACTTCATTTTCTATAAGCCCTTCTGTTTCTGTACAAGCCGGACCAACGAGTAGAACTGTTGTAAGTACTGTGCCTTTACTTGCTCGTGCAACTCGATAATTAGTTTTTTGAAAGTCTTTCATCTCCATCGCCTCCTAATGATTAGTAGTATGTACATGAAGTAACGCTATATTATTAAATAAGTTTGAACTAGCCGACGTTGATCGTGTTTGAAACTTGGCAGCTTCTGCGAATTTAGCCAATTCTCTTGAAACATTCTTCCGGAATCCTGTTTTAGGAAAGGACTCGAGACGTTGTTGCATTTGAGCCACGTAATATGTCAATTAGTCGACGTCCGTAATCCACTGTCTTCAGTGCTCGCTTTTTGATCGACTGCGATACACCGCTGGCGGCACTGATTCGATACGCGTGAACTGCAAATAGAACGTCGATAGGCTGTTAAAACCGGACTCGTGCGCTATGTCAAGCAACGTCATTTCGGCGTGATCGAGCAACAACTCCTTTGCATGCTCAATGCGAAGTTTGTTGATGAATCTCCTGAAATTACTGTTACTTTCCTTGTTGATCAGCTCTGACAACTCATGCGCTGAAACCCCTAGCCGCAGTGCAAGCTGCTGAATCTTGAGGTCAGGATTGAGGTGCCATCGCTTCTCCCGTATTCGGCTGCGGAAAAGTACGAGACGGTCCGCGTCCTCGTCGCTCATACGCCTCACTTGAGGTGCTCTAATGCCGAGAGCCATCAGCCATGGATGGCGATGACTCAGACAGTAGAAGCCGATGAACGCGGGGAGGATTATCGCGATCGGCACGATCACACTGACCGTGTGGTTGCCAATAACGGACCCAAACAGACGCGCGAGCGCCGCGGCGACGGCAATGATGGTCAGACCAAACAAAATCGACTTTCCTCGAGCCTGCGACGTCGAACTTTTACGCGCTCGATCAATCTGGAGCTGACTGATGGCCATCACCAAGTACACAACCGTAGTGCAATCAGCGATACGCGTTGCTAGATAGATCGACAGCGACACAAAGTCGCTTACCTCAATCTCGACGTACTCCTGTTTGAACTCCGCAGACTGCATGAAGAACGGCAACGAGAGTAATACACTGAATATCGCGGGCAACAGGTGCTGTCTGTCCTCCCTCTTCCAGCCGTCACCTGTGAGCAAAGTACGCACGTAGAAATACCAGAGTGGTCCGGTAAGGGTAAGAAAAGGTATGTGCAGTTTGTTGAGATGCGGGTAAACATCCAACATACCAAGTCGAAATCCAATTCCGTGAGCCAGCCAGGCAAAGCAGACTAACAGCAACAGACTTAGCTGTATGTTCGTTTCGGTCCTGCGCGGCACACATAACTGGCCGATCGCCAGCACCACCAGGACGCCACTTCCCATCAAAAGAATGTAGTACATGTCTGAATATGAGTTTCTTTCTAAAGTAAGCAGTCATCCCTGATACTCTAACGAAATCATTGAATTAAAGTTACTCAGGCCGAAATACAGGCCTCAGCCGGCGCGTGGATCGAACGCATTCGATTCAAAGGCATCGCATAGAACCTCGAAGATATTTCGCTTCTGCTTTCTGGCCGTGGAAATATAACTTCGAATCCGACAGAAATTTTCCGCCCCAGTGAGTGAGCGAAAACACCCGGATATCTTTTGTCGGGTTTTGCCCATACGAATATCTCGCTCCCCTTGGTTGTTGTCAAAGGGCACTGTCAGATCATTGATGAACGCGATGGTTTCGTGTTTGTGTTTCGCCAATCTATCATGAAGATTCTTGACCTTGTGCTGTGCCTTCCTACCTCGTTTTACCGTTTTTGATGATGCCAGTACCGGTAACTCCTTACGATCCTGCATACACCTCGTACTTTGCGCGACGCAAACTACAGCGCCGTACTTTAAAGTACGTGGAATTGTGGCAACCCGTTTGACAACATGGATTGCTGGGTCATGTGAATGGCTTCAGCAAAGGCTTGAGCCGTGTGCTGGGAAACTCGCATGCGGTTCTTAGGAGGGCGGTGGCTGGTGACAGTCTCCGCCTATCCGCTTCCATTGGGCTTCATACCCCTGTGCGACATGAGGTTGCATAAGTCGCTGTTCTCCGACTTTTTGAGAGAACCATCTGTATCACCAGATGACCCTAGGGCCCTGAATAAAGCAGCGGGCCTGACAAGGTAACTAAGTGAAAACGGGATGCAAATCGTGAGAGGCGCATCTTCCTGATAGCCACAATTGGGTAAGTGCTAGGGAGTCAGTAAGGCGAACATAAGTGAATCTACGAAAGAAGCGTCACGAAGTAAGCAGCGGAAGTGGTTTACACGCTGTGGCCAAACGGCAACGGGGAAAGGAGGAGAGTCAGGGGTTATCTTCTCGTGATCAATACTTCCCCCGCTTTAAAGTAGGCGCCTAACCTGACGTGCGAGTTATGCGAAACATGGTAAGCCCGTATCGTTCCCTCTGGGACAGCAGGCCGTGAGGCTTGCCTATGACGGTGCGGGTAAAGGATGTCGGAGAAAGCGAATGCAACAGTGTAATGGTGTTGATACGGGTTTAAATGTCACCCGGCGTGAAAACGAGCAGACTTCCGACTGGTCTCTCTTTGCAAGAGAGTTTGGAGAACCTTAACTATGAGGAAAAGCAAATGACAGAATCCGTTTATCGGCCTGGTGCATCCTCAACGTTATCGACGTGGAATGCCATCGACTGGCAGGCCGCTGAGAAACTCGTATTGAGGCTGCAAATGCGTATTGCAAAGGCTACAAGGGAAGGAAAACATGGCAAAGCGAAAGCGCTGCAATGGATTTTGACCCACTCGTATTCCGCGAAAGTGCTTGCGGTAAAACGAGTATCTCAAAATAAAGGACGCAAAACGCCGGGTGTGGATGGCGTTGTCTGGAATAGCGACAAGAAGAAAACGTTAGCTGTTGAATCACTCAATAGGCGGGGCTATCAACCACAACCGTTGAGACGAGTATATATACCCAAAAAGAACGGTAAGCAACGACCACTTGGCATCCCGTGCATGATTGACAAGGCTCAACAAGCGTTACATCTGCTGAGTCTTGAACCCATCTCGGAAACCATCGTGGATAAAAACGCTTACGGGTTTCGGCCCAAGCGCAGCGCTGCTGACGCCATTGAGCAATGTTTCAAGGCAACATGCAGAAAACCATCTGCTCAGTGGGTTCTTGAAGGGGATATAAAGGCATGTTTTGATGAAATTGGCCACCAGTGGCTTACTGAAAACATCCCGATGGATAAAACCATGCTCAATAAATGGCTAACGTCTGGATACATTGATAAGGGATTGTTTTATCACACTGATGCAGGAACGCCTCAGGGCGGCATTATATCTCCCACACTTATGTTATTAACCTTGAGCGGCCTTGAGAAATGCGTGAAACAAGCGGCTCCCAAGAAAGCTGACAAAATCAACTTCATCTCGTATGCGGATGACTTTGTTATCACCGGTGCCTCGAAAGAGTTGCTGGAAAGCAAGATCAAACCATTAGTCGAAGAGTTCCTCAGAGAACGAGGTCTCAGACTCTCCCAAGAGAAGACGAGAATAACTCACATCAGTGAGGGATTTGATTTTTTGGGTTTCAACATTCGAAAGTACAAGGACAAGCTGCTGATTAAGCCTGCTAAGGCCAATGTACTCTCATTTGTCAGAAACATCAAAGCAATCATCAAGAAGCACCCTACGATGGCAGCCGGTGACTTGATTAGGATACTTAACCCCAAGTTACGGGGTTGGGCAAACTATTACAGACACAGTGTTGCCAAACAAACCTTTGGATATGTCGACTGTCAAGTATTCAAGTCGTTATACCGTTGGGCTAAACGCCGACATCCCAACAAGAGCACAGGATGGATTGTCAGAAAGTACTTTCGCACAGGACTCTCGCCGAAATGGAAATTTCAAGGCGTGAGTGCGCAAGAGCATCAGTTTCTGTTCGATATGGCGAGCGTACCTATCAAACGCCACTTGAAGATCAAGGGTGATGCCAACCCATACGACCCAAACTACGTTGAGTACTTCCAAAGACGTAGTCGTAGAAAATTGGGTAGGAACACGTGGGTTGATACGATGCTGACAGCGTTATGAGATGTTGTAGCCGGGTAACACAAGATCGCCTTTGAGAGGCTTGAGCCGTGTGCAGTGAAAGTTGCCCGCACGGTTCTTAGGAGAGCGGCATTCAGCAATGGGTGTCGCTTATCCGACAAACAGCACATGAAAATGCAAGTTCAGATTCAGTGCCGAGACAAATCGCCAAATAAATGTCACCGCCAGGCACGCAGCATCGTGATGTTTGCTGAAGTTTCGATAAAAAGCCCCGTCGTTCACTGCCTGCCTTTTCAATTTCTATGGTCTGAATTAGCACCCTGATCTCAATTATCTGTATTATCTACATTGCAACGATCCCCATAGTAATACCGGCTTTGCCATCTGAGCTGACATTTTTTCTTCTAAGCCAAAACTATTGGGTTTATAAGTCGTTATGTACTTTGAAGACGTGTATTGACTCTAAGTAATCTTAAGAAACGATTGCGTTTTCATCGTTTCTGTGACGACACATTTTCAGGATAACAAAGGGTAATTGACTATGACCAACCTCCGATCATTCAGGAGTATTCGAAGCTACGGGAATAACACTGCAAACCTTTTTACATCTGCAACGTGTTTTATTTTTGTTTTTTTTATTCTGGCGCAATCATCTGCGGTTTATGCAAACCATGGTGGCCTGCCAACCTGTCAAAATGGCCATGTATGTCTGTATAAGGACCATAATTACGACGGTGGAATAGCAAGCTACGCAGGCAAAGATGCAGATTACGGCAATGGGTGGTTCCCTGACAATGTCTGGGACGTGGTTAATCACGGTAAAATAGGATCTATTGACGACGAAATTTCCAGTATTAAGAATCGCGGAAATCGGTGTTCAACAAAACACTTTTTTGACAAAAATTATGGTGGTAACAAGCTTTTTCTAAAGCGTGGTTGGAACGCTACTCTTAATCGGAGTAATGATGAATTCAGCAGTCATCACTGGGTGTGTTAGTAGTTTGGATAACTTCGCGATCACAGTGATCAACCACTAATTTCAGCCTGTGGCGAGTAGGATTATGCTTCGACATATAAACAGTGGCTTGACACTGAAAGATAGATACTGTGGGTTTTTATCGGTGTGTGCAGTTGCACTATTTTATATAGTTTGCCCACCGGTAATTGCCCATCAACTCAGTTACAGCAATCCCTGCGCCACTCCCGACTGCTCCACGCATGCCAGTGAAGCCAATAATCCTTCCACATCCCTCAGCCATGGCAAACAACTCGCCGAACTGACTGCTGATGAATCAGACATTGAAGAGCCCATACTGAAAAACGCACAACGTGCACTTGAACTTTTAGAGCGTACTGAGAACATACTTATTCAGGATTGCATGCAAGCGCAGGGTTTTGAGTTCTTTGGACCGACTGACGCCACTCTGATTAATGAAGTTACACCTTCTCTAGAACAGCTAACACCGAATCAGGCACTGGAAACAGGCTATGAAGTGTATACAAGCTCCACATTACGCGAAATTGAAACACTGGCGGAAGAGGAAGCTGGTTACTTGAATTCACTAACTCCCGCTGATCGTGAACGGTATGTGGAAACGCTTATGGGTGGTGAAGATAGCGAACACATCGAAATAGAAACTTCAGACGGATCGGTTTTCAGTACCGAGTCAGGCGGTTGTATGCGGGATGCCATGGAGTCGCTATTCGGTACGAATATTACAGATGTCATGGGATTGTTCTACGAATTACAGCAGGTCGCTAACACAGAGCGCTCGAAGCACGCTGATGTAGTTGAGGCGGAGAAACGCTGGAGTTTGTGCATGTCAGCCTCTGGCTATGTTGACTTTCAAGAACCTTCGGATGCAGTAGGAAGTGGCATATCAAAAAGATCAGAACACGGTTCATTATCAGGGGAAGAGAAAAATATTGCCATCGCAGATGCATACTGTCGACTCGAATCAGAAATCGCAGAGGCTACTTATAAGGCTGAGGTAATTGAGGATGCTGAGTTTCGCGCCAGTAACTCGGTTTTAATTTCAAAATGGACAGATTACGAGCAACAGATGATAGCCAATGCGAAAGACATCCGCGTTGACTATGGTTTCACTGACGGGAATCTGTCATTGCCTGTGTCGTTTCCTGTCACAGTGTATCTGGACTGGTGTATTTGTGAACCTGCCAGACACAGCGCGATGCATTTCACAACAAGTAGTCAGCTTTGTTGTTGAGGGTACCGGTATGTTAACGCGAAACAAGCAGGAAATCAGCTGCCTGACTCGGCGGGATTTCATACACCGCATTGCAGCAACAGGCTTGCTTTATTCTGGAGCTATTGCATTTGATCACAAAGCGATGAATATCGCACATGCAGCCTCCACACCTGGTGTAGGTATAGAAGCATGGCTGGAAGAACAGCACAATATTATTCAGCACTCTGCAGTATCAAATTTGCCTGTAAAACACCATGTACTACCTGCGGGAATCCGAAAAAACAATCGATTCCTAAATGATACTGACAGTAGCCCACTGGATATATATCTTGGACTAACACCTTTCGTCGAAATGCGTGCCTTAATAGACGCGGACATAATTGAGCCGTGGGATAAGTACATGCCAAAGGATGTGATTGACGACATTGTTCCAGCGATTCGAGAAGAATGCAGCATTGATGGCCGACTGTATAACTGGCCTTTCCTGGTTGACGTTCATGGAATGGCTTGGAACTCCCGAATAATAAATGATGCCGGGCTACCTGCACCGGCAGCTACTTGGGAAGAATATATTGAGGATGCAACACAACTGGTTGAGTTAACGACAGTTCCATACGGTGCTACCTTCGATCCTCATGGATGGCGATCACTAGCCCCATTTGCACATAGCCTGACGCCAGCTTTGTACACAGATAGTGGACTATTTGATTTTTCCAGCGAGGCGGCTATGGAGGCGCTAATTTTAATGAAAAAACTCCGTCAACTGTCACATCCTGACATTTTTCATCATGGTGCGTCAGGACCTCAGCTCATCGGCACACCGGATGAGGTTGCGTTCGCCACACAGCAAATAGGATTTTATACAAAGTACCTAAGTGCACCAATAAGAATGTCCCGGCATTGGGATCATCCAACAGACCTTAGAGTAGCTCCGTCACCGAAATTCTCAACCAATGATGGATCCTCCTTATTCTGGACTACGGGTGCTGCATTGCTCAAACAAGGAAAAAACAAGGAAGCAGCTGCAGAATATATGAGAGATCTAACATTCGATCAGTCCGTTTGGCAAAATTCACTGAATGCATCCAATGGAAACCGTACAGGCCAACTTCCACCCTATATGTCGATGTATGCTGACTGGCAAAAGTCAAAGCCCGATTGGTTGCCTGATTTCGTTATGCTCATGCGGGATGAACTTCAAAGCGCATCATCAATCCCTAATCATCGCCTTTCAATGCAGCAATTCATTGTTGGTCAACCTATCTGGGAAAAATTCCTTAGTGGCACCGAAAGTTCTGCTAAATCAGCTCTTGCTCAGGTTGCAGACACAGTTTCATCCTTGAAGCTATAACAGAGTCAGTAGCCAGCCAGAAGCCCGTATGTGAAGTCGTTAGGCACTTTAGCTTTACTTGTGAATAACGGGGGTTGCTGCTGACATCGGGAATCTCCATCGAATACGTGTGAGTTCGTGGAGAGATGTTAATCAGATAATTACACCGATTCTACGCGACGCGTGTCAGCCAGAAGCTCACTGTATTTCGCACCCAACACGAGTCAGTTATATTTTGTTTAACAGTCCATAAACCCACTAAGCGTGATTACTCTCATAACTAGTGGTTTTAATAAACAGGGCAGTGGCACGTCTACTGCGACAGGACCGGCAGGATTGCCCTCGTTCCTGCCGTTGGCAAGATTCAATATTGATGAATGCAGCTATGGAAAGTACAGCAGGTGTGCCCGAAGCAGTAATTGCGTAGCAACTGGCGACAGTCCGTTTCAGGTTAAACGAAGCGAACACTTCGCCAGGCAGATTGAGTCGATCGACGTAAAACTGGATGTATTAGTAATTTGTGAACTCTCATTTTAGGCAGATTTTAGGTATCAATAATAGATAACATGCGGCGGAAATAAATGCGATAGGGCCTAACAAGAAACCAAGCACAAATACCAATGGCGAAGAAGAAAGGAAAAGCATCATTAGCCATAATATTGCAATTCCCAAAAACATAAAAGGAGCGCCAATGGCAATCGCAACTGGGGCAAACAATCCAGTGAAAAACAGCTCCCATTGTGAGGTCGCCGCTGCATATATAATCACCAGTGGAATGCTCAATAAAAATATTGCAAAGAAGCAAATCATCATGATTGTAATGCCAAAAATGAAGATCATATTCACGAACATTTGCATGTGACTTAGTTTTTCGGTAGTAACTACTTCAGCAGGAGACAATGGAAGGTATTCAGATAGACTGTGTTGTATCTCTATAATTAGAGCAAGCACATCAACCGCAGAGCCATTTCCGATATAAATAGTCTGTATGCAATAAGCCCCTAAAACTAGAGCCGAGAGTAAAATCGGAATACCCAGGAATATTGTCCGAAAAAAGCTGATTTGCCCTGATGATCCAGTTTCGTAGCCAGCACCGCTCTGAGAACGGGAATTCTTGGATTTAGATTTTATTTTGTCATCAGCTTTTCGCGTATAGATTGAGCGCATACCTCTGTGCTCGGTATGCGGATCTAGACCAAAGAAACCATCTGTTCTTCTTGACTCACCTGTCTTATTGCCACTTTTATCAAAGTGATCTATTCTTGGATCTAAACCAAAAAAACCATCAACTTTTCTAGACTCACCAATTTTTTCGTCACTGTCATTATAGTGCTCGGTATGCGGATCTAGACCAAAGAAACCATCTGTTTTTCGTGATTTTGTTTTATCGCTCATATCTTGCTTCATTCACGCATGATCTGTTAAAAATATACTATCTTTCCTGTACGAAAATCTGAAAAATTTAGAGAGTCGGTACTATTGATCAATCTCGATTTAGCGAATGTTTGGAATTCACTGCTAAAGCTTCAACATACTACTTAGATATTTACAGAATTTCAGCCGCCATGATTTCGTCGGATATAGGGTGTTAGTAGCGATCCCATCCAAACACACAATTTCACTGAACACTTTTCCAACGATATATTTAGCGAACCTGTCAGTTCCGAACCCTATATTAAAATATATTATCTCTTGGACCCAACATGTCGGCGACAAGATGGGCAGATGTCAATGAAATATGAAAAGCTAATTTCCTAGAATAGACACAAAACCCCGGGAAAGCGGACGCTACCTGGAAACGGGGTTACAGTTGCTCATGGCTGGGAAGAGACAGTCATATTCTGGCTCAAAGAACATGTGTAGCGCAATCAGCGAGCGGCAGTTCTAAGCCTGATTGCTGCTTGTTGGAAATCTGTCCTATCACTTTCAGAATAGATCAGTTATCGTAATTCTTACCCGCTTTTTTCAGCACATGCTTGATCTCTTGCTCAGTGACATCCTGGTAGATGGTAGTTGTCGCAGCCGATTTGTGTCCCAGGACCTTCTGAACTGTTTTCAAATGCTCCCCTTGATCATGAAGTAAGTTCGTTGCCAGTGTGCGACGCCCGGAGTGACTGCTGGCGCGATCGATGCCGGACCATTCACGTAACATTGTCGCCATATGATCCTGCAGTGTATTCGGGCTGTAGAATCCGCCTTTTTGGGACAATAGCAGCGGGGCATTAGGTTTCAGGGGCTTCTTAAGCGCCATACGCTCGTCCAGATACCGTGAAATCGCCTCCAGCAGGGCAGAATCTGCCAGTGGCAGTTCACGTGTCTGGCCACCGGACTTTTTGATTTCCGGGTAGTAGTCGGTAGCATCCAGCGTTTTCTTACGCCTGGCATCCTTGGCGATCTGCTTGACGAGCCGATCAAACTCAGCCACGGTGAAACGCACGCTGGTGCGCTCATTGGTCTTGTTGCCGATGGCAGCCATGGCTCGAGCGCCTTTGGTGAAACTCTTGGGCAGTACCAGGACGTCTTTGATCTTGTAACCACAGGCGAATTCATCGCTCAGGGCTGCGATCTCGCGAATACGCAGTAAGGACATTTCCTGAGCACGCAAACCAAGCTTGAAGCTGATCTGTATAATCAACGCATTCTTGGCAGGGTAGCGATGGTTCTCGATCTCATCGAGCACCGCGCCAAGCTCTTCGTTGGATAATACCTTGGCTTGACCGTTCTTGGCGATGGATTACATACCGATTTGGGTGGATACCAACCAGTATAGCTATCGCAGGGGAGTTGTCTATTAAATCCGTACTAATGGGGTTTTAACGGATTACATGACCAAAGCCAGATAACTGAACGCGCGCCAGAAAGGTTCAGACTGAAAATCACCGAGACGATGAAATTTATTTGGCATTTCCGATCATGCGTCAATATCGAGTTGTTTCTACGTTGCATATACGGGTGAACAGATGTTTAACGCGTCTTACTTCGTACGCCGGATAATCGCTTTAATGTATAGAATAGAAGTAATCATTCTATTCCTGCTGCGCTGAGCCCATGACGCAGCCGCTTGATGTGTTCGGGGTGCTTATCCAGCAATAACCTGACCATCAAATCAATCTTTAGATCATGCCCAAGCATTGCATATTCCCCAGCCGCCCATTCAGCGTCGTCGCGTTGCCCCATTAGACCGTAATTCGTAATCTGAATGCGCAGACAATATGGCGACGTCGGCATTTGATCGAGACACCTGTCTAGCGCTATAGCCGCTTCTTCATACCGATCCAAATGTAAGAGTGCATGGGCATGACCGAGAAAATACCAGTGAGGCGGCGCTGGATGGGTCGCCAGAACAGTGTCGATGATTGCTTCCGCCTCTTTGGCGTGTCCGGATAATATCTTGACGACAGCGAAATAGATCCGCGCATCATCATTGTCTGGTTGAAGCGACATTGCGATGCGCAAATGCCTTTCCGCTATCTTTAGATCGCTTGGATTGATGGTCGAATAAATTCGCCCTATTGCGTAGTGTGCAAGCCAGAGTTCGGGGTCAAGTTCGATGGCTTTCTGCGCAAAATACATGGCCTTTTCTTCGTCAGCCTCGACCAGAACGGACCAGGCATTCTCAAATCGTATTGCGTATACGGCTGCCAATTCCGCATAGGCGCGTGCATAATTCGGATCTAGCCTGACCGCTTCACGGAAATGCTTCTCTGCCAACAGATTTGCCTGATTCGAAAACTCGTTGGCAGCCACCCGTCCCTTGAGAATCTCCTCAAAGGCTTGCTTGCTCGACGTTGCCGGCACCTCGATCAGCCACTCGTCACGCTCTGACAGAGCCACTGACATGGCCCTTATCAGATTGCCAAGAACAGTCTGGTGATAGGTCAGTAAATCATCGCGCGCAACGTCGTATTTACCTGCCCAGACATGGGTGCCTTCAATGCCGTCTATCAGTTGGACAGAAACCTGAAGCGTTTTTTTGCCGTGGTGAATTCGCCCATAGACCAGAAAGCGCGCATCCAGGCTTTTAGCAACGTCGCGAGGCGTTTCAACGTCGTTTGCAACTGTAAAAGACGAAGCGCTCGGCAAGACGCTTACTGCCGACAGCTCCGACAACTGTATAATCAGATCTTCGGCCAGACCGATGGTCAGATAAGCGTCGTCACCGGCACTATTGAGACTTTGGAAGGGCAGAACCGCGACCAGATCTCGCAGTGGCTTTTCACTTGATTGCTCCGTGTTTTGATGTTGATCTGATCCAATACTCAGAAAAACGACGACGACCCCAATAACTGCGAGCACCAATGCCGAAGCAATGAATGGCAAAAAACGGGGCCTGGAGTGCTTGTGTACTTCTGGGAAATCCGCGTTGATACTGTAGCCGCGTTTCGGAAACGTTTTAACAATCGCATGGTCGTGGTCATTCAATGCTCGTCGGATTTCAGAAACGCATTGACTGATGCTCTCATCAGACGCAGTGACATCCGGCCAGACTTCGTGGGCAATCTCGTCTTTGCTGAAAATACGTCCCGGCTCACCCAACAGCATCGCCATCATACTGGCGGATTTAGCCCGCATCGGTATTCGCTGGCCATCGGAATCAAACAAATCGCCTCGACGCTGCGTAAACAGCGCTTTGCCTAATTTGACAGATTGCATGCTCTCATCTGCGTTCATCAAATTCCACGTGCCGAAATTGACGAGAATATCTACAGAGCTTACCGTGACAGATCAGAATTTGCGAGCGATGTACTGATCCTGACAGTCGAATCTCGCAGGGTTCAGACAAATTTCAGGATTCTTTCAAGACATTAAGGGCTGTGTAAATCACTGTTTGTTGGCATAAAACAACCTGGAGGAAGAAACAGTGATTAGCACCAGATACCTCGTGCGCGCCGCTTGCGCCACGCAACTACTCGCCCTTTCTATATTGCCAATTAATGGCTCTGCAAAAGATCAAAACTCCACCGCACTCGGCAGTGTTGCGTTTCCGACAACGTGCAGTACCCTGGCCGACGTAGCTTTTCAGAAAGGTCTCACCTTGCTGCACCACATGATGTATTTGCAGGCAGAAGCCGCTTTCAACGAGGGCATCGAGCAGGATGACAGTTGCGCCATGCTGCATTGGGGCGTAGCAATGAGCAACTTCCACCCCCTTTGGCCGGGACAACCGTCAATTGCTGAAACCGAACGCGGAGCAATAGCCGCCCAAATACTGTCGGGGATTACAGACCTCAGCCCGACTGAGGCCGGTCTGGTGGACTCTATTCATGCGTTTTATTCACCAGCTGATGCATCCTATCGCGAAAGAATCGCGTTTTGGGCAGCATCTCTGAAAAGCGCATACGCAGCAACTCCGAACGACCTGGACATTGCAGCATTTTACGCATTGTCCCTGCTTGCTACCGCACCACGTGGCGACAAAACCATGGAACAGATCAAAACAGCCGGGGCGCTGCTTGACCAGCTTCATGATCAGGCACTGGGCCATCCTGGTGTCATTCACTATGCAATCCATGCTTACGATAATCCAACGCTAGCCGAACATGGCCTGCGCTATGCGCGATTGTATGACCAGATCGCCCCATCGGTTCCCCACGCTCTTCACATGCCGTCGCACATATTTGTACGCCTCGGCTATTGGGACGAGACGATCGAATGGAACCGCCGCTCTGCAGACGCAGCATTGGCCCAGGCCCAAGGTGACTTGATCAGTGGCCATTACGCGCATGCGATGGACTGTGAGCTTCCGGCAGCCCAGTAAAATATCACCCTGAAAGTCTGATTCACTATGTCTCCAGCAGCAACCCGTTCCCTGGAGACAATCGATGAACGCATCCGTAGTTGATTTCAAACCCTCACTTAGAAGCGCGCAACAAGCCTTCGATCAATGGCGTAGTCACCGTACGCAACGTGGACCTACACCGATTGGGTTACGCCAATGCGCTGTGGCGTTGCTCGAACAACACTGCGCTTTTCACGTCTGCCGAGCGTTGCGCATTAACGCCAGTGCACTCAAACAATGGTCGGGAACGCAGGATGCGCCTTTGAGCGCAAGCTCTGACTCTTTGCCTGTTAAGGCTGATAATTCAGAGGCGTTTGTTCGGCTGCCCGAGGTTGATGAGGGGGTCACCGAGCCTGCCACAGAGCTGGCGGGCACGCTGATCATCGAGCTACCTAACCAGACCGTGATCCGTGTACGTCGTTCATTCACACTCGACGAGGTGTTCCAGGCAGCTGCTCGGCTCAGCGCCAACGTGAGCAGCTACTGATGATACTGCTTACTCATCAAAGTCCCATTTTGCTTGGGGTGGCTCCGTCGGATTTTCGTATTTATGCGCTCAATATTGTTATGCACTTGAGACATCGAAATTGCACTTGTAACAGCGAATGTTGACCACCAGAACAGCACATAATAATCAGCAGGATTTTGCTCAAAAAGCAAGAATATAGCTATCTGTAAGCTCCCAACTGATTTTTAGCAATTAAGGAAGCTTTGAGGTGAACAAAGAACAATTATTTATGTGCAGACATTACTTTCTGGTATTGACTTAATTGCTTACTGAAAGGCTATAAGTTTGAAAACTACCATCAACTGCGCATAACAATATTGAGCGCATAAATACGATAATGCGCCTCAACGCATTATCGTATGGGAATTGACGGCTTTGTTGGAAAAATTCGCAACACACTGGAACAAGATCCGAGTGACGGGACCATTTTTATCTTTATAAACCGGGCAAGAACCATGATTCGAGCTCTGAGCTATGACGGCACCGGCTATTGGCTGATGACGAAAAGGCTACCGCGCGGCAAGTTCACCGGTTGGCCCACCGCTCATGAACCACTGTCACCGGCCAGTGCACGACAACTGCGCTTGCTGATCAGTGAGGGTAAGTTTTCACCGATCGGTCAACCAGCAGCCAGTGATCTGGATACAACGCCCCTTGCGTCTTCAGCGCTATCCACTACGCTTTATCCCAATCCTGCAACGCCAAGTGCCCCTCATTCCCCTCTATCATGAGCGTCCACACCGCCAAGTCCCCGGAAGATGTTGAGAAGCCCTCCGGGTTCATCGACCTGAGCGAGACGCAACTTGATGAGCTGATTGCCCGCATTAGCGAAGCACGCGAGCATGGTATGGCGCTCAGTGCCAGTGACTACGACCTGCTCAGCAGCGCTGTGTTGACACTGGCCACTCTGCAGGAGCGCATCAGTCACAATGACCTGACCATACTCAAATTGCAGAAGCTACTGGGTATGGTCAATCCCTCGGAGAAGCTGGGCAAGCATCCGGGTAAAAAAGGTAAAAAGGATAAAAAGGATAAAAAAGGCAGCGGCGACAGTAGCAGCA
>Ga0209187_1002630_pt1 | contig 16505 bp, 21 predicted proteins | sample BantaG_FD_187430 | JGI IMG/M metagenome (GOLD analysis project Ga0209187, IMG submission 187430) | Marine algal microbial communities from Bantry Bay, Ireland - BantryBay_4 metaG (SPAdes) (version 2) | ecosystem: Host-associated > Algae > Red algae > Unclassified | place: Bantry Bay, Ireland... | reverse complement strand
TCGTCGGTCTGGCCTGCGCAGATAGTATCTGGCGTCCTGTATCCGGTGTCCGTCTAGAATCGGTCCACTGCTGGGTGGACGCGTGATGGCCGGGCACGGTCTCGAGGACGCGTGCCGGCCGAGCTGGGCCGTGTCTTGGCGACGACCGTTCTGTGGTTTGATTGGTCAGCTTGGTTTCACAGGTCAGCTTTCACATCGATTCGTGTGAATGCTGCATGCTCCGTTTCCTTTACGGGCCATTCGTACAAAATGGGACAGGCGCGCCTCACTGGGCCAACAAAAGTGCTGCCGTGGTCCATCCTTTCGTAAGAGCACTCAGCCCGTCTCACAGACGCGTCTGGGAGGATAACTTATGGAGAACTGTTGATGGCATCTCTTGCCGAAGAAACTCATTTCTGGGCGCTCATTGGTCCGAAGTATTCTAGCATGGGCGCCGTAGCCAGGCGGCCAATGAACACTGACTGACCTTGGCACATGTGCTGCAGAGTTTCTGACCCACTGCAACAGTCCTGTGTCCTGTTGCCCCAGACGCACTCAAGCTGATCCTAACAGCGGCTGCAGGGGCCACGTCAGAATTCAGGGTCTGAATGGGCCAAAACACCTGCAGTGAGGCAGAGAAAAGGACCGTGTGTCTCGTGAGGGCGTCGCAAGACAGCCTTTCACTGCTCATGCAGCGTGGTGGTCCACAGCCAACATTAACCAGATCATGAAAATGAGCTGCCTCGCACTGAAACCAACTTGAAAACCGTCGACTTTGGTCGAAGTGTAACTGTTGAAGGACATGTTAACATGTGGGACTGAGGGAAGTTTTGGAGAACGACTGTAGAGCCCAAGAAGAACACCATCCAGCCGTTATTCGAGTCCTAAATAAACGACAAGTACGAATTGAAATCCACACTTGATTTCAGCTCCCCAACGGGCGCCGTCGAGGCGGTTCGCCGCCGTTTGTGAAAACGGACGTCAGAATGACGGTTCTTAATCTCGTGTTACACTCTGACAACAACGCAATCGGGTCGAGTCGCGTGATTGAACGGTTCCACCCGGGTCGGGCTGGATCGCCGCTTGTCCCTGCCAACTGTTGGGACCTTAATCCCCCAATTGTCGGCACGCGAGAAAAGAGGTCGACTTCGTTTAACCAGAATTCTCCAGGTGCGGGACGTCTCATAACTAAGTATATTCCTGTATCCTGACTCTCATATCTGGGATACGGATCCGATATAATCTCGAATTTTTTGTCGGACAGGATAGATATATCCTGTCCTCCTTTTCTCATAATGCGTTTTGGATATGCGTCCTCGGCGCTTACCCGAAGTGGATACGGATATAAAGCACGGATACAATCCTCGGGGATACATCCATGACAACCCCTGCTGGCGTGCGACCAGCTCGACGTTCTTTGCTGGTTGCGGTCGGTCCATCGCTCTCTGACAAGTTCCTTCTTCTTCTCATTGTGATGGTGCTGAACCTGTTTCGCTTTCGGCTCTTTTTGTCTCGACACTTTCCAGTGGTCCTTCATGCCATTGTGCTCCACCCGGCGCTTGAATAGGCTGCAGCTCCATGCCGCTGCGCGTGCCTGCCTACCACAAAACCGCAACGGGTCCGGAGCAATAAACCACGACGATGTCCGCAATCTCCGCCTTAGTCTCCGCTGGTCGCGCCTCGATCACCGCCGTCAACGACAATGGTTACATGTCGCACCGTGCTGCATTTGCTCATTCGGCGGGCGAGCCGGAGAGCGAGTAGGACTTGTGGCGAGTCGTGTCATACGGGGAACGTCGGAAAAGAAGTGTACCTCTCGTCGACACGAAACAGAATGCCCTTGTCCATCAGCCATCTGAATGTTTGTGTGTGGTGCGCTCCACGCTCGCTTTCACGGAACGTGTTACCTCTGTCACCTGCCTGCTCGCCGTCGAACCACGCCGAAACGATCCAAAGCACCGACTCGTCGTGTGCCGATGGCGGTTGCCATGTCGGCCGTCGTCGCGCCGTTCGTAAGGCTCCGTGCGTCCTTATTTTTTGGACGCTCCGCTGTGGACGCCGTGGAGGGCCCGCCCGCTTGATTCCCACGCCCCCCCCCGGTGGTCTTGTGCCAGTTTCCAACACCCTCAAGTGAAAAGAGGGCGGCGGCCGTTCCTTCGACACCCCCGGCCGCGGTGTTTGCGACACGAAGGTGCTGCTGTGCGACAAGACCGTGCGTGATGACAGGCAACCTCCTGGCGTTGATGAACAGGCTGAGGGAGTTGGGGCCTGGTGAAGAGTTCACCACCGAGTACATTGAACTCGGAGGGGGGGGGATGTAGCGGGTCGGCCTGTCTCCGTATGCCAGGTTGCTTTTGTTTCTTTGTTCACGGCACGACCCAATATTCTTTGCGTAGTTGTCGGTTGGACGAACCCCCTCCCACCTTCACACTGACGGCGCCTCACAACCCCTGCCCCTACCAGCACCCGGGAGGACTGTCTTTGTACAACGCTCAGGAGGCCAAGTTCTCGGCTCGCGGCGCCACGGTACATGGGCCAGAAGTCCGCCACACGCGCATCGAAGCACGCCTGAACGCTGCCGGCCGCGACCTCACGCCCAAAAAAAACACTGCGGCCGGCGCCGCCGATATCAAAGTGGACAGCGAGCGGAAAAGTACGGCCTTGGCGACTGATGTCGCGGCCTTTGGACAGAGGCAGCGGGGGCGGCACCGAACCGTGCGCGTCGTCGTTGTCGACGACCATGGTGGCGCCGACCACGACGGTGGTGCCGACGACGGCGATGTCGCCGACCACGACGGCGGTGACGCCGACGACGCCGATGTCGCCGACCACGACGGCGGTGGCGCCAACGACGCTGGTGTCGCCGACCACGACGGCAGTGGCGCCGACGACGCCGGTGTCGCCGACCACGACGGCGGTGGCGCCGACGACGGCGGCGTCGCCGAACACGACGGCGGTGGCGCCGAAAATGGCAGTGTCGCCCACCACGACGGCGGTGGCGCCGACGACGCTGGTGTCGCCGACCACGACGGCGGTGGCGCCGACGATGGCGGTGTCGCCGACCACGAAGGCGATGGCGCCGACGAGGGCGGCGTCGCCGACGACGACGGCGGTGGCGCCGACGATGGCGGTGTCGCCGACAACGACGGCGGTGGCGCCGACGATGGCAGTGTCGCCGACAACGACGGCGGTGGCGCCGATGACGCCGGTGTCGCCGACCACGACGTCGGTGGCGCCGATGACGCCGGTGTCGCCGACCACGACGGCGGTGGCGCCGACGATGCCGGTGTCGCCGAACACGACGGCGGTGGCGCCGACGATGGCAGTGTCGCCCACCACGACGGCGGTGGCGCCGACGACGCTGGTGTCGCCGACGACGACGGCGGTGGCGCCGACGATGGCGGTGTCGCCGACCACGACGGCGGTGTCGTCGACCACGGCGCGACGATGCCGAGGACATGAGACTTGCTGAATGCCTCTGATTGACCAACGTGTGGCCCAAAATGCGAATCTCCATCTCAACCACGGATTCTTCACTGGAGAGGGGAGATCGTGCCAGCAAAATGCACATGAAGTGCTTACAGCCCTCGCCTGACGTCGGCTCTCGTGAACGTCAGTTGATGGGAACGTCGTTGGGTCAGCTGAATTCGGCATCGCAATGGCCATGCTTTTTAATTGAGTGCTTTTGTGACAATGTGCCAGCAAATCGGCCTCGCTGCGGTTCGACGGCTTGTCCTTCTCTGGCGTCAAGAGCGTATCCACGCTTTGTCTTTTCTCTGAGTGCGCAGCGGCATCCCTGAGGGGGATCCCTGAGATGGCATTCACACTTTGTCGTGTATCTGAGAGCGCAGAGGCATCCCTGAGGAGGCACTCCGCTGCCTATTCGTTTTCAGCGCGACTGTGTCCGATTTGGACCAGACCAATGAAGGTGGAACATTCTTGAAAAGACGGAGGCCATCGGGCGGGCGTTGCGCATAACCAGCGCCCTCGGGGCTGCGCCACCAGTGCATACAGCTTGAAGGGGGGCGTGAGATGCCGGATGACGTACAAAAAGCTCTGTTGTTGATGTCAGCAAGGCGTTCAGGGCGCCCAGTTGCTGGACAAGGGCGATGCCCGGCCGATGGCGACCCAGGCGACCGCAGATCGTGAAGTAATGTCCGTGGAACGGCGACAGTCTGATAGCTGTTTTTCATGCCAATGCGCAAGGAACCTCCCTCGGGGAGGCCACCCTTGCGAACAGGAAAACTGCAACATCAGGACTGCGAAGTGCGAAACGGGAGGCTGAAAACGCACCTGCCGGTGTGGAGCCACAGGACGTCCGAGGTCTTGGCCGCCACATCTTTCATCATCAGCATCCCTTACTTCACCCAGGCGCCCATCCGCAGCCAGGAGCACGACACGGGCGGCCCCGTCAACTACTTTGCGGTGCAGCGACACGACGCCACGAGCCACCTGGTGGCCACCAAGGACTGCACTGCAACCTCGTCGGGCACCACCCTGCTCACCCTCACGTCTGCTGGCGCAAGGGACGCAGACAACAACGAGCGGGCTTTCTTCCGTGCCGCTACAGCGAACGGCTTCTGTGGGGAGAAGGAGTGCGACGTGTGCTGGTTGTCTGGCATGTTCTCCGAGAAGCAACGTCTGCACGCGCTCGGTCTCCTGGACGAGGGCTACGCGATCGATGATGTCGCCCTCTTCGTGGGCTTCTCGACGCACTCAATTTAACGATGGAAGCGAGCGCTTCTGGCGACTGGCTCCGTCTGGGCGAGCCCCGACTTGCACAACAAGCACGCAGACGCGGCGGTGCGCAACGTTGACCTGCTGCGCGCCGGCAAGCTCCTGGTGGAAGAGGAACCCGCCGCCCTCCTGCGCGACCACGTCGACCTCTCGGTTACCTTGGCCGCGCACTACCCGGACGTGTACCATCGGAGCGTCAGCGCGTCCACTGTGAACCGGGACATGCGCCACTTGGGGTACACGCGGCAGCGCGTCGAGCGGCTCTTCGTCGAGCGCTCTGAGCACGATCAGCGTGCGCTTGCCGTCATGTTGAATGCCGTGCCTCTGCGCTGTCTCTTCAGTGTCGACAAGACTCACACTGACGGCGGCGACGTGTACCGCAAGTACGGGTGCACGATGAAGGGGGAGCGATGTGAGCTGCTGGACCGCGACCCGCGGACGGTGCCCAAGACGAGCACGATGATGGCCGTCTCCATGACCATGGGAGTCGTCTGGTGGCAGACGGTTGTCCTGGGTACTGCACAGACGGCGGACGACTGGCGGCTGTTTCTCCAGTGCCTGTACATGCGAATGAACAAGTACGTGCCGGGCCTGGCATGGGAGCTGCAGCCTGACGCTTGCGTGGTGCTCTACGACAACGCCGGGATACACAACGAGGCTAGTGAAGTCTTCGCAGATCTTCAAAAGCACGTACGGGACCTGGTCTAAACCAACGGCCGGTACTTGGACAAGCCCATGCAGCTGATGGCGGCGGCCGTTGAAAGGCTGACGATGGCCCAGATTGCGGGCCAGTTCCAGCGCGTCGCTGACAAGGTGACAGCACTGCTTCTGTGAAAAGTTGTGTCCCTGCACTTTGCGTACAGATGTTGGTATTAGTTTTTCTCTTTCTTGACACACCCATCTCCGCGTAGCCGTAGCCGCTGCTGCTCTCCGCCGCAAATAGCGCCGCCTGCTCGCTCCGCCGATTTGGCCAACGGGCCCGGCGATCAACAGCGCCCTCGACGCGCCCTCCCAGACACGGTAGCATCCTTGCCAGAACAAACTCACACGCATCGCGCCGCTGCGCCCCCACCGCGCCAACGGTGGCGACAGCCACAGCGCTTGGGGGCTGCCGTCTCACCGCCGCCGTTACGTGGCGACTCCCGGCGCAGGGACGAGCGGCGCGAGGCCGGTCCCGCCGCCCGCACTTGCGACACCCCGAAGCGGGGACTACCGGGCCGGACAGCCCTGCGCAGCCGCCACCTGTGCCACCAAAAGACCCACAAAGAGACGACCCCCATCCTTGCCAATGCTCTGTTCTAGTCATTGCTGCTCCTCGCTACCAAAAGCGTGTTCGGCGTGCCGCTTCTACCAACTTCCTCACCGCCGCCTCCGCCGCCGCCGAAGACGCAGCAGCTGCCTTCGCCGCCGCTGCCGCCGCCACCGTCACCGCTGCCACCGCCACCTTTGTCACTCATGGCGAGCTGCCGCAAGGGACGCAGGCGGCACCGCTGCAATGGGTTGCGGAAGGGTCACCGAGAGAGCCTATTGCTGCCGCGACGTCGCCTCGGCCGCCGTTGCCACAAGCGTCGGCGCGGCCACCGCAGCGACCGCCGCTGCTGTCCCGCTGCGGCCCTGCCACGGCCAGCATTTCCGCCTTGGTGCAGCGCCACCGCCGGCAGCGCCACTGCCACCACCGCCGCCATTCCTGCCGCCCTGCTACGAGGCCCGCAGACGCCGCTGATTCCGTGGGGGGCGGCACGGCCACCGACCGAGCCTATTGCTGCCACGTCGTCGCCACGGCCGCCGTTGCCACAAGCGTCGGCGCGGCCACCGCAGTGACCGCCGCTGCTGCCCCGCTGCGGCCCTGCCACGGCCAGCATTTCCGCCTTGGTGCAGCGCCACCGCCGGCAGCGCCACCGCAACCACCGCCGCCATTCCCGCCTCCCTGTTGCAAGGCCCGCAGACGCCGCCGATTCCGTAGGCGGCGGCACGGCCACCGGAGCGGCCGCCGCGGCCAACACAGCTGCCGCCGCCACGCCGGAGCCTCTTCTGCACCGCCGCCGCTCCGCTGCCGAGGTGACGGCCGCTGCCGTGACCTCCGCCACCGCCGCCACTTTCTCCCCACGGCCGTTACCGCCATCGCCGCCGCAGCGCACCACGGCCATCCCGTTCGCCGCCCTGCTGCCACGACCGCGGCCCACGGTGGCCACCTCCTCCGCCACCGCGCCATTCCGGCCACCGCCACCGCTGCCGTCGCCACCACCGCCGCGGCCTCCTTCGCCGGTTTCGACGGGCGAGGCACCTCCGCCTAGGCGATGGCGGCGCAAACAGCGCTGTGGCAGACTTCCTAGGGGTGCCCACCACGATCGCTGGTTCTGGCCCAACTGTCATGCTGGTGATGTGCGTCGCCTCTTTAACCGCGCCGCTCGTCAAACGGGCCCTCCGAAAGAGTGCTCATGCAACGAAAACAGTAACAACTCCACTGAAGCGCTGTCGTGTTTTTACTCTTCTGCACGGGACCCCTTGGGGACATCACAAAGACGGCAAGGCTTGGAAAACTAGTTCCGCCCACCTCAGATGCATACCGCCTCAGTCTCATATCACAAAGAGGACCTCGGTGCATGCAAACGCTGCGCCCGGACGAAGCGCAAGACACGGACACGGGTGCAAAACGGAATCGTTCCCCGGCACGTTCGACGAGAGAGAGAATGAAGCGACGCAACCACATCCTCCTCGGGAGCGCACAGCACAACGTTGCCATCGATGACCCCTTCCTCTGCAGCCACGAAAATAGCCCGCGTGAGATCCACCTGCCTCTCTACAGACAGAAGAATGCAGGCTACGGCAGCCACCGCCTCCGCCACTTGTGCAGGGGTGAACGAGCGGATCCCGGCGATGGTCAAATCCGCCTCCGGGTCCTGGCCCGTGGCGGTTGGAGGGCGCACGGCCTGAGGTGCACAGCCCGTGCTCAAGGCAGCAGCGGGCACTGCACTGGGGGGAGCAGCCGACGGGCCCACCGCACCCGGAGCAGCAGCGCCGCACGCTTACCCTGCTGCCGCGTCAGAAGCACACAAAGAAGCGTTCGCGACAGCGGGAACACAATCATGGCCCGAGCCGACGGCGCCGACAAAGGCCGTGGGCGCTGCTGTCCGCAGCGGCGCCGCAGGTGGCGCTATAGCCGGGGCGGAGGCGCATCCTCCCTTGGAGGAGCTCGGAGAGAAAGTGTGAATGCCGGTGGCGCGACAAACGAACTCCAAAGGCGCTGCAGCATCGTGATGCTGCAGCGCCTTTGGAGTTCGTTTGCACGAACGGCTGCCGCCCGTGCAATGTTGTTGCGCTGCATAGGCCGCGCCAAAATATTCGCGGCGTCCTGCTCCACAGCTTCACCGGCCGCTGGGGACAATTTCCGGCTGGATCGGAGATGACAGTGGATGGAGACAGCAACCCGCCGCCGATGCGCTGCGTCCGAGGCAGCGGCTTCCATTTTGATGGCCACGGCAGGTGTTGGTTCGGCCTTGACCGTGACGGATTCACCGTGCGGTGGGGAGGCAGACGCCATGCCACAGTCGCCGCTTGACGAGCGAGAGCTCATGGATTCCGCGAGGGTCGCACACGTGTCGTCTCGACAACAGCAACAACACGACGTCGCAGTCAACGGAGCTCGTGCGACAGGCAGTGCAAGGGAGCCCAGAAGCTGAAAAGACACGCGGCGCCCAGGGCGATGGGCAGTGTTCCACGTCTCGTTCGGCCACTCTTCATTCGTGGCCGGCAAACCACAGAGATCCGGTTTGAAGCATGTTGCAAAGGCCGACCGCTCTGGCACAGCCCGACACGAATCTGGCAGAGATCACGCCGCCCAATCGAAATGTGATTGGTTGACCGCAGTCGATCCACGGGACCAGCCGACCAGGATCGCGCTGAGCATGGAACCGGCCTCATGACCTCGTTGGACATGACAGGCGCGTGCTTGGCAATCACTCTGCCCGGTACGCTTCTCAACTGCAGTCCGCCTGCCGCTCGCCCGCCTTGCAGGCGGCTACCTCCTCCCGGCTCCCCACTCCGGTGCCGACCACCCATCCTCCGCCCCCCTTTCCCTTGGGGGCTTGGTCCTGCGTGTCTGCGTTATTGCATGTCCCCGTCACGTCACGTTGACTGCGCTTGAGCGTGGCGCTGCTGGCTGCGGACATCTTTCCAGAGACCGCACTCAAGCTGGCCCACACGTCTGCTTCCTTTCACGCACGTTCTCTTCCTCTGCCCCCCATTTGACTGTTGTCCAAGAGAGTGTCGCGCTCGCTTTCCACCCCTTATGAGCCCCTTCGTGGAGCGCGCTCCTTCCGGCTGGCGGGTGCCGCCGGGGCGGACTGCCTCCTCGTTCTCCTCGTGAGCGGCGGCCGTGCACCAAAGCCCACTTGCTGCCGCGGGTCGAAGTCGCGGCCAATGGCGTCGTTTCTCGGATAGGGGGTCGCGTGCGCCGACGGCGACCTGCTGTACGCTTCACGTCCGACGAGACGTGGGATCCTGTGTCCCTCGGCATGCTGCAGCGGCATGATATGCCGGTCAGGCCATTGCTGGATGGCTCTTCGGCTGTCGTAGCCGCGCTGCTGAAGCGGAAATGGCGGGAAACTGGAGGGACCCCGTCCAGGCCACACCAGAGCGGTGGTCTGCGCGCCCCACCACGAGCGAGCCACACCACCTCGAAGGTATCGTCGGCAGCCACACTGTCGTCAAAAGCAAAACAAGCACTGTCGCGCGTGGACCTGTTTCGTGTGATTGGTGTGCAAGCTCAACAGGCCGAGACCATGGCGGTGGCAGCGGCGGTCGCCGGCGTTCCGTCTGCGCACGTTAAGGCCGCAGTAGCTGCTGCTGACGAAGCTTTCGCCGCGTTCCAGGCCGCCGACAAAGAGGCGGCCGCTGTCGTCGCGGCAACGGCCAATGCGGGGGCTGCCGCGGATGCAGATGCAGCTGCAGCCGCTGCAGGAGCTCAAGCAGCCAATGTCGTTGCGGTGTAGGCAGAGGTTACCTCTCCAGGGCTCGCTATCCATTTCCCTCCTTTGTCTGACCCTGAGTGACCGCGGGTTGCGTCGACGGCATGCGAACGGGGCGTAGGGTGGAAGCGCTCAGGACAGTCAATTACCCTGTTGCGTTCATCATCAGACTGTTGCAGTGGGACTGCGACAGAGATTGCAGAGCAAAGTTGGCTCCTTGGGAGATGCTGGAAGGAAGCGCGGCGTCCAACAGCGTGAACGTGCTCAGATGTCCGTCCGCCGCGACAGGCCCTGTGTCTTAGTCTGAGTCAGCACGTTCATGTGAAACGCACCCAACAACGCAGCCGTCGACACCGGCAAGACGGTGCCGCAGTACCTAAGCTTCAACCACTCGGCGCCCGCCGACATATCCGACACCGTCATCGCCGCTGTGACGCACGGTTTCGAGAACCCAGCCAGAGGGACAATGCACTTGGCCGGCACGGCCGCTTCCAACAGCTGCATCATTTCTTTCGAACGAACACCGAGGACAATACTTCGTGTACTACCGACACCTCGAGCACACGCACAACTGAGCGCAGTCCAACACCAAACAAAAGGACGCCAGGGGGACTGGACAGACCCCGGCTATCGCCAGCCGCCCGGACATCCAAAGAGAAACGAGCCCCTCAATTGGCAGCACCCCCCGGAAGCATACCAGAGGCCTCGTCAGATGCGCCCTCGAGCGCCTCTCGGTCAACACCATTCACCTCCTCGACCTCCCCGCCCCGGCCGCGACGCCCGGCCTCGTCGGCAATGCCTGCCGGACCACCCGTCCTTCCAGAGCGCGCGAGTGTTGTGTTGAAGCCACGAACAAATTCGACGCCGGCCGGGGAGTTGGAGTCCCCGACGAGCATGCCGTCCACATCCAGGACGGGCACAGCGGACACAACCGGCATGTCCGGCGGTGCCACCACCACCGCAGCCGACTGCGACGCAGACAGAGCACTGCCAGCGGGCAGGCCCCGGCGCGCCAACGGCGGCGACGGCGCTTTAGGGCCAGCAGATGCGGCGTTGTAGGGGCCACCGCTGCCGATGCCCCGAGATGACTCCTCCAACAGACCCGCGCGACGACGGACAAGGGTGTCGACCGACACCGCAATTGCTGTCAACAGCGCCGGCTTCATGGAGGCCGGCATTGTTGAGCAGAGCCAATCGGCCACTTGGGCGGCCGACAGCGTGCCAGACATCAGGGTATACCCGCGCAAGTGCGACTGTATCGACCCCGCAGTCAAGAGAGACGCCAGCTCTGGGTCCGCGTCGGCCACGGGGCATTGGCACATCTGCTCGATCACCAGGTGCGCAACATTGAGCGGCGGCAGGGACCCAAAGTCCGAATCGTAAAAGTCGGGCATGCAGGCAGACCACGGCTGGTGCGTGCCGGGCAGCCAGAGGCTCTCAAAGTCAACCGCAACAGGGAGCAGCGGCTTCACCTCGGTCTTCGTGTCCTTCAATGCCTTTCCCTTCCCCTTGCCCCGCGGAGCCTTGCCCTTGTTTATGGCAGCGGCAAAGAGCCCCATGCCGCCGCTGGGAGGGCCCCGCAAGGACTTTATCCGCTTGCCGCGACTCCCGAACGCAGCCGCGTTGACACCTCCGTCCTCATCGGCGTCCTCGTCGACGTCGCAGTCCAGCTCGTCGTCTTTCGGGGCCCCGTGGCCATCTTCGCCGTCAACGTCGCTCTCCACCGCGTCGGCAGCGCGGCGGTTGGCCGCTACCGCTCCCTTGTCGCGCGCGGCGACGAGCGCGTCGAACGCGACCTTGTTGTCCCCCTGCAGCAACGCGGCGGGGCTCTCAAGTGACTGCATCAGGCGCACAGACTCGTCCAAACCGACTCCCTCGGCGCGAGTGTTGGCACGCAGCCGGGAGACGTTGCGACGCCGCTCGATGCCGACCTGTGCTGCGGCGGCACACACACTCTGGGTGTTGTTAACAAGGTTGCGCACCGTCGCGCCCGTCATGAGGGCGCAGACAACGTCTGTCTCGTCCAGCGCCCGATTCGAATTCTTGCGCAGCAGCCGCCCATCGGTCAGCTTCCACCGGTAAAACGCGTACGTTTGTGTGCCGTACTGGTGCCCGGTGAGGCCGCAGACGCCACAAGTCTTGTGGTGCACGCAATTCGCGTTGCCGCACTGCCCCTTCTCCGAAAAGGGGTGGTCGCGCGGAAGGCTGCGGCGGCACAGCTTCTGCCGCAGAGGGCACGTGCGAGCCGTGTGGCTTGTCCCGTCGACTGGCGCAACGAAGTGACAAATGCCACACCTCATCGCTTAAGGCGTGGAAACGTACAAGGCGGTGCGCAAGCTGGACCGCCGCCTGGCACGCCACCCGTCGCCGCCGACGTGCTCCCCCCACAGCGACCAGCGACACGATGGTGGGTCACTTGCCGCCGTGGCTCGTGGTACCCGGCAAACGACAACACGCAGGCAACCCCGGCGGTGTTTTTTTGGCCCAAACCGGCACAGCCACGGCCCCCCGGCGCCAAGATCAAATCGGAGTGCCTCCCATGCAGAGCAAAAAGGCTTCACGGATCTCAGATGGCGTGAGGCGGCAGTGCCGCGTGTGACGCAGGTGCGACGGTGAGAGATCACCAAAGACCGCGTCAGAGGTTGCAAACCCGGCAAAGTGGCAAAGCCGCTGCACAGGAGACCCATGTGAGGCGCCACAGGGACGTCGTGGAGCGGGGGGGACCCAACAGTGGCGCAAACAATGCAGTTACAGATCTCAGATGGTGTGAGGCAGCGGCGCCGCGTGTGAGGCGGGTGCGACGGTGAGAGATCACCAAGGACAGCGGCAGAGGTTACAAACCCGGCAAAGTGGCAAAGCCGTGGCACAGGAGACACCCGTGATGTGCCAAAGGGACGTCCTGGTGGGGGGGGGGACCCAGAAAGAGCGACTGCTCCTCGCCAAGAACCAGAAGGTTGGCCGGCCGCCAACACGGAGATCGACCAACATGGGGCCGCCCCCAGCCTGTCGCAGTCGCCAGGGGCGCGACGTGTGTCACGCGGCAAAGTCTAAGACCGTGGGGGAGGAGGGGAGAAGAGCACTCAGCCGTGCCGGGCGGTCGACGCCACCCGGTCGACCACGGACCCAGGCGCCATTGCGCCTGTCGTCATCTACAGCGTTGAGGAGGGCCCTTGCCAGGCAACTCGTCGTGTTGCCATTGAAGGCGGCGCGGCAAACGCCGCGCTCCACGTCAAACACGCAATCCACCTGACGCGGGAGTGAGAGGCTTCAATGCTGCAGCATATCGGGAGAAAGCAGCGCAGAGCTGCAGATGAGCGGGAGAGAGGGGCTTACCGCTGCATCCGAGCGCACCATTTATCGAGTTTCATTGGCTGTTGCACTCACCTCACTCACGCGGTGAACTCGGGACTTAGTGGTCCATTGCGTCTTTGGGAAAACATGCCGTCGACCTAACATTGCAAAATAAAGCAAAGCACCATAGGATTGCAAAACGCGCCCCGATTTTGGGGGCGCGGCGTCATCCAGCCGCCCGAAAGCGCCCTAAACGCATCGAAAAGCGCCCTGAAGCGCCTTAAGCGCCCATATGAATTCAGTATGAATCACGCACTAAAGAAAGAGAAGTATAGAAGTGGTGCCCGTGGCTGCTCTCTCAAGTATCATGTCAGAGAGAGTTGCGCCTGGAACTATGTTCCACGGCCGATGAAGTACGCCAGGTCCGACGATAATCTACCCTATTTGCATTCCCGAGCGGTTTTGGATCGATCCCGCATCCTTCCGATGCAGTACTGTGCAGCTTCGCATTCTTTTGTACTGACAGTCATTCGTGGCCCCGACGCTCAGAGCGCCATCTATGGGCGTGTCACGCATACGAGGGCAGTCGTCACAGGTTGGTGGCAAGATTTTTTTGGATGTCTGATAGCCGATTGCCAGGGCTCCCTTCGGCTGGGACAGCAGCAGTTCATAGCTGCTGGGTCAGGAGCCTGCTCGTTGTCGGAGGTCGTCGATTTTTGACCGGCACTTGACAGTGTCATGTCTATGCTTAGCTGAGCAGAAATTAAAGTTTGCCCCTCAACAGCGCTCCTTCCCATATGGGGCGCGTGGCGCTTACGCACGGAAATCGCACTGTTAAGCGCGCCCTCAAAGCGCCTTAAGCGCGCCCCGAGATGCGTTTAGCAACCCTAATGCGATACACTCTCATGGCCTCTGCCACTCTGCGTCAAAGATGCTTTGCAGCATCACGGGACGTCGGATCGCCCGGCCTCCACCGTCCGCCCCACCGCCCGCAGTCCCACCCATCTCACCGCGCACAAAGCCAGAGCAGATGGTCATCAAATCATTCTCGGTCGTGGCCGCGGGGGCGTCCTCATCGCCGGGACGACTAACGTCCTGTCCAGGGAGGCCGGCGCCGGTCGTGGCGCATCGGGCGACCTCCTCGTTCAGGAGGCGTGTCGCTCGCCGCCGGCGCCCCATCCATCACTGCCGTCGGCATGGTCGTTGCCGGCGCCCGTGTCGAGGAGTGTTGGCAAATTGGACGCGCAGGATGCCAGTGGCGCTGCCGCGCGGGCCGACGCCCGTGCCGAGGACGGCGGAACACCGCAGACGGGCACAGAGGAGGCGAACGGTGCCAACGTGGCCGACGGCAAGGGTGTGGAATTTGGCGCCCAGCCCGGGGCGGGTGATGGAGGTAAGACCGCGCACGGCGCGACGGCCAATTGGAGAGTGGCCGCCGCCAGTGAGGCGGCGGACGGATTGGAGAGCGGCGTGTGCCGCAGAGGGGCAGGGACTGGGGGAAGGCACCCTCTCCCCCGCAAGGGCGCCCCGAGGGGGAGCCGAGTGCGGTGAGCAGCGCGGGCATGCGGTGCGTGGAGCGAGGCGACGGGCGTGTGCGGAGCGGGCGGGCGCACCCATGGCGGGGGGGCGAGTGGTGCGGGCAGATTCCAGGAGTCGGGTACACATGGAGGCGCCGCGAGGGCCAGGGATGTGGAGGTGAGACGGAGGTAGAGCAAAAAGACATCCCCCTTTGTGTATTCACTGGGCTCTCGGCGTGGTGCGGGCGACGTGGACTCCTTCCCCCTCCCCAACACAAAGACCGGACGCCAAGGAGCCCTTCTGCGCTTTCCCTGGCTGATGACAGCAGGTGGTCGTTTCTGTGCCCATCCCGCACAGATGGCGCCCGCGCATCATGGCATCGAGCAACTTGTTTGGGGGCACACGACAGAAGTATGGTCCCCACGCCTCATAGCGTCGAGCACCTTGTTTGTGGACGCTCGACGGAGCAGTAAGACACCGTGCCCTGAACAAGTAACGAAGGTGCCACGGAACTGCACCGAAAAATATTCGGTGGACTGGCGCACCAAGAGCGCATTTTCCTGGCCTTTAGGACAGGGTGCTCTCAGAGTGTAGTGATGCACACATATACTTATATCATGGGACTTGCTCTCCGTTTCAGAGGTGGCAGTCGGCCTTCGAGTCCTCAGGCATCTGAGGGCGTGTCAGAGTTGGAAGGGTCGCGATGACGCTAAAAGCGAATAGATTTACGTGGCTCAGAAGGACTGTCCTGTCACAGGGGTCACAGGGCTCCTGCCCCCCGGCCCCCCACGACCGCCCCGAGTTGCGCGCGGCGACCGACTTCCGGGGTTCGAAGCGCCCACTATGACCCGCGGGTGATCGTGCCTGCGCGTCGGCTTCTGTGGCGGCTGCGCGTCAGCGGTTGCTGACGCCATCTACCGGTGCGGTTAGAGGCGCCCCGTCACGCGGTGGTCGATCCGATCCGCCCGCTCGTGCGCCGTGTCGGCCGCGCACAGGTGCGCTGCGCGGCGGTGTGACGGCCCCGCCCGTAGGCGTTGCACCACGCCGGCGGGCCGCCGCCGCTGCGGCGGCAGCGGCGGCACCCCTTTCCCCGCCACACGCCCCCCCCGCCACGGCAACGTGGCTGTACGTGCCCCCGTGCGTGCTCGCGGCCATGGAGCCGGCCGGCGTACCCGGTATCTATGCGTCGCCGAGCGCGCCACCGCCCTGAAGGGCAGGGTATTGCACGTACGCGCCTGGAATGAAAGGATGTACTTTTTTTGTCACGCACGCCCCAATCACGTCCCTACAATTATGGGCGTGCAGGGCATGACACGCCCAAAAACCGTGAAATTGCACCGCCCCAGGCGTGCAGTTTAGCACGCTCCGCGCGTGTTGCACAACCCTATTGTGCTTCTCACAAAAACTGGATCCGGAACATCCGCTTCAGCATCATGAATCGCCCCCTGAGCCCATTAAACAGTGATTTTGCAACGGAAGCTGATGCACCGAGGTCCAGTTTTTTATGAGAAGCACAATATCAGCACGTGCGATTGTACTTTTTTAGATGTGAGTGATCTGCTCGAGAAAATACACATAATAAGTAAAAGCAATATTCTTACAGGGAGCGCATGACTGCAGGTGCAGGCTCTTGAGCGCGGGCCGGAAGGGGAGCGCGCTGCCCATGTACATGCGTTCTCCCAAAATTCCATCACTTCAACAGTTCATAAAGAGTTCCCAATTGGCCTCTACGACCTCGCAGAGACCGATTTGAAACACTTTTGGGACAATCGCAGTGAGCAATTTTCGGGAGATCGGCTGTACGTTCGTCAATATGTGGCAACAACGTATGTTGCAGCAACCACAGTGGACAAAGAATGAAGAGGCGGAGGGGGTCGCAGGTCTTGTATTGCTGAACTCCAAAAAATGGCGGTTGCAGAGTGGTTGCAATCATTCAACAGCGTACGTGGACCAATGGAAAGGCTAGGAACCATGTGAGTTACTTACACAGTCTCCTCATGCAGCTCTGCGCAC
>Ga0209187_1002626_pt1 | contig 16522 bp, 13 predicted proteins | sample BantaG_FD_187430 | JGI IMG/M metagenome (GOLD analysis project Ga0209187, IMG submission 187430) | Marine algal microbial communities from Bantry Bay, Ireland - BantryBay_4 metaG (SPAdes) (version 2) | ecosystem: Host-associated > Algae > Red algae > Unclassified | place: Bantry Bay, Ireland... | reverse complement strand
AAGATTTAGAAGAATACTTAGAGATGGGGAGGGCCTGCAAAATAAGCGAGACGAACTAGAAGAACACGTTTTTAAAAGAAGATTGGATAAACTACATAAAAGGTTAGATGATTTATTGGAATGGCCAAATGCCAATGAAGTATTAATGATTGTAATAAAAAAAGTCAAAAAACAACGACCTCGAATTCTCACTTTTGTAAAACACCCAGGAGTCCCTTGTCATAATAATTTTGGAGAATACCTTATTCGCATCGGAGTACTAAAGAGGAAGGTTTCTTTTGGAAGTAAGTCAGCAGAGGGAGCAAACGCTTATGCGATATTGCTATCTATTTACACGACTTGTAAGCTTAGAAAAATTTCTTTTTTGGATTTTCTAAAACAGAGCTTACAATATTATACTCAAACAGGAAAACCCTTACTACTCAAGGAATATACGGCTAAACAAAAACAACAAACTAAGGCTGCTTAACTAATAATGCTCTGAAATTAGTTTGAGCTTACAAAAATATTATACATTAGAAGAGCTCAACGGTTGAACGATTCAACAAGCGCAGCGACTCAACACCTAAACAAGCGCAGCGACTCAACATTTCAACAAGCGAAGCGTTTCAACCAAAATCACTTTTGCAAAAAAAAATACATTTCATCGTTAACCCCTTTTCCGGCGTTGGACAACAACGGATCATCGAAAAGCGCATTGCCGCCCTACTCGATCATGGAAAATACGACCCAATCGTTCGCTACACAGAAGCGGCTGGCCATGCCACTATTCTGGCCAAAGAAGCAGTCCAGCAAGGAGTCGAATACGTTGTAGCAGTCGGTGGGGACGGTTCTGTCAATGAGGTAATGCGAGGCCTCCTCGGTTCCCAAACCATCCTCGGAATTATTCCCACGGGATCAGGAAATGGTCTGGCCATGCATCTAAAAATTGGCCGAAAAATTGACCGCGCCCTGGAAATTCTCAATACGGGAACCGTCCGAACCATCGACACCTGTACCGTCAATAATGCTCCCTTCGTCAACCTTGCCGGCGTCGGATTTGACGCACATGTAGCTTACTATATGAAGCGTAGTAAATTTAGGGGACTCAAAGGCTATCTCTGGCAAACCCTCCTGCACGCCTGGAATTTTGAATTACCGGAAGTAGAGATTACCATTGATGGAAAAAAACTAAGTCGCCACTGCCTGGTGGTAGAAGTAGCAAATGCCCCGATGTTTGGATATAATTTCCAGATGGCACCACAAGCCAAACTGGACGATGGCCTCCTTGATGTGGTCTTAATAAAAAAAGCACCCAAGTGGCGATACTTATTTTCGGCCTGGCGATTTTTAAATGGCTCGATTCTGAAAAGTAGTCTCACCGAACACTTCGAAGGGCGCAGTATTCAGATTTCTTCCAAAAAGGAAATGGCGGTACATTATGACGGAGAGGGATTTTTAACAAATGAAGAACTAAGATTTGAAGTCGTGAATTTGTCGCTGCGAGTGATGGTCCCTTAGCTCGACTTTAGCCAAACTTTGCTAGTGCTTTTAGCTAATGAATGAGTTAATAATAAATTTACGTTTTGTGGTTGCTCTTTAAAATTGCTCTTTGAGATTTAAAAAAAGCCCATCACCAGATAACCAGTGATGGGCTGCAGGTAATTTAAATACCTTTTTACTTACGTAACAAAACACGTTCTGTCCACGTCTTTCCAGCAGTCTTAAACTTCAGCAAGAACAATCCGCTTTCGTAATCGGATAAGTCAATATATTGTAAACCTCTACCACTTTCCAACAATTCTTGTCGAAGCTGTTTTCCATCAATGGTATAAATATCAAGTAGAATATCCGAAGTTAGATTTTCTGGACTTTCAAAGTAGACACCATCCATAGTTGGATTTGGAAAAATATCAATGAAAACATTAAATTCTACTTGTTCCGGATTAGACGCCAATTCAGATTCATCTGCTCTAAACTGTGTTACCCGGTAGATATTAAGTCCAGGCAAAGGTTCGTTATCCTGGTAAGACCGCATTATTGCGTAGGCGGAAGGATCATCCACCATAATCGTTTCTAGAATCTGGAATTCACCATCTGATCCAGCCCGCTCAATTTGGTAAGTGATTGCTAGCTGATCCTGGTTTGAAACCCATTGTAGACTAGAGATTCCCGGCTGGTCTGAATTAACGGACAGTGCTAGATAATCCGAACCGATCGCCGAACTGGCCACGGCATTGGAACCACTCACCTTTACGGTGTAATCTTCTACTTCTCCCTGATCTAGCGCACCACAAGAACTCGCATAAACCCCTCGCTGCATCACCACTCGCATTCGAGTATCCCCATTCAAAGCGGAACCAGGAACATCAAAACTTGCTCCCAACTCTCCTTCTCCGGAAATTCTTAATACCTCTTCACCCGCATCGAAAAAGTCTTTATCCTGATTAAAATCTACGTAAACCGTCCAGAAACAAGCTTCATCATCATTACCAGGCTTTAAAAGAATATATTTATCTTCCCCAGCCGTAAGGAAACCTCGTTTGTCTGTAAAATCAGCGTATCCTTCTTTTGCACTCCACTTATCAATTGAACTCATTCTTACTCGCTCAATATAATAGCTCCAGGGATTGTCCCCCTGAGCACTACAGTATTCTCCATTGCTTGGCGTATTATTATTTGGTAATACCGTTATCGTAAAACTACAGGCTGCTATATTTCCACAGTCATCACCAATCATATAGGAGATTTCCGTGGTTCCCACAGGAATAAAACTATCAGGTGTAGGACCTCCATTTTGTATAATCTGTATGGAGCCATCACAAGTAGTAGTAGCCGTTGGAGCAGACCAACCAACTGGCAAGCCATTTTCTCCTGACATAGCGGTCACCGTAAAATCATCTCTACAGTCTACCGTTAGTACTTCGGAAGCATTACCATTGGATTCCAGGATGACGGTATAATCTTCTACCTCTCCAGTGGTAAAATCTCCACAGGCATCTTGATAGCCATCAGGACTCATGGCAATTCGCATTCCTGTTGTACCTTCGGTAATAGAACCAGGTAAGGTAAAACTCGCGGTCATGGTTGCCTCGTCAGTACCATTTTCGGGTCCGGTTTGTTTTTTGGTCACCACGGCCTCACTATTTTCAAAAACACCGTTGGCGTTTTGATCAATCCAGACTTTCCAGTAGCTATCGGAAGAAGCCCAGCTATAACCCGTAGTCAAACGGATGGTGTGGTTTTCTCCACTTTCCAGAGTGGTTGATTGATCTGTAAAGTCTTTGTATCCTTCCTTAATAGAGCCATTATTAATACCTCCTATTCGTACTCTACTAATCCAGAATTCCCAGGGAAGGTCTCCTTCTGCCTCACAATAATCTCCTCCAGTTGGTGGTGGCGGGGGTGGATTTACATCCTCTTCCCGTGAAATATTCACTACAAAAGAACATTCTTCTATATTGGCACACTGATCAAATACTCGGTATCGAACGGTATATTCGCCAGGAGGCTGAGTAGAATTATTGGGTATACCACTCAATTGAAACAATGTAAATCCATTATCACAATTACTTTCTACCTCTGGTGTATCCCACGAAACAAAACCACCATCGGCGGTCTCTGAAATACTGATTTGAATATCATCCTGACAAGAAATGCTTAATATATCATTAGGAGGTGTGATCACATCTTCCGCATCGAGGACCACCCTAAAACTACATTCCTCCGAATTTCCACAGTTATCGGTAGCGCGATAACGAATGGTGTAAGAACCTAGATCAACAAATGAGTTGCGGCTAATACCTGAAATCTTGGTGATATTTACATTACCCGAACAGGTCGTAGAGGCACTTGGAATAGTCCAGGTAGCAATTCCACCCGTGGCGCCAGCTGATAAATTGATAGTCCTGTTACTTGGACAGTTAATCGACAAATTCGATGGCTCGCTGGAGTCTTCTCCAACCTTCACTGTGATATAATCAAATAAGCTCCAGTATTTTTGTTCTGAATTCAACAAGCGATCATCCGTCACCATCATTTGTAGTATGTAGGTTCCTTCGGCACTAAAACTGGCACTGGTATTATAACGATCATCATCTCCAAAATTTACAGACCCAGGACCTTCAACTTTTGACCATTTGATGTCCCAATTTGGATTTACTGTACCGTTATGTTCTACCGAGCCGCTCAGGTTAACATTATTATTATCGGTTTGAATATCATCTCCTGCGTTGATGGTATACCCACGATCTGTGTCGGGCCAAGGCCACGGTGGGGAAAGGGTCGAAGGAATGTGTCGACGCCAGAAGTCGTACCGTCCATTCCAATATTCGCTGGGATTAGGGTTATGTCCATTGTCCAGCCAGTGCATCAGTACTTTTTCGTTTTTATAATGATTAAATCCGGCAAAGATTCCGGATGCTAGACTAATTTCATCTTCGTAAGAAATAAATTCGAGGACCTTCCCTTTGTACCGCTTCGCAAAATTGATGGCGTCGTAGTAGCGAGTAGCTTGCAGCGTACCGTTATAACTAAATCCGCGCTCAATAGATTGCTGTAAATAAAAAGGCCAGCCACTAGCTAGTTCGTTAGCGTTTCCTGAGTGCTCGTGATGGGATGGATGAGCAATACTCATCAGCGTAACCCGGTCGTCCAGACCAGACACCATCGTCGATAAAGCACCTCCCTGAGAAACACCGGTTACTGCCAAGTTTTCACCATCCCAGTCGTTTCGGCTCGTCAGATAATCCAGAGAACGCAATCCGGCAAGCACTGCCCAGCGAAAATAGTTCTCATCTCTATTATCAATAATATCTGGCTCGTAAGCATTCGGATCGCTTCGGTCAACGGGAGCGTTGTGAATCACAATTTTCATGTGAAGCGCGCCGGCTCGTTCGGCGACAATATTTTCATCTTCAAGCGGATTATCACCAAATGCGGGTAACTCAAGAATCGCAGGGAAAGGTCCTTCGCCTTTAGGTACCGCTACATATCCGTATACTCGACGATTGTCAATTTGCCGAAGACTAATCTTATAAGTAGTAGAATATTCTGTCTCGTCAATTCGGCTAATGTTCGGCGACATCGGGACCGCAGCCAAGTCTGCTTTCAGGCCATCCCAAAATTCATCAAAATCATCCGGTTCAGGTTCGGATTGAGTAATTTCATAGGGAGAGAAAACCGCAACAACCTTATCTTTTTGATTAAATTGCTCTACTTCACAAAAAACCACACCAGGTTCGTTAAGCACAAAAGAGATGGCCACATCGCTATTACTGCTACTGGCAAAAACAGTCCCCTCTTTAACAGGGTCTGTTTTCTCATCATAATAAATTTTGTAGTTAATTTCTCCCGAAGCAATGGGGTCGACTAAAAAAGTCATATTTTCTCCAGCTTCGTAATAGCCGGAAGTACGACTGGTCCTTAATTCCGGTTGAGCTAATAGGAGGGTAAAACTTTGCAAGAAGACAAAAACAAGTAAAACCGCCTTTAAGCGGTTAGTAGAATAGTTCATGTTATAATTCGTTTTTTTCAAAAAAATATACTGCACTATATTTTACAAATATATAGTTTCGCAATATTAAATACCAGTCTTTGGGACAAAATTACCTATAAGGGTGGTAAAATAATTACTTAAAAATTTGCTGTATAGAGTGAAAATGCCTTTTTAGTAATTATTATGAAACAAGGAGGTTTCTTTTATAGGCTAAATGTATTACTGTGCAAAGTTAACATATTTTGTGTAAAACTTCCATAATATAGCAGTTCATTTTTTTAATACTTAGGGTAGAAGTAGAATTTTTAGGGCTTTTTCGACATTACCGTCTTCTAATAGACTTTTTGCGTGAATATGTAACGCTTTTTTTCGTTCATACTCCTCCACTTTAGTGGCAAGTATTTGGGCAACTGCCTGATCTTTCCTCATTTCGGCAATGTCTTCGGTAGAAGGCAATTTTTCGACATTACCGAGTCTTCCCAGATTATTACCCGTTAAAATGGTGCTTTCCCGGATGGTTTGCGGCAATTGATCGACTCCTAGTCCTTTGGTTCTTAGTGGTTTTGGTATCTCAAATAGCGCCTCAGGTTGGGTGCGATTATACCAGACACCTCCCATTCTGCCGACCAGATCCATTTTGGTGGTATCTAGATGACCTTTTGCGTCCAGATATTCTTCCTGAATATGAATCCTTTTTACCTCGCAAATCACCAAATTACCCGATCCACCTCCTTTTACCCGATTAAGCGGAATAACCTGATTGACCATACATTCAAAGGCTACGGGTGATTCTCCCACAAAAGGAGGTTTTACTGTTTCAGAGGCCATTTGAGTTAATCCGGCCTTGACAAACTCATTTACCCCTTGATCGTATTCGGTACTAGACAGCGACATCTGCTCAACAATGGGGTAATTGACCATCGAAATGGTGCACTCAGGGACCGCCAGGACATTATCCAGGGTATGTTTACTAGACCCGTCCCGACCCCGATAAGCTGGTGAAAAGATCATCACCGGCGGATTTGAACTAAACACATTAAAAAAGCTGAAAGGACTCAGGTTGACATTGCCTGCTTTGTCAATGGTTGCAGCAAATGCAATTGGCCGTGGTGCCACTGCGCTTAGCAAGTAATTATGTAAGGTTCCTTGTGATATTTCATCCGGATCAATCGTAATCATTATTATTTATTTTTTAGCGGGTAAAATAGTTCCGGTCACTTCACCAAAACCAACCCGGATGGTTTTATCTTTTGCAAAGGCGCGCATCGTAACTGTATCGTAGTCTTTGATAAAAACTCGATCACTTCCATCTGATAATTGAATTTTTTTAGAACCCGCCCAGGATAATTCCAACATGGAACCGTAAGAGGTTTCGTCTTTACCACTAATGGTGCCCGAAGCGAGGATATCTCCTATTCGCAAATTACATCCATTAATGGTGTGGTGGGCCAACTGTTGTAACATATTCCAATACATAAATTTAAAATTGGACCGACAAACAATTGTTTCTTTTCCTTTCTTCGGCGTGATTCCGACTTCTAGTTGAATATCATAATTTTGTTTACCCGTATACTTTAAATAGGGCAATACTTTAGGGTCTTGCCTGGGACCTTTTTTCCGGAAGGAATCTAATGCCTCAATCGGCACCACCCACGGACTTATGGAACTCCCAAAACTTTTTCCAAGAAAAGGTCCAAGTGGAACGTATTCCCATTTTTGAATATCGCGGGCCGACCAATCGTTAAAAATCACCATTCCAAAAATATGGTCTTCCGCTTTTTTGGTAGAAACAGGACTCCCCAAAGGATTTTCTTTTCCAATAATAAAACCCATCTCTAATTCAAAATCTACCCGTGCCGAAGGTTGAAAAACCGGTTTTTTGGTACCCTTTGGTAATACCTGGCCTTTGGGTCGATGTAAGGGAGTTCCACTGACCACAATTGAAGATGCTCGCCCGTGATACCCCACTGGAATGTGCCGCCAGTTGGGCAACAACGCATTGGCGGGATCTCTAAACATTTTGCCAACATTCGTTGCGTGTTCAATACTGGAATAAAAATCTGTATAGTCTCCGACTTTGACGGGTAGATGCATCGTAGCGTTCGATTGTGCAATAAAAACTCGCTTTTTACTTTTTAATGGGGAACGTGGGCTGGTCAGTAACTTGATAATTTGGGCACGAACGGCATTGGTTTTTACCTTCCCCAACGCAATAAAATCATTAAGCGTATTCTGCTGAAAGATTTTACGGTCTTTGACTATTTTATCAAAATGTCCGAGTCGAGCTACGGCAACAAGATCTAAAATTTGTTCCCCAATGGCTACACCTAATCGAGGTTTTCGTTTATCCGAAAATATTCCGTAGGGTAAATTATGAATGGTAAAGTCACTGTTTTCCGGGACTGGGATGAAGGTTTTTAAGTTGGTCATGGATGTCTTAGTATTGAGTTTTTTAGAATTTTCAAGTATTTTTTTAAAGGGCTTTCGATTGACTGACAATTGGCGCTCTTCTTACGTTGAAGAAAAAATTGAAGTTGATCTTTGGGTTGTTATTGAAGTTAAGGAATGAGTTAATAGTGTTCCGCGTCTTCTAGCCAGCTTTGATAATATTTTCCATCGTCAAGTTTCATGGCTGCCTTTGTCACCTGTAGCGGTTTAAAAGTATCGATCATCACAGCAAGTTCTTCGGTTTTAGTTTGTCCGATACTGCGCTCGTAGGCACCTGGATGTGGACCGTGCGGGATACCACCGGGGTGTAGTGTGATATAACCGGGACCAATATTGTTCCGGCTCATAAAATCTCCATCTACGTAATAGAGCATTTCATCCGAATCAATATTGGAATGATTATAGGGAGCTGGAATCGACCTGGGATGATAATCGTAGAGTCGAGGACAGAAGGAACAAACCACAAAAGCGGAAGTTTCAAAAGTCTGGTGTACCGGTGGCGGCTGGTGTACCCGTCCGGTAATGGGTTCGAAATTATGAATGGAAAATCCATACGGATAATTATAGCCATCCCAACCTACCACGTCAAAAGGATGGCTATCGTACGTCAGGGTATGCAAGGCGCCTTGTTTTTTAATTTTCATTGTAAAAACTCCTTTCTCATCGTGGGTTTCCAGTTCCTGAGGCAAAATATAATCTCGTTCACAAAAGGGAGAATGTTCCAGTAATTGTCCAAAATGATTTCGGTAGCGTTTAGGGGTATAGATGGGATGAAAAGACTCTGCGTAAAGGATTCGATTGTCTTGCGTATCAAAGTCCACCTGGTAAATCATTCCTCGAGGAATGACGAGATAATCTCCGTATTTAAATTTAATATTTCCCAATAAAGTCCGTAAGGTACCAGTACCTTTATGAATAAAAAGTAACTCATCCGCGTCGGCATTTTTGTAAAAATAATCCCGGAGCGATTTACGGGGTGCGGCCAGACCAATCCAGATATCATTATTAACCAAAACCGGAACACGACTTTCCAGATAGTCATCTTTGGGAGGAACATTATAACCGACCAGCTTACGCGCCATCATATTTTTGGCAACCGCAATTTTCGGGGTCATATCAATTGCTTCTCCTACCGAACGAACCATCGTTGGCCGATGTGTATGGTACAACAAACTGGACATACCGTCAAATCCGATGGTACCAAATAGTTGCTCGTAATATAGACCACCTTCTGGTTTCTCGAAGATGGTATGACGCTTTGGTGGTGTTGTTCCCAAACGATGATACATTGGCATAACGGGAAGTTTTTGGTTAAAAAAATAATCAAAAATTCAAACTTTCTTTCTCTCATTTAGTTCACTCAAATGTACGAAAAAAGATTGCCATGACAACTATATTTGAAGTATATTTTTCTTCCCCGAACCCTTTACATCAATTCAATCCTTTGGGTATTCCAGCTTTTTCAGAATGGGCTGTCTTTTGTAAAATGGGTATTTAGTTCCCGACGCACTAGCCAATCAACCCTTTAGACTTCGCATCTGCCAGTATCTCCGCTGATTTTTCAACGATTACTATGTCCGTATTTTTAGCGGTTGCAATCAACTCCCGAATACGACGGGCATTTTTATTGAGTTTGGTTTGGCGAATATAAATGGCTTTAATCCGGTTGGGAAAATTTTTCATGGCTTCCAGATAATAATCCGCATCGTGAGAGGCGGTATCCCCGAGTAACACAAAAGGAAGATCGGGAAACGCGGTAAGAATACGATTGATCTTAAGACGCTTATGCTCCTTAAATTTATTCCGTCTTTCTCCTCGATTAAATCCAAAATCTCTTAAAAATAATGGGCCACGGGGAAGTCCTTCCCGATCCATAAAACTGGTTATTGTATCGTAAAGATTCCACGGACTATCGGACAAATAGAAAAAAGGATTTTCTCTTTTTCCATCGGCCCCAACGGCCAATTGCTGATATAGGTCTACGATACCTTCCATCGCAGACCGACCGTGGGCGTTGGAAGTAAAAGTCTGACGAAGCATTTTTAATTTTAAAAAACTGGTCATATGTGTCTGCAAAACCGTATCATCGATATCACTGATAATTCCAAAAGAAGCATTCGGCATTAAGGTCATCACTAGTCCGATGGCAGAAACTTCCTGGTCGGGATAACCAGGGGCTTCCAGTAATTCCACTTTGTAATTGTGCATCAAAATGGGCGTAGCTGGAGTCTCATAAGGAAGTTCCAGGTCAAGATTGTAAAATCCTTCTTCGTCGGTCGTGACCTGATAGGTCTTTCCAAGGTAAGTGATTTGCAATTTTGCGTCCGCAATCTCGTCCGTTTCAAAGCGCCGAAAATTATTCAGGATAATTCGGATAAAACGGTCGTCGGCTTCATCTTCAATTCCCTCGTCTTCCAGCACTCTTCCGCGCAGGTAAAGGCGAGTGGCAGACTGGTAGCCAATGTACGGGGAGATGAGAATCGGGTCTTTTTTAAACATGTTTTTTTAGTTAGAATAAATTTAGAAATAGGGAAGAAGCAGCATACATTATTTCAATTGCTCTTCCTTCGCCCTTCGTTTACGGTAAGCTAAAATCCCCCAGACGATCAGCCCCACAAAAACGGTGATTCCTCCGGCGAGATAATAATAATTAATGGCAGTTCGGAAGACGGCCAGCGAGACAATGATGGCCAGCAGAATCGTAGGAATTTCATTCAAAATACGAAAAGTCAAATCTGTATATTTTTCCGGATGACTATCAATAGTATCACTGATTTTTAGGCAATAGCAATGATAATATGTTAATAAGATGAGAAAGAATAGTTTGACGGGCATCCACGTTTGTTGTAAATACGCGGGATTTAGCGCCAACATACTCATGCCACAAATCCAGGTAAATATCATGGCGGGATTCATAATGATTTTCTTTACCCGTCCTTCCATCAATTGATATTGCGGAATCAACACCGCCCTGGCCGCCGCGTCTTTTTGCATCGCTTCCTGATGATACACCAATATTCTAACGAAGTAAAATAACCCGCCAAACCAGGCCACGAAGCCGATGATATGCAGGGTTTTTAGGAGGTATAGGATCACGTGGTTGCTTTGTTTTGAGTTGTTGAATCGCTGTGCTTGTTGAGGCGCTGCGCTTGTTGAATCGCTGCGCTCGTTGAATAGTAGGAACTGCACCTCAAGAATCATTCAGCTTCTACGATAAAAGTGCTCAACAAGCGCAGCGACTCAACATTTACACACTCTTCCCAAACGCATCATAAATCGCACAAAAGTCTTCCGCTTTTAGCGAAGCGCCACCGACCAAACCACCGTCTACATCTGGCTGACCAAACAGTTCTACTGCATTTCCTGGCTTTACACTACCTCCATAAAGAATCGAACAATTATCGGCTACGGTAGCATCGTACTTTTCGGCAATCATCTGTCGAATTTCCCGGTGCATATCCTGTGCTTGCTCCGGACTAGCCGTTACGCCTGTCCCAATTGCCCAGATCGGTTCGTAAGCAATAATTATTTTACCAAAATCTTCAGCGGATAAATGAAATAGACTTTCTTTAATTTGATTGGCTACGTAAGATACGTGAGTACCAGCCTCCCGAATATCTAGTCTTTCACCACAACAAAAAATAGGGGTCAATCCACTCTCCAACACCGCATCCACTTTTTCTGCCAACAACTCGGAGGATTCGTGAAAATATTCTCGGCGTTCACTATGTCCCAAAATCACGTGGGTCACCCCTACTGAGGTCAACATATCTAACGAAGTTTCTCCGGTGTAGGCACCAGACTTTTCCTGGTGGCAATTCTGTGCCGCTAAGCGCAGGTGAGGTTGTCCTTTAATAATATCCCCTACCGCCTTTAAATGTACAAAAGGAGTCGCAAGGATCATTAGCGCATCAGATGCGGAGGAATGTACCAATAGATTACGTGCCAGGACAAGTCCATCTTCGTAATTTTTATTCATTTTCCAGTTTCCGGCAGCAATGTTTTTTCTTGACATTTTATTTAATTTGTTTAATCGTTTAACTGTTTAACTGTTTAATCGTTGAGTTGTTGAATCGTAGGAATGGCGATTAAATAGATTGAGATAAAAGGCGAAATATTTTTTCATCAATCAAGGCGCTAAAACGGGCGTTATGCACAGCATAATAACCATTTTAGTAACGAAGAGTGATGGAAAAAGAGGAAGCATAGTGTCTTAATTTATTTTATCAACATTCCTAAGCAAGTTCCAAATCTCCTCCTACTTCTTCGTGCCACGGCAATCCGTGTTTTGCCAGTTTATCCAAAAATGGATCCGGGTTAAATTCTTCTACATTAAAAACACCGGGTTTCATCCAGTGTCCGTTGAGCATCATCATAGCGCCCGTCATCGCAGGTACTCCCGTTGTATAGCTTACACCCTGTGCCCCGGTCTCATCGAAGGCCGCCTGGTGGCTGCAATTGTTCCAAATATAATAAGTTTTTTCATTACCGTCTTTAATTCCACGGATTCGACAGCCAATGGAAGTTTCGCCGGAGTAATTATCGCCTAGAGAACCAGGATCGGGTAAAACGGCTTTCAAAAAATTCAGCGGGACAATCTCCATACCCTGGTACAAAACGGGATCAATGCGCGCCATTCCAATATTCTGGATTACTCGTAAATGCGTCAAATATTCCTGGCCGAAAGTCATCCAGAATCGGGCGCGTTTTAAAGTTGGAAAATTCTTGACAAGCGACTCCAGTTCTTCGTGGTATAAAAGGTAGCTATCCCGTTTACCAATGTTGGGATAATTGAGGACTTCTTTAAATTCAAAAGGATCCGTTTCGATCCATTTGCCATTTTCCCAATATCGTCCCTTCTGGGTAATCTCCCGTATATTAATTTCCGGATTAAAATTGGTGGCAAAAGCTTTTCCGTGATCTCCTCCGTTACAATCTACAATATCCAGATAATGCATTTGGTCGAAATGGTGCCTGGCGGCACGAGCGGTAAAAATACTCGTCACCCCCGGATCAAAACCACAGCCCAGTAAAGCCATCAGACCTTTTTCTTTAAAGCGATCCTGATAAGCCCACTGCCAGGAATATTCAAATTTTGCCTCGTCTCTCGGTTCATAATTGGCGGTATCGAGGTAGTGTACGCCCGTTTTCAAACAGGCATCCATGATGGTCAAATCCTGATAAGGTAAGGCCACGTGAATGACCATTTTCGGCTTAAAAGAATGGATCAGAGCAACCAGTTCGGGCACCTTATCCGCATCTACTTTAGCGGTCTGGATGTTTTGCCCGGTACGAGTTTTCACGGCAGTGGCGATATTGTCGCACTTGGACTTAGTTCGACTGGCCAGCATAATGGAGGAAAATACACCAGGATGCTGGGCGCATTTTATGGCGACCACCCGACCTACTCCACCGGCGCCAATAATCAGGGTTTTTGCCATAGTGATTTAGATTTTTCAGATTCATAATGTGGTTAGAAGTATGTCAAATTTCCTTCTTTTTATGTTGGATCAAACAAGTGCCGTAAAGCTAATATTTATTTTGTTTTTTGATCTATTTTTTTTGAATTTGATTTAAAATTTTACACTTGAAATATAAACGACAAATTAAAATAATTTATGTTTTGTTTTTTTTTAAAAAACAATTTATTGAATTTCGGTCAGGAATTTGGTGTTGGTTTTCCCGTTGCGAGACGGGCATGTAAAGACCTTCGGTCAAATTCAGGGGTGGGCCCACCCGCAGAGTGTAGTCTTTTTTTTGTAACTATTGTTTAAATTTTACTTCTCTTCCTAATAAAACTTCTACTTCTACCAATCAATTTTATTGATACCCTACTCTTTCCCACCCTATACCAGCCGCTGCCGAGCCTTAACCATCCGATCTTTACCCTGAAAATCTTTTTGTTTTTCAATGTCAAAAAATCCGGCCTTGAAACAGAGCGCTTCGACTTCCGTAGTGTTGTATTCGTTGGTTTCAAAATAAAGCCAGCCACCAGCTACCAAATGCCTTTTGGCAAACTCCACAATGGTTCGGTAAAAAATTAAGGAATCTTTATCGGAAACAAATAGTGCGATTTCGGGTTCGTGATCAAGGACATTGATAGCCATTAACGATTTTTCCGCCATCGGAATATAAGGCGGGTTGCTAACAATGATTTCATAACTGGGGAGCTGATCCCAATTTTCTTTTTTTAGAATATCCAGTTCTCGAAAATCTATTTCGACGGTGTTTTGTCGGGCATTTTCTTTAGCGACGACCAAGGCCTCCGGACTTACGTCAAGGGCAGCGACCTGATAATTTGGGGATTTTGCTTTTAAAGTAATGGGAATACAACCACTACCCGTTCCTATATCCAAAATCCGTAAATTTAATTGGTTAGAATGATCCCGCAAAATCCAGTCGACCAGTTCTTCGGTTTCGGGTCGAGGAATTAACACGGCCGAATTAACTTTAAATTTTAAATCATAAAAATAGGTCATCCCCACCACGTACTGTACCGGTTCGTGCGCGAGTAAACGGCTTTGGATAGCGTCCAATTTAGCCAATTGTGGGGTGGTCAACTCCTCCATTCGCAAAAAATTAGTAACGGAAAAGACGTCTTCAAAAACAATTCTGGCCATTTGAGTGGCTTCTCCTTTTCCAAACACAGGCGTCAACAATTTTACTACATTCTGGTGCGCATTTTTGATGGTCATCCTAATCTTCGTTTAAAATCCTGATAGGTAAATTCCTTTAAAACATTTAACTTTCCCTCTTGATCAACGACCGCAAAATCCGGATGCTTTACCCCATTAAACATGGTCGTTTTAACCATCGTATAATGCATCATATCTTCCAAAATAATTGGGTCGCCTACCTTAAGTGTTTTTTTAAAGTAATAATTTTCCAGATAATCTCCCGCCAGACAGCTCACTCCACCTAATCGGTAAGCATAATCGCTTTTTTCTACCGCCCCTCTCACAACGGGTCGGTATGGCATCTCCAAAGTATCGGGCATGTGTGCGGTAAAACTGGCATCTAGTATTACCGTTTGAATACCATGATTATCCGTGATATCCAAAACTCGGGTACGTAAATATCCGGTTTGCCAGGCGATCGCGCTGCCCGGTTCGAGGATAATTTTTACGTTATGTTTTACTTTAAACTTCTTTAAAATTTTAATAAGGTGTGAAATATCGTATCCTTTTTTGGTCATCATATGTCCGCCGCCCATATTGATCCAATTTATTTCCGGGAGGAGGTGGCCAAAATATTTTTCAACGTTCACCAGGGTTTTTTCGAGGGCGTAAGAATCAGATTCACAAAGGTTATGAAAATGTAATCCGGTAATCCCTTTCGGTAATTTTTCCCCAATATTAATATGGACTTCTCCCAGCCGACTACCCGGTGCACAGGGATTATAGAGATCCGTTTCTACTTCCGAATACTCGGGATTGATCCGTAGTCCACATTTAATTTTTCTTTTTTTAAATGCCAAAATTGCCGGATAAAAAGTTTTAAATTGCTGAAGGGAATTAAAAGTAATATGGCTACTTCGCTTCATGATCTCGCCAAATTCTTCCGGCAGATACGCAGGCGAATAGGTATGGGCAAGACTGCCCATTTCTTCGTAACAAAGACGGGCTTCCCAGAGAGAACTAGCCGTAGCACCGTCCAGATATTCCCGGATGATGGGAAAGATTTTCCAGTTGGCAAAAGCTTTAAAAGCTAAAATTATCTCCACGCCAGCCTTTTTACGAACTCGCTGAAGCAGTTTTAAATTTTTACGCAACTTCTTTTCTTCCAGCACAAAACAGGGGGAAGGAATCGCTGAAATTTTGGGATTAGCCATTATGATCAATATTTTCTTTCTCACCCAAAAATTTAGGCCCTTTTCTCAAAATATAAATATCCAATACTGCTTTTACCCGCGCGAGATATTCGCGGTTGGTAGCTTTATGAGTGGCATTAATTACTTTGGGAGCATTGTAAGCTACTGCGTTTAAACCATAATAATTAGCAATAAAGAGCGCGCGGTGGTTATGCCATTTTTGGGAAATAATGGTAAAACTATCCTGACCAAAAATTTTCTGACAGCGAACAACGGAATCCAGGGTTCGAAATCCGGCATAGTCTAAGGTTAGCCTTTCTTTGGGAATACCAAGCTCGAGGAGCGCTTGTTGCATCGCTTCTGGCTCGTTGTATTTTTTGGTTCCATTGTCGCCGCTAAGGATTAGATGATTGACTTTACCTGCATGAAATAATTCGGCGGTAGCGGCCATCCGACTTTCAAAATACAGATTGGGTCGACCGTTAGACAAGATCGGAGAAGTACCCAGCACGAGACCCACTTGATTGTGGGGCACCGAATCCAGTTCCTCATAAACTTGTGAATAGGTAGATTGAATGACCCAAATATTGGCAAGTAGTACTAATCCAACAATCAAAGAAAATCCGAGTAGGGAAATCGCCATCATTTTTTTTAGCATGTCATAGAATTTAAAGCAATATACAAGGGAAATAGGTTAGGTGGTAGAAAAGGTCGCAAATATCCTACACAGTGGTATATTTATTATCACCCAAGCTAATTTTCCTGGGTAAATACTCTTAAGGAACGAG
>Ga0209187_1002623_pt1 | contig 16546 bp, 11 predicted proteins | sample BantaG_FD_187430 | JGI IMG/M metagenome (GOLD analysis project Ga0209187, IMG submission 187430) | Marine algal microbial communities from Bantry Bay, Ireland - BantryBay_4 metaG (SPAdes) (version 2) | ecosystem: Host-associated > Algae > Red algae > Unclassified | place: Bantry Bay, Ireland... | reverse complement strand
GCGTCTTTTTTGGCCCAATGCGGAAAATGCCTACCCGCAAAGAACCACACTTCGGAGGAGTAATTTGAACCTCAGAAATTAAATTCGAAACACAGTTGCTACTTTCTTGCCACCACTCCGTGGTTCATCATGGAGCTGTGACCGCTCGTTGCGCCTTCGATGGTCGGAGAAATTTCAATCTTTGGTTAGGTTTCAACCTGTGTTTGCCACGGCTAAAACTTGAACGGACTCTTGATCGGACCGCTGTCGAAGCTGCTGCCAAGTCCCGAACCCATGTCAAAGCCGCGCGAGCCCGAACGCGAGGGTTTGGACCCCGGCAGGGCCGAACGCGTGTTGGTGCTTTTGCTGCCGCCGCCGATCCGCAAGGTCGCCACACTGGAATCGGAGCCCGAGGTGGACAGGGACGTGCCTGGCAGGCGGGGCAAGCCTGAACGGCTGCCGCTGGAAGCATCGGAGCCACTGGTGAATCCAGCCAACAAACGGCTGCTCCCCATGTTGTCGCGTTCGCGGGCTGGGGCAAGCGAGTCGAGGCGGCGGTCGCGGTTTGCCGGACGCAGGTCGCTGCGCCAGCCCACGCCACCGTCGTCGTTTTCAACGAAGGCGGGGCGCATGCGTGGACGGCGGTTTTCGTTGGTGTCGCGGTTGGCGCGGTCGGAAGAATTGTAGGTGCCGTATTTCTTGTTGATCGAGTCGAGCATGCTGAGGCGATCTTTGTTGCCGCTAATCAGGCCGTCGATGAGGGAACCGGTGTTGGCGTTGGAGAAGGCCTTGCGGTCAGCCTTGGCATTTCCGGGCTGGCCGATGCCGGGGTTGGATCCCCAAGGTTCTTCGGCTTGTTCCGTGTCACGGATGTTCAGATTAGTGGCAGCGCGATTGGTACGGTCGACCGGTTCTTCGCGGCCATTGTCGTTTTTCGAGTTCAAGGTCTTCGGACCACGATTGGGCTCGGCAAGTTTGGCTTTGGTCTCCCAGTAATCAGGGTCTTCATACCCGCTGATTTCGCGCATGAATTCGCGGCGTTCCTTTTGCAAACGCATATCTACTTCGCTCAGATCTTGCTCTTCGCCTTCCAGTTCGAGTTCGCCGCGCAGGGCCTCCAACTGTTCATTGCGGAACGAGTCGGCGCCATCGATCGGTTTGAGAAACTCGGGATTGAGAAAGTCTTCCTTCTTCTGCATGTCGAAGACGTCATCCTCGACGATGTCGCCTTTACTGAAGTCCGGCAGTTGGTCTTCGCCGAGAAAATTGCCGCCGCCGCTGTCGTTGGGCAGGCGCAGGCTGTCCTGAGCGCTCATGCGTTCGGCCAAAACCTTGGACTGTTTCGTCTCCGGGTTCTGTTGCAATAGGTTGACCCGGATCGGGGCTTTTAGACGTGGCACCGGCCCCTGAGCGAAGGCCGCGCCAGCGAACAGGCTGAGGCCGAGAGTGGTGGACAGAAAAAACTTTGGAATTTCAGGCATGATTGAGCATATGAGTACGTCTACTGTCTTGTAGTTGTCAAATGGATAGAATCGCCCCCACCTCCGCCGCCCGGCCCACGCGCCTCTCGTTTTCCGCCAAACTTTGCTTTCTGGCAGGATTGGCCTTGTTTTTCAGTGTCGAAAGCCTGCTGGCAGCCCCGCCGACCGTGCACATGAATGGCGACCGAATCACCGTGCGCGCCCGCGAGAACACCCTCGCCGAAGTGCTTCAGGAACTGGCCGCTCAAGGCGTCCGGGTTCGCATCGACCCCGCCGTTAAAGCGCGGGTGCACGGCGACCTGATCGGCCAGCCGATCAACGACGCGCTCAAGCTCTTGCTTGGCTCCTATGGTTATTCCACCCGCTGGGGTTCCATCGAAGGCCCGGTCGGTAAAATTTCCATCCTGCAATCGATCGATGTCTACCGTGCGGGCAACAACGGCGCGGTGCGCACCATGCGCGTCAAAGGCCGCCGCGGCTTTGACGTGGTGACCGACACAGATGGCGTCGAGTACATCCGCGACCAGCTGCTGGTCGGCGTTCGGCCCGGTACCTCGAAAGAGGAGTTCATGAACATGGTCAACAACATCGGCGGACGCGTGGTCGATGTGGTCAAAGAACTCGGCGTCTACAAAATCGCCCTGCCGCCGAATAGCGATCCGCGCAAACTCAGCGCGCATCTGAATAGCAAGTTTCCCTTCGCCAAAACCGAACCCAACTACGCGATGCGCCAGAGCGAACCCTCGCCGGTTGCCGGTGCGGCGGGAACGGATGTGGGTTCGGCGGATGCCACCGCCGGCGGAGCGACGGATGCTGCTGCGGGTGCCGCTGGAACCGCCGGCGCTTCGGCCACCCCAGCCACCCCAGCCACCCCAGCCACCTCAGCGACCCCAAGCGCAGCCGCTTTTTCCACGCCGCCGAGCAGTGCCCCGCCTGGAACCCCCGCCGTCGCGATTCTCGACTCCGGTCTCTCCCCCGAAATCAAACTCGGCGACTTGCTGGTCGGTAGTTACGACGCGACCAATCCCGATCTCGCGATCAGCGACACTAAGGGGCACGGTTCGCAAATGGCCGAGATCGTGTCGGGCAGCGTCACGGCCGATGGGATGCAACCCGTTGGCGACGCGGGTGGCACGCCGGTGGTCGCCGTCCGCGCGTTTGACGACCAAGGGACAACTTCCAACTTCACCATCATGCGCGCCATCGACTATGCCCAAGACAACGGCGCCTCGGTGCTCTCTCTGAGTTGGGGGAGTGAAGGCCGCAGCGAGTTCATGGAAAGTTCGATCGCACAGGCCCAAGAACAAGGTATGATTGTCGTCGCCGCCGTCGGCAACACGCCCAACGGCGTCCCCAGCTATCCCGCCGCTTACGATGGCGTGATCGGCGTCGGCGCCCTCACCGGCAATGGCGATGTTTGGGAAAACTCCAACTATGGCAACTTCGTCGATGTCACCGCTCCCGGCCAAGCCAATTTCTCGATCGGCCACGACGGCCCGCCCGGTGACTACAGCGGCACTTCAATCAGCACCCCGGTGGTCGCCAGCGCCATCGCGCAATACCTCACGCTGAACCCCGGCGCCACGCAGGACGCGATGTCCAAAGATTTTTACGACAGTCTCACCCCCGCCGGCGATGCTGCGCGGTACGGCCAAGGGAAGTTCGATGAAGCGGCGAGGCAACGGTTTTTGACGCCGTAGAAAGAGTTTCGTCGCGAAGGACGGTCATCTGTCGCGCGGGTCGATGCGTTGATTCGTGCGAGGCGCAGGATGGGCGATAGGGAACTTGATTCAAGTGGGAGGCCGGCCCCGCCCAGGCGACTATCCGTCATGCACGCAATTTTTCACTGACCCGAAACAAGAGCCTGAAATGGATGTGGGGATGCAGCGCAATCGGCTCGGGAGGCCCCTCGCCCTCCAGATAATAGGAGACACGGGGTTCATCGTCGGCCGACGCCGACGCCGAACATCCGAGCGGCTTTGATCTGCTTGAACGTATCCAGAAACACCGCGGCCGGAATCAGAATGCCGATGCCGCCGGTGAACTGGGCGAGCGCGAAGGGGAGGCCGGCCGTGTTGATGAAAATGGGCAGCATGCAGATGGCCATCAGGAATACGCCGCCGGCGGGTTCGAGATGGTCGGATCCGCAGGCCTAGCAGCGGGGGGTGGGGCGAAGTCGGCGGCGCTCGGTTCGCGTTCGCGGTCGAAGATTTCACCGGCTTGACTCTTCTTGCAGCTCTTTTAGCTGGTCATCCAAAACGGTATGGCGCGCGAGCTTGCCTGGATCGCGTTCGAGAAAGGCCACTCGGATCGTGTCCGGATCCTCGAACGCGTGCAGCACCAGCGCCGCGCACATCTTGCAGGGCGAGAGCGTGGTGATGACCTGCATCCCTGCCTCGAACGGAAGCCGACCCTTGATCCGAGCGAGCGAAAGCAGATTCACTTCTGCGTGCCGGGTTTTGTTCAGACCGGCGGTATTGCGCGCCGCCAAAAGAACGGTTCCTTGGGCATCGAGCAGCGCGGCGGCGAGTGGACGGTCTTGTTCGGCCCGTTTGCGTTCGGGGTCGCGGCGCAGGGCGCGGACGCGTTCGTCGAGGTGAATCGCAAGCGCAAAAGGACTGCCGCTCAAGCCATTGGTGGTGAGTTCGGACGTGGTCGCGTAGTGCCGGTCCAAGCCGTCGGCACATTCATCGAGCCAGCAGACGGCATCGAATGCGCCTGCTTCGAAGACCGTTCCGGTGGTGAGTTTTCCGGCGGCCACTCGAACCACTGCCTGATCGATTTCCGTGTCGTTCGCATCGGTGTGGATCCGGTTGCGCAGCAAGCGATGCGCCTCGCCTCGGTACGCTTCGTACACCGCGCCGACCAATCGGGCCACGGACGATTCCAGCACGCCGGAGCCGACCGAACGGCAGCCCAGGGTTTGCCCGTCGCGGGACGGCAAGATCGCAATGGACGGATGCATCAACGCGCCAGGTATTAATTGGCTCCGAGCACGATGCCGCGGAAGAAGCGGGTGGTCGGGTTCAGGCTGAGGGAGATGCTGGCGGTGTCGGTGCCGCCGGTCAGGTTCAGCGTTTGAACCAGACCCCACGCGGGCGCGTCGATGTCCCGACTGGTTTCAATCCGGATCGTGGTGTCGGCCGGACCGGTGAGGTCGAGCCGCGAACCGTTGGCGTCGAAGGACATGCCGGTGAAGGAGACCGGACCGGTGACGGGCGGCGGGTTTAGGCTGTAACCGATGTCCATCAGGATGCCGCGTTCGATGCCGCTCAGGCTGCGGGCGCTTAGGCCGGCTTCGGTGGTCGATACCGTCAGCAGGCCAGCGTAATCTGGGTTCTCGTCGTCGAGGTGGCTGAAGCTGGTGAAGGGTTCGAACACGGTGGGGGAGTACAGGCCCACCGGGTTGCCGTCGTTGGCCGCGCGGGCGTTCGGGCCGTTGAAGAAAACGCCGTTCAAGCCGCCGCCGCGCAAGGCAAGCCAGCGGGTTCGATCAAGAACGAAGGTGGTGTCGTTGATGAGTTCGACGCCGTTCGCGTCGCTGATAAAATTGTCGAACGCCTCCCAAATACCGGGGTTGCCAACGCCGCTGCCCCAGTCGTCTTCGCCGTTGTTGCGGATGCCGGAGAGGAAGCCAAGGGCATGCATCATCTCGTGCATCATGGTGCTTTTAAAGTCGAACGAGGTGATCGGAATGTCGTCGTCGAAGTCCCAAGGCTGGGCGAAATTGATGTTGATAGTGCCGTCGGCGGCGGCCCCATTGAGGTCGGTGCCGGTGATGATTTTTTCGTGCACGACGCCGCGCACGTAGCCGCCGGCGAAGAAGCCATTGATCACATACTCTGAACCCGCCGAGGCGAGTCCGGCAGCATTGTTGCTCACCACCTCGATTTGGATCGTCGCGGTGTGATTGAGCGCCGACGCGAGCCGACTGCCGGCGTCCTGCATCGCCGCCCGCCGCGCCGCGCCCAGAGTCGGGTGGTTGAATTCCGGGCTGGCGGAATAATCAAAGTCGAAGGTGACTTGTGCCGAAGCGGGCAGGCTGAGCAACCAGCATATGGCGACATGGATGATGGGGTTCGGTCTCATAAATTCGTTGGTTCTTACTACGTCACTTTTCCGCAACCTTCAACTCGGTCGCGCGACCGACTTTCATGAGGGTGCCGATCAGCCAATATTACGGACCGACTACTCCTTGGTCACCGTCTCATCGAGATTCATCACCACTCTTACCAACAAGACGAGCGCAGCTTGGCGCGCCGTCGCAGACTTGTCTTTGCAAATGTCTGCCGCCTTCAACGCGCCGGACTCGGTCCGGGTTAACTGCGCCTCCAAATAGGCCGACAGATGCGCGTGCTCCGCCGCACTCGGTGCCCGCGTGAGGAAGCGGCGGAACACGACCGTCACCGGATCCTCCTCGGACGCGGCCTCAATGTGGCTCGCGAGTGCGCGCGCCATTTCGAGAAACATGTCGTCATTGAGCAGGGTCAGCGCTTGCAGTGGCGTGTTGCTGCGATCGCGTTTCGCGATACACGTCTCGCCGGTGGGCGCGTCGAAGGTGGTGTAAGCGGCAAAGGGGGCGGTGCGTTTGCTGTGGGTGTACAAGGAACGCCGGTAGCGCTCCGGTCCTGTTGCGGCGACCCATTTGGTGCCACCGTAGGCGATGCCGGTGACCGAGGCTGGCTGCGGTGGCTTGACGCTGGGCCCGCCCAGTTTGGGATGCAGTACGCCACTAGCGGTGAGCATGATGTCGCGCACAGTTTCACCGTCGACCCGGAAGCGTGGGCCGCGTGCGAGCATGGTGTTGTAGGGGTCAGACCTTAACATTTCGGGGGTGGATGGCCGCGACGATTGCTGGTAGGTCTCGGAGGTGGTGATCAAGCGGTGGAGCGACTTCATCGACCCCTCCATGGCGTCGAACTCTGTGGCCAGCCAGTCGAGTAGTGCGGGGTGGGAGGGGCGTCCGCCGAGCACTCCAAAGTCGTCGACTGAGGCGACAATGCCGCGTCCGAACAAGGCGTGCCAGGCGCGGTTGACAGCAACGCGCGACCCCAGCGGATTGTCGGTGGAGGTGAGCCAGCGGGCAAAGGTGAGGCGATTGGCATCGTTGCCGAGCTGGGGGAAAATCTCCGGTACGCCGGGGCTGACCACCTCGCGCGGACTCAGGTATTCGCCGCGGTGGTGGCGGGCGGTGGGTCGCGGATGGTCGGCCGGTCGTTCGGTGAAGACCATAGTGCTGGGCGGTTTGGGGGCCTGTCTGGCAAGCGCCTCCATCTGCTTTTTAGGTTCCGGGAGCGTGCCGAGAAAGGCGAGCTTGAGATCCCGGGTAGGTTTCGCCTCCGCCGCGGCCGCGAGTTGTCGTTCGATCTCGGCCGGCCAAGATTTCGCGGTGGCGCGTTCGGCGGAGGTGGCGAGGCGGAAACGTCCGAGCGAGGTGGTGAAGTGGCGTTCGAACAGCATCTCAATCGTCGACTCGCCGGCGGGTAGCGGGTTCTTGAAATTGAGTACGAGCTGGTTGGCTCGACCGTTTTGGCCGGCGGTCGACCAGCCGCTGGACCCGTCGCCGTCGAACACGGCCGCCGGGCTCGCCTTGCCCGAACCGATGTTGATTTTCCCATAACTCATGCTGCCGTCGGCAAACGGATGTGCATTGGTTTGACCGGCGGAGGTGACGGAGGTGACCGTGAGTTCGGAGAGGAAAAAGTCGCCTTTACGGCCCTCGTAATAGGTGCGTCCAGGGCCGCCCACCGGCAGCCGTTCGTCGGGAAGCACTTCGAGGCGGAGCGCGGACGCGGGCTGGTCGAGCTTCACTTGCAGCGTGTACACATCCCGTTTGGTGCCGTCACCGGTGGCGAAAATGGATCCGTCGGCTTGGTGGCTGAGCTTGGTGAGTCCGGCCTCCATGTGGTGCGGGCGCAGGGTGGTCCACTCGCTGGACTCGGCTTGGGCGAGTTTGAGCCAAGCAGCAAACGCCTCCGCATCGATCGCGGCGATGAGCCGATTTTCCGTGGCGCTGCGACGCGCATTATACTGTTCCGCGGCGGCTTCATGCGCCGAACCCGGCACCGCCAGATCTGGTTCCTCGGTATTATTGAGCAAGGCCATCATGCGGTAATAGTCGGTGTGCTGAATCGGGTCGTACTTGTGGGTATGGCATTGGGCGCAGCCGATGGTCAGGCCCATCCACGCCGTGCCGGTGGTGGCGACGCGGTCGACCATCGCGTAGAAGCGGTACTCGAGTGGATCGATGCCGCCTTCCTCGTTGAGCATGGTATTGCGGTGGAAGCCGGTGGCGACGCGTTGGGCGCGAGTCGGTTCGGGGAGCATGTCGCCGGCCAGTTGTTCGACCGTGAACTGCGCGTAGGACATGTCGTCATTGAGCGCCTTGATCACCCAGTCGCGGTACGGCCAGATGGAGCGTTCGCGGTCTTTCTCGTAGCCGTTGGTGTCGGCGTAGCGGGCGAGATCGAGCCAGGGCCGGGCCCAGCGTTCGCCGTAGTGGGGCGAGGCGAGGAGCTGGTCGATCAGCCGTTCGGTGGCGTGCGGCGAGGCGGCGTGTTCACGCAGATAGGCGTCCGTCTGTTCGGGGGTGGGCGGCATGCCGATGAGGTCGAGATAGAGCCGGCGTGCCAAGGTGGCGGGCGCGGCGGGTGGGGCGGGGGTCACTCCTTCACTTTTTAAGCAGGCGCGGACAAAGGCATCGATCGGGTGGGTTTTAGGCTTCGTGCCCGTGGGCAGGTCCGGTCGTTCGGGCGGCAGGAAGGCCCAGTGCGTTTCGTAGGGTGCGCCGTCCTTGACCCAGGCCTTGATCGTGGCGATTTGATCGTCCGGCAGCGCCTTGTGGAGCGGCGGGGGCGGCATGCGTTCGTCGGGATCGGTCGACAGCATGCGGGCGATCAGTTCGCTGCTGTCGGGGTCGCCCACCACGACGGACGAGGCGGTCGCTCCTTCGAAGGTGTCGAGTCGCAGCTTGCCCTTGCGCGCCTCTTCGTCGGGGCCATGACATTCGAAGCAATGGTCGGCGAGAATTTGCAGCGCGGTGGGTTCGGTGGCCTTGGCGAAGGAAACGAGGGCGATGAGAACGAAAAGAAACGCGGTCACGCGGGTGTGGGTTCGGCGGATCATGTTCAATCGCCTAGCAAAAACGGTGATCCGGCGAAAGTGTGCAGATTTTTGCAACCGTCCGCGAGGGCATGCTTCGATTCGCCTCGCAGAATCGGCTCGCGGGCCGCTCGCCCTCCATCCGCCCACCTACTTTGCTTCGAGCTCAGCGATTTCGATCGGCGCAAAATTTAAGTAATCGCAGGACGTCAGATGATACCGAACGTCGGCCTTCTCGCCGAACAGCGGACCCAGATCAGTCTTCAAACTGTGCAGGTGGCCGAACACCACGTGGTCGATCTTGGCGGCTTCGAACAACTCGGTGAGTTCGGTGTCCTCAAGTTCGGCGCTGGTCGGCGGATAATGAACCAGAACGATACGTAGCGCCAGCGAGTCGCCGGGCAATTTGTCCATCGCGGTTATGGCCGCCCGAACCCGGCCGAGTTCGCGGGTGTACACCTTTTGCGCTTTGCGCTGTTCCTCTTCGCTTTGGGCCGCGCTGGAAATGGCGTCGCCATCACCGGACCACGCGATCAAATGGCCGAACGCGAGTCCGGGCACATCCCACAAACGGGTGCCGCAAAAATGTACCGGACCCGCCGGGCTGGGCAGCGCAAGCGCGTCGGCGTGCAGCGCGTGAACGCCGTCGGGCAGCGCGGTGCGAACGCGGCCGATGCCTTGCCACCAGAAATCATGATTGCCGCGGCAGATGATTTTGGTGCCGGGCAACGCAGCGACCCAATCGAGATCGGGGGCGGCTTCGGGCAGGCGCAGGGCCCAAGAGATGTCGCCGGGCAGGAGTAGGATGTCGTCGTCGGCCACGCGTTCCGCGCAGGCGGCGGTGATTTTCTCGTGGTGGTCGATCCACTGCTCCCCGAACTTGTCCATGCCCTTGTTCGGCGTGCCGAACGAGAGATGGGGGTCAGCGATGGCGTGGATTTTCATGTGGGCTTTTCCGCATCCTGAACAACAGATCCTCGGAAATTACAAACCCGGATCGAATCCTCATTCATCGCTTCTGGGTGCTCGTCTTGGCGAAGCGTACGGGTTACTGGCCAATGTGAATCTCAACTCGGCTCCAGTTTTGAATCGATACCCTCAAGGGTTTATGTGGCTGCGCGGACCCCTCCTCGATTCTATAACCCACCAGTTGAGAGCGGGCTTGAATAGTGACGCGTTGTTTTCCGGCACCTCTTAAATCTTGATATCAAGCGAAGCACCGTCGAAGTCATGCCAATCGATGGCTTGTCGTCTCATCGAGGCTCAAGTCGTTCCCCGTCCGGAGTCACCGCGTAGCACTGCCCGGTAGCGGGATCGTATTGAATGGGTGTCCCCCATGCATCGTTTGGAACCCGAACCATGACCCTTTCTGTTATCAGTTCCTCCAAGGATTTCGGATACCGGTTGTTCTCCATTTCGAACATGATGACCGTGTGGTGGGCCCCCTCCAGAGCCGCCCTGGTTTTCATCACTTTCGCCTTCTCTGCTTCCGCCTCAACCTTCTTGCTTATTGTTGCCATTTGGATGCCAGCAGACGTGAAGAAGATGACAGACAACGCGACGCTCACGTAGCCCAGTATCAATCCGGCGAGGGCCTGACCGTCTCCACCTAAGCCCGGGTTTTTCTGGATTTTACCCCGCGATATGTGTCCGAGAACGATCGCGACGATGCCCGTCAGTCCGCAAGTGAGAAATCCCAGGATCCCGCAAACCAGCGCTCCTATTGCCATCCCCTCGGATCTGGGAGGAAGATGGGGGTTCGGTGGTGGCGGCGGTGGTGGCGGGGTTTCGTATGTGGCTTCCATGGTTTTTTTTTAGGTAGAACGCCCATCGCTTCAAGAGTTAAAACGTGCCGGAGTCGGCAGGCATGGAAAAAGAGGTCCCTAATGTAAAAAAAAACGCGAGGCGGAAAACCGCCTCGCGCCTCATTTTGCGTTTGGGAACGTTGGTTGCAAAGGCGGCTTAAGGACGCCGTGTCCATACGCAAATTCTCGTGCCGGTATTGACCGGGATCGTCACCGGAACGGTGACCGTGGCTGGGTTGCCGGCGGCCAGGTTGACGGTGGCTTGAACCACCGAGGACGCGCCGTTTTCCGGCACCACTTGAACCTCTATATCAAGCGAAGCCCCATCGAAGTCCATGGCCTCGACCACCACGTTCTGGTTGGTCGGCGAACCGGCCGGCAAGACAAAGAACGCGTCGGCTCCCGGCGGAACCACATTGCCGGCGACCGTTGTCAGTCGCAGAGTGGGTACCGTTGGCGGAAACACAAACATCGCCGTTCCGATGCTGGTACCAAGCGACGAACTCAGACTGATGGCTGGGATGCCGGTTTTGTCGATGGCATCCACGCGGATCTGTCCGGCGACCACCGAGGTCCCACTTGCCGCGCCGGTGGAGCAGGTGACTTCGTTGATGGAGGGCGCAATCAGCCGAACCGCGCCACGGGCACCAAGTCCGCCATTGCTACCGCGGGATCCTCCGTTGGCCCGGATGCTGCCGTTGCAGGCCAACTCGATCTTGGTGTTCGAGGCCACCACGATCGCGCCGCCGCCCCCGCCACCCGCACCAAAGCTGGCAGGCGGGGTCAGCCGGTTGTCGCCACCAGAACCGCCGGAGCCGCCGATGATCGGAATCAACAAAGGCGTCATGTAGCTGTTGCCGCCAGCGCGATCGGCGGTATCCGCGGTGGTATCCACGCCGCCTTCCGGGCCGTGGCCATCGCCAGCGGTAATCCCGCCGGTAAATCCACCGTTTCCGCCGTCGAACCCGCCGGGGCCGCCGGCGCCGCCGAGAACGCCGGACGCACTTTCGCCGCTGACATCGACAAGGCCTTCAATCAGAACATCACCGCTCGCCAAGAGGTAGACGGGGGTGTTCAGAGCGTTTTTGACGAACTTGAGCGTGGAGAACCGCCCCACGGTGATGGACGTGCAATTGAACACCCCATCGGCTGGGACGTTCAATGTCGTGATACCCGAACTGTCCGGGATGTTGATCGCCCCATAACTGCCGTCGCTGCCAAGGTTGATCGTGACTTGGGCGGAAGCGGTGCTGAGACCGAGCAAGAGGGACGCGACAAAGGCCAGAATGGCAAGCGTCCGTTTGTAGGTGGGATGGAACTGTTTCATGATGACTCCTGTTGCGAGTGCGTGATTTGGTTTTTTGATTTTGAATTATGGATTGATTTCGACGGTGACCGGCGGCGTGCCGACGGTGATGCCCAAGTCGAGCGGGCCGCTGCTCGACGAACTGGGAAGGACCACGGTGGCCGTGGGCGTGCCGACCGTGATCCCAAAGTCGAGGGCGCCGGGTGCCGAACTCGGAATAACCACCGTCGTTGGCGGGGTGCCGACGGTCAGCCCGAAGGCGAGGGGGCCGCTCGGCGACGCGTCCGGGAGGACCAGCGTAGCCGCCGGTGTGCCAACGGTGATGCCTAGGGCGAGGGGGCCGTTCGGCGCCGAACTGGGCAGCACCAGCGCCACCGCAGGCAGGCCGACCGTCACCAACTGGGGCGTCGAAAAATGAGTCAGCGGATCGGAGTACGCGTCGATTTCCCAGCCATCCAGCCAGGAGTCGCCGTCGGTGTCCGCGACGACCGGGTTGGTCATGTGAACGGAGACCTCGTCCATGTTGCTGAGATCATCCCCGTCGATATCCTCTTGGCCGTCATCGATGCCGTCACCGTCCGTGTCGGCGACATTCGGGTTCGTGCCGATCAAGGCTTCGCCGAAATTGACCAAGCCATCGCCGTCGGGATCTTCCAAGCCATCGATCACGCCGTTGCCGTCGGTGTCGGCGATGGTCGGGTTGGTTCCGGCGAAGGGTTCGAAGTTGTCCGGCAGCAGATCGCCGTCGGAGTCCGGACCGCCGGACACGGTGAATTGCCACATGAAATCGGCCGCCATGCTGTTGCCCGCCAAATCGCGAACGGGGTTCAGGATGCTTGCTTCGTAGCGTCCAGGGTCGAGGACGTTCGGGAAGGACAGGATCAGCGAATGCGTAATCACATCATACATCAGGATACCGCCCGTAAGCCGCTCATCATCGGCGGTGCCCAACTGTTGGTCCACGCCGCTACCGGTCACAACGATGTTGTTGGTGCTGAGGTCGGCGGGGTTCACGGGTTCGGAGAACAGGACGTTGAGGTTGTTGAAGGCCGGCACGAATGCTTGATTGGATGGAAACGTCAGAGAGACCCGCGGCGAGGTATTGTCGGGGACGAGGTTGACCGTGATCTCCGAACTATCGGTGAAGTTTCCGCCGGTGTCGGTGGCGCGGGCCACGATGGTGAACTGGGAGGTGTTCGACAGCAGCGGGGTGATCAGCCGGTATTCGAACGGGTAGTTGCCGTCGATGGCCACGGGTTGGCTATCCATCGAGAACGCCACATTGCGCACTTGCACATCGTCCAAGGCGGTCGCGGAAATCCGGAACAGCGCGCCTTCCTCGGCGGTCCATGTGGTGCTGCCCGCGCCGGCGAGCAGGTCCGAAGAACTCAAGGCGATCGTCGGCGGGACCCCGTCGCGGTCGAGATCTTTGTAGTTGAACACCGTCAGTCCGGCGTTGCCGTCGGCGACGTAGGCGATGCCGTTGTAGAGCTCCACATCGAACGGTTGACCGTTGGCATCAAAGGTGAGCTGCAGATTGTCGGTGCCGTTGATGTTTGTCCCGTTGAACAAGCCAAGTCGGCGGTTTCCGACGCCGCTGTAGGTCGATAAGATCGAACCACTGCCATTGTCCGCGACCCCGCGGAAGGTGCCGAGTCCCGCTTGAACCTGACCGGTCTGCAACGGATTCAGCGGATCGACAATGTCCATTACATCGTAGCCCGAACTATGCGTGAACAAGAGAGTCGGGTAGCCGTTGAACACGTGTGAGTGGCGGTTCTCGGATGATGCACGGCCATGCGCGGTGTCCGAGAGAAAGATCGGCAAGGTGTCGCGCACGTCATAGAGCATCAGGCGATTTTGGCCCAACACCGCCAAGGTGTCCGCCGCCAAGGACAGGTGCACCGGGGGATTGGGCAGGTTTTCAGTGCCGAGAACATTGCCCGTGAGCATGTCGACCGTATGCAGACGGGAATTGGCGGTGATGACGTACGCGATGGTTTCCGCGTTGACCACGGAAATTGCGCGGCTGCCGAGCGCAATCGTTTGCCTGACGGTGCCGGCCACGGGGTCGGTGATGTCGAGGATGGTCAAGCCGGCGCTATCGTCGGCAACCGCGATCAAGTTGTTGGCGCGGGCAACGTCGAGCGCGCGGCCCGGGGTTGCCACCTGACTAATGATGCGTGGATCCATGCCGTTGTAGACGTTGAAGGTAGCCACGCCGCCGCCTTCGGTCGCGAGCACGACGAGATCATCGACCGCTTGCAAGTTGATCGCATTGCCCGGCGTCGCCACCGCGGCAATGATGCCGATTCGGGACGGGGTGCCGTCGATCGGGTTGCCGCAGGCCTGAACTTCGGCCAAGTCGCTGACGCCGTCGCCGTCGGTATCGACATTGTTGGGATCGGTGCCGACGATATACTCGGCCTGGTCGCTTAGTCCGTCGCCATCGGTGTCGGGCGAGGTGTAGTCGCCGAGAACGACATTCGGCATCATGTTGTTCTGGCCGGCGCTGGGCGTGATGAAATCAACCCAGCCAATTTGCAGGGTTTCGGAATGCAGAACCCAATGGCGGAAATAGGAGTTCGGCGGCAGCAGCAGGTTTTCGTGCAGAATCCCGGAGGAGATAATCTTGTCGCGCAGCACGGGAACCGTCGGATCCGGAAACCAGGTTTCAATGAGGGTGAAATAACAGGCGCTGACTGGTTCGACAATACCGCCAACGCCGACGGATGGCGGGGCGACTGGTGGCGGCAGGGGCGGCGGTGGCGGTGGGTTCGGTGGGTTCGGGGCGGGCGACGGTGGCGACGGCGGCAGCGGCGGGAAGGGCGGCAGCGGCGATGGCTGTGGCATGGGGTCGGGGCTAGGCAGCGGTCGATCACAGTTATTGGGGGTAATCGGACAGTCCCCATGCCATCCTGGAGCGAGAACCCCGACGCCCGGATCGGTGCAGACCAAGGTTCCGTCGGCTGAAACCGTGGTCGGACCGGCGACCTCCCAGCGGCCAGTATCGTGGTTGAAACTGATCAGGGCGCTCTTCGAACCGGGCGCGAGCGTGCGTCCGTCGCGCAGGTTGGGCAGGTTGGGAAAACACAGCGGCGCGGGTTCGTCGAAGTTGGTCGCCCCGTCGGTTTGCACCGTGATCACAATGGGAAACGGCAGCGAGTCGGGGAGCTCTCCCGGCAGGCGGTCCGGTGGCACCGGCGCGATGCCGACCATGCCGCCACGGGTGCCGTCATTGGCAAACAGCGCGTTCGGTGGCACCGTCAATTGAACGTCTTCGAACTCGGGAAAATCATCGCGGATGCTTTGGGCGAACTTAATCAGCGTATCCGACGCCGCACTGACCGGTTGCAGGCTGCCGGGCACCACCAAGGGCAGATAGACGTCGCCGACGTTCAGCGACTCGCCGGGAATGGATGTCCAGGGCTTGCCGACGAAGGGATAGTACGCGCCCGCCGGCACCCCGTTGGCGGCGGTGCGTCCGTCCACGTGAACGAAGAACCGGCCTGAAGGCGCCGGGTCCAAGGAGAAGTTGCCCATCGCATCGGTGGTGGTAAACAGTGTGCTTTCCATTCCGTCCACGGTGATCATGACGCCTTCGAGCGGGTTGTTGACTGAGTTGGTTCCGTTCGGCGCAAGTTCGGACGCGAACACCCGGCCATTCACTTTGGTGTTCGGCACGACCGTCAGGCCCAACGTCTCGAAGTCATAAGTCATCGTTCCGCCGCGCGTCGCACCGCCGTCGAGCGACACCGCGAAGCCCGTCGTGTCGATCAGCGTGTCGGCGTTCACGGTGACCCGAACGCGGCTGCTGGCCGGCAGTGGATCGTCAAAGAACAAGGTGATCGCGTCCATGTCCTCGGAGATGTGAATGCGCGCGTCGAGCGGTACCCCGGCTTGTTCGGCCATGATCACCGAACTGTCGACGACCACGCCGGCTTGCAGCGGTCGTTCGAAGCGCACGATGAACTCCCGCGTCACCGCCACATCGCGTTCCGAGTCGATCGGCGAGGCGCTGCCCCGCGACTGAAGTTCGGCGAGGCGGTAAAACCCAACCGACGTTGGCATCAGGGCTTCGTTGTACACTTGGTTCGTCGTGGCCGCCATATACGCGGACTCGACCGCCACCCACGCCGAGGCCGAACCGGTCAGGTTGGTGGCGCGTTCAAGTTGGAACACGCGGCCCGGAACGGTTGCCGCCCTAAGTTCCACGCCACCAACAAGATCCGTCTGATCAATCTCAAGTTCCGTGATCGATTCCTGACTCCACGAAAGGCTGCTCCAAGAGAGCATGATGACCATGACAGCCATGCCAAACCCCCTGATGTGCGACCGTGTCCAAATTCCCTTCGTGTTCATAGAAGACCTTTTCAGTTCTCCAGCGGGGCACAGATCGCCACAACGGTGACGCAACTTTACAATCTTCACTCCCCCACGGAGTTATTGTTCTATATCATAATTCGCAGCCTTCAGCGACTTCTTACCGACGAATAGATATTGGATGGGAAAATTATTTCCCGGTTGCCTCTGGAGAAACCCACAAAAGAACATGGCAAACGCCGCCGCGATGCAGACGTCCTCCACCCAAGTCCAAGATCAAACGCACGCGCAGTTGCTGCAGTACGCTGGCGCAGCCTGCTAAAGGAAATGTCTTCCAAACAAGGGTGATATACGGTTAGCGAGAATGATATTTCGGCAGTATATCGTGCTAAATGGAAAGATATACGGACCCGAAGAATAACTTGTTGCCGGCCCACTCCGAACTCGTTCCCGCCCTGCGGACTCCGACCAAGAAAACCCGCTTGAACTTCGGCCCAAGAACCCCGAAACTCCCCTCATGAACCCGCCCTCGGAACTCGACCCCAACCACG
>Ga0209187_1002620_pt1 | contig 16557 bp, 10 predicted proteins | sample BantaG_FD_187430 | JGI IMG/M metagenome (GOLD analysis project Ga0209187, IMG submission 187430) | Marine algal microbial communities from Bantry Bay, Ireland - BantryBay_4 metaG (SPAdes) (version 2) | ecosystem: Host-associated > Algae > Red algae > Unclassified | place: Bantry Bay, Ireland... | reverse complement strand
CATCGTGTTTTATTAGATTAGACTTAAATTATACCATATCGCTGCGCGGTTTTCTGCCGCGCAGCGGCTTCGTTCAACCCCCGCCTATATTTAAACCGTCGGTTCCCGACGATCATCCGTCATCATGTCGATTTATTCCACAGTCTCGCGAGTCCATGGATGGGTTGCATAAGAATGCAGATTCTCAACGAGAGGGCATTTTCCCAATGGACGGGACGAATTTTTGACCATTGGTAGTTTGATGCCGACGCGTTGCGGCTCAATAATAAGAGGCGCGACATACCCCGGACTTACGTCCGAGGCTATTAAATGCCGCCGCTTCGGGGCTCCAAAGCCGTGTGGCTGTAACACGGCCTTGGAAGGCCGTGTTACAGCGCCGGGGGGCCCCTGTCTAACGGCTTACGCTGTAGCTGGGGTGCCTGATCCCCTTTTTGGGCCATCACCTCTGAAAATCTTGATCAGGATCAAGGCGACAAACACGAAGGTCAATTCTGCGAGCACGTAGGCGAACAATTTACCCGCCATGCCGGAAGTAAATCCGTAGCTGTGTAGGCCGACGCTGAGAAGGTTTACCCCGAGCCAAGCTAGCATAACGACAACGTTACCAAGGGCAGCCAAGGCGGCCGCGCCGACTTCGCGGATCATGCCCCCCAAACGGGCGTGATAAATAATTGCGCACCATAGAACGATAAGAATCGCGCCGTTTTCCTTTGGATCCCAGCCCCAGAAACGACCCCAACTTTGATCACCCCAGACGCCGCCGAGCATGGTGCCCAGGAAGGAGAAGGTGAGGCCGAAGCCAAGAATCCCGAGCATGTAGCGGAAGGTTTCTTTCATCACTTTTTTACGAGCGCCGAAGATTTTTAAGATCAGGTAAACGTGACCAATGACTCCTGCGAGCCAGACGCCCGCGTAACCGAGGTTGATCGCAACCACGTGGGTGCCAAGCCAGAACTGGGAGTCCAGTACGGCCTGAACTTCGCCCATCGTATCGCCGTCGAGCGCGAGGGTGTTCGAGAACATGAGCAGGGTCCAACCAATAAAGCCGGCGGACATCGCACCTACCCCGACGCGGGTAAACCATTCCGCTACCATGGCGAGAATGGCGCAGGCCAAGGCGACAAAGATGAAGGTCGCGTAGAGATTGGTGATCGGGGGACGCCCCATAATGTACATGCGGAAAACCACCGCGCCGACGTGAAGCACAATCGCGACCAGAACAAGAAGCACTGCGATCCGTCGAATCGTCGGAGTCTTCTCCGCGAGCATCCCGAAGAAGCCGATGATGAAAGCGAGAAGGTAAAGCACCTTGCACCAAAAAAGCAGGTTGAGATTGTTGTAGGTGATCTCGTGCTGGATTTTACCCAGTCCGCCTTTGACCCAGAATCCGGTTCCGTTTTTGCCGCCGATCGAGGTTTGTGCTTCCACGAAAGCCAAGTGATCCGAAACCGCTTTGTCGAAAGCTTCTTGGTCTTCCGCTTGAAAGGCCTCCGACATGTTACCGAAAATTACCACTTCCTTTTCGAGCTGCGGCGACTCCATGCGCACGGAAATGATTTCCGATGGCGCACTCCACGTTTCGCTTCCTGCATGCGGATTGACTGGGATCACATCAAAGGGAGATCGCATCTTTTGCTGCTCGTCAAAGCGCTTGAGCTGATCCACGATTTGTAGCTGCCAGGATTCCATCGGGCTCATGTTGGCCAACTCAGGGTCTTTGTTAAGCATCTGTAGGACGTCGACTTGAAGCTGCTTGCGAATCCGGAAAATATCGAAGTAGGAGAACATCCATTTGTCTTCATCCAAGCCATAATGCGCTTTAACTTCTTTGCTGCCGATCATGAAGTTTTGCGACGCGCGCGCGAAGTCGAAGGTGCGCGTGAGGTTGTAATAGGTCATGACCTGAGCCGCGACGCGGATGAAATCTTGATCCACTAAGGCGCGCTTGTTGTTCTCAATCGAGTTCGCTTTGGCGGCCAGTTCCATCAGGCGTTGAATTCCTCCTCGGAGCTGCGAGAAGCTGTACAGGCGGCGCTTTTCGATCGAGCTCACCCCAATCGCTTCCAGGACTTCGGGGTTGTTGATCAAAAAAACTTTGTCGTCGATGGTCGTGCTGGGATCGAAGATGACTCGGGATAACCAGGTGAGCGAGTCCACGCGTTCGACCGGGAATGGCTCCCATGCGGCCATGGCACGAATCAAGGGGAGGTTTGGCTCCATGACCTCATAGTCGAATTCAGTACGGGTCGGATCGAGTTGCAATGCAGCGACGTACTCCGGATCACTGATGGTAATTTTGCTCTTATCGGTTTCTTGGCTCGCGGCTTCAATTTGCTCGATCAGCTCCTTGCTGATGTCCGCGAAGCGCTGATTTAGTTCGTCCGATCGTTTGCCGTTGAATGTTGTACGGCCAGCAAAGCGGAGCATGAGGTCTCGGGCGAAACTTTGCATCGGCATTTTACGACCGTCGACAAGAATCGGAATGCGGGCAAACTCGGTGAGGTCGAGGCTGATCACGGGCGAGATTTCCACCGTCTCACTGTCTTCAGCCGACTCTGCCGACTCTGTGGCGTCATTCGTTGTCTGCGCCATGGCTGGCATGAATAGGCTCGTGGCACCGGCCCACAGGCAGGCGACGATCAAGATGCGCTGAATGTGTTGCATGATGATAGCTGGGGTAGAGGGGGTAGAGCGGAGGAAGGAAGGTTGCGGTGTGATCATGCGATTTTTTTCCTTTTGGTGCGAGAGAGCATGACAATGAAGTGGATGAACATGCCGATGAAGGTGATCGCGGTCGCCCAGTAGGGCCAGATTCGAAACGGATTGTAGGTGACGACAAAGGAAGAAAACTCCTGGTCTGCGGCCGCAAGTTTGTCGTTAAAGCTGCCTTGGTAAAAAGTGTATCCCCCGGTTCGGAAGGGGGCATTCATCTCAATCAAAGCTGGGCTGGTGCGATCCGTATTTGGGTAGGTCACAGCCACCTCGCTTTGAAACTTGATGTGTTTCGCTTCGTTGGGAAGCGCTTCGCGGGTAAACTCATCGAGCTTGATTTCGACCGGTAGCTCGCGGCGTTTCGCCCGCAGGCCGATAAAGTAATTCGTGCCTTCAAAGCTCACGTTGATTTCCTCCGGATCTTCAATTTTCACGCCGTAGAGAAGCAGGCGTTCCGCTTCGCTCCCTTTGGCCACGGTCACCCGCATCCCGGGGGTGAAACGCTGTGGATCACTTTTGACTGCGTTGATCGCGAGTTTTTTGCGCCAGTTGTCGCGCACCGTACGCTCGGTCAATTCGAGTTCGGTGTCCGTAATGATGCTGTCCTTCGGAATTTGCCCCGAGGCGATGCGCTTTTCGAAGAGCGCCTTACTTTCCGCTAAGGCTTTCTCGACCTCTGCATCAATTTCGTTTGCGCTTTCTTCGATCAAGACTTTGAGCTTTTTCACCGGCTCAATCCCAGTGAGCTTGTATACAGATCGGACGTCCGGCTCGAGCTCGCTCTTGGTGAGCGGCTTGGCGTCTCGGATGTATTCTTCGACCGTGAGAGTGAGTCCCAGCGCGTCAAAGTCGATTTGTTGCTCGGGCTTGAGGCCTTTGATATCGACCGCGTGCACCTCGCGTTCCTCGCCTTGATTGGTTGCAATCGACAGCTCCCAAGCAGAATAGTCGCGGGAAAGATTGGTGCTTTCACCTTCATAGAGTGGCTGGTAGGAAGTCCAGCCCGCCATCATGTTGAAGGCCCCGCCCGCGAGCATAACCAGAACCCCAATGTGCATGAGGATCACGCCACTCATATCGATCACCCGACCCTTGGCGATTTTGAAATGCACCAACAGGGAGATGAGCAAGTTCACAAAAAGTAAGGTCATCACCAGCATGCCGCCGGGGAGGGGAATGATGCCCCAGACCGGATGCGGTAGCGCCGAGGCTTCCATAGCGGGAAGCCGGAAAAACCAGGCGTAAAAAATCTTTTCGAGCGAGTGATGCAAGCCGATGCTCGATTGATATACCGTGCCGACAAAAATAAGGAAGCACAGATAAAACAGGCAAATCACGGTTGCCCGCAGGGAGAAAAAGTAGCTAAAAAGTTTCATGAAATCTCGGTGGCCTCATTGGGTCGGAAACAGAATCAAAGAAGGTAGGTCAGAAGCAGTAGGTCAGAAGCAGTAGGTCAGAAGCAGTAGGTCAGAAGCAGGTCAAAAGCTGGTCGTAAGCAGGTAAAAGCAGGAGTTTGCAGCAGTCAAAAGGGCAGCTCAACGAAGCGAGTCGCACAGCGCGCGAAAAGCTTCTTTTTGCTTTGCTAGTAATCGTTTCGGGCCTGTCATCTTTACAAATAATTTTTGGTTATCCATGGGCACGATCCCCGTCATCATCGAATCGGCATCGTCTTCCTCTTTTGCGAAGCTAGCGAGGTCGACCAAGATACCGCTGCGTCCTCCCTCGGTTTGGAACGTGGGGCTTTCTTCCAGCAAGGCGAGCAACTTGGCTCGGTCTGGTTCACCATCCGCGATTTGCCCAATCCAGCGGATCAAATTTTCTTCAATGCCACCGCCGCCACCGAGCAGCACCAAGGAGGTTTCTGCGGCATCGTCTCCTTCAGTGACCTTAAAGGTCGCGATGCGCATGCTGTTTCCGGTCGACTCGGTCCATCCCTCTGGAGTGGTCCATTGGACTTTATCCGGTTTGGCCGAACTGCCCGTCATCTTGTTTAACATCGCCATCTGATCCGGAGACAAACTCGCGCTGGTTTCCGGTTTCTTGCTCGCGACTCCCGAGGCTTTGCGCTGAATTTCAGTGTAGCTGCGAACCTCATGGGAATTCTTGCTGCATCCGGTCAGCCCCAGTCCAGCTCCCAGCAGAACCGCTAGGCAGAAGAACGTCGCAAAGGCCGAGCCACGTGAAGCGGTGCGGAAGATCGTATTCGTTTTCAATATTTTCAACATTTTCAATTAAATCTGAAAGTTTAGAGTGCGTCTGTAGTCCTATCGAGCTTTTATGGGCTTTGCAAGATTCAGTGGAGCTTCCTCATCGAGAAATTTGTCATTTATTCAGGTAGGAGCCTGTCGGACTTAGCAGATTCGGCTGCGAATTCCTCATTTTGGCCCAGACGATCCGGACGAATCGATCAAATAGCTTCAACTAGAGTACGCGCGTTTTGAGATTTGTTGTTTCCTTTCATCGGAGAATCGTCATTTTCCTTTCCTCCACTTCTTGAAATTCATTCATTCAGTTGTAGATCTATCACTTGTACGCAATCCCGACTATATTTCGTGTCTTTCCGCTAGTTTTCGCTCTTTTTTTGGCGATTTCTATGAGTCTTCCTGCAGTTGCCCAGCTTGAATTTTCATTTACCTACAGCTCGTCTGTCCCTGCATCGGAGAAAAGTGGCATCGAAGCCGCGGTCGCTCGAGCCGCCGAAGCGTGGCAAACCCACCTCCAGGACGCGATCACGGTCAATGTGGTAATCGATTGGGCTCCCATCGCTTCCGGAAGCAAAGCCATCAGCTTTGTCGACTACGAGCGCCGTACTTACAGTGAAGTCTACACCGCACTCGGTACCGATCGCAGCTCTCCAACGGATTTTTCTTCTTTCGCCAAATTACAGGACGATGCTCAGGTAGAATTTCTCATCAATTATACGGTCGAAAATCCCGCTGGGCCCGGATCCTCCACCCCCTATTTGGACGATGACTCGGATTTGAATAACCGCAATCTACGTCTTTCCTTTGCGAATTCGAAAGCGATTGGCCTTCGCGCCGCGCAGGGGACAGACCGAGACGGTCGTATCGTCTTTGACGCCAACAAGACCTGGGATTATTTCCCCGCCGACGGCATCGCGCCAGGTGATTTTGATTTTGGCGTAACGACCTTGCATGAGCTTGGACACATTCTCGGGTTCACCAGCCGCATCGACAGTCAACTCGGGAATGATCCTGGCAAGACCGAATCGGAGTATGACTACATCGTCCCGCTCGACCTCTATGTCTACTCCACACAATCTGCGGCCCAAGGCGAGGGCGTATTCGATTGGACTTTAGACACTCGGAGTAAATACTTTTCCACCGATGGAGGTGCTTCCGTCTTGGCCTACATGTCGACTGGCGTGAGCTTTGGCGATGGACAGTCCCGCGGCCATTGGCGCAACGCAACCCCAGGGCAGGATCCAATCGGAGTGATGGATCCATCCACCGTTTCTTTTCAGACCATCCAAGACAATGATTTGATTGTGATGGACCTCATCGGCTTCGACCTCTTGCCGGGAATTATTCCCATCGTCGATTGTCATGCCAAAGCAGGCGGCGAGGTGTTTCTCGAATGGGTCGCCCTGCCTAATGCCACGGATTATCAGGTCTACCGCCAAATAAATGGCAGCTGGATCCCCGAACTCGGTGGGAGCTATGTCGGCGAAACCTGGACGAGAAATTTTGGGTTAACCCTACCTGATCTTCGGCATTTCCGTGTTACTGCCGATGCCATTGTTGAGCTTCCGAAAAGCAACGTTCAGTCATATAGCGCCAAGGCCGCTCCTTTCGAACTCAAATCAATGAACCCAGCTCGAGCGTCTGCCCTGAGCCATCCGCACGCAAGTTGCGGCTGTTGTTTGCAGCAAGGGATTGACCACTAGGCTGTCCCCGACTACATAAAGGGTATGAAGTATATTAGTACCCGGGGCGAAACCGAGCCCATGGAATTCATGGACGCCGTCCTTACAGGACTCGCGCCCGATGGCGGTCTTTTGGTCCCTGAATCCATTCCCGACCTCAGCAACGAGTGGCCCAAGTGGGCGACCCACTCCTTCGAAGAAATTTGTTTTCGGGTGTTGTCGCACTTTGTCACCGACATTCCAGCCAACGAACTCAAGACGATTATCGCCCGGAGCTATGCGACCTTCCGCGATAGTAAAATTGCCCCCGTGCGGACAGTCGGCCCGGTGCACATCCTGGAACTATACCACGGCCCAACCCTCGCCTTCAAAGATGTCGCGATGCAGTTTCTCGCCAACACCTTCGAGCACATTCTGAATCAACGCAAAGCGACCCTGAACATTGTTGGGTCGACCAGCGGTGACACCGGAAGCGCGGCCATCCACGGCGTGCGCGGCAAGAAACGCATCAACATTTTCATGATGCACCCCAAGGGACGCACCAGCAAAGTTCAAGAAATGCAGATGACCTCGGTGCTAGACGACAACGTCTACAACCTTCAGGTCGAAGGCACCTTTGATGATTGCCAACGCGTTATGAAGGAAGTCTTTCGCGACACTGATTTCAAAGATTCGCATCATCTTGGCGCGGTAAATTCGGTCAACTGGGCCCGTGTCCTCGCACAGATCGTCTACTACTTTACCGGCGGTATCGAAGTCATGTCCCGCACCGGCAAGAAAAGTTTCCGCGTTTCGGTTCCCACCGGGAATTTCGGCAACATTCTCGCTGGCTGGTACGCCAAGCAAATGGGCCTCCCCATTTCCAAACTCGTTCTCGCGACGAACGAAAACGATATTCTCGCCCGCTTCTTTAGCGAAGGCGATTACTCACGCGGGGATGTGAAAAAAACCATCAGCCCCTCGATGGACATTCAGGCCGCCAGTAATTTTGAGCGCTATCTCTATTATCGCCTCGGCGAAAAGTCAGCCGACGTAGCGCGTATCATGCGCGGCTTCGAACGCGGCGAAGGACTCGACATCGAATTTCCCGTCAGTGGCGGAAGCATTGACGCTCAGTTCGCGGCCGGTACCGCCACGCGGGCAGAAACCGAAGCCACCATCAAAGAGTACCAAGAGAAGTACAACGTCCTACTCGATCCGCATACCGCCGTCGGCGTCTTTGTCGGCGAAAAGCATCTCGGCGAAGACGAGCCCATGCTCTGCCTCTCCACCGCGCATCCCGCAAAATTTCCGGAATCGATCCAGGCCGCCTGCGGTACCGACGCCACCCATCCTGTGATCGATAAACTGGCCGGATCCGAAACCCGTTGTCAGCCCATGCTCGCCGACGATATGACGCTGAAGCGCTTTATCTCAGATACGATTTACCCCGGCGAAAACCGGAGCGTCATGCCCTTGGCGAGTGGGCCTGCAGCTTCAACTGCTACCGCTTCCGTAGACAGTACTGAATCCGCTTCAGGAGCCCAGGCGTCTGGCGTCGGATCTGGAGCCAAAGCCGCCGGATCTGGATCGAAAGCTCTCGGATCTGGATCGAAAGCTGTCGCGGTTGGCGCAGGCGCTGCGGCCGTCGCGACAGCTAGCAACACTGCTACCGCTAACAACACTGCTGCTGCTAACACGGTCGCAACCCCCGCATCAAATGCGTCATCTTCCGAAGCAGGCGCCGTTCCTCCCGCTCCTCCCGAATCGGCCGCTTCTGCTCGATCCGGTATGCGTGTCTATCAGAAGCCTGGTTTGCTAGGCCGATCTTGGTTCCGCTTCCTGGTGCTCTGCCTCTTGGCGGGCCTCTCCGGGCTTGGTGCCTTGGTCCTCGGCATGACTCTTGCCTTCAGCCGGCCGCTCCCGATTTCGCGCAGCTCGATTACGAATGTGATCGAGCAACCCGAGCTCCTTACCGCCGACCCGGTTCGCTTGGTCTGGATTGTCATCGCGTGTTTGGTCAGCTTTATCGGATTCTTGTTTGCCATCGATTATTTCCGCAAGCATCGCGCGCATCACAAGCGCCTTCGTGAGCAGAGCGAAGGCCTATAGCGTAACGCTGCTCGTCATGCGAGTGATTCAACCGACTCACGCCTTCACTCCCTCTCGCTTCGGCTAACAATATGGCCCCTGCTAAAAAACGTGGCACCGCCCGCAAGCCCGCGGTCCGTATTTCCGTGCGCGAAGCGGTCGAACGTTGCTTCCGCTCAGGCGATCTAAAACGTGCCTCCATCATCACGGGCGTCGAAGGGACGCGGGCCCACCAGCGCGTGCAAAAGGCGCGACCCGAAACCTATCAGCCCGAGGTCCGCCTGCAGTACAGCTTGGACTGCGAAGACTTTAAACTCACCTTTCATGGCCGCGTCGACGGCTTGGTTGATCTGCATCCCAAAGACGCGCCCCCCGACCCAACCCGCCAAGTAGTCATCGAGGAAATCAAGTCGACCCGTCGGCCCTTACTCGAAATCGAAGCACGTGAAATCCATTGGGCTCAAGCGCGCATCTACGCCTTCATCTACGCCAAAAAGCATGGCTTGGAGGCGGTCGAACTACATCTCACTTATGTCGAGTTGGTCGCATTCCAGGAGCGTACCTTTCGCGAAACTTGGTCCTTTGCCGAGCTCGAAGCCTTCTTCAAGGTGCTCACGGATCGGCTCGTCCCGCTCACCCGTCAAGCCCTCGAATGGAAGGCCCTCCGCAACCAATCGATCCTCCATCTCGACTTTCCGTTTCAGGCGCCACGCCGTGGCCAGTTTCGCTTCATGCGTGAGGTGAATCTTCGCTTCGATCACAGCCAAGAACTCTTTATCGAAGCCCCGACCGGTATCGGAAAAACCATCGCGGCAGTTTTTCCCGCGGTCAAAGCCCTCGGACAAGGGCGTTTCGGACGCATCGTTTTCCTTACCGCAAAAAACAGCGGCAAACATATTGCACGCCAAGCCTTCGAGCGACTTCGCAGCGAAAACCTGCGGCTAAAAGTCATCACCCTCACCGCGAAAGACAAGTTGACCTGCGTCGAAGGGGAGCGCTGCGATCCCATGACCTGTGAAAATGCGGTAGGCTATTTCGACCGGCTTCCCGGCGCGATGAAAGCCATGTTCGCCTTCGATATCTGGGACCCCGAACGCATCGCAGAAATCGCTCGGAAACACGCGATCTGCCCCTTCGAATTCTCCCTCGATTTGTCGACGTGGGCCGACGTGGTGATTTGCGATGTGAACTACTTTTTTGATCCCCGCGTGGTGCTGCGTCGCCTCTTCGAAGTCTCGAAAGAAAAGAACGTGCTGCTCATCGATGAAGCGCATAACTTGGTGGGGCGTGCTCGCGACATGTTTTCCGCTAGCCTTTCGCTTGAGGCGATTCGCGAATGCTCTCGCACCGTATCCGCCGGCGACCCCGCTTTGGCGCGAGCGCTTGATAAACTCGGATTCGCCATGGAAACCGCCGCTAAAGGCCCGGGCGTACAGCTAGAAAAACCAAAGCAGATTCTTCGCGCGGTACGTGAATTTCATGGGGTAGGGGAGGCTTGGCTGTCCTCCGATCAGCAAGTACCCTGGAAAGATTTCTTCCTCGAAACCGTGTTCGAGGCCGCGAGCTTTTTACAGGCCGGCGATCGCTTTGATGACGATTTTCGCTTCTTTCACGAAAACGAACGCGATGGCCTGGTGCTGAAAATCTTCTGTCTTGATCCCGGCCGTCTGCTCAAGCGGGCCCGTAAAAAAGCCGAGTCGACCATCTTTTTCTCCGCGACCTTGAGCCCGGCTGATTATTATTTGGACCTGCTCGGAGCCGATCCGCCCTTTGGCTTGGTGCAACTTCCGTCGCCTTTTCCTACAGAAAACCTCGAGATCTTTGCCGGCGAACATTTGTCGACCACCTATCGCGAGCGCGACGAAAATTATAAGCCCATCGCCAAGCTCGTGAGCGGCTTTTGTCGCTACGCCCCAGGCAATATTTTGGTCTTCTTTCCGAGTTATGTTTTCATGCAGTCGGTAGCGAATTTTTTCGATCCGCCCGAAGGAGCCGAATGGATCGTGCAACGCCGTGACATGTCGGAAAACGCGCGGAATTTATATCTCAATTTATTCACCCAAGGCACCAAGCCCGCGATTGGCTTTGCCGTCATGGGCGGAATTTTCGGCGAAGGCATCGACTTGATCGGCGATGCGTTGAACGCAGCCGTGATGGTTGGGGTCGCCCTCCCGCAAGTCGGGATGGAGCAGAATTTAATCAAGGGTTATTTCGAAGGCAAAGGGAAGCAGGGCTTCGATTACGCCTACACCTACCCAGGCATTAGTCGGGTGCTCCAGGCCGCCGGCCGTGTGATCCGAAGCGAAACCGATCAAGGAAAACTCCTGCTCATCGATCGCCGTTACGGCACCCCGAAATACGCAGCCTTATTCCCCGAGCATTGGCCGGAAATTCAATGGGCCCGCAAGGGCGGCAAGAAGTAGAGGCGGGATTGCCCCAAAGCATGCGTCGTTTTTTTGACAGGATTTACAGGATGAACAGAATGGTTTTTGTCTTCGCTGGAGTAGGCTTCAGCGAGCGGCGAAAGTAACTCTAAGCTCCGAAGGTGCGAAGGCACGTAGCCCCGAGGCTCGCCTCGGGGAGCTCCGAAGGTGCGCAGGCTTCGTTCCTTAAAGCCCCGTTACCATCAACGAGGCTCTCTCCATCCCCTAAAGATCCAAGGCGGCCAAGGCTTCCGGCAAACCCGGATGGTCAAAGGTAAAGCCAAGTGCTTCCAGCTTCGCGGGCAACACCTTCGCGCCACCCAACAAAAGAGCTTCGCCCATCTCACCAAACATCTTCTTAATGATAAATGCGGGCGCCGGAATCGCGGTCGGGCGGTTGATCGCTTCTCCGAGGGTCTTCGTGAACTCCGCGTTGGCAACCGGATGTGGAGTGGTGAGGTTAATCGCGCCCTCCACGCTCGGGTGAGTCGTAACAAATTCAATGGCACGGAGAATATCGTGCATGCCAATCCAACTCATCATTTGTTTGCCGGTGCCGACGCGTCCGCCCATCCCCATCTTAAATGGAGGGAGCATTTTTTCCAGCGCGCCCCCATCAGGGGTGAGGACAATCCCGATGCGAATATGGCTGGTGCGAATCCCCGCCTCACGTGCGGCCTCGGCCGCGTTTTCCCATTGCACGCAAATGTTAGACATGAAGCCTTCGCCCGGGCTGCTCACCTCAGTTAAGCTTTCATCGCCTCGGTTGCCGTAATAGCCAATCGCGGACGCGCTAACAAAATGCGATGGTTTTGTCTCAAGCCCCGCCATGGTCTTGGCCAAAAGCGCGGTGCAGTCTACCCGGCTATCCACGAGGATTTTTTTCCGCGCTTCGGTCCAGCGGCCCTCGGCGATGCCCGCCCCCGATAGGTTGATCACCGCGTCCACCCCGTCAAAGGCAGCCGGCGAAAGCGTTCCCGCACTAGGATCCCACTGAATTTCGTTAGAATCGGTTGGGTCACGGCGGACGAGTTGCACGCAGCTATGCCCTGCGGCTTCGAGTTTCGGCATTAAGGCGGATCCAACTAGGCCGGATGCGCCGCTTAATAAAATCTTCATGTGCTTCCTTATCGCTCTTTGTTCCCCAATTCCTTACAAAGAAATTATGGAAGAGTACATCCCACAATTGGGCCGAATGGTCTATACCCCCCCAAATGGGCCGCCACCCGGGGTTCGCCCCAATCAAGAAATCTATCAACACATGGGACGCGATAACATCTTTAAGATGTGCGAAGACTTCTACACCTTGCTCGGTCAAAGCGCGATTTCCCACATGTTTCCCGATACGCCGGAAGGCTTAAAAGCCGCGTCTCAGCGCCAAGCCATGTTTATGTCTGGCGCACTTGGCGGTCCACCGCTTTACGCGCAAATTATCGGTCCCCCTCGCATGCGGGCCCGCCATTTACCCTTCGTGATCGACAATGCCTCCCGCCTAGAATGGCTCCGCTGCTTCAAAAAGGTGCTCGAAATCCCAGAAATCTACGACTTTCCTGCCGACGACGTCGCTGGGTTCATCTACTTTCTCGAAGGCTTTTCGGCTTGGATGGTGAACAAGGAAACACCAAGCGAGACGCCCCATAAAGACCAAGATGCCTCTGATTCCGCCGATGGCGCTTCCCAAACTTGATGAGGCGCTTGCAATTCATCGCCTTTCGCTTTTGGGTCGGGCTGTGAAAATGTGGGATACTGTATTGAAGATGTTGTGGCTGGGCTTTTGGGGCGCAGGCATGTTGCTCGTTGGACTCCTGTCGACCGCGAACGCGCAGGTAGAAGCGCGCTATCTCACCCAGCTCCAAGCGGTTACTCCGGCGGACCTCGTTGCCGCCGAAGCCTCCTTTGATGCCACCGGGAATCGGGTGGTGTTCCAGAGCATCCGCGATCCGTTGAACCCATTTCATCAAACCTTCCTCCACGAATTGACCACTGGGAAAACCAAACGCGTTTCGCCCGGCTTTGGTCGGAGCTCTTCCCCGATGCTGCACCCCGATGGCGAGCAAGTCCTGTTCGCGTCGACGCATAACGATCGCAAGGCCCGCGAAAAACAAGCGGCCAATACCTCCCCCCGTTTTGACCCTTCCTTTGACCTCTACATTCAGGACCAGCTTCGAGGAAGTCTCACTCGCCTCACCGAGGCCGAAGGCTACGACGCCGAATGCGCCTTCTCGCCCGATGGCGAATGGGTGGTCTTCGCCTCCAACCAAGGTGTGTATAGCAAGCCATCGCTGAGCGAAGCTGAAATGGCCGAGCTCAATCGAGATCCCAGCCAGTTCGTTGACCTGTATTTGATTCGTGCCGATGCCTCAGGCCTCCGTCGCCTCACCACCGAGCCAGGCTATGATTCCCAACCCTGTTTCGATCCCAAGGGGGAGCGCATCGCTTGGATCCGGACTCTCCCCGGAAAGCAAACCTCGCTCTTATTTAGCATCAAGCGCGATGGCAGCGATCTGCGTTCACTGGCCCGCAATATCGTTGGCGCCGGTGCGCCGTACTTCCATCCCTCCGGAGCCTACCTCGTCTTTACCGCTGAATCTTGTAGCGGCAGCGCGGCGCCAGCCATCGCCTCAGGTATAAAATCCGGTCGCAATGTCTACGTGCAGGCAGCGGACGGAAAAAGTCCGCCCATGCAAGTCACGGTCGGGGCTGGAGTCGACAGCGACCCAAGTTTTGACCAAAGTGGAAAGCAACTTGTGTTCACTCGCCAGCAACGGGCCTCTCTCGCGCCGCGAATATTTATCGGCCAGTGGAATCATCCCGCCGTCTTGCAGGACCTTGGTTCGGCTCGGGCCGCGATTGACTCCGCGCCAGTGGAATCCATCCCTGCGCCAACCGTTGCGGCTGAGCCCACGGTAGCGGCTGAGCCCACGGTAGCGCCTGAGCCTACAGCTATCATTTCTCCTGCAGCTATCGTGCCTCCTGCAGCTATCGTGCCTCCTGCAGCTTCGGCGCCCTCTGTTGCCTCCACTCTCCCCGCGCCACGGCCGATGGTGCCAACGCCTCAGCCAAAGTCCGTTACGCCAGAGCCAGTTGTTGTAAAGCCGATCGCGCCTCCTCCTGTTACCAACACTGTTACCAACACTGTTGCTGCCACTGTTGTTGTTGTTGCTGCTGTTGCTGCTGCTGCTGCTGCTACTCCTCCTACTCCGGTTGTAGCCAAGCCAGCGGTCACGACAAAGCCCACCATCACCGAAGCAGATATCCTACATCGCATGAGCCTCCTGTCGACTTCGCAGGGGAGTAGTCTCTCTGGACTCGAGGCCAAATTCCAAGGCCTGGGTTTTCAAGTCCAGCGCGACCCACAAGTTCCTTCACTCATCGCGCAAAAGCCGACCGCATCGCGGCCAAGTAAAGGTCGCTTGGTGATTGGTGTCGCGCCCCCCGATTTGTCGGACGAAGCTAGCCTCTGCAGCCTCGCCATCCTGTTCGAGATCGCTGAGTCGGGCATGCGCCTGCCCTACGATCTTAGTTTAGTGGTCTGGGGCGTATCCGAAAATCTGCCAGTCAAGCCCTCACCCGAAATTCTTCGGGTTTCGGCCTTAAGGCAACAGTCCTTTCTGCAAAAGGACTTGTTGCCTGGGAATGGCGGGGCTAAAAAAGCTGCTGCCACTCAATGGCAAACCAGCGTGGAGCAATTTATTCAGTCGCCACGCTTTGACTCTGCCTTTGCCTCGCAGGTCGTTTATATCCATCTCGGCGACCTAGCGGGTTATGCAGATCAACTCGTTCTGCGCGGCACTCGCACCAGTCGGGATTGGCGTGAAGAAGTCGAGCGGGCCAATGTACCGATTGGATTGAAGCTTGGTTTTGAATCCGAGCTCCCGTCTCGTGATCCTGGTCTGAGTTTTTATGCCAAGGGGATTCCTAGCTTGTCGCTGCATGCCGCCGGAGCCGGACAGGTTAATGCGCAGGACGCGGCGCGGATTGCTCGTTTCGTCGGGATTTTGCTTCGTCGCCTTGGCTCGCGAAGCGAAGAGCTACAAGTGGTTGAGATTCCTAAGTCGGTCGCGCCTGCGCTTAAAGCACCAATAAAGCACGTCGCTGTCGCGCTCGGAACCTTGCCCGACTACTCTGGAGCGCAGGCCAAAGGTTTGTTGCTCAATGGGGTGATCGCGGGATCTCCTGCCGAAAAATCAGGTTTGCGCGAAGGTGACATTATCGTGTCTCTCGGGGGTCAACAGGTTGGAAGCATATATGATTATCATGACGCACTGGACCGTTTGCGGGTCGGCGAAGCCACCAGCATCACCGTCTTACGCGACAAAATAGAAACTGAAATCCCCCTCATTCCTGAAGCGAGAAACTGACATGGCAGACAATATTCCCCTCGGCGCAATTAAAACCGTCTTCGGCTGGTTTTTTAAAAAACATCTTGGCCGTCTCTCCCTCGTCGCTCTTTTGGGCGGTGGCGGCATCGTTACCGACACCCTCGGGGTCAAAAGTACTTTGCAGCATAAAATCCCCGCCTTAGGCGAAATCCTTGGCGCGGAAAAGCGGGATGTGTTGATCGATCGGATCGAAGACGCGCAGAAATCTCAAGAAGAGGTGAAGGAGCAATTCCAAACCGCGCTCGAGGCGTTTAAGGATTTGACCGGATTTGACGGTGGCGAGCTCGAGAAAAAATATGTCCAGTTGAAGTCAGAGTACGAGCGCTCGGCTGACGTGGTGAAAAACGTAGGCAGTCGGATTGATAAAATCACCTCGGCTAGCAATCGCATGCTCGATGAATGGCGGGACGAACTCAAAGAGTACAGCAATCAGGATACGCGTCGTTCTTCGGCCGAAAAATTTGATTCAACCCGTCAGCGCCTCGACGAGTTGATCGCAAAAATGCGGACCGCGGAGTCGCGCGCCGACACAGTACTTGGCGCTCTGAATGATCAAGTCTTGTTTCTGAAGCACAACTTGAATTCACAGGCGATCGCGGACTTAAAAGACGAAGCGGCAAAAGTGGAAAACGATGTCGAAGGGTTAATCCGCGACATGGAAGAGTCGATTCAGGCTGCCAAAGAATTTGTCACTGCGTTTGAAGCGAATACCTAAGAAGTGACCTGCATTCGTTCGCTCCGCTGTGGCGGTTTTGATGTGTAGGAATTTTTTGTTAGCTGGATTGACTCCGCCTCCAAAACGGGTCTACGCCGCTGGAACGGACGTTCTTGGACCTTGCGGATACCTAGATATTCCTTTGCCAAAGATGTCAATGTGACAGAGACGTCCTGCCTCTGTGCGGTGGATGGGTGTTTTCGATTTTCTTGCATCGATTCTACCGCGAAGAGGCAAGTGGACGAGGAGTCTGGGAGCGCCGACGTCCCCGTCGGCATCCTATTTCATAGGTTCGCAGAGGGCTACGCTCATAGCCTCATGGACGGACTGAACCCTTGCGTTGGCTTGAGCACTGAGGCGGGACGCCTC
>Ga0209187_1002619_pt1 | contig 16565 bp, 13 predicted proteins | sample BantaG_FD_187430 | JGI IMG/M metagenome (GOLD analysis project Ga0209187, IMG submission 187430) | Marine algal microbial communities from Bantry Bay, Ireland - BantryBay_4 metaG (SPAdes) (version 2) | ecosystem: Host-associated > Algae > Red algae > Unclassified | place: Bantry Bay, Ireland... | reverse complement strand
CTAGTTTTGTTTTTGTTCACACGATATTTGTGGGAGCGTCTGGCTGGTAAAATGACACAGTAAATTCGTTTGTGCGGACACGAGGTCAGCGGATGGTTGTTGGGTAATTTTGGCATAGACACGGGTCGCTGAGCTCATGTCCCTACGGTCACAATTCTCGTAGGGACATGAGGTTGATGATCCGTGAGATGGCCAAGGTGAACCCGCTTTCTTCCATCAACCTCGTGTCCGTCCCGTGAGATTTTCTAGATCAACAACGTCCCGTGAATCACTGCGGCAGCGCTGCCACCAACTTTAATTGTTTCGATCGCGTTGGGTTGACCGACAATTTCGACGGTGGCTTGACCGGGGCGGCCCATCCAGTGGCCTTGTTCGGCGATAAATGTTGACGAATCGATCAGACCGTGGTGCCACAGATATGCGCCCATGCCGCCCGTTGCGGATCCGGTGAAGGGATCTTCGAAGCTGCCGCTTGCCGCAGCGACAACGTGACGGGCAAAGGTGTCGCCTGCATCGGTTGCACCATCAAGGCAAAAAAGATGGGGACTGAAAAATTTTTCGCGCTTGCGCAAGGCAACATATTGCGCGGCGTTGATGTCGACGCGGCGCAGCACGTTGTGATCGCGCACGGGGATCATGAGTTGTGGCGTGCCTGTGTTAACGACTTGGATCGGCGCGTTGGGCAAAACATCTTCGGGCTGTAGGCCAAAGATGGGCATGATACTTTGTGCGGCATAGGTTTGTCCAAAGTTAGGAGCCAATTGGGCCATGATCACGCTGTCTACCCCTGCGGCTTGGTTTGGCCCCGTGGCGGCGGACCAGACAATATCGATGGGCAGCACACCGGCATGGAGTTGGAGCCTGATTTGGGTTGTAGTGCCTGGCTTGCCAATTTTATCCTGCGGCAGTTTGCCCGATGTTGCTAGCGCATAAATGGTCGCAATTGTGGGATGCCCAGCCATTGGGATCTCTTCCTGCGGCGTGAAGTAGCGCGCGGCGACGTCGGCCACGTCGGACTTGAGAACAAATGCCGTTTCGGAGAGGTTATTTTCTTGGGCGATCGCCTGCATGGTCTCGGTGGAGAGGTCGTCGGCATCGAAGATGATGGCGCATGGGTTACCACCTAGGGGTTGGGTGGTGAAGGCGTCGACTTGCATAAATTCGTGTGTCACAATTGTCTCCTAATGGGATAGTTACACCAATGGTGCCCAGTCGTAGAGTTCGCTGGTGCGTTTGTAGTTTTTATCAAGCCGCTCTTTGATGAGTGTGGCAAGTAATTGTACGGCCATGCGGATCCCTTCGATGGATTGGTTGCCAAAGGAGAGACGCAGATGTTTGGTTTTGACGGGCTGCGGCATGAAGACTTCGCCAGGGGCGAGTGCTAGTCCATTTTGGAGCGCGACGCGGTGGATATCTTGCAGCGAATGAATGTTAGGCAGGGTGAGCCAGCAGCAGAAGCCACCGCCGGGCGTAGACCATGTGACTTGTTTGGGCATGTAGCGGCTGAGGGCGGCGAGTGTGGCGTCGCGGCGTTTGCGATAGACGGGTAGCACTCGTTTGAGGTGGCGCGGCAGGCCGTCGTTTTGGTAGAAGGTTGCGAGCGAACGTTGCAAGATGGTAGAGCTACAGAGATCAGTGGCGCGACGCAGGGTTAGAAGCCGATTGTGGAGAGCGGCAGGTGCGACGATAGATCCGATGCGCAGGTCGGGGATGAAGACTTTTGATTCGCTCGTTAGGTAGACGACGGATCCGCTGCGGTCGAGTGATTTGAGTGCGGGCAGGGCGGGCGTATCATAAGCAAGGCGAGCATAGGTGTCGTCTTCGATGAGCATCACGCCATAATGTTCTGCAATATCGATCAGTTCGCTACGCCGCTTTTGACTGATGGAGAGACCGGTTGGGTTTTGAAAGCAGGGCGCTGTATAGAAGAAGCGCGGTCGGTTTTGAATGATGGCGCGTTCGAGCAGCGTGATATCGGTGCCTTCATCATCAAAGGGGATACCAATCGCGATTAAGTTCTGCTCTTTTAATATGTGTAGTAAGCCTAGATAGGTCGGCTGTTCGACAAGGACGACGTCCCCAGATTGGGCCAGCGATTGAGTGACCATTGAGAGGGCGTGCGATGCGCCAGCGGTAATGATGATGTCATCGGGCGTCGCGCTAAGCCCGCGTTTGAGCAGTTGGGAGGCAAGTTCGACGCGCAGGACCGGGTCACCTTGGGGTGATCCATAGCCCATTAGTGAAAGCGCATCGGGGCGCAAGCTAGTAAGGCTGCTCCAAAATTCATCAACTGGAAAGAGCTTGGGGTCGGGTGCAGCAATCGCCATGGCGCGCACGCCTGCAATAGCGTCATTCTCGAGTTGGTGGATCTGGATCATATCGCTGAGGACCGCATCCGCGGTGAGATCGTGACCCGATGCGGCGATCATAGTGTCGACAATAGCGCGTGGCTGCACGGTTCCACTGACGAAAGTACCGCGACCAATTGTGGCTTCGACCCAGCCTTCGCTGGCAAGTTCGCTATAAGCGCTTTGCACGGTGAGGCGGGTGACGCCAAGCTTTGTGGCGAGCTTGCGCACAGTGGGTAGTTGCGTGGCGGCAGGCAGGCGGCCATCGCTGATCTGTGTTTTGATCTGCTCGACAATTTGGCGATAGAGTGCTTGGCCGATGGTGCGGTCAATCTGGATTTCGGTGGTCACGGTTGTGATCCTATGTGAATGGACGAGGCGCGTGTGGGGTACTGGATCGCATTGTACAGTGACAATCATTTGGTGACAAGTGCCAATACCCTAGGCGATGGTAGGACAATTGCGATTGATGGTAGAGGGTGTCCGACTATGACTGATTCAAATGTCCCAATGATAGGCGACAATGACAGTTGAAGGATAATACTAATTTTGAGGTGCTAATATCCCCCAAGTTTTTTGTTCTACCTATTGACAGCAGCTACACTGTCACATATACTTTAGAGTATGTCGCAGAATCAACAGACTGAGCAAACAAAGTGGCATCGATTTCTGGCCAAAGGATTCGAGCTTTCGTTAGGCGAACGTGGTGTCATAGTATTAATAGAAGTCGAGGTAAGTGGCAATCCGCCAAAGGTAGATGTGCTTCTGCTCCGTCGCGAAACAGATGAGTGGACAGCGGAACAGTTAGAGCTACTCCCCGACGGGATTCGAGATGTTCAGGCTAGCCATATTTTGATCGAGTTTAAATATACCGAATCTCTCACGTTAGATGCTGTATTACAGGCTATAGGATATGAGTATTTCTATCGTAAGTCGAATGGTTTATCGCATGAAGATGTACAAATTTTTATTCTTTGCGCCAAAACGCCAAGAGCAAATCGTTTGCAGGAGTTTTCTTATTCAGAATCGTCACAGCCGGGCGTGTTCCACAGTACTTTTATTGTCAATCGGCATGTACCATTGTTACTCTTAAACGAATTAAGTAGTGAGTCGCACAATGCATTTGTCAAAATGTTTGCAAGCCGATCGGTGCAGAAGGAGAAAGCAATTAGGCTTCTCCGGAATTTTCGAAAGCTGTCTGGCGAGTTAATTGATTATTTTGAAGCGCTTCGTCTTATTTGGTCGTTGCCAGAAGGAGAAAATATGAATGAAGTTTTAACACCTGAACGGGTAATTGAGATGGGCAAAGAGCTTACCCGCTTATGGATAAAGCATGTACCTGAGGATGATCGACGAAAATATATTGCGGCTGAACTCCAAAAAGACTTTATTGAACAAGGCATTGAACAAGGTATTGAACAAGGCATTAGCCAGAAGAATCGTGAAATTATCCTAGCAATGCACGGAAAAAACTTTGAAGCTACGGTTATTGCAGATATCGTTGGTTTAACGGTGGAGCAGGTAGTCAAAATATTGAACGACTCAGCATCTCATACTTAACAGAGCTTTTCCGGCCTGTGGATATCAACTCCTATGAAAATATAGCCAAGATATCTAGTTGAGTTGATTATAATAGAGCAAAAACAAAAGCATTGAGATCTGTTGAGATCTCGATGCTTTTGTTTTGAATAGCCTTTGAAGTTATCGTTCAGAGATAGTCCTCCCGTCTGTGCTATGTTAAAATTAGCAACATGAACCGCAACGAACTTATGTCTAGCCTCTTTGGCTCTGACTTCGAAAATGAATCAATTGTTGAAGGCCCAGAAAATGACACGCCAGAAATACGAGATGTAGATGAGGCACGGATACCGGTCAGCTCCACAAATCCGATCACCATTTCGGCGTTGAGCACGCATATTGTTGCTTTATTTGAGCGCGATAGTCTACTGCGCGATGTGTGGGTATCGGGCGAAGTCAGCAATTGGAAACGCGCGGCAAGTGGCCACATTTACTTCAGCTTAAAAGATAGCGGCGCAACAATCAACGCGGTGATGTGGAAAGGGAATGCCATCACGCACACTTGGCTGCCCAAAGCGGGCGATCAAATTCTGGCACATGGCTACGTGGGTGCTTATCCAGAGCGAGGAGCATATCAACTTTACGTCAATCGGATCCAACCGGCCGGGCGCGGTCAGCTTTATGCTCAGTTCGAAGCGCTCAAGCAGAGGTTGGCAGATGCAGGGCTTTTCGACCCAGACAATAAGCGCCTTATCCCACCGCTGCCAACACGCATTGCGGTGGTAACAAGCCCCGATGCGGCGGCATTACGCGACATTCTGCGCGTGATCACGTTGCGCTGGCCGTTAGTCGACATTGTTGTCTTTGGTGCTTTGGTGCAGGGTAGTGAAGCGCCACAGCAGATTATCAACGCAATCCAAGCAGCCAATTGCTATAGCCAAATGGTTGAGCAAATCGACACGCTCATCTTGGCGCGTGGTGGCGGCAGCATCGAAGATCTGTGGTCCTTTAATGACGAAGGTGTCGCCCATGCTATTGCAGAGAGTGACTTGCCCATCATCTGCGGCGTTGGTCATGAAACAGATTTTACAATTGCTGATTTTGTTGCCGACCTGCGTGCGCCGACACCTTCCGCGGCCGCAGCCGCCGCAGTGCCCGATCGCGTCGAAGCAATCGGTCATTATATAGCGGTCAGCCGACATTGTGCCACGCAGGCGACGAGAATTGTAGCTTACGAGCGCGAAAATCAGGCCCGCCAGCAAATGCGATTAGAACGACTGCATCCGCAACGTCAAATTGATGTGCGGCGGCAGCGATTGGACGAGCTCGATTCACGCCTCCACAGCACAATTCGCAGCAGATTAGCACGACGTGGTGAACAGCTCGAAGCGGCACGGCTTCAGTTGAACGCGCTTAATCCAAAATCTGTTTTGGCGCGAGGGTACAGCATTGTACAGACGGATGATGGCACGGTTGTGGTCGATCCAAAGCAGAGTGATAAAGGCGATTTGCTCCACGTTCATTCGGCGGGCGGAATCTATCCAGTTACTAGGGCATAGTGCAATACTCTTAGAATTTCAGATAAATGTTGTAGAATATGATTGAAAATAGTAGAAACTAAGCACACCACCAAATTAACAATCAGAGAATTTCCCTATGATCAATAATCAACAACCCATTCTAACGGCAACAGACATACAGCGACCCTTTTTTGTCGTGGTTACGCTGCTTATCTTATTAGCATTAAGCGGCTGTAGCAGGTTGCGCGATATGGTTTTGGCACCAGCAGCACCCGAACAAACGGCCACACAAGAGGTGCGAGTTATTATTCCGACTTTTACGCCAACGCCAGTGCAAGTAGCAGCGCAGCCGACAGCCGTTGTAGTAGATGCGGCCCCTGCGGAGAATGCGCAATCCACTGAATCAGAACCTACTGCGCTGCCCGAGGTGCCGACCGAACCACCCGCGCTCGATCCACGCCTTTTAATTACCGAGGAACTAGTTAATGTACGCTCGGGACCCGATACAGCTTATCCCTTAATTGCTACAGTGGGGCAGGGTGAAGAGTTTGAAATTATAGGCAAAAACCCCGATGGATCCTGGTGGCAGATTTGCTGTGTCAACGGGCAAGAGGTGTGGGTCTTTAGTCAATTAGCACAGGCGCAAGATGCAGGGGCCGTTGCCGTTGCACAGTTGATCCCGCCAGTGCCGACGCCGATCCCGCCAACACTCATTCCACCGACGCCGGTCCCTCCGACGCCTTTACCTTACGTACCACCAACTGCTTTGCCCTATGTGCCACCAACTGCTTTACCGTATGTGCCTCCAACTGCGATCCCACCGACTGCGGTGCCAGCGGCCCCAACAGCGCCACCCGCGGCTGCGGATCCATGCGCGGGAATTGGGGGAGATGGCTGTAAGTGGAAAGTTCGAAACGGTCCATCTACTAACGATAATGGTGGCGGCGAGCTAAAGATGCAGCTTGCCTTTATCCACACGGGCGTGGATGGTGGTCAGGCGCAGGGCAGCTACTTTGTGGGCTTGATTAAAGATGGTCAAACAGTTGGCGTGTCGGACAGCACGCGTAGTCAGGCGCTGGATAAACGCGATGGCCCGCTTGGAAAGTACAATTACGAATTTAGTATCGGTGCGAGCAATCTTCCCAATGGGAAAGTGGGCGGTAGCTACGAGATGTGGGTGATTGACGGCAATGGCGAACGAGACAGCCGCAACGTCCAATTCTCGGTTCCTGATGGTCAAGGGCTACTGTGGGTTGAATGGGATCAGAATTAAACAGAGCGTTCAGATAACGAGAGCTTGAAATGTTGATCTGAGGTTTGTGGGATTGTAGGGGAAGCAGAATCACTCTGAAAATTCTACCGACCTCAGATCATTTTTGTTTCCGCTACTGGTAGTTAAAATTAGTATTGCCCTTATTGATTGGCATATAGAATTGGCATACGGAAACTTAGATCATTGGCCCTTGCTAAGCCGCTCGTAAAGGCATACACTGCAAAAGTCGATTCACTAAATCGCTACACAATTAATCGATACAAAAAGGGAAATATTGTGACATCAGTAAACATCAAAAGTGCAGTTAATCAGCAATTTAGTCAAGTTGCGGCCAACTATACAACCAGCACGGTTCATGCAAAAGGGGTTGATCTGCCCGAAATGCTGTCCCACGCAGCGCTAACGGGCAGCGAACGTGTGCTCGATGCGGGCACCGGCGCGGGGCATACGGCCCTTCTTTTTGCACCGCATGTAACACATGTAACCGCAATCGATCTATCCGACGCGATGCTGGCACAATGCAATCAGTCAGCAGAGGCGCAGGGCATCACAAATATCGATTTTATAGTCGGCGATGTCGAAAAGCTAGAGTTTGCCGACGAATCTTTCGATCTCGTCGTGTCGCGCTACAGTGCGCACCATTGGCCAAACCCACAGCGCGCGCTGGCCGAATTCCGACGTGTCTTAAAACCGCACGGGCGCTTCATGTTGAGTGACGTGGTTTCGTTTGACGATTTTACAGTCGATACATTTGTCCAAGCCATTGAACTGTTGCGCGATACCTCACACGTACGCGATCATACGATTGCGCAGTGGCAAGCAATGTTTGCAGATGCCGGGTTCGAGTCAGAAGCGGTCTACACATGGGATCTCTTTCTAGAGTTTCAGACGTGGGTGACGCGGATGCAAACACCACAGCATAATGTCACCATGTTAGAGACGTTGCTCGAGATCGCCCCAGATGAGGTGACCAACGCGCTGAAAATTCAGCCCGATCATTCATTTACCTTTCAGGGTGGCATCATCAACGGCCGCATTACAACAGAGTGATCAGTGCAGATCGATATATAGCGGTTCAACCGTCTTCGCGCCAAAGCGAATTTTGGGCTGGCGTACGAGCCACTATTCCACTGGTGGTTGGCGCTGTCCCATTTGGCATTATCTTTGGGTAGGTTGATATGGGTTACAATGTCTTTCAAACATGTAATTTGTTAACAGGAGCTAACGACTTTTTGGGATCTCATGTGGTGGATGGGGTAACTAATCATATTGAATTCTTCAGGTGATATGCTGTTATCAAGAGATATGGTTGGACCGAATTAGGATACTATTCAGAAGTAAGTCTACAGTTCGGATAAAGAGTCAAATTCGCTTTTGTACTCTATTACATGATAAAATGGTCGACTGATAGTTTTCAACATAAATATAGTAGGATTTTCAACTGATTTATTTTAAGCACAGCACAAAGAATGTGCAGTAACGGACCGAATCTTCGACCACAGATCAAGTGGTTTTTATATAGATGTTCTGATTGTAATTTCTGAAAATATTATTTTGTAAACTTAGATGAACCAAGGCCAAAGAGCAGCCGAAATATTGGCCCTCGAAGCAGAAATAAACTATTGCACCCGTTACCCTCTGTATCAGACCCGTACCAAAGCTGTACAGGGTGAGGGAGACATTAATATCGTTGCAATGTTTGTAGGCGAGGGGCCAGGGTCCGATGAAAACAGACAAGGTCGTCCCTTTGTGGGGCGTAGTAGTGAATTTTTAACTGAAGTACTGAGCAATGTTGGCATTCAACGAGAAGATGTCTTCATTACCAATATAGTAAAATGCCGTCCCCAATAATCGGGATCCGCAAGAGCTTGATGCATATAGTGACTACCTGTCGCAGCAAATCGAGTGGATAAATTTGCGGATCATCGTAACATTGGGCAGATTCAGCATGAAAGGATGGTTCTAAACTGGACCCATCACAAAGATCTACGGATAGATTCGTAACATCGGCCATGGTCGCGCCGCAATCGCGATATTTCATCCAGCCGCAGCGCTGCGAACTCCTACGTGGCGTGCTGAATTTGAAAATGATTTCCGAAAAATTGCACCTCTAATAAAGCGTGTAACAGAGGTTGATAGCGCAGCAGCACGTGGCGATGGGCTACCTGCGGGTGTTCCACAATCAGGTGATGCCAGCTTTGATGAATGAAGCAAGCGGAATTATTAGATGCAATAAATTGCAAAAAAGAAATCATGGCATAGGGTAAGCATAATATAACTGTGCATAAAAGCAGTACCGGCAACGCTATATTGGCATAAGCAAAAACGTATATGTAGTTCCTATAAAGTTACTTTAGTATAAATCTAAAGCAACATAAGTTTAAACTTTCTGGGAATCGTTTTGTAACGCACTATCTTCTTATGGATAATTGAGACAGGAATACAATTTAAGGCTATTGATTCGTTCAAAATGTCCAGTTTCTTGGATAACTTAGAAACGACTCCATCTTCTTAATATTGTAAACTTAATAGGCAAAATCAGAAACTACAGCACAGTATAGGGCTGAACCTTGATGCTGATAAGCCGTCTCCGACAAGCTTAGTCACTTCCGGAAACGGGGAGTGCTCCATTGGGCACGCTCCTAAAATGACATGTTTCGAATGACATGTAAAGGAAGCAACTAAACTTATGAGTAATAACGAAAACAAGCCTGATTTGCGCTTGCTGCCCCTTGGCGGTTTGGGTAATATCGGCAAAAACATGATGCTGATCGAAATTGACGATCAGATCCTAATAATTGATGTTGGGCTTATGTTCCCAACTAGCGACATGTTAGGGATTGATGTTGTCCTCCCGGACACTGATTATCTCTACGATCGCTTCGACGACGTCACCGCAGTCATCCTCTCACATGGTCACGAAGACCATATCGGCGCACTTCCCTTCTTAATGGAACAAGGTCTAAATGCCCCAGTCTATGCGACCGCGCTTACCCGTGGTTTACTAGAAGGAAAGCTGAGCGAGCACAAGCTGTTGGACAAAGCTAAGCTTAACACAGTCACAGCAGATAATGAGCTGCTTCAGCTTGGGCCATTTGGCATAGAATTTTTCCACACGAACCACAGCTTTCCAGACAGCGTAGGCGTGTCGATCATGACATCCCTCGGTCGCATCATCCACACAAGTGACTATCGCTTAGATGATACGCCAGCAGATGGCAAACCCACAGATCTGGCTAAGCTAGAAAAATGGGGTAACGAAGGCGTGTTGCTCATGACCGCCGACAGTACCAATGCCGAGCAGACCACCGCAACCAAAAGCGAAAAAATTGTCGAAGAGAGTATTGAAGAAGTCTTCCGCAATGCCGAAGGCCGTATTCTCATTGCAACGTTTGCCAGCAATGTTGGCCGCGTGCAGCAGATCATCGACGTCGCACGACGACAAGGTCGGCGCGTCGGCGTAATCGGGCGCTCGATGGTAAACAATGTCAAAGTTGGCATACGGCTTGGCTACCTAGATATTACACAAGACGAACTCTTGAGCACTGGCGAAATGGAAAGCCTTTCGCCGAGCGAAGTGGTCGTCATTGCAACGGGCAGCCAAGGCGAACCCACCAGCGCCATGGTTCGCATGAGCGTCGGTAACCATCGCCAAATCACATTAAATGAAAGCGACACAGTCATTCTGAGCGCATCGCCCATTCCAGGTAACGAAGAATTCTTCAACCGCACGCTGGACAATCTCTTCCGCCTTGGCGTAGATGTCGTCTATCACGAACTCGCCGAGGTACATGTCAGTGGTCATGGCGGGCGCGCAGACTATGCCAAGATGTTAGAAACTGTAAAGCCACAATACTTCGTGCCAGCACACGGTGAGTATCGCCATTTAGTCTTACATGGCCGCCTAGCGCAAGAAGTTGGAATGCCCAAAGAGAATGTCTTTGTCATTGAAGATGGTCAGCCCATTGACTTCAACCAGTCAGGAAATGGCGTCACAGCGAAACGGGGCGATCTATACCAATCACGCGATGTGATGGTCGATGGCCTTGGCGTTGGCGACATAGGCAATGTCGTCTTACGCGATCGTCGCTTGCTTGGCCAAAATGGATTCATCGTCTGCGTTGTGGTCTTCGACGAAATCGATGGTGACATCATTTACGGGCCAGAAATTATCAGCCGTGGCTTTGTTTACATGCGCGATAACGACGATATGATCCGCGATGCCGAAAAACTTGTGCGCAAAGCAGTAAAGAAACGTGCGTCAACTCGGGTCCGTTCTGGTAAAGTAAAAGACGCGCTGCTCGACTTCTGCCAAAAAGAAATGGGTCGACGCCCCATGGTGCTGCCAGTTGTCTTAGAAGTCTAAACAGTTTGGATTCTGCGGGCATTCGCGGCCTGTAAAGCTTACAAAATCTGCGGAAGCGGCATTCTCTAACAGTAACTGCTAGCTCAACACAAAGCAATAACAAAAGCAAAAGCCATTTCCAGAAATTTAATTGGAAATGGCTTTTTGCTTGCCGCACACATTTAAAATATGGTATAATTCCAAGTCAAACTGAACGTTTGTTCGACAACAATAATCCAAACCCGTAAAACCAATGGCAAAACGAAAAAGCTCGAGAAAATCAAAAAGCGCTGGAAACTGGATAGCGCCTATCATTAGCGTTATAACAAACCCACAGGTAATCGGCCTTACGCTGATTCTAATCTCTGCATTCACGCTGCTAAGCCTCATCACAAACAGTCGTGGCCTAGTCACAAGCGCATGGATTCAAGGCGTTGAATATCTGTTTGGGCTTGGCGCGTGGGGCTTCCCCTTTGCATTGGGTGCCCTCGGCTTCTGGGTTGTCATTGCGGCGGTCGAACGGATGGAAAACATTCCCGTCCAGCGTCCTATCGGCTTCCTCATTTTACTCGTCGTTGTCAGCATTAGCGCATCGTTGATCATCCCCCAAGGTGCGCGCATGTTTATCATTGGGCAGGGAGATGATGGTGGGCTGATCGGCGGCATACTAGCCAATCTACTTCAGGACGTAATCGGGCTATGGGGTGCGTGGGCGGTAACCACTGTTGCAGCTATTGTCGGTCTTGTTCTGCTGACAGATCAATTGCTCGCCAAAGCAGCGGATGTTCTTTGGTCCTGGCTCAGAGAGTGGTGGCAAACGAGACCCGCCCTCGAATCAGCACCGCCCGTTCCACGAATGCCTCAAATCCAGCCAGAGCTACCGCTACCAAGTGGTAGGCTGCCGCTGTGGAAAAGAGTGCGCGAGCTAATCACATCACCATCTGGCGAATTTCGGCCAAGCGATTTATCCGCTGGCGAATTTGCCAAAGAGCCACTTTTCCGGCCCAACAATGAGCGCCAAAACCGAAAAAGATCCGCATCATCCACTGCCCGTACCGATGCGCAACCATCAGCTGATCATCAAAACACGACAGATGACCCAGACAATCGACGGTCACGCCAAACAGTACAAGCAACTGATACATCGAACAGCCAAGTTGCGAATGGCAAAAGCGACGCACAAACAGCCTCTGGCCCGGTTGCGCCACGCATAATTGGGGGAGATAATCAGTGGCAAAAATTCGAGCTACCCGAACTGAGCGATGTGCTCATGGATTGGGAACGGGTTACAGATAATGACGATCACATTCGCGACCAAGGTGCTCAAATTCAAGAGACGCTCGCACTTTTTGGCGTGCCAGTTAGCTTCGAAGGGGTTAACCAAGGACCAACTGTCACCCAATATTTGATCCGCCCCGGCTACGATGAGCGCGTGGTAAAAGGTGAAGTAAGGCGTACAAAAGTCAAAGTCAGCAAAATTGCCAATCTATCCAGCGATCTTGCGTTAGCGTTGGCCGCAGCCACCGTGCGTATCGAAGCCCCCGTACCGGGAACAAGCTATGTGGGCATCGAAGTCCCCAATCAGTCGAGCAATATCGTGGGTCTACGCGAGCTGATGGAAAGTGAACGTTTCGAAAACATTCGCGAAAAGGGGAAATTGCCCATTGCGCTTGGCGAAGATGTAAAAGGCAACGCAATTGTCAGCGACTTAGCCAGGATGCCTCACATGCTGATTGCGGGTGCCACCGGTTCGGGTAAATCTGTCTGCATTAACTCGATTATCATCAGTCTGATCTGCACCAAAACGCCAGAGTCGCTACGAATGCTCATGATCGATCCCAAAATGGTGGAGCTAAGTGTTTACAACAAAATTCCTCATCTGCTTAGTCCAGTGGTAACTGAAACAGACAAAGCATCGGGCGTGCTCTATTGGGCGGTCAAAGAGATGGAGCGCCGCTACCAACTCTGTAGCAAAGCAAATTGTCGTGACTTAGAACGCTATAACGCATATCTGCAAAAACGTGGCGAAAAGCCGCTCCCCTATATCGTTGTCATCGTCGACGAGATGGCCGATCTGATGATGGCCGCGCCAGAAGAGGTGGAAAAGCATATCTGTCGTCTTGCACAGATGGCGCGTGCAATCGGGATCCACATGATCATCGCTACGCAGCGCCCATCGGTCGATGTGATCACGGGCTTGATCAAGGCTAACTTTCCCTCACGTATCGCATTTGCTGTATCGAGCCAAACTGACAGCCGCGTTATTTTAGATAGCCCCGGTGCGGATCGACTGCTAGGGAAGGGTGATATGCTCTTTATGGCACCTGATGGCGGCAAACTACAGCGATTGCAGGGAACATTCCTAAATGATGATGAGATCAATAATGTGGTCGGCTACTGGAAGAGCGTAAGCGCGGCGCAGAGAGAAAGACAGGCTCTTGCTGCACCACAGACGGATCTTTTCCATCCAGTTGATGAGGCAGAGAACGCGATATCGGGTCAAGAAGGTGCACCCCAAGCCGATCCATTTGCACCAGAACCATTCACGCTAGAGCCATTTACGGATGATCCGCTTGCGTTGACCGAATCGGTGCGTACATCGCCACCAACCAAATCTCGCTCACGTTCAAACAAGAAGTCGGCCTCATCCCCACCACCGCGCCGACCGATGACCACGCCCGGCGCAAGTCGGCTCGACATTACACCGATTCAAGACGCTGACGGACAGAGCCTTGGACAACAATCCTATGGCGCACCGCCCGAGCAGCCTTCTATCTTTGATGAGATTGAAGAAATGCGTGCGTTAGACAGCCGCGACGAACTCTTTGAGGACGCAATACGCATTGTTCAAGAGACGGGACGTGGCTCGGTTACCTTACTCCAGCGTAAATTGCGCATTGGGTACAATCGAGCTGGCAGACTCGTGGAGCAGCTTGAGGAAGCGGGCTATCTTGGGCCAGATCGGGGTGGAAGCCATGGCCGCAAGGTGCTGAAAAAAGTCCAAAATCAGGCCGTTGCGCCATTTGACGATGATATGCAGATGGGTGACATGCCAGAGCCAAAAATTATCGGCAGCAACGATGATGTTGATCCGGCCGCGCCGCGTGTCTGGATGTAATCTGATTGAAGAAAGAGCCAAATCATTCAATTTCAGGCACTGTGAGGTGTTTCCGATATCAAGGCGTCAGTAAGACGTCCGTAAGCTGTCAGCCCACTGTGTGGCAAATGTCCCCCATCCCATCTACAATTACACCCACACGAAAGTTTTTTTCTCTATTCAGTATTTCACGAAACCTTTTAAGATTGTTCAGCTAACGCGCCTACATACAGATCTACTAGAAAACAACCGCAGGCGGATGGTGCTAATCGGACGACAAATCGTGAAATACCGCTACTCATAAAAATAGACGCTGTATCCAGAGTTTTAGCTTACAGCAATATACCCCACCAAAGGTCGGCACCCATTGCTCATTCTATCCCCCAAAAGGAGGAGTGTATGGTCGGCATACTACTGTCGGTCCATCTCGGCCGTATCTTACTTTTCTCGTTTATTATCTATTTATTTGGCATGGCAACCCCGCTTCTGTTATTGTATTTAGTTGCAAATGACAAACAAGATAGCTGTTTTCTTAACGCTATGTTATGGGCAATTATAGGCACGCTTGGCCTTTTATTCATTATCCTGATCACAGTGTAAATATTACGCGCCACGAAATAACTGCAAGCTATCCTGTATCTTTTATTTTTGGAATGGCTTAATTTGTTATAAACGAGTATTATCAACGGGCAGCATTTCTGGTTTGTACTGAGCACGGCCATCTACGGGTTTGTGCGGTATAGTTAAGAGGTCAACCCATTGCCCATCAGCCCAAAGCAAATAGACTATCCACCTTCCGCGTCTATCGATCAACCGATTGATTCATCTAGTCCAAATGAGCCTTCATTTGCTCGGTTAATCAGCACATCGGTAAGCATCCGTCTATTTATCGACACAAGTGTTCAGTTTTTCAATCCCTTTCTGCCGATCATCGCCGCGGGGATGCGCGTCGACCCCTTGACGCTAGGCAGACTCGTTGCATTACGCAGCCTTGTCGGTTTAATCGCACCCTTTGTCGGCTCCCTTGCAGATCGCTATGGCTTTCGGTTGGTTATGCAGATTAGCCTAATCATCGCCGGAATTGGGACAGCACTAACTGGCGTAAGCAGCAATGTTCTAGTAGCCGCGCTAGGAATGGCAATATGGGGCATCGGTCTTGCGGGATTTGCGCCAATGCTTCAGGCATACATAAGCAGCCGGTTGGACTACGCAACGCGGGCCCGCGGTATTGGCATTCTAGAATATTCATGGGCGCTCGCAGGCATCATTGGCCTCTTCGCAATTGGCCACCTGATTCAATTTGTCGATGGGCTCGGGTACGACGGATGGCGAGCACCATTCTTTGTATTTGCGATCAGCATGTTCGTCTCGGCTGTTACAATTGGTCGCTTCCCCCCAGAGCAAACTCCATCCACAGCTCAAACATCCATGCCCCTCCAAACGGATCTTCTTCACTTAGCAGCCCCAGCGCCCATTACTTCACGCTGGCAGAGCACCACAAAGTTCTTCGATTTAGGATCCAACGCGCGCTCCGCCTACGCCACAATTATTGGCACCACCTGCTTGTATTTTGCAGCCATGCAATTATTGATCACCCATGGTCTATGGCTGCAAACAGAGTATGGGTTGCAGGCCATTCAGCTGGGATCAATCGCATTTATATTGGGCTTCGCCGACTTAACGGGTAGCGGACTCGTCAGCCTTATCACAGATCGGATTGGCAAGAAGCGCAGTGTACTCATTGGTATGGGTGGCGCGCTAATAGGATTTCTGCTTATTCCATTTCTGAACAAGAGTCTGGTCAGCGCGATGATCGGCATCATTTTAGGTCGCGGCTGCTTTGAGTTTGCAATTGTTAGCTCTATCCCGCTGCTAAGCGAACAAAGCCCAACACAGCGCGGCAAAGTCATGACAATGGGCGCAGCAATTAATCTGCTTTCCTCGACGCTAGCAAGTATTAGCGGTCCATGGCTCTATATACACTATGGAGTTTGGGGGTTCTCAATTATTTCTGCCATTTTTATAGGGATAGCTATTTACATAATTTTGTACAATGTAATAGAGGCCTAAGGCTAAACCAGAAAAATAGTTATACGGGTTTTAGCGATTTTCTGGAGTAGCTTCCGGCCATACTGTATGTTCTATTTTTTGAAATGGCCTAACGCGAACAGCACGATAAAATTTAAGAGAGTCGGGGGGCTTCTCTCCTAAATTTTATTGTGCTGTTCAAGCTACGCAACTTATTTTAGCTAGCAATATTCGAAAATATGCAGCTATACTAAAGACGTAAGCAATAGTAAAAATCTGTCACAGCAATTTCTAAATTAGTTATATTTAGGAATGGCGACTAAATAACTTGTACAAATCAGTAAGTGTAAAGAAGTTGCCTGCTGGATGGCAAGGATGTAAAGTCTAAGGGATAGTTGTAAGCCACTTAGAGCGAAAGTAGGAGAAAAAATGAGCC
>Ga0209187_1002616_pt1 | contig 16572 bp, 12 predicted proteins | sample BantaG_FD_187430 | JGI IMG/M metagenome (GOLD analysis project Ga0209187, IMG submission 187430) | Marine algal microbial communities from Bantry Bay, Ireland - BantryBay_4 metaG (SPAdes) (version 2) | ecosystem: Host-associated > Algae > Red algae > Unclassified | place: Bantry Bay, Ireland... | reverse complement strand
AACGCAGAAGTCGTTGTAACAGAGTTTTGTTTTTGAACACCACGCATCATCATACACAAGTGCTTGGCCTCAATGACAACGGCAACTCCCTGTGGGTTTAGTGTGTTTTGAATACAATGTAAAATTTGCTCCGTCAATCGCTCCTGCACTTGTAGTCTTCTTGAAAAGACATCAACAATTCGAGGTATTTTACTAAGCCCAACAATATGGCCATTTGGAATATAAGCAATATGCGCCTTGCCAAAAAACGGCAACATATGGTGCTCGCAAAGTGAATATAATTCAATATCTTTAACCAACACCATTTCACTCACATCTTCTTTAAACATCGCTCCTTTTAAAATTTCTTCAGGATTCAGATCATAGCCATGTGTAAGAAACTGCATGGCCTTTGCAACGCGCTCAGGAGTTTTCAAAAGTCCTTCTCTTTCCGGATCTTCTCCCAGTTTATCAAGAATGTAGTGATATTTTTTTACCAGAGACTTGGTGGTCTTTTCGTCGTAGTGTTCTTTTCTTATATATCCCATGTTGAAGTGTTTGTTTACTCACCGAAATATTCGGCATAAATATTTTCAGTCTCTTCTAACTTAATCGAATGCAACTGGCAGCCTTTGATATGTGGCTCCAATTCTTTCCAAATAAGGATAACAAGATTTTCGGTAGTAGGTTGTAAATTTCCGGGGATAAATGGTACATCAAGGTTTAAGTTGCAGTGATCCAGCTTATCAACTACAAATTCCTTAATAATGCTACTCAGGTGTTTAGCGTCAATTACGAAACCAGTCATAGGATCGGGATTACCTTTCACAGTGACAAAGAGGCTGTAGTTGTGTCCATGCCAATTAGGGTTCGCACATTTGCCAAAGACTTCAAAGTTCTTTTGCTGACTCCAGTCCTCCACCCATAATTTATGGGCCGCATTAAATCTTTCTTTCCTAGTTAAATAGACCATTTATTTAAAATTTATCGGACGCAAAAGTACAAAGAAATATCAATTCCAATGGCAATCGCAATCGCAATTCCCTTCGTTCCCGAATTTAACTTAAAAGGGAGCATTTCGCTGAGGGACTTCAGTGAAACACAACCAGCAAATTTAGGTATGCCTCTAATCTGGTACCTGGTAGCTAAATACACCCGTTTTGAGGTTATGCCTATTGGTGAAGGAGCTAAAAATTGCCATTTACTTTACAATTACGATTGCCATTCCATTTATCTATGAGAAATGGCCCTTCATCTATATTTATTCAATCTTGTCCAGAATTCCCCTTTTATTGCACTTGTGATTACATTTGCACTAAATAAGATGGAAACAAACGTCAAAAAGAACCTGAAGACAAAGTTTATGGACTTTGTAGCTAAAAGAGTGGTGTATCACCTCTTCTTCTGGTCGTCCCTGCTCCTTGTCTTTCTATTTGTTGATCAGGTTCATCATGGATTTTTCATTTCCTTTGCTGTAGAAGCCATTAACATCCTATTTTATGCAATAGTGGTGTATTTCAATCTTTTATATCTGATTCCCAATTACTTAAGTGAAAAGAAGTTCCTGTTATATAGTGGCTTACTGATTCTTTCGGTAATCGTTATTACACCCATTAAGAATTTGATTTTATTCTTGCTCTTCTCATTTATACCGTCTATCCAGGAATCACTCATTACAGACCAAAAATGGATTTTCCTCACCACTTTCTTTGTAGCAGCATCCTCCACCATCCTCAAAATTATATCTGACTGGATGCGATACCAAAGAGATCGCAAGGAACTACAGACTCAAACTATGCAATCTGAATTGAAGTTCCTGAAATCGCAGATTAATCCGCATTTCCTATTCAATACGCTGAATAACCTTTATGCATTAACGCTAAAGAAGTCAGATAAAGCGCCTGAGATTGTGATTAAGCTATCGGAGATGATGCGCTATATGCTATATGAATGCAATGAGAAGCGCGTTTTATTAAGTAAAGAGGTCAAATACATTCAAAACTATCTGGATCTGGAAAGCCTTCGACAAAATAAAGATGTCCGTATCAACTTTCAGGTGATTGGCCATCCAGGTATTCAAAAAATTGCCCCATTGATGTTTATTCCATTTCTGGAAAATGGTTTTAAGCATGGACTTAACAATCAAATAGCTCAGGGATTTGTAAATATCGTACTGACGATTGAAGATAAGGATATTTTGTTTTTTATGGAAAACAGTAAATCAGGGAGCCTGCCCGCACAGCACCACAAGCGAAGTGGTGGTATTGGGCTGGTTAATGTGAGAAGACGACTGGAGCTGCAATATCCAAATAAGCATAAATTAGAAACCAAAGACAATCCAAATACCTATGCGGTTAACTTAGAATTGAACTTAAGTAGCTAGTCATTAAAAGTATTTTTTTGGCCATGTTTGATACAAAATGCTATCTTACATGGAGTTGTTAATAAATAGACTAAAACAAACAAAACATGATCAACGTAATTATTGTGGATGACGAACCACTTGCTCTTGAAGTTCTCGAAACCTACATCGCTGAAATTCCTGAAATCAATTTGGTCCAAAGTTGTAACAACGCTTTGGAAGCAAATGATGCCTTAAAAAAGCATGAAGTAGACCTAATGTTTCTGGATATTCAAATGCCACAACTCACAGGTATTGATTTTTTGAAGACATTGAAAAATCCGCCACTTGTCATTTTCACTACTGCTTATGCAAATTATGCGATCGAAGGCTTTGAGTTAAACGCTATCGACTATCTATTGAAACCCATTTCACTGGAGCGGTTTATGAAAGCGGTCAACAAGGCTTCGGAGCAGGTTGCTTTACAAAAGAATGAAGGTGGAAGTTCGGTAAGCGCAGGTGATGCTTCAGAAGATGAAAAGGATTTTATTTTTGTAAAAGCAGACAAAAAACTGATCAAAGTAAATTACGCTGATATCGCCTATATTGAAGGCTTGAAAGATTATGTCATCATTCGAAAGCACGATGGCTCTCGAATCATTACCCTTCAAACTATGAAAAGCCTGGAAGCAAAACTTCCGGTACAATTGTTCAAACGAATACACCGATCATACATCGTACAGATTGATCGAATCACTGCCATTATTGGCAACATGGTAGAGGTTTTAGAAAAAGGTCAGCCTAAACATTTGCCTATTGGCAAAAACTACCGAGACGAATTATTGGCTATTGTCAATAAAAACCGTTTGTAACAGGTGGCCTTAATCCCTTCCGCGGTGCAGCTAAGATGTGAAGACATTTTAGCTGCACCGCTTCTAAGTATAGAAAGCATAAGCGGCGGCGACATCAATCAAGCCCGTTTGCTTAAAACAGAAAACCAGTCTTGTTTTCTGAAAATGAATACACTTCCGCAGTCCTTGCAAATGTTTGAAACTGAAGCAAAAGGATTGCAACTTATCCTACAGAGCAAAGCTATTGACACACCTGAAATCATCCATTTCGGAACGGCAGATGGTACTGCCTTTCTGCTCCTTTCCTATGTTTCTCTTGCGACTAAGACTGATGTGTTTTGGCAAAACTTTGGTCGCTCACTTGCCCTACTCCACCGCGATAATTCCCATTCTCATTTTGGCCTTGACCATGCAAACTTTATTGGCAGTTTAGATCAAGCCAATGATTTTGAAACGAGCTGGACCGCATTTTATGTCAATCAGCGCATTGAACCTCAACTAAAAACGGCCATCAATTCCGGATGTTTAAACAAGACACATACAAAAGCATTTCATCGGTTGTTTAATCAATTGGATGAATTGCTTCCGCAAGAAGTTCCTGCACTTACGCATGGTGATTTATGGAGTGGAAATTTTTTGGTTGGCCAAAACCAAAAAGCCGTTTTAATTGATCCGGCGGTAAGTTTTGCACATCGGGAAATGGACCTTGCTATGTCGCATTTATTTGGTGGTTTTAGCCAAATCTTTTACGATGTGTATCAAGCTACTTATCCTTTGGAAAATGGATTTCATGATCGGATGGATATTTATCAGCTTTATTATTTGATGGTGCATGTGAACTTGTTTGGCGGGAGTTATGTGGAGGCTGTGAATCAGATTCTTGAAAAGTATCGGTAGATATTTTGGCCCGAAGAGGAAAAGCAGAAGTTCACTCGAACGTATTGCCCGTTAATGGGATGGGACATGGATTTAACGGATCGAATGGCCTCCGTGCTCCTACGCTGAAGCTTTCTCCGGCGGCCGAAGCCTATGGCGAAGGACTCGGCGAAAGCGTTCGGCCAAAGCCCCTATGGCGGCGGACGATGAGCACGGATTTCCTTCTATCGCATTAATTTTACGATCGCAAAAAAAATCAGTCTTTATCCGTCAAATCTGCGTCCCATCAACGGTAGAGGGAAAAAGAAAGGCACAACCGAGGTCGCGCCTTTCCTTATATCTAACAAACAAAACCAACTAAAAACCAATTTGAGTGATGCCATTCCTCCATGTCCGTCTACACAACTGCTTTATGGCATCTTTAATTCATAGGGAGAACGCCTTCAAATCAGAAAGTGCTGTTCTCTTAATAAAACTTTAACAATTCAAGGTTTCGGAACACTTTATGCCATTTTTCGTTAATTTATTGTAATCTTTACACGTTAATTCGAGGGGTCAGGTGTGAGGAGTCGGTTGTCAGTAGTTCAACTAACTTACTGGCGGGATTGGAATAAAATTTTAATGATTAATACAGATAATAGTGTCATTTAAAGAAATGAATTTTGAGTCCACAGTGGACGAGGCCTTAGATGCAATGGGCTTTAAGGAGCCTACACCCATTCAAACTTTAGCTATCCCTAAAATATTAGACGGCAAGGATATGATTGCTTGTGCGCAAACGGGTACAGGTAAAACTGCTGCCTTCGTACTTCCCATCCTTAATAAGTTAGCAAAAAACCCGAATAAGTCTGGAAAAATCAATACGCTGATCATCGCACCTACCCGAGAGTTGGCTTTGCAGATTGATCAGCAGATTGAAGGCTTTGCTTATTTCACTGGCGTGAGTTCCCTACCTGTATACGGTGGAGGTGACTCGGGATCTTGGGGTCAGCAGAAGAGTGCACTGACCAAAGGGGCTGATATTATTATTGCTACACCAGGTCGCTTGATCTCCCATATTCAAATGGGTTATGTTGACCTCAAGCAGGTCAAACACTTTATTCTGGATGAGGCGGACCGAATGCTCGATATGGGATTCTTTGATGACATTATGAGTATCTACTCTAATCTTCCTGAAAAGAAGCAAAATCTGCTCTTCTCTGCGACCATGCCGTCAAAGATCAGAACGTTGGCTAATAAGATTTTGGTGAATCCTGAAAGTATCAGTATTGCCATTTCGAAACCAGCAGCAGGTGTCCTCCAGGGTGCTTATATCCTTTATGACAATCAGAAGATACCGTTGATCAACAATTTGCTCAACGATAAAAGTAAGAGCTACCCTAGTATCTTAATCTTTTGTTCCACCCGCCGAATGGTAAAAGAGATCTCAAGTACCCTTGACAGAGGTAAGTTTAATGCAAAGATGATATCCTCCGATCTTGATCAGAAAGAACGTGAGGAAGCATTAAAGAGCTTTAGGGCGAAAAAAACACAGATACTTGTAGCTACAGATATACTTGCCCGTGGTATTGACATCAAAGAGATCAGTTTAGTGATCAATTATGATGTACCGGGTGACTCTGCAGATTATGTACACCGAATTGGTCGGACGGCTCGTGCTGACACCACTGGTGTTGCACTTACCTTCGTCAATCAAAAAGATCAACAGCAATTTGGCATCATTGAGAAGTTTCTGGAAAAGGAAGTTCCCAAAATTCCAATGCCCGCTGAATTAGGCGAAACTCCTGCTTACGAACCCGGAAGAAGAAGATCAAGTGGTAAAGGTCGTCCTTTCAGAGGTGGCGGTGGCGGACGTGGCGGAAACCGTGGCGGTGGCGGTCGCGGTGGAAACAACCGAGGAGGCGGACGTGGACGTGGTGGCAACCGTAATGGCGGCGGCGGACGCGGTAACAACAATCGTGGAAGCGGCGGCAATCGCAACGGCAGTAGCAATAACAACAATAAAGGCGGAGGCGATAAGCGTTAGTGAGGAGTCAGGAAAGAGGTGTCCCGCTTTTTGACATTCCCTCTTTCAATCGTAGAGTTATATTGAAAATCCCGAAGTTCAAGTCTTGAGCTTCGGGATTTTTTGTTCTGGATGCTTGCTGGATACTAGTTGCTGGATGGCCCACTAACGCACGACCCGCAATATCGCTAAGTATCGATTGATCCAGCATTCTGCATATCCAACCACAGTATATCCAGAAAAAAAGAAAGCCGTAACCAAAGGGTTACAGCTCCTCAATACAAATTATATAAATCCTATGAACATATCCGAGTTAGGGGCGCGCGATTTCTAAAGGAATAATAGCATTAAACTTTGAGATTCAAACTTTAGTATGAACCCATTTCATTTAATCATTATTATTCCTAGTCAAGTTTAATAACACTAACTTTTTTAGAAATCATTTCACGGCTTGTAAAGGCATTGATGATGTACATACCGTCGTGGTGTTCTGACACATCAATCTCTATGTGTGTTGTAGCAGTTCTGCCAGAGTCGTAGACCAACTCACCCGTATGAGTGAATATCTTTAGTTGCTCGATCTCATCTTGCCCGTTCAAGTGTACTTTTAATACATCAGCAACTGGGTTTGGATAAGCAATTAATAAGTCCTGACCTGATAGACCGTAGTTTGGCTCGTAGCCAATTTTCATATTTAAGTCTTCCCCTTTTGCCATTATGTATTGACCGGCACCGTTCATGGTTACTGGTTGGTTGAGGTGAATAAGGTTGAGGTCTATGTATTTTTCCAGACGGAAGTTAAGGTCATCAACAATAATGAAATCTAACTTACCAATAACACCAAAGCCAGAAGAAGCAACATCAGAAGTTCTGGTATAGGCAACATCTATTTTTGATTCATTGTAACGATCTTTCACCGATGACATCATTGGAGAATTATACTCCATCCAATTCTCATTGTAGAACTGAACATTCATTGTTCCTTCCACAACTAATGCAGTGTCGTATCCAAGGGAGAAAGTCATTCCATACATATCATATGCAGGATTAGATGCAGAACCAAGAACGATTGCAATTTCAACTAAATCACCAGGCCCGGGATTAGGTGTGAGCGGAACAAAGTATAAAGGAATATTCTCCAGATAGGCAACTGGAGCTGGCGTTACATTATTGAATTTTCCGTAGTTGGCATTAACTGCAACGGTGTCCATTCCTGTAATTACACCATCACCATCTGTATCAACTTGTTTTTCATTTACGGAACTAGCACCCTGGTTATTTTCCCAGTCACTTCCATATTGGCCATACCATTCTTCGCTGGCGTTGTCACGTTCAGGACCAGTAACACCTGTACAGTAACCAACAGGCAAAACGTCTACAATATTTACAGCTCCATCGCGGTTTACATCACCTGGCCAAATACAATCCTGGATACATAATGTATCACTAACCGCAGAACCTGGAACTTCATACAAGTCGACATAAATTTTTACGACTTCGCAATCACCAGTATTTACACAATATTTTATTTCAAAATAGTCTGTAACATCTACCTCATCCGTTGGAGGTGTATAAATGACAAGGTTATAACCGGAAACTTCTTGGTCGTGAACCGTCAGAGTAACATTTCCTTCATGATAATCAACTGTTCCACCTAAATCAGACTCATCACCAGCAGGTCCCACAAAATACCAGTTACCAATAGGCACTTTGTATTCAATGAGTAATGGTGTATTTTTAGCGGTCCCTAAATTAAAGCTTTCATTGGACGGGTTGTAGTCATCGATAATGATATATGCTGTTGCTGTTTCACAGGCAACTTGTCCAATGACACATACTTTGTAAGTAAAGTGATCTGAACCAGAATAGTTTACATCAGGTGTATATGTAAATTCACCTCCACTATTTGTAACTGTCCCGTGCTCCGGGTCTGTATTTGACTGAACAAACAGATCATTACCATCATTTGCCAATACATCCAGAACAACCGTGTTGTTTACTGATACTTGAGCATAGTCATTAGCTGCAAAGGTATTTGGTGGATCAGATGCCAGTACATTTATGGAATAGGTTCTTACGTTAGTAGTACCATCAAACAAATAAAAGCAAGTAAACACATCTGTTCCTGTAAAGTCAACATCAGGTGTATAACGTACGACACCATCTCCATTCACTAGAATAGCAGTTCCATCAGAAGGATCACTAATAAAGTCAAATCCTTCTTGTGTGGAAAGGATTAAATCAATAGGATGCCCTTCCTTAATAGCTATGTGGATGGTATCAGTGGAACTGTAATCATTTTCGTAAAAAATACTTACCATTCCCATATCACAAGTTCCATTATCATCGCAAGCGGTGTAATGGAATTGAGCAATACCTTCGAACCCAGCGTTAGGTGTAAATGTAACAGTTGAATCAACAACTGATTTCTCAATTGTTCCGTAATTAGCAAGGGTAGCTGCTCTAAGATTTATAATATCACTGGAAGAGTAATCATTTTCAAGTACATTAAGAGTAACCACTTCATTAATTTCAGCAGAAACAAAGTCATTTACAGCTTCAACTTCAAATTCGACGATTTCAAATGCGAAGAAAAAGAAAGCAGGTGAGGCAGTAGCCGGATCCATATATTGAATCGACACGGTATCACGGCCAATATAATCTAGATTTGGCTTATACCACAGCCGCCATTCCTGAAAATTGTCAGGACTCATCCCAACGAATTCTCTTCCTGCAGTACCGTGGTCGTATTCTTGTGGGGAGTTGGGCGGAGATAGAGTTTCGAACACCAGTTCGAACCCCTCATTAACCATTAGTTGATGGTTAACGTAATTCTGCGCAGAAACTATCATTGTTGATAGCATAAAGCAGAGCGCCAGAGTGGCTTTGATCAAATATGATTTTGATACATTCATTATCTTGATTCGGATTTAAATAATTTACTCACAGGTTTTAACAATACAATATCAATATACAAAGCTTTTGTTGCCTAATTCAAGGACAAAAACCTTACATTGTGAAGCGTACTTTGGTCAAAAAATTGCAAATTATTTATGCAAACAGCTAACACTCAACGACTTGTATTTTAATAGGATTTATAGATCATGTCGTTTTGTGAAATCTTTCTACATTTATATCAGTAAAGTTAATAAATTAATGGTAATCGTTATAATGTTTTTGAATTTTTATTTTTGGTCCTTCTAAAAAGTAGAATCAAGTAACTTTTTTAGCCGCTTAACCAAATCAGTATCAAATCTAATAAATGCAAAGAAGTAAAACATATTCAGCTTTATCTCTTTTTGATAAATATGAACAAAATAGATTGAGGAAATACATAATCTCTCCTTATTTCAATAAAAATGAAGGCATAATTCACCTTTATGAGATTTTAATTAAAAATATAAACAAGAATATTAAAGTAAACACCTCCAAGGAACTTTCGAAAGAATTTATTTGGTCTAAGATTTATTCTGACAAAGCCTACGATGATATACGTTTTAGAAAATTAAACTCAGATTTATTAAAACTAGTAGAAGGTTTTCTAGCACAACAAATTTTTGATGAAAACCCATTACATCAAGCAAGTTATCTAATCGAAGCTGTAGGGAGACGACGGCTTACTAAAGCCTATAACACTGCAGAAAAAACTGCACGAAGATTATCCGAACAGCAAGAATTAAAACATGCTAACTTTTACTATTATCAATACGAAATTGAAAAAAATATCTCCAAAATTGAGGATAATAAATTCAAAAGAAATGAAAGGAAAAACTTAGAAGAAATTGCGAAAAACCTTGACCGATTTTATCTCGCAGAAAAACTCAAGAACTATTGTTCAGTATTAAATGACACTAAATTTATAGCCCATGAATATAATCTACTATTCATGAATGAAATTATTGCTCATACTGAAAAATTTAAATACGAGGACGTTCCTCCAATATCTATTTATTATCAAATCTACTTAACACAAACCTCTCCTGAAGTAGAAAAACATTACTTTAAACTTAAAGAATTACTAAAAGAGAATGGACTACTTTTCCCTATAGATGAAGCAGAAGTTATTTACAACTTCGCCATGAATTATTGTATTAGAAAAGGGAATCAAGGGAAAAGTAATTTTGTTCTCGAGTTGTATGATGTTTATAATGACTATTTAATTAAGGTTGTTAAAAGATGGAATGGAGAATTAGCTCCTTGGCATTTTAAAAATATTGTTACAGTTGCGACAAGATTGGAGAAATATGAATGGACTGAAAAATTTATTGCTGATTACAAAGATAAGTTACCCGATGAGTTTCGTGAAAATGCCATTTCGTTCAACTTAGCTAGGCTCTATTTCTCTCAAAAAAAATATGACGAAGTGATTTCGATGCTTCGAGAAGTTGAATATGAAGATATTTCTTATAACGTGAGTTCAAAGGCCCTTCTGGTGAAAACGTTTTATGAAAAGGATGAAATTGAGATTCTATTTTCAATATCAGATAGTTTTAGAGTGTTTCTTCAAAGGCAAAAGAATATCCCGCCACTTTGGAGACAGAATTATTTGAATCTTATTAAGTTCACTAAAAAACTCGCAAAGTTGATTCCTAGTGATAAGAAAAGTCTTCAAAAAATAAAAGATGAAATTGAGAAAACAGATAAGGGAGCAATTGAACCATGGATACTAGAAAAAATTAAAGAAATTGAGGAAAAGTAAAAAATGGCCCACCAAACAAAATCCAGCAAGCCATTTTTCCGCAGTAATCACAAGCCAAACCTCAAACAAAGAACCCGCTGGCGCAGGGTGTTCAAAAAAAACTAGTGCTTGTTTGGGACTCCGTCCCAGATACGGCAATACACTCAAAATTCATCCATCAAAACCACATCAATCAAGCTTCCCTTTTCAGCATAGTATAGAAGCACTCGAATAAGTATAATCCTCAGCTCTCCCCACTATTCCAGCTCGAACCGGATTCAAATGTATGTAACGAATTTTCTGCCACATCACATCCGGTGACTACAACATGATCGGATGATTTCCTTTTTGCCAAAATTGATGCTTTTCATTTTTTGACAATCTCTTGGTTTTCGATTCAAAACGAGGTAGTACAAGCCGTATCTTGATCTGAAGATCAAAACTAGCTTCGGCTCTTTTTGTTTTTCGGAAGATGTGGTCACAGCGGGCCCCGACGAACGCCGCTTCTCCAGTGTTTGGCTTCCGCGTGTGCTGATTCGTGGGTTTTGATTTTAAAAAAGCTACTGCCCATTTTTGGTGGACAATAGCTTGGGAGAAGCCGTATCTGGGACAGAGTCCCAAACAAGCTTCCGCATTCTTTTTTTTTGAAGACCCTGCACCAGCGGGGATCTAAACTAGCTTCCAGCTTGGTTTTATTTTTCGGAAGACCTTGTCACAGCGGGTGTTTTTCACTCAACCAAAACTTTATTCCCACTTTTATCAAATTTATTTGCCTATTTTTGTGTTATTCAGTATAATTAACTTAATTATTGTCAAATATGTCAGACATAGGAACTAAAATAACTCAACTTCGTAAGAAGAAAAACCTTTCTCAGACCGATCTTGCAAAGGCAATCGGAGCATCCAGAACTATGGTTGGTAACTATGAAAGGAACGCCAATGCACCTTCTATTGAGATGATTGTAAAAATTGCGAAGGTTTTAGATGTATCTATTGATTTTCTGATTGGAGAAGGAAAATCTGCAAAATTTGATAAGGATATCATTAAGCGGATTGAAGATATTCAACAACTCGATAACGATACTCGGGGTAAGCTCTTCTTCTTAATTGACAACGTTATCCAAAACTTCAAAACCAAACAAGCATTCGCAAAGTAAATTATTAGTACAATGAAAATAACGATTAATATAAAAGAAGGGAAAGCCGCTTTCTTCCTTGAGTTGCTTCAAAGCTTTGATTTCATCAACATTGAAAAAACCGAACCAGGAGAAAATGAGACCCTTTCTGATGCACATAAAGCATTACTAGACGAACGTCTGGCTAATTACAAAACAGACCCGGACAACCTACTGGATTGGGATGACATAAAAAAAGATATAGAAGAAGGGTTGTAATTAACAACTCTGAGAAAAGCACACCATGACCTATCACTATTAAACTAACTCCTGATGCCAAAATCGACATTAAGGATGCGATTGAGTTTTACAACCTCAAAAAGAAAAAATTAGGCACTCAACTTCTTTTCCATATCGATCAGGCAATTAGTCAACTACATAAAAACCCTTTCTTATTTCAAAGAGGATATCGAGGCATTCGAAAAGTCCCTGTTGCTAAATTCAATTTTTCAATTCACTACTTCACAGAAGAAAATACAGTTGTCACTATTGCCATACTACACAACTCGCGCAATCCTCAAATATGGAAAGGCAGAACTAAATAACTCAAATACGCACTGCACATAAGCGACGCTAAAACGTCAATGCTCCATCCGTCACACTGCGTTTAGCTCACACTTATGTGCAATGCTAAAAAACACTCGTCCAAAACCATCCCCTTTAAAAGTCCAGGCCATTTTTCTTTTTAATTGAAACCTAAAATTCACAAGAACTTCCAATTAAAAAGAAAAAGGCAAAATAAAAAAGTGCATCACCACGTGATGCACTTTTTTAGCTTGCTTCAAAAGCCAGCAAAGAAAAATCTCCGCATTTCCATTTTGCTTTGATGGCTTTTGATCGCCAAAGGTTTGTTCCTGGACTAAACTTCAGAGAACAGATTCCTAACACGTATTTTACAAACAGAGTAAATTTAACCTCGCCGGGCTTCGCCCGTCTCGGCGGCCTACGGCGGCGGGAGCCGAAGCCAGACAGGGAAAGGGCTTTGTTGAGCTAGTGCGCTGCGCCCGACTGGCTGTGCGTAGGTTGGCCTTGCGGGTAAGAGCTGGTGCGCGATGGGCTTTGTGTTTTGATAAACCAGCACTGAGGCGACCTCGCTGGCCGCCAAATATGTGCTAGTGGAAGACTGCCACTTTTAGCGGCAGGCTGGGAACTAGCTGTGATAGCTTGTACCGAACTTGATTCGGTAAGGCCGGAACCAGACCCAGCACCATGACAGTGACGGCTTGCCTCACTGGCGTGGTACTGGAAGCTGATGGAGACCCGACGAACGCCGCTTTTCCAGTGTTGGGTTTGCGCGGGTGCTGATTTGTGTACTGGCTTTTAAAAAAGCTACTGCCCATTTTTAGTGGACAGTAGCTTGAGGGAAGCCGTATCTAGATCAGAGATCTAAACTAGCTTTCGACTTGGTTTTATTTTTCTGAAGACCTGATGCCAGCGGGGATTTCAATGCTCGCAAAGCCTACTCTTAAATCATGGATAAAAAAGAAGTTACATTAATCATTAAAGCCCTTGCAGATGGGATCCATCCTGTTACTGGTGAAGTATTTCCTCCTGATAGTCCTTACCAAGATGTTTACATAACTAGAGGTCTATTCCATGCAATCAATTTAATTGAAAAGAGTAAACCAAAGTCTCTTCAAAAAACAGAACTACCAAACAATGCAGGTAACCCCTGGACCAACGAAGAAGACCATCAACTCAAGGAAGCTTTTGAAGCTGGGTCTACAATTGATGAACTCAGCGACAAACACCACAGAACTAAAGGTGCCATCAAATCTCGATTAACCAAACTCGGTTTCTTCCAACCATAATTCCAACCCCACCCAATCAGCACACCCCCAACCCAACACGCAGTTATATCGCGTTCACCCACTGCCTCCATCGCAGGCCAACAACCCTCAAAGCTCCACATTGGCCGCACGCCAATCTACTATATCCCGCACGTCCTCACCTCGCTCAATCCAGCCGCCACCATTCAGTTGCGGTGTTCGGTATATACTAGCTAGCTCACTTCATTCCGGTAGCAGGTTCACAACTTTTTTAAGCGGTCGTCACGGCTAGCCGTCGCACCCACAAAATCAATCCCACCAACCCACTTCCTTCGTAGCCTACTCCCTGTGCTCGCAAAACAACTTCCCAGCATTTTCAAAAACATACCCCCAATAATAGCCAGGCAATTTTTCTTTTTAATTGAAACATAAAACACAAAGATCTTCCAATTAAAAAGAAAAAGGCAAACTAAAAAAGTGCATCACATGTGATGCACTTTTTTAGTTTGCTTCAAAAGCCAGCAAAGAAAAATTTCCGCATTTCCATTTTGCTTTGATGGCTTTTGATCGCCAAAGGCTTGTTCCTGGACTGAACTTCAGAGAACAGATTCCTAACACGTAATTTACAAACTGAGTTGTCTTAACCTTCGCCGGGCTTCGCCCGTCTCGGCGGCCCTCGGCGGTGGGAGCCGAAGCCAGCCAGGGTAAGGTACTCGCTTTGGCTAGCGCGATGGTACCGACTGGCTGTGCGCAGCGATGCTTTGAAGGTAGGAGCTGGTGCGCGATGGACTTGGTGTACTTGGATGATCCAGCTCTGAGGCGACCTTGCCGGACGCCAAATAGGTGCTAGTGAAAGGCTGCTATTTCTAACAGCAGACTGGGAACTAGCTGTAGCAAGGCCGACTCCAGACCCAGCAGCATGACAGGTACGGCCTTGTGCCTACCTGGCGTGATGATGGAAGCTGGAAGGAGACCCGCAGATACGCCGCTTTACCGGCGCTATTGGTTTGAGTGCTGTGCTGATTCGTGCATAGGCTATAAAAAAAGCTACTACCCTGATTAATGAGTAGTAGCTTTGGTGGAAGTCGTATCTAGATCAGAGATCTAAACTAGCTTCCAGATTGGTTTTATTTTTCAGAAGACGTAATCACAGCGGTGACTTAATGAATCGCTTGTTATTTTAAGTTGAAGCCGTATCTGGGACAGAGTCCCAAACAAGCTTCCGCTTTCTTTTATTTTTCTGAAGACCTTGGCACAGCTGGGAGCCAAATTAGCTTCTTGCTTTTTGTTTATTTTTCAGAAGACCTAGCCAAAGCGAGACTTAATACTAGCGGGTTTAATTATACGGATTATGGAACTTTTTCTTCCACTTAAGTTTAATGTTATTTTCTAATAGCTTTTCTCGCAAACCTGCCTCATCTGTAAATTCCCAATAGCCTGAAGACTCCTGTTGCATAGGGTCTTTTGCATACAACTTCCGATCTACTAAATAATAGGAAATTGACTTTTTAGATTTGCAAAGTTTAACCCATATAAAATTATTATCATACCCTACTTCGCATAATGGCTTTGGCCCAATTCCTTGGCTTCGATAATACAACCCTCTGGTTACAGATACATCATGTTCCCATACTTTAAAATCTCCACCTAGGTCTGTTTCAACAGAATCACAAGAAAAACATGAAATTAATAGCATGAAAAAAATTATCTTTTTAATCATTGTCATCTCGGCTTTAATATTTCAAAGGTCCTTTAATTTTTCTGGAATCATCTTCTTTTTCAGCTGGTTTATGTTTTCCATTTTTATCTCTTTTCTTCCTCTCACCAGATAAATCATACTTTTTGTCTATAGGCTCTGTCCAAAAATATTTTTGATATGTATTCCCTCCCCACGACGCATCCTCTCTTTCTGGTTCATCTCCCAACCTTAACAACAGAGATTTTCGGCTTTTTGAATCTGTAATTACAAAAACTAGATTTTCTCCTTTTTCATCAACAAATACATCACCTGTTAAAGAGCCAACAAATTGTGCTGGCAAATTAGTTCCACTTGATAAAAGCCCTACTAATCCAAAATCACCCCCGAAATCTACATAGGAACCTTCTTTCGGAATATTTCCATCATATTTATCGTATACTAAAAAACGGAGTCTCTCGACCTCACTCATTTCTTTCACCCCTTCTGTCATCGGATGGTCTCCTAAAAACAAACTATTTGTAGGTCCAGTTTCAAGAAGAAACTCATCTAGTAAATCGTTCTGCCTGTCTCCTGTTTCGGTTTTACCAAATATCAAAGCATAAGCCTTGTCATCTCTAATAGAATAATCATTCAATGGAAATTCAGGTTGACTAGACTTTTTAACCGCAACTTGCGGTATACTCGAATCATGGGTAACGAACTGATATACTGCACTTGGATATTGATGTACTTCGTGAATTCCCTGTTCAAGTGAATTTAATTCTTCATCAAATGTTATTGTTATTTCTGGTTCATCTCCATTTACAGTATAATCTACTGTTTTTACATATTCCTCTAACCCATCTATATCAATTGCCCAAATAGGACCATTGCCTGCAAACTGGTATGGCGTATACCAAGGGTAGCCACTAAACAATGGATCAACACTAAGGAACCTCCCAATCCCCGGATTATAAATCCTAAATCCATAATCATAATTCGTATGATCTCCCCACTCTCCGTTTTCATCTTTTTCTTTTCCGTTAAACCCATAACGATATTCTGGTGACATATGCGAACGGTTAGGCATCGCCATACCAAAGGGATAATAGTCATGCAACATTTTCAACACCTTTCCAGCCCCTAAGCACCCAAAATTTATAACGTTTTATAAACCCGGCAGCACCAAGATAACACTTTTTCCCAGTTCAGTTATTTTC
>Ga0209187_1002613_pt1 | contig 16581 bp, 11 predicted proteins | sample BantaG_FD_187430 | JGI IMG/M metagenome (GOLD analysis project Ga0209187, IMG submission 187430) | Marine algal microbial communities from Bantry Bay, Ireland - BantryBay_4 metaG (SPAdes) (version 2) | ecosystem: Host-associated > Algae > Red algae > Unclassified | place: Bantry Bay, Ireland... | reverse complement strand
GATTCCGTGCCAACATTCTTCTCCAGATTCCATTTGCTTTACTGTTACTCCTGGGCATAACTTTCAATATGCCTCTATTTTTTTAAGGACAAAAAATTGGGAATTCTTGACAAAGAAAATAAAATTGAAATATCAAGAATTTGGAATTGATGTATTGAACACAACTTTAGAAAAGCCTATTTTCCCAAAAAAGGATTTGTCTCAGGGCTTTTATAGTGAAGTCAATCCTGTAAATAATGAAGTTACAGACAAAAGAAAAACGTGGTGGCAGCATTGTGAAGCATTAATAGCATTTTCCTTAGCAGATGACAAATTCAAAATAAAAGCGAAAAATTTGGAGAACTTCTACTTTAATACATTTCTTGATAAAGAAAATGGAGGCGAATTCTTTTTTGTAAACGAACTCAATATTCCACAAACTGACGAATTAAAAGGTAGTATTGGTAAATCTGCATACCATACAATAGAGATGATTAAGTTTTTAAACAAATAAAATCAGCACATAACATTAGATAAGAAGGAAGAGCGAACAATATAATTACATCAAGAATTATCATTCAACTTCTTTATATTGGAACTGATAACATAATCCCAATTCCCCGAATCATACTACTGGACATGAAAGAGGGAAGTGAGTGAAAATCATTAAAATTGTGAAGACTAAAACGCAATTAAAATGAAATTCACGCTTCCACTGGAAATTACGTCATATTTTTCGAAATATCCTCCTCATGTGGTAAAAAATTTATTAGTTACCACCCAAGGAATATTTGCTGCAAAGAGTACCAATCTAAATAAGGTAAAGGACGAGCTGGGAAACATTTTAGAAAACCAAGAGACGACACAGCCAGCATCAAACTACAAGCGATTGATCCGATTTTTTCAGATACCAGATGAGGAAAAGAAAGATTTAATAAAATCACTGTTATGTGTTGGTTTTTGTTTATTAGGGTTGAAAGGAATAAGGCCAAAGTATATAACCTTAGATGGAACGAGTTGGAATTTAGGGAATAAGAAGATTCATTTAATTACTTTGGCAATAGTGATAAAGGGGGTAAGTATTCCCATCTGTTGGGAGGAATTAGATAAAAAAGGTACTAGTAATTACAAGGAAAGAAAAGCCTTGTTTGATAAAGCATTTGAGTGGTATAATTTGAAAGGTATGATATTGTTAGCTGATCGGGAATATATTGGAGAAAAGTGGTTTAAGTATCTGAAAGACAATGGATTAGGGTTTGTGATAAGACTTAAAGAAAAGATTTATAAGAGTTATGTAGACGATCAAAGAGGCCAAAATTGTAAGAATTTTGGTCATCAAAAATGGCGTCAAATTGGTTTAAAAAGAGAGGCTAAGAAAAAAAGGTATAGGGCTACGGGAGTATCTAAACAGATTGAAATATTAGGAGACAGATATACCTACGTGGTCTTTAAAAATCCGAAAAAAGGAGCAGAGGAAGAGTTAGTATATTTTCTATCAACTTTAAAAGCCAAGAAGAAAATAGTAGCAGCTTATCCCAATAGATGGACAATAGAATGTTGTTTTAAAAATCTTAAATCGAACGGATTTAATTTAGAGGAATTAAATTTTAAGCAATCAACAAAGATAAAGATGATGATGGCTATTGTTTCTTTTTTATATATACTCTGTATTCATCAAGGTCTATTAGAATATAGAAATATGAAGAAAAGTGATATTAAAATATATGCCAGTGGGAAAACCACACTGGCCGTTTCAGTATTCAAAAAAGGAAAGGCTATTCTTGCTGGTAAATTTTACCATCTTGTTTCTTTTATTCGATATTTGACAGCAATATTAAAGGGTAAATCAAACCCTATATGGGTTCATGTCCAGTAGTATGGAGGTAAAATTGATTTAGTTTTAGCTAGTTTGAAATTAATTTATTGTGGATCTACATCAATATTAATGCGCACAGAAGAGAAACCTTTCTCAGATTTTGTGGTTCGGGCAGTGGATTCGAGGAAATTTTTAATTTTTTGTATCAGCTCAGATTTTTTTTCCATTTTGATCATTAAAACCAAAATGTACTGTCCCCGAACCCTGGGAATTCCGGGTACCGCTGGTCCAATCACTCGTTCTCCCAGTTGCTCACGGACCAGATGGGTGTAAAGTCGGGTGGCCTCATTGACGGTACGAGCGATTTTATGTTTAAAAGTTATTTGAATGAGTCGGTTAAAAGGAGGATACTGGAAAGCCTGGCGTTCTTCCATCTCCCGTTGGAAGAATCCCTGATAATCATTTTTAATAATTTCGGTGATTACCGGATGTTTAACATTAAAGGCTTGCACAATTACTTTTCCACGTTTTTTCTTACGACCTGCCCGGCCACTTACCTGAGTGATTATTTGGAAGGTTCTTTCGGTAGAACGAAAGTCAGGAAATTTCAGTAAATGATCTGCGCTCAAGACACCAACGATGCTGACATTTTCAAAATCCAGTCCTTTGGTGACCATTTGGGTGCCAACCAGAATATCAATTTGTCGATCTTCAAATTGATGAATGAGATTCGCATGCGAATTCTTACCCTTAACGGTATCAAAATCCATTCGAGCAACTCTAGCCTTGGGTAATAATTTACCTAATTCGTCTTCAATTTTTTCCGTTCCAAATCCTCGATTATCGAGTTGATGTTCCCCACACGCAGGACAAGCTGGTGGAACGGGCATCTGATAGCCACAATAATGACAGCGAAGATTTTCGGTAAATTTATGGTAAGTAAGACTGACATCACAATTTTTACAATCCTGACTCCAGTTACAATTTTTGCAAAAAATAGTGGGCGCATATCCCCGGCGGTTTTGAAAAAGAATGGCTTGTTCTCCGTTGTCCAGTGCCTTTTTTAATTCTGCTAACAATACAGTGGTAAAATGCGCTTGCAATTTTTTCGCTTTAAATTCCGCTAACGCATCTACTAGTACAATTTCTGGCATTGTAATTCCACCAAAGCGTTTGTTCATGGTGACCAGACCGTATTTTTTTTGTTGGGTGTTGTAAAATGTTTCGAGAGAAGGAGTGGCAGTTCCCAGGATGACTTTAGCACCGTGAAGATGAGCCAGATAAACGGCGGTATCGCGGGCATTATAACGAGGAGCTGGATCATATTGTTTGAAAGAAGTGTCGTGCTCCTCATCTACAATAATCAGTTGTAGATTTTCAAAGGGTAAAAACAGACTGGAACGAACCCCCATAACAATCGGTTTTCCTTTTTTTACCAGATGCCACATTTCTACCCGTTCGTTATTATTCAAACGAGAATGGAATACCCCGATTTGGTCGCCAAATAATTTTTGTAACCTGGATACAATCTGCACCGTCAGAGCAATTTCCGGAATTAGATAAAGCACTTGTCCTCCCGCTGCCAGGACTTTTTGTATGGCTTCAATATAGACCCTTGTTTTTCCACTACCCGTAACACCATGTAATAAAACTACGGATTGTTTTTCAAAAAAAGAATCAATTTCAGCGACTGCTCTTTTTTGTTGTTTTGATAGAATAGATTGATCAATGATTTCTTCTCCGTAAGCACTGATTCGACTGATTTCTCGATCGTATAACGATATAATTTCTTTTTTTACCATTGCGTTAATGACGCTGGAGGTTACGTTTGCCTTTTTACATAAATCAGGTCTGGTCACAAATTTATGTTCCTTTGCTAATTGCAAATAAGCCATCAGGGTTTCTACCTGACGATCTGATCTTTTTAATAATTCAAAGGCCTCCTGTAGCCGTTCGGGATTTTCTTGATAAGTGGTGGTAAGGCGGACACAAGTAACTGTTTTGGGCTTGTATTTTTCTTTTAGTTCCTCTTTTAGATAGATAATTTTTTTTTGTAGTAAACTATTGACGACTGGATAAACGGCCTGTTTATTTTTTTTATCTAAAATTTTTCTGATGGCATCTACGCTCAGTTCCTGTTGAAAACTGAGGGCTTCGCAGACCATAAATTCGGCGTTGTTGAGGCCTTGATAATTGGGGTCGTAAATGGGGCTTAAGGTGACGAGCGTTTCGCTGGAAAGCTTAAAATTTCCGGGTAGTGCCGCGTTCATTACTTCGCCTAAAGAGCAGCAATAATATTTGGAAACCCATTGCCATAGATTATATTGGCGTTCCGTGATAATGGGTTTTTCGTCAATAATGGACAATAGAGATTTTGCCTTATACTCGATAGGGGCTTCGTCGTGTAGTTCGACCACCAGGGCGGCGTAGCGTTTGCTTTTTCCAAAAACTACTTCGATCCTGATCCCGAATTGTACCATCTCTGTCAGTTCGGGTGGCACAAAATAAGTGTATAGCTTTGGGATTGCGATCGGTAAAATAACGGAGACGTAATTGGCAACCGTTGGCGTAATAGTATGATATTCTTCTTGACTCAAGTGCTAAGATGTTTGTCCAAAAATACGAAAACTTAGGATGCGAATTTTAACTAAAAATAAATATTCTGGGCAACCCGAAAAGTGTTGGCGTGCGCTTCCACAATATCGGTAATTTTGACCGAATATCCTCCGCCCATACTGATTGCTACTGGAATATTATTCCTTCTGCAAAGTTCCAGCACAAACTTATCTCGCTGCTTGCAGCCTTCACGACTAACCGCCAATCGACCCAATTTGTCCGTGGCCAGAATATCTACTCCGGCTAAATAAAAAATAAAGTCTGGCTGAACTTTTTCCAGTAAATGAGGAAGCGTGTTTTGAACAGTTTCTAAATAAAGTTTATCTCCTGTCTTATCTGGCAGGCCGATATCGAGATCCGATTTTTCTTTACGTACCGGATAGTTTTTTTCACCGTGAATACTGAAAGTAAAAACGGCCTCCTGATTTTGAAAAATTTGCGCAGTTCCATTTCCCTGATGGACATCCAGGTCTACAATCAAGATTTTTTTTGCAAGTTGATGATGCAGTAAATAATTTGCCGCAATCGCAAAGTCATTCAGAATACAAAACCCCTCTCCACGATTGGTGAAAGAGTGATGGGTACCCCCAGCAATATTCATGGCTACCCCGTATTCCAGCGCATACAAAGCACATTGAATGGTCCCTTTGGAAATATGGCGGCCACGCGTAATCAAGGCTTGGGAAAGAGGAAATCCTATTTTACGAATTTCCTTAGGGGTAAGTCTCAGGGTTTTTAATTTTTCCCAAAATTCAAGATCGTGGGTCCATAAGATTTCTTCCTCCGTCAGCAGATCGGGATGAAAAAACTGAGACTCATTGATAGTTCCTTCGTAGACGAGTTGTTCGGGGATCAACTCGTATTTAATCATTGGAAATCGGTGTTTTTCGGGCAGTTCATATTTATAAACTGGTGAATAAGCAATTTTGAGCATTTAGTTAGGTGATCCTGTTTGTATAAACTCGTTAAATAACCTCTGTTATAAAATAATTGGAGCGCGCAAGCAAGAAGTGGGAATCCCAAAAGCATCGACCAACGCGTTCGAATCGTTGCGTACGGATTGGCATAATTGATTGACCAATCTGCGAATCGCTTTTGTTTTAACGGGTTGCATATACTCCTGCTCCAAATACCAACCTTTGTGTTTTTCAATGGTGGATAAAGCATAAAGGTCGCAGAGTTTTTTAAGTACCTTTTTTACCTCTGGATCTTCGCAGTCGTTAACCGCTTTGACGAATTGTTTGATGACAATATTTTCAATGTAAGCGTTTGCCAGTTCCATCATGTGTGTTTGGCAGCGTAGAAAAGCATCAAAACTATCCATTTTCTTTTTAAGTAAAGCACGCATTCTCTGGGTGAGGGAGTACAATAAACTTTGTTCGCGATAAGCAAAAGCACCAAGTTGAAAGTCCGGATCACTGAGGTGCTCGATATCTGCTTTTCGGGTAGTATATGGATTTAGTTCCGAAATGGTAGTAGTGACTTGTTTTGATAAAAATCTAATAACCGCCACGTATCCTTCGTTGTGAAATTCTTGTTTAAATTCAGAAAGTAATCCCTTCGCAACCAGCTGCATAAGTACCGTATTATCTCCTTCGAAAGTAGTAAAAATGTCGGAATCTGCTTTTAGATCTGCAAAGCGATTTTCGGCTAGATATCCTTTTCCACCGCAGGCTTCGCGGCATTCCTGAATTGCCTCGGTCGTAAACCAGGTACTGTAGGCTTTCATACCTGCAGCAAGTGTCTCGATTTCGCGAATATCCTTTTCGCTGCGGTCGGTATACCTCTTGGTGAGATAAGTAAGTCCAAAATCGAGTGCATACGCTTTGGCGAGTAACGGCATAAGCCGTCGTTGGTGGGTAGCGTAATCTAATAGAATTGTTTCAGGCTCACCTTCTCGAGGAGCAAATTGTCGTCTTTTTAAGGCGTATTTGATGGCGATGGTCAGCGCCGTTTTGGCAGCACTTAATCCGGCGCGGGGAACACAAACTCTCCCTCCGACGAGCGTACCTAACATGGTAAAAAAACGTCTCGATGGATTTTCAATTGGACTCGAATAATTACCATTGGTGTCGATATCTCCAAAACGATTGAGTAGATTTTCACGTGGTACTCTTACCTGATCAAACCAGATACGGCCGTTATCAACCCCATTGAGGCCTACCTTATATCCACAGTCTACGACTTTTCTACCGGGGAGTAAATCATGCTTTTCATTTCGTAATGGAACAAGTACGGCGTGGACACCGTGGTTTTCTCCATTGACGATTAGTTGGGCAAAGACACTTGCCATCCGAGAATGCATGGCGTTACCGATATATTCCTTACCAGCATCAAAATCTGGAGAGTGGACAATGATTTCATCTGTTTTTGGATCAAAGGTAGCAGTTGTTTTGAGGCCACGAACGTTAGACCCGTGTCCTGTTTCGGTCATGGCGAAGCAACCTGGTAATTGGAGGGTGCCTGTATCTTTTAAGTACTGTTCGTGGTGTTTTTTTGTTCCGAGCCATAAAATACTTCCGCCAAATAAGCCGAATTGTACGCCAAATTTGATGGAAAGGCTCAGGTCGTGGTAGCCAAGGGTTTCAAAGATAGCGGCATAATTTCCCATGTCATCTAAGCCACCATACTCGGTGGGGTAGGAGGTGGCTCCTAATCCCTGATCGGCGAGTAATTTACACCAGTGCAATACCTTTTCGCGATACTCCTCTTTTACTGGAATGGTTTCAAGTTTAAATTCAGGATCACTTAAGATTTGTTTGACTTTATTACGAATGTCCGCATAGTCATCATCCAGGATGGCGGTTAGTTTTTTGACCTCGAAAGAAGGTGCTGGTATTTGGTTATCTTCTGAAAAATCTCCTGGTAGATTATTAAAAATACTACGATGAGTTTGATGACTTACTACGCCGAGGGCATCTTCTAGTGAGGTAAGTGCGTTACGGGTAGAATCCTGATTGAATTTTAAAATCTGATCAGAAGTTGCGGATTGCTTGGCCATTTCAAGTCCCAGGTCAACTAAGGATCGTCGGGAGGCCATCGGTAATCGGCAAGCGGCATCTCTGATAAGTAAAGACCATTCGCTAAATAATTTTTTGGAAGGTGGTTTGCCCGGGTCGCTCCAGTCGCATAGCAACTTTCGATCTGACTTACTGAGAAAATCCAGCTCATTTATCTGCTCATGAATTAATTTTACCTCGCTAGGGCTTAGAATACTGTCTGCCCATCCAACATAATATAAAGGTAACAAGGTAAGTACACCCGGAGAATAAGAACTGACTGGTGGATTATTACTCATGGCTTGTAAGTTTAATTTGACTATTAGAATAAAGGATTTAATTGGTCTTTTTCACTGTTAAAGATAAACAAAAAAGACCAGATTCAATAAAGAATCTGGTCGGATGGTGTTTGTTCGTTTTCTCAAAAAAGCATGTTAATATTGGGGTTAATACAAAATTTGCATTTACCAAAAGGGAGACATTATTCACTTGCTTATATGGAAGTGAAATTGTCTAAATTTTTAGGTTATTCAGTCGAGTTGAGTCTGAAGGTTGATGTTGTAGAGGGAAAATCTGTATTTTGCTAAAGTTGGTTGTAATCCCGATTTGAAACTGGTAGGAATACCTTACGTTGTATGTTTATTCTATTTGCAAAATGAATGCCAAATACTTGAAAACATGTAAATTATAAATTTTAATTAAATTAATGTGTTTTTGCGTGGTGATAGGTGAATTTCTAGTAGCTAAAAAAGGAAAGACCACCGCGGGGGGTGGTCTGGTGACTTTATATTAAAGGGGGATATAAAGTCTTCCTTTATCTTAAACTTAGTTAAATGAATGTATACTAAGGAATGAGTTAATAATAAATTTACGTTTTTGGCTTGATCTTTTTGCTGCTAGTCTCGTTAAAAAGCCTCGTGATAGCGCGGCTATGGCAGCCCGACCGTTCCGGTTCCTTCACATGGTTCAGTCATGTTTTTTTGCCTTACTAGCAACAAAAATCGCTAACCCAAAATTCTTAATTTATTAATACCTCATTCTTAAGGTGTTGGTTGAAGGTAAGAGAAAGAATCTCTTGTTTGGGAAATGTTGATGATAGACATATCTTCTTTGTCCCCAATTCGCTCAATGTTACGCATTTTCGATTCGTATGTTTCCATTTCTAATAAACTTTTTGGCTTAGGAATAAAAAACAGGGTCAATAAAAGCGTAAAGTAGAGACTGGTTATCTGTATTTTTCGCATAGGTTAAGTATTTGTATAAATTGTAAATTTATTTAATATGATAAAAAATTGTACCAAAAAAAAGACCATCACAAGGATGGTCTAAAAAACAGACTATGAGAGAACCGCTATGAGAGAAAAATAAAATATAAAGACATACTATTCAGGCAGTTAGAGCCAAATATTTTTTTTGATAAAGCAAATGTTAAAATTTCAATATATTTAATTAGTTGTCTTAAGGCTTAGTGCCAAGCTAATATTTGCTCTTTTTTCCTTCTTCTTAAGAAGGTTTTTTCCCGAGGGATGTTCGTTCTTGATAGAAGCTGTGGAATTAACAGGAGAATTTATTTTATCCGAAGACAAACGCAGTCTTTCCTGATCCATTAACCTCAATTGATAACAATCTCTTTTTTTTACAATTTCTTCAATTTTATTCATTGGGGCGGGGCCGTAGAATAAGTAAAACATGGCTGCAAAGAAGATGATAAAGGGGATAATTCGATACATAGTGTTTAAGTTAGCTAGTTAATATGGTAGTATTTTTTCTGTAATCTGCTCCTTTATACGGTTAGATTTAAAACCCTCGTATTTATTGATCTAATCGGTATAATTGGTATTTTTCGATAGTATTGATCAATTTTTGGTGATACCGTTTATCGGTAGCATATCCTGCTTTTTTCAAGCCCACTGCCCATTTTTTATAATCGTTTTTGTAGGATTTTAAATGTGCATATCTACCATTACTAATCAATCGACTATGTGCTCTCCAGCTATCTACAGGAGTTTTATAAACTCTGAAAAAATCTTTATGGTGATCGTCGGTAGCATTAGAGCAATGTCCTTTTTTACAATTCTTACTAAAACATTTCATCCCAAAAAAGTTATTATTATTCTCTGCCAACCGAGAGGTTCCTGCTCTACTTTCGATCAATGCTTGCGCCATTTTTATACTGGCGGGTATACCAAATTTTTTCATCTCCTTCTGTGCTAATTCAGCGTTTGCTCGAATAAACTTTTTGGCCCTCCTCTCGTGTAAATCATCCGCTGCCAGCGGTGCATAAGGATTACTGACTGAAAGAGATTGTGACAAGTTGCTTTCTTTTTCCGCATTCCGATCATCTGTAAAAACGGAGAGGGGAGATGCTAAGGCAAAATTCAGTTGAAAATCTTTCTTTAACATAATAAATGCCACCATCGACAACAAACCAATCTTAAACCATGGCAAATCTCTTCTAAATACCTTCGTTTTTAATAACTGAATAATTCGGTCATTCAAATCTTTTAGAGGCCCTTGCAAGGTTATCCACATTTTTTGGATCAGCATAAAGAATAATGGTAACAAGTCACCAAAGGTTACCTCTGCTTCTTTCGGAATATCCGTACTTCTCATCCGATCATCCTGCATAGATCTCAATCCTTTATTCCTAGTATCAATGATCACTAAAGGTATCTCTCGTTTTGGATTTCTCATGGTTAAGTATTTTGTAAGTCGTTGATCATGTTGACAGGACAAATATAAAACAAATAGTTAGTTAAATCAAAGAATTTAAAACATTTTATTTTTTAAATATTATAATTATATTCAATTATTTATATTAACTTTATGCAATACGTTGAAAAAGAATAGATTAGGTGCAGAAATCTGCTTAAAAAATTTCTTTGATTTTCGAAAAATGCTGGTATCGTTCTTGTTTATCTATTGCTATCACTCTTCTTAAAAGTATCGTTGGCTTTTTACGAACCTGTATTTAGCTACTCCTCAGAGATACTTTATTGAAATTCCAACGTTATTATATAGTACTTAATTAATCATCCAAAAAATTGAATTAACATGAAGTTTAAGTTCTTGGGAGCAATCCTCATTACTATTTTTGCTATCGCCGGTACCTCTTGTAAATCAGGAAAAAGCTGTAAAGGCGGCGGCTGGTACGGAAATCGAAATCTTGGCTACGAAGCAACTACTGATCAGCAACCAACAATTAACACAAAGGACACCGAATGCATCTTAAGTATTGAAACTTGTGCGACACCATAAATAAAAGTAATTGCCTCAGGTAGATTTAATCATTTTAGATAAATCCACCTGCCTCGAAAATATTATGTAAAGATATTTTATCCGTATTTTCAACTATTTCCAAGAGAGAGTCCTTTTGACTTCCTCTTTTTTTTGCTCTCAACCCAACTGCATATTTGGAGTTGTTGGTCAACTTCTTTACTTTCGCAGGAAACAAATCAACTATGCAACTATTAAAAGATAAAATTGCCCTGATCACCGGAGGGAGTCGAGGGATTGGAGCAGCCATCGTCCGTAAATTTGCGACCAATGGTGCTACTGTAGCTTTTACCTACCATTCTTCTGCCGCCGCGGCGGATGCAATTGTCAACGAATTGACCGCTCAAGGTGTAACTATCAAAGCATACCAATCCGACGCTGGATCGTACGAGCAGGCGGAACAGCTGGTCAAAGACGTCACCGAGGATTTTGGCCGGGTCGACGTCCTGATCAACAACGCCGGAATTACGCGAGATAATCTTATGTTACGGATGAACGAATCGCAGTGGGATGAAGTGATTCATACCAATCTAAAGTCTGTTTTTAATCTAACCAAACATGTGTTACGGCCCATGCTGAAAAATCGCAGTGGTTCCATCATTAATATGAGTTCTGTAGTGGGGGATTTTGGTAATGCTGGACAGGCCAATTACGCAGCTTCCAAAGCTGGAATTTTTGGCTTTACTAAATCTATCGCCAAAGAGGTGGGCTCCCGTAGTATTCGTTGTAATGCGATTGCGCCGGGATTTATTGCAACTGAAATGACCGATAATCTGGACGAACAAACCAAAGAAAAATTTCTTAGCGGTATCCCGCTCAAACGGTACGGAAATCCGGAGGAAGTCGCAGATGCCTGCTTATTCCTGGCGTCCGATTTATCTACTTATATCTCTGGACAAACGATTAGTGTCTGTGGAGCCTTGAATTGCTAGAAAAATGCTATTTGCTTCCCTCTAATGTAATTGAAGAGGGCAAGAAGCAAGAAGCAAAAAATGCCAGTTAGTTTTCAATACGAAAACTAACTGGCATTCTTTTGCGATCTACTTTGTCAGAAATAATTAAATAATCAACATCGCATCGCCATAACTAAAAAAGCGATACTTTTCTTTGATTGCCTGCTGGTAAGCATCCATGATCAGATCATATCCACCGAAAGCACAAACCATAATCAGCAAACTGGATTTAGAGAGGTGCATATTGGTAATCATTGAATTTGCAATACTAAATTCATAAGGAGGGAAGATAAAACGGTTGGTCCAGCCATCCGTGGCCTTTAGCATTCCGTCCGCAGAGACCGCTGATTCGATACTACGCATGGAGGTAGTTCCGACCGAACAAATCTTTTTGGTTTTCTTCCGTTTTGCCCGATTTACCGTTTCAGCCGCAGTTTCATTTATTTTAAAATATTCCGCGTCCATCTTATGTTTGCTCAAGTCTTCCACATCGATGCTTCTAAAAGTACCCAATCCAATGTGTAAGGTTAACTCCGCAAAATCGATTCCTTTTATTTCCAGTCGTTTTAGTAATTCGCGGCTAAAGTGTAGACCTGCAGTTGGGGCGGCAACAGCTCCCATTTCTTTAGCATAAAGTGTCTGGTAACGTTCGCGATCAATCGCTTCGGCTTCCCGAGCAATATATTTAGGTAGTGGAGTATTGCCTAAAAAACCCAGCATTTCCTGAAATTCTTCTTCTGTTCCATCGTGCAAAAAACGAATCGTACGACCCCGTGAAGTGGTATTGTCTACTACCTCTGCTACTAGAAGGTCATTTTCGTTTTCATCACTAAAATATAATTTATTACCAACCCGAATTTTACGAGCAGGGTCAACTAATACATCCCAAAGGCGAGACTCGTGATTAAGCTCCCGAAGTAGAAAAACCTCAATCTTGGCACCGGTCTTTTCTTTACGACCATATAATCGGGCAGGAAAAACTTTGGTATTATTAAAAATCATACAATCTTCATCGTCAAAATAATCCAGGACATCTTTAAAAATCTTATGTTCAATCTTTCCGGTTTCACGGTGGACCACCATTAATCGTGATTCATCCCGTTGCTCGGATGGATATTTAGCAATAAGTTCTTCTGGTAATTCGAATTTAAATTGAGATAATTTAGTACGCATATATTATTTTTTAGCTAGAAAAGATTACAAAGATAAGTTTTTTCGGGCGAAGTAGGGGCCTATTGCAATACGCCTCTTCTCGACTGCGATTGAAGCGGGCAAGAAGCATGTCTCGGCTAAAAGCCAATGGCCAAAAGCGAGTAGCAAAAACAAGGATACCTTTTGAAATTGATCTTGCTGTGTTTAAGAAATCCATTTTAAACCCTGATTTATAGTGTATTTAATTTGTTCATGTGTATCAAATCAGTGATCTATCGTCAAAACCATAAAATCTGTCGAATTCTTGTGACGGATTGCTCAAAATACGGTAGCTTAGGGCATTACTTAATTATAACGTAATTATGCTCTTTAAGATCATTTCCGAAAGTATTTCTCAAGCTTTCCAGCAACTGGCGGGAAATAAACTGCGTAGTTTTCTTTCTCTTCTGGGAATTAGTATTGGTATCTTTTGCATCATCGGTGTTCAAACGGCCGTGGATTCACTCGAAGATAATATCAAAGGTAGTTTTAATAAATTGGGGAGTGATGTGATTTATGTTTCTAAATTCGCCTGGGCGGAAGATCCCGGGGCAAACTATGCTAAATTATTACGTCGCCCAAATCCAGATTACAAGGATTATCGAACATTAAGGAAAAATTTGCAATCTGCTGAAGGAGTATGTCTCGAAGTTCGTTTGGGCTTTAAGACATTGCAATATAAATCTAATAGTGTGGATAATTGTGAAGTGTGGGTCGCAACCGAAGATTATAATGTAGTGTTTAACCCCGAGATCGAGAAAGGACGATATTTTTCAATCAATGAATTTAAATACGGCGGAGACAATGTGGTCATCGGTTACAACATTGCACAACAACTTTTTGGTAATATTGAACCTATTGGTAAAAGGGTAAAATTGTTAGGACGAAAACTGACGATTATTGGGGTCATTGCCGAATCAGGAGAAAGTCTCATAGGAATTATGGATTATGATGACCGGGTTCTTTTGACCTACGAAAACGCCAGAAAATTTGCAAACTTAAAGTCAACCAGTGCTTTTGGTAATTCTACACTTTGTGTCAAAGCTGCTGAAGGAATTGACAATACTCAACTCAAGGATGAAATTACTGGCGTGCTTCGTGCTCACCGTCAACTTAAACCTAAAGAAGAAGACGACTTTGCCATGAATGAACTTTCCGTTTTGACAGCGGCGTCCGAAGGATTTTTTGACGTACTTAATACGATTGGATTGGTGATTGGCGGATTTGCTATCTTGGTAGGGATGTTTAGTGTGGCAAATATTATGTTTGTTTCTGTAAAAGAACGAACCAATATTATTGGCATTAAAAAAGCGTTGGGCGCCAAGCGATTTGTGATTCTTTTAGAATTTTTAATCGAAGCAATTATCCTCTGTCTCCTCGGTGGATTAATTGGATTAGCGTTTGTTTTTTTAATCGTAAAAGGATTAGGCGCAGCAGATTTCTTTGCTTACGAAATATACCTTTCCAGAGGAAATGTTCTTTCCGGATTAATCTGGTCTACTGTTATTGGAATCCTGGCGGGCGTGATTCCTGCTTTGCAAGCCTCGGGTATGGATCCGGTGGAAGCTATTCGGAGTAAAGGGTAACAACTTCAATAGCAACCTCAAAGATCAACTTCAATTTTCTCTTTAACCTAAAAATATCTTTGTAAGATATTTATTTTAGAAATAAGAAAAGATTAGAAAAATAATTCATTTGTAAATTTCACGCGAATAAAGATATACACGATCGCTCAGCGCCCTTCTCGGCTGTCAGCCGAGACGAAACAAATTACACCAACAGAGAAACACGTTAAAGAACCAGATATGTTCTTATCAAAATCTTACCGCTACTCATATCTATTTTATTTAAAATTTGATGTAACTATTTTATCTTTCTACAGTCCAAGCCCAAAGCCGACTGACTTCACATATTTCCCTAAAATAATGTTCCATGAAATATCTCCCGCTGTTATTACTTGTCTGTCTTTTCCTTGTCGCCTGTGAAATGCTTCGTCCTGTCGGTCAAACCACCACCGACGATCCACCCCTGGTCGAGACACCTACCACGGATGATGATCCAGTAATTGATCCACCACAGGTTGATCCTCCCGTTACTAATTATCCACCGGGTAATGCCGTGGTTAGAGAATGGATTCACCGCCCATTACATCCCGATAATTTTCAAAGTGTACAGTTCAAAATTAATGCGGTTGAATCGGCTGGTACCAATAGAGTAGTGCTCTCCGTTTACGAATACGAATGGTACCGAAATAACGAGGGACTGCCTTCCAAGCGAAGACGTACTAACGGAAAATGGGGCGAAGTTAAAGAATGGACCTTTACGGAACCCATAAAAAATATTAATCTAGCCTATACTTATCCAGCGGGGTTTCCCGCAGGAACCAACGTGGAATATATTTTTCAGATTTATAGTGTGAATGGAAAAAGAACAGAAAAACTTGCGCTCTTTGACGCCGGAGATTCGATTTGGCCCAACGATAAAATAATGCTTTACGCTACCTCGCGTCATGTACTTGGCCAATCTATCAATCTATGTTTTGTACCAGATACCGATTTTAATACTAATGGCGATGCTCGAAACTGGCCGGTATTTTTAGGGGAAGTTGAAAGTTTGATCTATGATGGATACCATAAAAATAATATGGTTAAAAACCACAAAGAAAATTGGGCTTTTTTCTATACCCGAGAAGCCGTGGACGGATTTCAACTGGCGCTCGATTACGGAAATCCGGATCGCTTTCCTTCCTTTATGAAGGAAAACATCATTGACGGAATTGACGCTTTTGGATTATTACATAAAAATGAATATAGTGATGGAGCCTATCTTTTGGGGAATTTACAGTTCTTGGCCCAAAATGTTTTTACTTCCGAATCCTATAACCACGGAACCGCTATTCACGAAACAGGACATGCTGTTTTTAACCTAAGTGACGAGTATAATGGTTGTGCTTGTTTTGAATCAGATACCGGAATGGGACAGAATGTTTTTAGTAGCCGTTTGGATTGTGAGGATTTTAATCGCACCAATGGCTTTAATAATGTGGACTGTACCCAACTGACGGGCTACAACGGTCTGGCCTGGTATATGTCCGAACGGGATGTTTATTTTCCTACGCTGCTAATTTGTCAGGATTTTAATCGTGCGCAAGGATATGAAGCAGGTAACTGTATTACGTTTCAGGATCTTGATGGAAAAATTTCTTATCGCTCCAACGCTGGTCTATGTATCATGCAGGATGACGGGGATGATATTGTGCGGGATTTTCAGCAAACCTGTGGTAGCCTTATCGACCGTTATTACGAAAGAATGGAGTTTAGTGCACTCGCGGTGGCTCCGCAACCCGTACAGGATAATCCCTACGGTTATGAAAAAATTGCGTTGTTGGAACTGGAAAATAATAATGGAAATTGGGACATGGAATTAGAAACGGTACGCTACGGAATTCCGGCCAAGGATCGGATTGCACCGGATGCTTATACGTTGTCGGTCGTCGGTCCCGATGATCAGATGATGTATGCTACTTCTTTGGATCGACCGACCCGTATTAAATTTGAAGGAGGAGACCGCGATCATCATAAGACCGTAGAAACTGAGAAGGCAACCATGAAAATCGCTATTCCTTACAGCAACCGGGTGAAAGATTTACAATTATACGATAATCAGCCGCCGAGAGCCAGGCCCGGAAATATGGTGATTCGAGGAACAGAGCGGGGTAGCGGGATGGTTAAGAATTTTCCGATGGTAGTGA